>Ga0208849_1000185_pt1 | contig 61171 bp, 64 predicted proteins | sample NGESurdeep072012_10_FD_184470 | JGI IMG/M metagenome (GOLD analysis project Ga0208849, IMG submission 184470) | Arctic peat soil microbial communities from Barrow, Alaska - NGEE Surface sample 53-3 deep-072012 (SPAdes) | ecosystem: Environmental > Terrestrial > Soil > Wetlands > Peat ...
GTTCGCCAGCAGCTCGGGCGAGAAGACCTTCATCCGGATCGCGGCGTGCGGGCACACCAGAGTGCACTTGGCGCAGTCGATGCAGATCGTGGGATCCCACAGCGGGAGCTCCTCTGCGATGTCGCGCCGCTCCCATTGGGACGTCGCCAACGGGAACGCGCCGTCCACGGGCAGCGCCGAGACCGGAAGGAAATCGCCGCGCCCCGCGAGCATCTCGGCCGTGACGTGCTGGACAAAGGGCGGCGCCTCGGGCGGCACCACGGGTCGGACGTGCAGGGTACCGTTCGTGCGCGCGGGCACGGTCACCTCGTGGAGCTCGGCAAGCGCAAGGTCGACCGCTGCGTAGTTCCGATCCAGTACCGCAGCGCCGCGCTTCGCATACGTGCGCTTGATCGCGGCCTTGATGGCGGCGATCGCCTGGTCTTGCGGAAGGACGCCCGCGAGCGCGAAGTAGCAGGCCTGGAGGACTGTGTTGACTCGGCCCGGCAGGCCCGCGTCGCGAGCGACCCGGCTGGCGTCGATCACGTAGAAGCGCAAGCGCTTGTCGATGATCTGGGTCTGCACCTCGACCGGGATCCGGTTCCAGACCTCCTCCGGCCCGAAGGGGCTGTTGAGCAGGAACGTCCCACCGTCGGCCGCCTGGCCCAGCACATCCACCCTCTCGAGGAAGCCGAATTGGTGGCAGGCGATGAAGCCCGCTCGCTGGACCAGATAGGTGGACCGGATCGGTCGGGGACCGAAGCGAAGGTGCGACGTGGTGACCGAACCCGACTTCTTCGAGTCGAGAACGAAGTATCCCTGCGCGAAAAGGTCGGTCTGCTCGCCGATGATCTTGACCGTGTTGCGGGTAGCGCCGACGGTGCCGTCCGAGCCCAGTCCGTAGAACATCGCGGTGGCGACGTCCGCAGGCTCGGTGGCGAAGCCGGGATGGAAGTCGAGGCTCAGGTGGGTGACGTCGTCGACGATCCCCACAGTGAACTCGCGTCGCGGCGTGGCTGCGGCGAGCTCTTCGAACACCGCGGCCGCCATGGCGGGCGTGAACTCCTTGGATGCGAGGCCATACCTTCCGCCGATGACGAGCGGCGGCTCGGGCCGGGAGGCGAGGGCGACGACGACGTCCTGGAACAGAGGCTCGCCCGTGGCTCCGGGTTCCTTCGTGCGATCGAGCACGGCGATCCGGCGCACGGTCGACGGCAGCGCCGCGACAAAAGCGGCGGCGTCGAACGGTCGGAACAGGTGGACGTTCAAAAGTCCGACCCGCTCGCCCCGGGCGAGAAGCGCTTCCACTGCTTCCTGCGCCGCGCCGACGCCTGAGCCCATGAGGATCACAGCACGGTCCGCCTCGGGGTGACCGATGTAGTCGAAGATGCGGTAGCGCCTGCCGGTCAGCTGTGCGAACCGCTCCATGGCGGCGCTGACGATTCCGGGAACAGCCGCGTAGTAGGTGTTGGCCGCTTCGCGAGCCTGGAAGAAGACGTCCGGGTTCTGGGCCGAGCCACGGAGAACCGGGTGGTCGGGCGACAGCGCTCGCATGCGGTGCGCCGTGACCAGCTCATCGGGCACCATCGCACGGAGGTCCTCGTCAGCGAGCGGGACGATCTTGTTTACCTCGTGCGACGTTCGAAAGCCGTCGAAGAAGTGCAGAAATGGAATTCGAGACTCGAGAGTGGCTCGGTGTGCAATGAGCGCGAGGTCCTGCGCCTCCTGCACCGAGGACGAAGACAGCATTGCGAACCCAGAAGCGCGCACCGCCATCACGTCGCTGTGATCGCCAAAGATCGACAGGGCGTGGGTCGCTACCGTCCGCGCCGCGACATGGAAGACGGCCGGCGTCAGCTCGCCGGCAATCTTGAACATGTTGGGGAGCATCAGCAGCAGACCCTGTGAGGCGGTGAAAGTGGTGCAGAGTGCTCCGGCCATCAGGGCCCCGTGCAGGGCGCCCGCCGCTCCGGCCTCGCTCTGCATCTCCATGACTTCGGGAACCGTGCCCCAGAGATTTGGTTGACCTGCGGCCGACCAGGCGTCCGCGAGTTCGCCCATCGCCGTTGACGGCGTGATCGGATAGATCGCGATAACTTCGCTGAGCCGGTGGGCGACGCGCGCAGCCGCCTCGTTGCCGTCAACCGTAATGAAGGGCTTCATCGGGAGGACCAGCCTCAACCCTGGACGCGATCTGTCCGCCATCCTACGGCCGAATGGCCCGCCCGGATCGGGCCTAGCGGACCGTCCGACGTCCTGCGGGTTAGGCGGGCGCGGCGTCGATCGGGCCTTGGGTTCGCCGTTTGGCCCTCTGGGAGCCCGCCATTGGGCTCTTTAGTTCAGCCGGCCCCCGCTGCACCGTTACTGGAGGATCGCATTCGTAGCCGATACCAAGGAGGTTTTCGTGGATAAGACTCGTCATGCGGGAAAGGTGGCCATCGTTACGGGAGCCGGCAGCGGCATCGGAAGGGCCACGGTCTTCAGGCTGGCCCAAGAGGGCGCCCACGTCATCGGATGCGATGTGAATGCAGAGGCCCTTGATGAAACTCGCTCGATTCTCGAAAAGGTAGAGCTCTCTGCCACATTGATCGTGGCGGATGTCACCAAGCAGGCAGACATCGATCGGCTGGTCGTCGCAGCTGGTCCCCGAGTCACCATCCTCGCTAACGTCGCCGGCATCATGGATCATTTCGTCCCGCTTGGTGATCTCAAGGACGACTTGTGGAACCGGGTAATGGACGTCAACCTCAATGGCGTTATGCGACTGACACGAGCTGTTCTCCCAGTCATGGAGCTCGCCGGCGGGGGCGCGATCGTGACCGTCGCCTCAGAAGCCTCGTTAAGTGCCGGTGCGGCTGGCGTCGCTTATACGACGTCGAAGCACGCGGTCGTTGGTTTGGTCAAGTCTGTGGCGTACTTCTACGGACCAAAGAAGATTCGGTCCAATGCTGTTCTGCCTGGTCCTGTCGTAACTTCCATCGCTAGCAGCTCAAGCCCTGCCGTGCCTTGGGCCATGGATCGGGCAATGCTGTCGATGGCGACGATGCCAGCACCTGCGCAGCCGGACCAGATCGCAACACTGATCTCGTGGCTAGCAAGTGAGGAAGCATCCAACGTCAACGGCGCCCTGGTGACCTCTGATGGCGGATGGTCGACTGCATAACGAACACGACGCGCCCTTTGATTTAGTAGTTCGTGTAGTAATTGGGGCACTTGTAATCGCTCCAAATAGCTCAAAAGGGCATGCCCAATGCTCCCAGCTGAGCTCCTCGAACAGCGATGCTTACTCGGCCGTCACGCGGCCAAAAGGACGCTCCGTGAGGCTTTAGGCGGCTGAAGGAGGTGAGAGGGTCTACCCGCAGAATCGGCACTTGGCGCCATCTTGTCAACAGCGCGTTCCGTCATGGACTGGTCCAACGAGTTGGTCACTCTCACCGAAGTGGGACCAAGTTTGGGGGTCCTAGACAGGACCCTCATCAACACCGACACCCGATGTAAAAGGTCTCCTACGTGCTATGCAACCAGTACCGGGGAGCCGCTGCGGCGATTCAGGCTGTGAGAGCATCCCTGCCGCGGCCATGAGGATCTCGGCGAGGTGGTTCCACATCAGCATGTGTCCCTCGCCTGGGCAGATGCGAAGGGTAGCGCTCGGGAGGACGGAAGCCAGATAGCGGCCATGGTGAAGCGGAATCACTAAGTCCTGATCCCCGTGCCACAGCTGGATAGGAGTGTCGATGCCATCGAGATCGAATCCCCAGGGGGTGGCCAGCACACGGATGTCTTGAACGTAGCCCCACACGCCCGGGCGCAGGGCCTCGCGCAGGGTTTCCGCCGCACCTCTGTTCACGGATGGCATGGAAAGCCATTCCCGGTCGGCCGGTGGGACGCCGTTATTGAAATGATCGACGAAGAAGCTTGGAAAACGGCGGACCAGAGGACTAAGTACGGTTGCCCCCGCCTCCAGCAACCATGGGGCGCGAGCTCCCAGTAACACCCCGGCCCGAGTCAGGAATCGCATCTCGGCCAGCGCGCCCGGCCGCTGCATCGGGCCCGGACACCCTGTGACCACAACGTCGGTCAGCCGGTGCGGGATGACCGCTGCGCAGGCAAGTGCGTAGATGCCCCCACCCGAGAGGCCCAGGATGCCGAACTTTGCGATGCCAAGGCTGTCGGCCAACTCGGCGACGTCGGATGGCCAGTCAAGCAAAAGCCGGTGCGGATTGGGATCAGACAGCCCATAGCCTGGGCGGTCCGGCGTAATCAAGCGCACTCCCAGCGAGCGGTAGAAGTCAGGCTCGGCTTCGTGCTCCAGGCGCGATCCGGGCATGCCGTGGTGGTGAATGATGGGGATGCCGTTGGGATCGCCGAGGTCCGAGTAGGCGAGCCTCCGTCCGTCGCTTAGGGTAAGGAGATGAGTACCAGGCTCCTCGACAATACGATTCCCTTCGACATCCGATCGAGCCAGGACAGCCATGACGCCAGCCTCGCTCGATTCGCCTCGAGCCAGGCAGTGCCGAAAGACCCACTTTGGCCGGGCACTCGGTCCATCGTCCGAGGTGTGCGGGCCATCAAGCGCGCCACACGCCTTGATCTTGTTCGGCCCGGGAACAAACTCTGAGCCGCCACAGTCGATGCCCCATCCCGGTCAAGAAGTTGCCGTCGTGGAAAGAGCCTGAAGCCCAGTAGACCTACGGGGACAGCCGCTTGGAGCCCTTGACCAGTCCTCCTGAGTTCGCGGGCTGCCGCGGCCGTGGTGCCCCGATCCCTGAGGGCTAATGCAGTTTAGACGTGTCCGATCGTCATCCCAATCTCGGGCCGACTGGACCTGTCTGCGGCGCGGTGTGCGGTCGACCATGGTGGCGTGAGGGCGAGGAGCCTGCTTGTTCTGGGCGTGACCGCGGTAATAGTGGCTGCATGCGGCGCCAGCCCGATTGCGATGCCGTCTTCTCCATCCTTGGCTCCGTCTCCATCGTCAACCCCATCTACGTCGCCGACCTCGTCGCCGTCGCCGAGCCCATCGCCCACGCCGACGCCTCCGCCCAAGGTCAGGGCCGGCACGTTCGCCTACGTGGCGGTCAGCGTGGCGACCGGGTGGCGGAGTCCCACCTCAGCACGCTTGGTCGATGCACCCGCAACCGCCAACCCGGTTCAGATCGAAGCGTGGGTCGCCAGCGTGACCCGTGCCGTCCAGGACGGCCTCATCGGACGTGTCGACACCCAGCTTCTCCTCTGGGACTCGGTGAAGGTTCTGGCGGTGGAGGGCGAGTGGGTCCAGGTCGTCGTGCCTGATCAGAAGACCCCGCTTGACTCGCGCGGCTATCCGGTGTGGATCCCGCTGCGCCAGCTGACGGCCACCCCGCCACCGAAAACCAGCCGGTCGGTGATGGTGGTGAAGCCGACGGCGGTTCTGCGCGCGACATCAGGTTCGAAGACGCTGCGAGTCAGCTTCGGCACTGTGCTGCCGGTGGTGGGCGCGGCGCCCAAAGCGTATGAGGTGGCGGTTCCCGGCGGCGTGATGGTGGTCAACACGGCAGTCGTCTCACTTCGAGCATTGCCGCAAGACGCCGTTTCGATCATTGCAAATGCACGCTACTTTCTTGGCCTCAAGTACATCTGGGGCGGCACCTCGGGGTTCGGCTACGACTGCTCCGGCCTGGTGTATTCGATCTTCAAGGCGCACGGGATCCTTCTGCCCCGTGATTCGGACCCGCAATCGCGGGTGGGGGTGGCTGTAAGGCGCGCAAACCTGCAACCGGGCGACCTGGTCTTCTTCTCCAGTGGCGGCGTTGCCTACCACGTGGCGATCTATGCCGGCCAAGGTCTGATCATCGACTCGCCATCCCCGGGCTATCCAGTTGAGCAGGTGCCACTCGCAACGTTCCCCGCTATCAACGATTACTCAGGCGCGCGGAGAGTACTGCCTGCAACCACGTCACTGATCGCAAACCCCGCTGGGCTTCCTGCCCCACTCGCCGGAGTGGAGTGGACCAGCCCGGGGGCTTAGGCGACCAGCGTGGGTGCGCTGTCACGCCGCTTGCTTCCTGCCGCCGCGAGGAATCAAGCGAATCAGTTCGGGGAGTGCATAAGGGAGCGACAGCGCAATCAGAACCACGCCTGAACCCAGGATGAGCCAGGTCATGATGTTGGTCTGGGTCAGGAAGATCAGCTCGCCGCCGATCCAGCCAATCAGGACAACACCCATGATCAGGCCCGCCACAACGCCCGCCCGAGCGTTGGCGAGGTTGACCACCGCTGCGGCGATGCAGCCGCCGCCGATGACCACGAGCAGCGTCAAACCAGCCACAAAGAAGCCGCCGAAGGGCCAGTAGCTGCTGAGCCAATCGGCCGGCAGCTTGTAACCGTAGACGGACCCTTCGGTCATGATTTGCCAGCCGGGAATGATCGCCTGCAGGCCGACGGCGGCGGAAACGATAACGATTGCGAAGCGATCGAGTCTTCGAAGCATTCTTGATTACCTCCTGCGTCCAGTCTGCACGCCAGTCACCCGCGATCGGGAGAGTCGAACGACAGGCCTTGCTGAGGACCGTTGCCGCTGAGGAGAAGCCGGATTGGGTCGCCGTAGACCCGACTCCGGCTCTACTTGCGATGAGTTCGCCACAGCGCTGAAGTAGGGCACTCACGTCGGCAGTCGACGGCTAGCGCGTGGTCACCTTTCGCTTGTCATGCCGCGCCCGGGACTCTAGATAGAGGGCGCGGCGTGAGGGCACCTTACCGAAACTGAGCCATCGCGCTGACGACGAGGCCGAGTGCTACTCCCCAGGCTATTCCCATAGTCAGATTGCCGAACAGCAGCCCGAAGAGAAGACCCAGTGCTGCGCCGATTGCGATGCCGTATCCGACCGTGTATCGATGCATTTCGGGTTTCGGCCGTTTCGTGATTTCGCTCATTCCTTTCTCCGCCATCTCTCACGCAGCCGGCCGCCGGAAGCGCGCCAGGACCTCTTGGTCTCAGCATCTGCTGACCGCGGGTGGCCGGTGATTCCCTGAGTGGAAACCAGGAACTGATCAAGCAGCTTCGGCTGTGATTGCCTTCGCGTGGTCATCTTGGTGAGCGCGATGAGCAACACAACCATGCCTGTGCCAGCCAAGACCATCAGGCTGCCTGCGAGGCCGATAACGATCAAGATCGCAGGACCCACATAGGTCAGGAAATGACTCTTGGGGATGAGCTCGATGATCACCGCTGCATCCCGCCGCTCGGTTTGTCAGGCGCCACCGCGATGTACAGCCCCTTGGCCACGGTCTTGTACACGACGCCGCTCGACCGGGTTTCTCCCGCGAGTGTGACATAGCTGATGACCGCGAACGAAGCGCTGTCGAGCTGCTGCCAGACCTGCTCGGTCGTGACTCGAGGTACGGTGATTTCGATTGCGGTCGGAGCAACAGGTTTCGGCGGACGTATAGCTATCGCCATCTGTCAATCCTCCCGACTTGAGCAAGACACTGGGTCACCGTTGCGAGTCGACGTCAGGCGGCGCCTCGTCCGGCCAGGAGCCGGCCAACCCTGATCCCACCAGAGCGGGAATGCCTCCAGCGGTCAACTCGTATTCGACGTTGGGAGGTTCCGCCAGCATCTTTCGCGCGGGGCAGGAGAGCATCGACTGCAGAAGTTTCTGGCGGGTGCTTTCGCTGATCTTCTCCGGCAACGTGACTGAGAGCCGCACCCAGGCGACTCGGCCACCGTCGGCATCCCAGCCGAAGTCCGCAGCAACCTCTGTGAGATCGAAGCTGAGGCCGTCGTCACCAAGGCTCTTGACGACCTCGTCGGCGGCGCACGCGGCGAGGCCGGCAACCATCAACTCGGTCGGCGTGGGGCCCTCGTCGTCACCACTCAGGGTGACCGGTTCATCGGAAATCAGGGCGTAGCCGCGAACGTGAATGCTGAAACTCTGGCCGTGTCGATGCTTGACGGTGATTCGTGCCATTTCCATCTTCTCCACTATCAGGGTGTGGGAGTGAGGGCCCCTGCGACAGGGCCAATCGACCCGCGGCCGCGAGGTACTTATGCCCTTGGGTTCGGGCGACGCTGCTGGCAGGCTGGACGTCGGTGGAGAAAGATGGAACTTGACCTGGTCACCATCGGTGATCCCACGATCGACACGTTCCTCAAAGTTCATGACGCTCATCTCGCGCTACGGGTAAAGCCCGCTCAGACGCAGCTCTGCATCGACTATGCCGACAAGATCCCTGTGGATGAGTTCCACCGCATGGCTGGGGGCAACTGCATCAACGCCGCGGTCGCGGCGGCCCGGTTGGGCTTGAAGGTCGCGGTCTACGGGGTCACGGGGGCCGACCCGGAGGGGCGCTCGATCTTGGGCGAGCTCCAGGACGAGGGCATCGACACGTCACTTATGGCGCTCGACCGCCGGCACACGACAAACGCAAGCACCGCGCTGGTGTTCCGCGGGGAGCGGACCCTTTTTGTCTGGCATCAATCGCGGAGCTATCACCTGCCCGAGATGCCGCCGCCGGCCTGGATCTATGCCACTTCGGTCGGGCCTCGTGGTGCTGCGGTGAACCGACTGCACGAAGCCATTCGCCAGCACCTCGACCGCCATCCCACCCGGCTGGCGTTCAGCCCTGGCACTCATCAGCTGCGTATGGGCGCCCGGGCCTTGGCTCCCCTCCTATGCAGGGCCGACCTCCTGCTCCTCAACCGGCAGGAGGCTTGCGAGCTCACCGGAGTAGACGGCAGGCCCAAGGACCTGCTGGAAGCCTTGCGGCGGTTGGGACCGAAGATTGTCGTGATGACCGATGGGATTCACGGGTCATATGCCTCGGACGGGAAGCGCTGTCTGCGGACAGGGATACTTTCCGTGCCCGTCCTGGACCGGACGGGTGCCGGTGACGGATACAGCGCCACCTTGATGACGGCCCTTCAGCTCGGCCGGCCGCTAGCGGTCGCGATGGCGTGGGGCACGGTCCAGGCTGCAAATATTGTTGGCGTTTTTGGGGCGACGCCTGGTCTCATGCGGCGGAGAGCTCTGCAGGCTGCGGTCAACAGGCGCCCTGAGCTGGTCGCCAAAGAGTTCTGAAGCGCAGAGACATTCGCCCGTCAAGGGGACTGTGCGACGCGAGGCCAGTCGCCTTGTGCTGGAAGGCGGGACTGTCGGGAACTGAGGGACACAGGTCCGTTCCGAAAGGGGCTGAAGCCCCTCGTACCTCCAACCCTCGGGTGCTGCAATCAGGATGACCCGTTCTAAGGAAAAGAAAGAGTTTCAGAGTACCTGGCTACGGTGGTTGCTGCCCGCAGTGGTGCTCGTTCTGGTCGCCGGCACGGTGATGCTGCCCGTAGTCGATCGGCCTTAGCGCTATCGGCACTCACTCAAGAAAAGCACCCCGGCCTTTGCGTTCAGAGTGGGGACCATTGGCCCTAGTGCGAGGGGTATGGTTGCCCTCGGAGCCGCACCCTGTTGGGGGTACCGTGGCATCAAGATGAAAGTTGTCCGTCGCGTTGACCGCCCGGCCGCCGGCATGACCGTTCGTGAACTGATGGGAAGGTCGGCGGTGTCCGCTGACCCGCGGCAGACCCTGGTGGACGTCGCGGCCAAGATGCGCGCTCACGGGACCAGCGTCCTGGCTGTGCTCGACGGAGAGGCAATCGTGGGCGTCATCACCGAGCGCGACTTCATGCGTGCGATTGCAGATGGCCGCGACCCGGCGGCAACGCACGTGTCGGAGTACATGACCCCCGAGCCCCGGACCATCGAGGCCCGCAGGCGGGCTGCCGAGGGCGCGGCCATGATGATGAAGCACCACGTGAGGCACCTTCCGGTGACCGAGGGCGGTCGCTTGGTCGGCTTTCTATCGGCTCGGGACCTGCTCGCTTTGACGCCCTGGCCGCTGAACCTGCCGATCGGCGAGAGCTGGTGAGCCGGTGGCCAACGCCTCGGCCACGATGACCGTGACCGAGCTCGAGCAGCTCCTGCACCAGGAGACGCTCCAGGACCTGCGAGACCTGATGGTCAAGGCCAATGGCCGCAAGCGGCGTCGCCTGGCCGAGTACCTAAGGCACCAGGAGGAATGGGTTCCCCACTGGCAGGTTGATCGGGCACTTGATCGGAAGAGCTGAGAAAACCGATCCCCTTCTACTGGCCCGGCGGTTCGGTCGAGATCACAAGGATCGGCCGCTTGGAGTGCAGAACCAGCTCATGGCTCACGCTCCCCAGAACGAGCTCAGCGACCCCGCCTCTGCCTCTGCGGCCGATAACGATCAGGTCGGCATCGACGCTAACGGCGACCTGGGCGATCACGGACGCAGGCCGTCCATCTTCCATCACCGCCCGATAGTGGACACCGGAGTCTCGCAGGCCATTGCACCACTGCTCTTCAAATTCCTTCTTCATCCCGGCTCGCCACTCCTCATCGAGCTGGGGCGGCACGACAGGGGCCATGAAGCCGGCGTCGAAGTAGATCGGCGGGGCTATCGCGAAGACGGCGACGACTTCTGAGCCCATCCCCTTCGCCATTCGAACCGCCCATTTGATCGCGGCTTCTGAATGCTCGGAGCCGTCAACGCCAACCACGATTCGAACGATAGCCGCGCCCCTTGCAGACATTTCCAACTCCTTTGATTACGTCCGCGACGTACACAACATCCTCGATGCCGGGATCTGCGGACAGGGCTCTCGGCCCTCTTCAGTGGAGGGCCTTTGGCCCTACCGACAATTGGAGACGAGCGTCAGCCTAGGCCTCAGCCGCCTGAGCCGCTTGCCGGCTGATGTCGTGTGCGGGTGACTCGAGAGGGGCGTGTTATGAACACCGATCACGACCTACGCGCAAGATCTGCCTACTTCAAAGCCGTGGCGGTCGATTTCGACGGAACGCTGACCGAGGATGGCACGCCGTCGTCCTCGGTCCTGTCTGCCATTCGATCGGCGAGAGAGCTCGGTTTACGAATCCTCCTGGTCACCGGTCGAACGCTGGATGAACTCTCGCGAGTCTTCCCCGACGCCCATGATCACTTCGATATGACTGTTGCCGAAAACGGGGCCATTTTGCACGGCGCCGAAGATCATCGCAGGCTCGCAAGACCGGTCGATCCGGAACTTGTCAGGGCGCTGCTGGGGCGCGGCATCAGCGTTCAAGTCGGCGAGGTGATTGTCGGCTGCGACGCGGTGCATGACGCCGCGGTGTTCGAAGAGGTTCGTCGCCTCGATCTTGATTGTCAGCTCATCAGGAACCGCGGCGCTTTGATGGTGGTTCCAGCCGGGGTCACGAAGGCGACAGGCCTGGGAGCCGGGCTGAGAGAGATCGGCTTATCTGCGCACAACGCGATCGCAATCGGCGACGCCGAAAATGACCTGGCCATGCTCGAATCGTGCGAGGTGGGGGTCGCGGTCGCGAACTCGGTTCCGATCGTCCGGCAGCGCGCGGACGTGGTGCTTGACGCCCGCGACGGGCATGGCGTCGTGTCCTTTCTCGAAGGACCAATAATCCGCGGCAGGCAACTCATCCACCCAGAACGGTGGCGCTTCCGTCTTGGGATGTTTGACGACGGCGAGCCCGCCACTTTGCCAAGCTCGCAGATCAACATACTGGTGACTGGCGCGAGTCAGTCAGGCAAGTCGTATCTTGCCGGTCTCATCGCCGAGCAGCTCATTCGCCTCCGGTACTCGGTGTTGGTCATCGACCCTGAGGGCGATCATCTGCGCCTCGGCGAACTACCGGACGTTCTCGTCGTTGGCGGCCGTGAAGGACTGCCAACTCCTGAACGCCTGACCAATCTGCTCGGCATGCGGCTGGGCACGGTGGTCGCGGATTTGTCATTCCTTTCTCGCGAAGACGCCAATCTCTACCTGAGAGAGGTGGCGCCTTTGGTGGAGCGCCACCGACTTCAGAAGGGAGCTCCGCAGTGGGTGGTGGTCGACGAGGCTCATGGGACGCTCGGCGCGGGCGAGTTCGCCCAGTACTTGGCCCCGGAGGCCACTGGCTATTTGCTGGTCACCTATAGACCCTGGGAACTATCCAGCGAGGCGCTGGGCGGCGTCGATGCGATGATCGCCGTGGCAGGCGGTCAGCAATCTGGCAGGGGCAATGTCGCAAAAGCCATGGCCGGCTTCGCGGGCGAGGACCCGGCGCGGGTAATGGCGCGACTGGAGGAGGGAGCCGGGCCCGAGCGTGCCCTCCTGGCAATCCGGGGAGAAAAGACAAGGACGCTGCGGGTCGGGCGCCGAACCACCAGCCATGTTCGTCACTGGCACAAGTACGCGACCGTCGAACAGCCCCCACAGACGCGGTTCTACTTCCGCCGAGGGCCGAGTGGGGGAATCGTTGGAGTGGCGGGGAACCTCCAGGAGTTTCACCGGGAGCTGTCCCATTGCGACGCCGATGTCGTGCTGCACCACGCCAGGTCTCATGACTTCTCTCGCTGGATCCAGGGAGTGTTTCGAGACTCGGTCCTCGGCAAGACGATCGCAGCTATAGAGGAAGGGGCGTCGGAAGCCGGCGCAAGCAGCAATCTGATCCGCAACGAGCTGCTGAGCGCAATCGAATCCAGGTACCTCGAGTAGATCACCTGGCGTGCGGCCGGCGAACCAGGCGCGCGGCCGGCCGCCGAACGCGCCTGGCATCGCACAGCCTGTGATCCTATGGCGTGATCGTCAGCAGGCTGTCGACCCTGGTAACTCCAGGCGCCGATTCCGCCGCCTTCTTGGCGGCCGCGGCCTCGCTCCACGAGCTGACCTGTCCGTGCATGGTCACGTGGCCATCGTCGGTTGTCAGCCAGATCCGGCGCGCGTCGATCTGTGCCTGCCGGTGCAGGGCGTCGGTGATCTTCTCCTTCACGTCCTTGTAGTGAACAGATGGCTTCACGATCACTCGATTGGTCACACCTTGGACGCCAATGAGGGCTCGAGCCAGCTTGTCCGCGGCCGCCGACTGGTAAGCCCAGTCAACACGGCCTTCGAGCGTGACCCATCCGTGCGTGACCGTGGCCTTGATCGAATCGCTTGGGATCGCGGCGCTCCACTTGATCTGGTCGGATATCGCCAGCGCGATGTCGCTGTCGTCGCGCGCGCGGTCACCTGGCAGCCTTACCACCAGCTCGTTGGCGACTGCCAGCGCGCCATAGACTCTCAAGGCTGCTCGCTCCGCCGCGATCAACTCTGCGTAGGACTTCACATGGCCGGTGAGCGTCACGGCTCCCTTGTCGACCGAGACGCCGATGTCGGCCGGATCGACCTTGGGCTCCCAGGCCAGCTCGCGAATAACGTCTGCTTGAAGCTCCTTGTCCAGTTGCATGGTGCGACCTCCTTAGTATTGAGGCTCAGCGGCCCTAATCTTTTCTAACCGACGAACCTCGCCCGCGCATGGGGCACGAGACCCTGGTTCACTGGGCCGGACGACCCCTACTCGTCACCTTTGACGGATCGAAGGGGCTTGGTACGTACGGGCGGCTCTCCGTCTGCAGCTCCGATCTCATCCTCGGGCTCAGGCCCCAGGCTCGTGATGTACTCGGCGATCTCCGCCTCGCCGGCGCCTGAGTCGCGAAGGCTTCGGACGTGCTTCTTCGCGTTGTCCTGGAGGCCTTCGAAGTAGGTCTCGAGGTCATGTTCAGTGACTCCGTCTGGCTCGATCAGGTTCTTCATGTGCGTCCCTCGTCGCTCACGGTTCTTGACATGCAAGTGAGCTTCGGTGACGTTCGCACTCCCTACCAGAGTCCGAAGCCTTCCAAATCAAGGGCCGTTAGCACATTCCCGGCGCAAGGCAAAGGTGCGAGGGTTTGACCTGATGTCAACACACACCATGATGCCGGCCCTGATGGCCTTCGCTCCCGACCTGGACAAGGCGTACAGCCACGCCCTCAGCGTCTATTTGCCGATGCGGGCTGAGGGGTTCGACGCGCGCCACTACGACCTGGTAATCGGTCACATGGTCCGCAGGTACAGGGACCGCGTGGGGGACGAGGGTCGCGAAGTCATGGAGCGTGAGATTCCACGCGTTCGCGCTCGGCTCGAGCTGGTGCGGCCGGCAGGCGCTCCCGGGCTGGCGGCGTTCGCCGATGAACAGGCCGGTTTGCTCGAGCTCATCCGGCTGCCGGCCGAGACTGAAACCAGGCTCGAAGTTGGCCCGCTGCTGCTGGCGCCCATAGAGCGCCTGCTCGAGCGATACCCGCCTGCGCTCATCGCTGTCGTGGACAAGGAGGAGGCCCGGGTGTTCGGCGCGGTTCTCGGCGAGGTGTTCCCCGTCGACCACCTGATCGGAAAGGAAGTCAAGCACAACAAGGCCGGCGGCACCTCTGCGTTGAGCAACCAACGAAAGGCCGAAAACCGAGCGCGGGCCAACCTGACTCTGTTCGCCAGCACGATCGAACGCGAAATGCGCGCCGGCTCTTATCACCGCATCTATGTGGCAGGACCTGACGAAGCCCGTGCCGAATTCGAAAAGCTGCTGTCTCCTGGACTCAGGCGATTGATCGCGGGCCGGCTTTCAGCATCTCTGGACTCAGCGCAACTCCAGCACCAGCTCCGCGATCAGATCCAACGCGGAACTGCCGGCGTTTGAGCCGTTTGGGCCGAACGTCACCTCCAACCAGTGCCTGAGTGCCCTGTGACTGGGCGATTCCTGATGAGACTCTCGGTGGCATGCGAGGTGTCGCGTCGATAGCGCTCTTGATTCTCGTCGTCGCCTGCGGCACGGCGGGTCCGACCGGAGTTAACCCGCCTGCAACTCCCTCTCTGACCGCGTCGGCGAGCCCCACGCCGAGCGCCTCCCCGTCACCCTCGAACTCCCCTACACCGACCCCGACCGCGGCACCATCGCCGACACCAAGCCCGTCCCCAACCTGCACGCTTCCTTTGCAAGGGGGCACGTCAGCCAGGGCCACCATCACCGACGTTCGCGTTGGTTCGCACCCTGGATACGACCGCCTGGTGATCGAGTACAGCGGCGGGCAGCCGTACTACAAGCTCGTCGCTCAGAATCCCAAGACCTTCGTCGGCCCGTACAGCGGCCAGCCCATCTCCGTCGCCGGCAACGCCGGGATCCACCTCGTCATCTACAACATGGACATCCCACCGACGTTCCTGCACGGGACCAACCAGAAGCCCGCGTTTGGTGAGCTGAAGCAGGTCGTGGTGATGGCGGTATTCGAAGGCCAGGCCGACATCGCGATCGGGCTCGACCGCCTGGAGTGCCCCGCCGTTTCCATGTTCGCCAATCCAATCCGGCTCGTCATCGATTTCCCAACCCAGTAGACGGGCCTGAAAGACCCTCGCCGACCTGAGTGACATCGGGCTCTCCCTGCCGGGCGCCATGCCCTGTGCGCAGCGGGACCAAAGACTCAGGAGGCAGCAACAAAAGGGAACTACGTTGACCTTGTTGTGGCCTTTGACGTCGCGTGCGTCGTGATCGTTGTCGCGCTCCAGAGCATTGGACTGGTTGAGACGGTGAAGGTCTGAACGGACGCGCCCGGTGGCGCCTACCGGACGACCAAGTGGAGGTCGACCGGGGGCGCCCCAGCCTGCCTACCGATGATGACAAGAGCTGCGCCCTCGGCCGGCCCGATGGTCATCGTCGTCGAGTTGTTGAAGAGGTTCTGGTTGCCGCCCAGCCTCCCTGTCGTGTAAGAAGGCAGAGCGTTGGCAGCCTTGTCTTTTGCGCCGAGTGACCCGGCGACTGTGATGTTGCTGTCGGTGAACGGGATTCGAACCGAAACGCCGATGCCGACGTCGCTGTGGAACAGGCTCAGCAGGATCCCCACCGTGAGCACCAGTAAGAACCCCCCGCACCCGCACCCGCACCCGCGGTTGCGATACCGGGTTCGCCAACGGACGCGTTCGGCGCCCACGCTCTCTTGCATAACCCTATTCAGCCGCCGACCGCTACGGCAACGCCCACCAGGAGCCGCCCTGGCATCGATTGCCGTGCTGCAGAGCTCATCTCGCGGACGGCGTACGCCGGCGAGCCGGCGCGATGACGACGGGCCGGTGTATGCGATGGAGCAAGGCCTCACCGGCGCCTGCTGCGATGTCACCCGCCACCCAACCGATCTCTCGTGCACCGATGACGACCATGTCGGCTCCGGTCGCCATTACCTCGCTTGCCATCTGCGGGGCGAAGCCGCGACGATTTTCGATTATCCGAGACTGCACGCGAACTCGCGCCTTCCTTAGTGCAGCTGTCGCCTTGGCGAGGGCCACCTCATCGGGATTTGCGGCCGGCCCAGCCTGGGTGGGCTCCTCGACGTCACCAAACGTGCGGCCGACGCACACGACTTCGACCGAAGCTTTGAGCGCGTGGGCAAGTGCAGCGGTAGCCGTCAGCGGTCGCTCCAGTTCGCCTTCTCCGTCGATGACGAGAATGATGCGCCGGGGTGCCACCTTCGACGCGGCAGCAGCCGGCACGATGACCACAGGACAGCCGGCGCGCATTGCGACCTGGTGACTCACGCTGCCCAACAACAGGCCAGTCAACTCGCCGCGCGCCCTACCGCCCATCACGATCAGGTCGGCATGCACGCGTGAGGCCGCAGCCAGAATCTCCCGGGACACTTCCCGTGAGGGGGAGGTGCGCACATCACTGGTGGCTCGCACGCCGGTGTTCGCCAACTGCTTCACGACATCGTCGACCAGGTCGCGCGCCGCATCGAACTCACGCCGACCCTGATCGTCGATTCCATTTCCTGCCAGCTCGGGCACGACGCTCAGCACCGTAAGGCGGGCTTCGAGCCGTGGCGCCATGTGGACCATAAGTCGAGTGGCCTCCCACGACGGGGCGCTGCGATCGATAGCGAGCAGGATGTGCTTCATGAGATCAAATTAGGCCCAGAAATCGACGCGCGCGCCTGCCGATCGGCCCTGATTGACGCGACTTATGGCCCGCGGCGAAACGACTCCTGATCGGTGTACGCGCCATCCAGTTGCTCCAATCACTCTGCGGGTGACTCAGACCGACTCCCAGAGCCGTACGTCGCCTCGGCTGCGAGGCGATGGACCTTGATGTCGAACTGACCCCGCCGCCGAGGCGTGGGGCAGCGACCGTACCGGTCAACCATTTCAGCGAAGTCGGCCCGGTAACATGGCCCGAATCGCGACCCGCACCATTTCCTGGACCCCTGTCAGGCCGCGGTCTCGTGCTTGCATTCGCACCGCAGCCCGCTTCGCCATGCGCGTTCTGGCGGCCCTGGTCGTCATCTGGTTTGCGGCCAGCCTGGTCGCGGAGCTCGTCACCTTGCACCCGGCACGCAGGGCGCTTGGTCCCACGCCCGCGACACGCGGAATGGCCTATCAGGATGTCAGCTTCAGGACCAACGATGGGCTGACCTTGCGTGGATGGTGGATCCCAGGAACCCGCCACCAAACCATCGTCATGATCCATGGCCTGTCGAACAACCGGAGCGAACCGTTCAGCAAAGCGGGGTACCTTCATCAGGCTGGCTACAACCTGCTCGTTTTCGATCTCCGCGGCCATGGCCAGTCCGACGGGAGCGGCAGCACCATGGGTTACCGGGAGACCGAGGATGCGGGTGCGGCCGTGGCCGAAGCCCTTTCGCTCGATCCGGGGCCGGTGGCGCTGTTCGGCTATTCGCTTGGTGCGTCGATCGCCGTTGAGGAGGCCGCTGCCAACCCCGGTGTGACAGCAGTCGTCGAGGACAGCGGATTCAGCTCTGTGGGGGACATCTTCCTGGCTCGATTCAGCGAAGTGACACGGCTGCCTGGCTTGCCGTGGGCGGCTCCATTGGTGGCCTTCGGCGAGGCAGATCTTGGGACGTCGCTGTGGAACGTGCGACCGGTGTCGGCATCCGCGCTCCTGCACAAACCGTTGCTGGCGATCATTGGCGGGGCAGACTCGATCGTGCCTCCGTCGGAGGGCCTGGCCATCTTCGCCGCGGCCGCCGGTCCGAAGCAGCTGCTCGAGGTTCCGGGAGCTGGGCACGTGCAGTCTTACAGCGCTGCGAACGCCGAGTACGAACAGGCCGTGCTGGACTTTCTTTCCCGGAGCTTCGCTCAGGCGCCCTAGCTTCGCGGTCGCTAGGCGGCGCGAACCACTTGGGCTGGTTGGGCTCGGATCGCCTCTGCGCGTGGCAAGGTGGCTACGAAGGAGGCGAGCGCTTCCTCGATGAACTGGCCCAGATGCGCCGGGTCCGGCACGAAGGCGGGATCGGCGATCACGCCGACGCCCATCGTGCCACCCTGGCTGATTGCCGCAATGGAGACTCCGACCCTGCCGGGGAGCGGGATCATCGGATAGCTGGCGAGCACCTGGTGGCCCAAGAGGAATCGAGGTTCGGGAACACCGGGTACGTCGGAGAGCACGAGGTTCGCGAAAGGAAGCGCCGCCGCTATCCGCACCACTGTGGCATGCAGCGGGGAAGGGAGCCAACCGGCCCCTTCGATCAGCATGGCCATACCCGCGCCGGCATGCACAGTCTTCAGGACCGCCTTCGAAATGGCGATGCGCCGGGCACAGGCCGGCAGGTCGGGCGTGTCGAGAGGGAGGTCGATGAAGACCGACGTCACGTGGTTTCCGCTCCCTTGCTTTGTCGATGGCGGCCGCGTGGAAGCGGGAACCATGGCTCTCATCGCGCGAGGGGCGCGCAGGCGGTGGACCCGGAAGTAGCGACGCAATCCGATCGCAACCGAGGCCAGGAGCACATCGTCCACGCTCACACCAAGGTGTGCCTTGACCTGCTTGACATGGGCCATCGAAAGTGTTGCCGCACCAAAGACCCGTTGTGATCCGACACGGCCGTTGAACGGGCTGGCCAGTGCGATCGGACCGCTGGCGGCGGTGAACGCTACTCCGAGCAGGGCCTCGAGCCAGGAGCTCGGTGTATGCGTCGCCGACGCGAAACGGGCGACGAGCGGATTCCTCTTCGACTCCTGCTGACCGGGCTGTGTCGGTTCGAGGAGAACTTCGGCAAGCTCAATGCCGCCAATGCCATCGGTGATGGCGTGATGCGTCTTGACCACAAGGGCTTGGCGGCCCGGGAGCCCGTCGATGAGGTGCATCTGCCACAGTGGCCGGTCGCGGGGGATCACCTCTTCGTGGATCTGCCCGCAGAGGTCGAACAGATCCTGTAGGTCGGGCCGCGCGGGCAACTGGTGGTGGTAAACGTGTTTTGTGAGGTCGAGGTGGGGGACGGGCACCCACTCCGGACGAGCCAGGCCAAATGGCATGAACCGCGGGCGCTGGCGGAACCGCGGCATGCGCGAAAGGCGCGCAGCGATCAAGCGCTGAAGAGACTCGACGGTCAGCCTCGCGCCGGCGCGTGTTCCCGCATCAAGCATCACGACGGCGGCAACGTGCATCGGTAGGCCCGGACGCTCAATTGCCAGAAAACTCGCCTCGATCGCGCTCAGTCGCCTAGCGCTGTTTGCAGATGCTCTCATCACGATCAGGTTGCCTCGGTCAGCCCGCCCCGAACAGGGACTTTCGGCCCCCTTTTCGAAGGCTCCACGACCGCCCGACAAACGCGACCGCCCAGTTGCCGGCCTCGAGGCTCACGTACGCGAGCGCGATGATGCCGACAGCGGACATCGCAACGATCGGCCGAGGGAACTCGAGCTCGAACAGCCGCCTGACCGGGGCCAGCAGCATTACAGTCGCCAGGCCGGCAACCATTGCAGCTATGAGCGCCCGGCGAGAAGCGGTGAGCGGTTGGGCCAGCCTGGCCAGGATCCACAAGCCGATGGCGGCGATGACGACCGTGGCGACCGTGCGCTCCTCGGAAATCGAGACGTTGGGTTCGTCGACCGCCAGCGCATAAGCAGCGAAGGTCGCGACCGCGGCGACGCCGCCGGCCGGCAGGGCAAAGCGCATGACTCGCCTGACAAACCCGTTTCGTGAAGGCTCGAAACTTGGAGCCAGCGCAAGGTAGACAGACGGGATGCCGATCGTGAATGCGCTGATCAGCGTCAGCTGGCGCGGTAGGAATGGAAACGGCAGGGTCGCCAAGCTCACCGAGAGCGCGAGAAGGAATGCGTACGTGGTCTTGGTGAAGAAGAGGCTCGCCAGCCGCTCGACGTTTCCGATCACCCGCCGGCCCTCGGCGAGCATGGCCGGCACACCGGCGAAGGATCCGTCGATCAGGACGCAAGCCGCGACCGCTCTGGCTGCTGCGCTGCCGCCTGCCATCGCGATTCCAAGGTCCGCCTCCTTCATCGCAAGGACGTCGTTCACGCCGTCGCCGACCATCGCCACGGTGTGGCCTTCGGCTCGCAGGGCCCTGACGACATCTCGCTTCTGCTCGGGGCTGACCCGTCCGAAGACAGATGCACGCTGGACCACCCCGAGGAGGTCTTGCTCCGACCCGTGCATGGTCTTCCCGTCCACTGGATCACCGACTTGGACAAGACCAACCCTTGCCGCGACCGCAGCCACGGTGGCCGGATGATCGCCGGACAGCAACTTGATTGAGACGCCTTGCTGGAGCAAGAGCCTGACCGTTTCTTCAGCACCGGGCTTGAGCGCCTCGGTCAGCATCACGAGGGCGGCCGGCTCGAGCTCGCGGATCGCCGGGGGAGCGATATCACAATCTGCCCTCGCGAGCAGGATGACGCGCCTGCCTTGGGCCGACATCCTGTCCGCTTGATCGGCGACCAGCTCAAAGCCGGCCGTCCCCGCCAGCATCACGTCCGGCGCTCCCAGGACCCACCATCCTCGATCTGCGAACCGAACCGCGCTCCACTTGCGACCCGAGGAGAACGGGAGGGTCGACTCGACCCTCCACCCATCGGGCGCGGGGTGGCCGGCGGCGATCGCCCGAATCGATGGGTTGGGATTCGGGTCCGAGTGGGCGATCGCGCCCAGCGCCGGCCGCCATTCAAGGGTTTGCGAAAGTTCCTCGACCCTCTCCACCGAGCTTTCGGTCTCAGTGAGGGTGCCGGTCTTGTCCATGCATACGACATCGGTCCTGGCCAGCATCTCCACGGCCGGCAGCTGCTGGATCAGGACGTTCTTGCGACCAAGCCTGATGACCGCCAGCGCCAGGCTTGCGCTCGTGAGCAGGACCAGGCCTTCGGGCACGAGTGTGATGACCCCTGCCACGGAACCACGTATCGCGTCGGGCAATGAGGGACTTGCCCGGAGCTGTGAGATGACAAGTAGCCCAGCGGTGGGCACGATCAGCCAGGTGACGATCCGAAGGATCCGGTTGATCCCCAACATCAACTCCGAACGAACGAGCTGAAACTTGCGGGCCTGGGCCGTGAGCCGACGTGCGTACAACGCCTCCCCAACCCTGGTGGCCCGATAGCTTCCATGGCCGGCGCTGACGAAGCTTCCAGCCAGCACCTCGGCGCCCCGCTTCTTCGCCACCGGCATCGACTCGCCTGTAAGCAGCGCTTCGTTGAGCTCGAGCGGCTCGTCCGACTCGATGATGCCGTCGACCGCCGCCTCATCGCCGGACTCGACCAGCACCATGTCGCCTTCGACGACGGCGGTCACCTCGATCTTCTTCTTGTGGCCGTCACGCACGACGGTGGCCTGTCGGGCTGCCAGGACCGAAAGGCGGTCGAGGGTGACCTTGGCCCGCAGCTCCTGTCCGATGCCGATCAGAGCGTTCGCGATCAGGATCAATCCAAAGATTGCGTCCTGCAGCGGGCCGACGATGAGGATCACGACCAGCATTGATCCCAACAACGCGTTGAACCGCGTCATCAGGTTGGCCCTGACGATGTCGCCCCAGCTGCGGCTGCTGGCATCCATCACCGTGTTCGCCAGGCCTCGCGCGGTGCGTCGGGTCGCTTCCGCCTCGGTCAGGCCGGTGAAGGCCGGTAGCGGGGCGGCGGTAGAACGCATTGCTATGTTCGCGGTGGGCGCGCTCGATCCACGCATCTCTGATCAAGTAAGCATCCGCGCCTACCCGGGACATAGAGGCCATCGGCCCAACCGCGGGGGACGAGGGACCCTCCCGTCGGCGACTCGCCACGGGCAGGCTGAAACCTGGCAATCGCCTGTGAACAAGCATGCGCGGCCCGAAATCGAACGGCTCAGCCTTAAGGAGAGGCGAACCGGTTGAGGACGTCAACATCAGAGCCTCGATGGCCGTTGCTCTGCGTCCGGTCAACCGCACAGCGCCGCGGCATGAACGCGAGCTGGTGCGAGCTGTCGGCTCAGAGCGCGGCCGCCTAGGACAGGGAGACGGTCCCGAATCCACCGGGTCGAACGGCCCTCGTCAAAACCGGCCATCGGTGAGAACCTGATGGCGTCCCGATGGACTGAGTACGGTAAACCGAGAGATCCCGAACGTCGACCCAGGCGAAAAAGTCGAAAGACCGGAAGTCGAAAGACGAACAGGAACTCAAGGGTAAACAGAAAAGTCTTCTCGGGACACTTTTGTTTCCGCCCGCTGCGAAGGCGCAGATCGCGCGGGCGGACCTAGCGCTCGCGCGGCGCGGCGATCACACCCACTGCCAGCAGGTCGCCCTTCGACACCATCCCGATCGTCGAGTCTTTCTCCATGACTGGAAGGTGCCCGATTCCGTTCTCGACCATTCGCCTCGCGGCGATTCCAGCGTCGTCGGCCGGCGTGACAGTGATCGCGTCCGCTGTCATGAACTCGTCAACGGTCGTCAGCTCCATGGGCGCCTCCTCGGCGATCGCTGTCACCAGGTCGGCCTCGCTGATGACACCAACCAGGACTCCCTCGTCCAGGACCGCGAGTGCTCCGACATGGTTGCTCGCCATGGCCTGAGCTGCCTCGAACAGGGTATCGGTCACCTCGGCGGTGATCACTCCGGCGCTGCACAGTGTCGCGATCCTCATTGTCGTCACCTCTCCCCGCGTATTCCGAACGCAGTGTGCGGCCGATACGCGGGCGGAGCATGGGCCCAATGGCCCTGGATCGTGGGGGCTGTAGCCCCGATACCAGGCGTCGCTCGCGGTCAGTCGTAAGATTCCGTCTGTGCACGTGGTCGACTTCCGCCGTGCGGCCGGGTGGGCCGCGCTGGCGGCTCCCTGCCTAATGTGGTCCGAGTTCCTCACCATGGGGACCTCGCGGTATGGCTACAACCTGCTGACGCGTCCTTTCAGCGACCTCGCCACCCGAGGCACGCCGAATTCCGGGCTTTTCGACCTGGGCTTCTTCTTGGTGCCTGGAATCCTTACCGTGATCCTCGGTCTTGGCCTGTACGCGGTCAACCACGGCCAGGCGTGGCGCATCGGGGCGCTCATCGTCACCGCCTCGGGAGTCTTCCTGGTTGCCGCAGGCGCCTTTCCGCAAGACCCGAGCTCGGTCGTCGAGGGCCTGTTGCACGGCACCATGGCGCAAACGTGCTTCGCGCTGGCAAGCGTGGCGCCGCTGCTCCTGTTCCTGGGCTCTGGAGATCAGCGCCATCTCGCCCCTCCGCGCCGGATATGGCTCGGGGCGGCCGTGGCAGCCTTAGCGATCGAGGCGCTGGCGATCGCCGTGCGACCGCTCATGCACTACCCGGACGGGCTGTTCCAAAGGCCGTTCACACTGGTGCTGACCATCTGGTTCATCACCACCGGCGCCTGGCTGCTGAGAGGCCGTAAATTCGAGGGTCTTTCGGTCCCTGACTAGGCGTCCGTGAGGACGGACACTCAACCTCGAGTTGAGCCAGGAGCGCATCCACTACCTCGATTGGCTGAAGGTGCTGATCGTCTACGGCATCGTCCTCTTCCACGTCTCGCTTGTCTTCTCGATGGGGACCTGGCTGGTCTCCAACCACGATCGCAGCCTGGTCCTGACCGCCTTCGCCGGATTCACTTTTCCGTGGGGCATACCCGCGATGTTCCTGATTGCCGGCGCGGACGCCTGGTTCGGCCTGCGTTCACGCACGGTCTCCGACTTCGCCCGCAAGCGTTTTCTTCGTCTGCTCGTGCCGATGGTTCCCGGGCTGCTGATCCTTTCTCCGCTGCAGAGGTTCATCTCGAGCCACAACCCGCCGCCGTCTCTCGACACCTTCTGGCCCTTCTATGTGGGTTTCTTCAGGGAGTTCCACTTCGAGTGGTCGCTGCAGTTCTTGAGCCGCTACTGGCTGCACCTCTGGTTCCTCGGCTACCTGTTCGTGATCTCGATTGTCTGCTTGCCGGCGGTGCTCTGGATGCGCGGGCCCGCCGGGCGTCGTCTCACCGCTGCGCTCGTCCAGTTCGCGAGCCGGCGGGGCGGCCTATTGATGCTGGCGGCTCCGCTCGCGCTCACCCAGCTGGCGCTCCGATGGCGTTTCCCTGCTTATCAGGACTGGGCCGATGTGGCGACGTACATGCTGGTGTTCCTCTGGGGAGCAGTCATCTTCAGCGACCGCCGTTTCGAGGCCCTCATTCGAGGTCAGATCCACTGGCTCCTTGCCGGTGGGGTGCTCGCAATGGCGGGAATCGGCCTCCTCGCGGTTGTCACCCCGTCCCACCTGGCGGGTGACTCCCATGCTCCGGCTGTCATGCAGGCCGCCTACGCACTGCTTTGGAGCGTCTACGTCTGGTCGTGGCTTCACGCTGTCCTCTACCTCGGTCTCCGATGGCTCAACTTTCCGAGCCGCGCCCAGCATTACGCTCAGGAGTCGGTCCTTCCCGTTTACGTGATCCATCACCCGGTGGTGCTCCTGGTCGCTTCTTTCGTGGTCACCTGGAACCTGGGGGTCTGGCCGAAGTTCGCGGTGATCCTTGTCACCGTGGCGGTGCTGACCCTCGCCATTTATGAATTCGGCGTTCGGCGATGGGCGATCACGCGAGCTGTGTTCGGGCTCTACCCACTGCCTCACGCCAGCCCCAAGCGGGGCATGAGTTCCCACAAGCCTGTCCCCGCCGGCTGAGTGAAGCAACAGATGGCCACCCCAACGCGCACCGCACTGGTCCTGTCCGGTGGCGGCCTGGTCGGCGGCGCGTGGATGATCGGTGCCCTCAACGCGATCACCGCCGAGACAGGCTGGGATCCCGGCGACGCCGACTACGTAGTGGGCACCTCTGCCGGCGCGATGATCGCCGGCCTGCTCACGTCGGCAGTACCGCCCTGGCTCCTCTTGGCATACGCGGAAGGTCAACCCCTTGAGGGGCTCCCCAAGGTCGTTCGGGGAGGCAACCGATTCGGCTCTGACATCAGGATGCACTGGAGCTTTCCACGACCAGTCCTCGGTTCGCCCGCCCTGGCGATGCGCAGCCTGCGTGAGCCGTGGAAGTACGGGTCGATGGGAATTGTCGCGTGGCTGCCGCACGGGGTGATCTCCACGGAGCCCTTGAAAGGGGCGGTCCGTACGCTGGTGCCGAGCGGATGGAGCTCGCATCCGAACGTTTGGATCGTTGCCATCGACTATGGGACCGGTGCAAGAGTCGTCTTCGGCCGGCCAGGCGCGCCTCGAGCCGACCTCGCTGACGCCGTTGCGGCTTCGTGTGCAATCCCCGGCTTCTATTTCCCGGTCACCATCGGCGACCGGCGCTACATCGACGGCGGCCTGTACTCGCCAGCCAACCTCGACCTCATCCTGGCCACTGACGCCGAGCTGGTCGTGTGCCTCAACCCTATGTCATCCCGCCATCAGGGGCGCTGGTTTGAGTCCACGGGGTCCATCGCAGGCCGGGTCAGAGGGGACAATCGTCTCATCCTCGACAGGGAGATCCGCTCTCTTGAACGGGCCGGCAAACAAGTGCTTCTACTGGAGCCGAACGCCGAGGACTTGAAGGTGATGGGGTTCAACTACATGAGTCGCCGTCGAGTGGACCGGGTCGTCAAGACCGCGGTCAGGACGGTGAGCGCCGCCCTTCGCAAGACCAAAGACGGGATCCGGCTGAGCGAGCTGCCATCAGGAGCCGTCGACAGGCTCCGACGCCCACCGGGCCGCCCTTCGAGCTGGCCGCCGGACCTGTTTCCTCCGTTGAGACGGAGCGCGTAGCGGCATCCCTCACAGATATGCCGGTTCATCAGGCACAACCGGAGGCCTCATGAGCAGCTCAGGGTGACCAGCCTGGCGAGAGACTTAGCCCGGCTGGACACCCCTGTTGTTTCCCGGCGTCAGCGGACGGCCTCAGCCGGAACGTGCGTCTCGACCTTGCCGGCCAGCGAGCAGGCCCACGCGGTGGCGCGCTCGAGCTCCCCTGGTTCGAGCACCGGGTACTTGCCGGCGACGACAAAGCTGGCCCCCGGGTCGATCAGGTTGGCGCCGGCCTTGCGGAGCCTGACCGTGATAGCTGCGCCTGCCGAGCCCGAGAGCCATCGGGGCCACGTCAGGCGGGTGTCGAATCCTGCCGCTGCGATGCCTTCCAGATCACCGTTCCCAAACTGGTCGAAGAAGGTCACCATCGGCCGGGTCATGCGATGCGCTTCGGTGGGGCCGCCGACCACCAGTAGGTTGGTCTTCGCGGGAATCGTGGCAGGCGCGTCGTCAACCGAAAACAGATGGACGGTACCGTGGCGCCGCAATTCGTTCGCGATCGCCTCGGCGACCTTATGAGTGTTTCCATGTCGCGATCCATAAATGACGATGCTGTTCATGTCGTACCACCTCCGTCGAGTCGCAATTGGACGATGTGCGCCCGACACAACCATTAAGCGTTACGCACCGGCGGCTTCAAAGGGCCGATCGTCACGCACGCTAAAGGGCCTACGGCACGGCCGGTTCCGCCGAATCCGCTGTACTTTGAGACACAAGGGGGATGTCAAACCGAGGTGCGGCAGGGCACGCGCCAAGCGGCGCGATCGTTTGGCTCGGCCCTTGCGGAGACCTTCAAGGACGTCGCCGACGAGCTCGCCGCCGCCATGCGGACCAAGGAATCGACGCCCCCCGGCTAGGGCAGGTTCGCCGTCCTCAAATCAGGTGCCGACCGGCCGTATGACCTGGTCAAGGAGCTCTCCCTAGCATGGACCGAACGCATAAACCCACGATCCGATGTAGTAGGGCTGGCGGTCAGGGATGGGGTGGTCCTTTGGTCGGGATCTAAAGTCTGATCGTGACGGCTCTCTACTGAGCGCTTGACAGCACCAGACGCACGTCACGCGCGACCTCGACGTCCTCGTGAGCGTGAATCACAAGGGTTCGGACTCTTGCTGCAGCAGCACTGATCTCGGCGTCTCCAGAGACCTGAGCATTCAGTGCCGGATCGACTGCGACGCCGAGAAAACCAAGCCCGTCTGCCGTCGCCGCTCTCACGGCTGGTGAATTCTCGCCGACCCCGCCCGTGAAGACGAGAGCCTCGAGACCAGCCATCGCGGCGGCCATCGACGCGATGCACGCACGGAGTCGGTGAACGTAGACGTCAAACGCAAGCGATGCTTTCGCATCGCCCGCCGAAACGCGTTTCAGCAGATCGCGCATGTCGCCGGAGCCCGCCAGCGCCAGCAGGCCCGATCTCCGATCGAGCGCATCGTTGAGCTCAGGCTCTGTCAACCCCGCGTGCCTTTCGAGCCAGAGCAACATTCCCGGGTCGACGCTGCCGGAGCGGGTCGCCATCACCAGGCCCTCGAGCGGCGTGAAACCCATCGTGGTGTCCACCGAGCGGCCGCCTGACACCGCGGCGAGCGAGGCGCCAGAGCCCAGGTGGCATGTGACCACGCGCAGCTCGCCCTCGGGTTTGCGCAGCAGCTGTGCGGCCATCCGAGCGGAGTACGAATGGGAGAAGCCGTGGAAGCCGTAACGCCGGATCCCGTAGCGCTCCCGCCATTCCTCCGGGATTGCGTAAGTCGATGCGGCCAACGGCATGCGCGAGTGGAAAGCGGTGTCAAAACAGGCGATCGCGGGGACATCGGGAAATGCTTTTGTGGCGACCGCGATTCCTGCGAGTGCGGCCGGGAGATGCAAGGGGGCGAGGTCGGCGATGGTCGCCAGGTAATCGACCACTTCGGGGCCGATCCGCACGGATGCGGTATAGCGCGAACCACCATGAACCACGCGATGGCCGACGGCATCGAAGCCTCCGAGAGCACTGACCGCTTCTATCAGGCCGGCCTCTTCGAAGCGCCCTCCCGTGGCATCGAATTCGCGACTGGTGAGAATCGCATCGTCCGGGCCGACAAGGCTCACCTTGAGCGAGCTCGAGCCGGCGTTGACCACCAGTACTCGCACGGCGTCCCTTAGTACGGCCAGATCCAGCTGCGAATGTGATGCGGGTCGTCGCCGAAGTCGCGCGTGTACTGCCTGAGACGCAGCCGCTCGTCAGCCATCTCCTGGCGGATGTGGCCTGCTTTCGAACCCAGGCCAGGAACGCGGTCGATGACGTCCATCACCAGGTGGAAGCGGTCGAGGTCGTTGAGCATCACCATGTCGAAGGGAGTCGTCGTCGTGCCTTCCTCCTTGTAACCGCGTACGTGGATGTTCGCGTGGTTCGTGCGTCGGTAGGTGAGGCGATGGATCAGCCACGGATAACCGTGATGGGCGAAGATGACCGGCCGGTCGGTGGTGAAGAGGGCGTCGAACTCACCGTCCGACAAACCGTGCGGATGCTCGCTGGCCGGCTGCAGCCGCATGAGGTCGACCACATTAACGACGCGTACCTTGAGAAGGGGGAGATGGCGCCGAAGCAGGTCGGTCGCGGCAAGCGTCTCGAGGGTTGGTGTGTCCCCGGCGCACGCCATCACGACGTCTGGATCCCCGCCCTCGTCATTGCTCGCCCAATCCCAGATGCCGATGCCGCGCGTACAGTGCGCGATCGCCTCGTCCATCGAAAGGTAGTTGAGCGCCGGCTGCTTGCCGGCTACGATCACGTTTACGTAGTTGCGGCTACGCAAGCAGTGATCTGCAACTGACAGCAGGGTGTTGGCGTCCGGCGGGAGGTATACGCGGATCACCTCCGCCTTCTTGTTGACGACGTAGTCGATGAAGCCGGGATCCTGGTGGGAGAAGCCGTTGTGGTCCTGGCGCCACACGTGCGACGACAGCAAGTAGTTGAGCGAGGCGATAGGGCGGCGCCAGGGTATGTCGCGCGTCACCTTCAGCCATTTGGCGTGCTGGTTGAACATCGAGTCGATGATGTGGATGAAGGCCTCGTAACAGTTGAACAGGCCATGGCGGCCGGTCAGTAGGTAGCCCTCGAGCCAACCCTCGCACAGGTGCTCGCTCAACACCTCCATGACGCGTCCCTCAGGGCTCAGGTGATCGTCTCCCGGCAGGAGCTCGGCGTCCCAGGCTCTGTCGGTCGCTTCGAAGACCGTACCCAGCCGGTTGGAGGCGGTCTCGTCGGGGCCCATGATCCGGAAGTTGTCCGGATTGCGGACGATGACGTCGCGGAGATAGGCGCCGAGAACCCGCGTTGCCTCGCTCCGCGTGACGCAGGGCTTGGGAAACTCGACCCCGTAATCGCGGAAGTCGGGCAGCCGCAGGTCCTCCAGCAAAGCGCCGCCATTGGCGTGTGGGTTGGCGCTCATGCGTCGCGCGCCATGCGGTGGCAGCTCGGCGAGCTCTGAGACCAGGCGACCATTGCTGTCAAAAAGCTCACCAGGGCGGTAGCTGCGCATCCATTCCTCGAGGATTCGTATGTGGTCAGGTTTGGAGTCAAAGTCGGTGACAGGGACCTGGTGGGCGCGGAAGGTGCCTTCTACCTGCAGGCCGTCGACAGTCTTGGGTCCGGTCCAGCCCTTGGGCGTCCGGAGCACGATCATCGGCCAGGGGGCATGTGCGCTCGCGTCGCCCGCGCGGGCTTCACGCTGAATCCGCGCGATCTCGTCAAGGCAGCCGTCCAGCGCGGCCGCCAGAGCCTGATGCACCGCCTCCGGCTCATCGCCGCTCACGAACACCGGCGCGTGCCCGTAGCCTTCGAGCAGCCGGGTCAGCTCCTCTTCGGGGATTCGCGCCAGCACTGTCGGGTTGGCGATCTTGTAGCCGTTCAGATGGAGGATCGGTAGGACCGCGCCGTCGCGCCGCGGATTGACAAACTTGTTCGAGTGCCAGCTGGCAGCCAGCGGCCCCGTCTCCGCCTCGCCGTCGCCGACGACGCAGAACACGGTCAGATCGGGGTTGTCAAACGCCGCGCCGTACGCATGCACGAGCGCGTACCCAAGCTCGCCTCCCTCGTGGATCGAGCCAGGCGTTTCGGGGGCGACATGGCTTGGGATGCCACCCGGAAACGAGAACTGACGAAACAGCTTTCGCAACCCGGCGGTGTCCCGGGTGATGTCTGAGTAGACCTCGGTGTACGTGCCTTCCATGTAGGCGTTCGCGACCGCTGCCGGACCACCATGACCCGGCCCGATGATGTATATAGCGTCGAGGTCGCGGTCCTTGATCACCCGGTTCGCGTGCGCATAGATCAGGTTCAGCCCGGGGGTCGTTCCCCAATGGCCGAGCAGGCGCGGCTTGATGTGCTCGAGCTTCAGCAGCTCGGTCAGCAGGGGGTTGTCCAGCAGGTAGATCTGCCCGACTGAGATGTAGTTCGCAGCTCTCCAGTAGGCGTCGATCTTGCGCAGGTCCTCGGCACTCAGCGGCGGGGGGGCCACAGTCGCTGGTCGCCTATCCGGCATTTCGACTCACGGGGTCCATGATGCCTCAGGCCCGAACGGTGCGTGAGGCGCTTGGAAGCCGAGCCAATTGCCACATATGCTGACAGACACGAAAACGCGCCCCGGAGTCACTGGCAGGCGGCCTAGGGCTGAGCGTCCGGATCAACCGGCATCCGAACACGAGTTGCTGGACCAGATGCCGGATGGGGTGGTGGTCGTCGACGCCGACGGCACCATCACCTACGCCAACCGGCGTGCTGAAAGGATCACCGGTTATCGACGCAATGAGCTCCAGGGACGCCAGATCGAGATCCTCGTGCCCTCACGGTTGAGGGCCATCCACAAGGTGCATCGCGACGAGTATTCCGCGCTGCCCGCGGCCCGGCCGATGGGCGCCGCGGTGCGTGATTTCAATGTTCGGCGCAAAGATGGGAGCGAGTTTTCCGCCGATATCGCGCTGGGGCCACTCAAAAGCGACGGACGCTCTGCTGTGGTGGCGGTCATCCGCGACATCAGCGAGCGCCGGAGCTTCGAGGCACTTCTCGAGCACCAGGCGCTACATGACCCGCTCACAGGCGTTGCCAACAGGACGCTCTTTATGGATCGGCTGAAGCAAGCGATTCAGTCTGCTCGTCGCGAGGACCGGCACGTAGCGCTGGTGATGCTCGACATCGACAAGTTCAAAGGTCTCAATGACGCCTTCGGGCACGCTGCCGGCGACGCAGCCTTGAAGAAGTTCGCGGCCAGGCTCGCGTTCGGGCTTCGGGCCACTGATACCGCCGCCAGGCTCGGTGGCGATGAGTTTGCATGGATCCTTCCCGGTGTCTCCGACCGAGCAGGAGCCGAGCGGATGGTGCGCAAGCTGCTGAAGGGGCTGAAGATGCGTTTTTCGGTCGCCGGGCAATCGGTCGCGCTCAAAGTATCGGCCGGAATCGCGGTCTATCCAGAGGACGGCCGAGACGTGGATCGACTCATGCGCCGGGCGGATGCTCACCTCTATTCGACAAAGCGCAGCGGTGACGGCTTCGTAGCATGCTGACCCACGTGTGCCCTGCCTACCCAGTGCATGTGAGGCGACGATTGTCCTTCGCGATGGCTCCACGCTCGCTGTGCGGCCCATCCGTTTTGGGACGAGGCGGATCTCGCTCGCTTCTTCACCGACCTTTCAATGGAGTCCCGAGTTTTCCGGTTCTTTGCCGCGATCGCCACGCCGACGCGTTGGCCAAGAAGCTCGTCGACGTCGACTATTCCTCGCGCTACGGCATCGTGGCGACGGCCGGCTCTGATCTCAAGATCGTCGGCCACGCAATGTATGTCAAGACCGAGCCCAGGAAGGCCGAGCTGGCGTTGGCTGTGGCGGATGAATACCAGGGCCGCGGGCTGGGTACGATTCTGCTTGGGCAGCTTGCGGAGGCGGCGGCCACAGCCGGCATCGACGTGTTGGAGGCGGTCGTCAAGCCAAAGAACCATCGAATGCGTATCACGCCGATCACAAGAGGAGAGGCGGCCCGGATGATCCGATCGCTCAAGACATTTCCGCTCCTGGACGGCTATCGGGGCGCCCCCGGGCCGACATGTGTGCGCTGGAGGACGTGCTCCTGCGCGGTGAGCGCCCTGGTCGAGGCGCATCAAGAGGTCGCCGAAATGGACCTGAACCCGTAGATCGTCCATGCCGAGGGAGCCGTCGCGGTGGACGTTCGGATCAGGCTCGAACCCGGTCCCCCGAGGCCGCCGATCGGCTCTCGCTGAGCACGCGGATCTGCTCGTCCTTCACGCCGACGACGCCGGGCACGCTCGCGATGCGCTGAATCAGTGAGCCGAGAATGGTCCGCGTCGAAACCTCACCATTGAGGCTGACGAGACCGGCCGTCACCTCGACGTCAAGGGCGCTGCGACTGCCCGCGGCGACCTCGTGAACGATCTTGACCACCTCCCTGCGGATCAGCTCGTCGCCGCGGAGGAAGACCTTCAGCAGCCGCGCTCGGCTGATGACTCCAACGGGTCGTTTCCCAGAGTCGACCACCGGCAGCAGCTGCATCCGGTGCTGGAACATCAAGCTCGCCGCGCTTGCCAGCGAGGTCTCAGCGGTGGTGGTCACGACGGCCGACGCCACCAACTCGGACGCACGCCTGACCGCAGCCGGGTCGTCGCTCATAACGTCCGAGACAGTCCAGATCATCTGCTTCTCATCCGTAACCATCGCGCCGATGGCGGCAACACAGAAGGGCCTATCGGCCCGTTGTCACGGGGACCGCGGCGCCATCGTCGCGCATGGCGCTTGCGTCGTTCGTGCTGACCAATGAGAAATCTCGCGTTTCCACATCGTCCCCGTCGAGCGTGTGAAGCCCGCCTCCCCCGATCGCTCTGAGTGCGTTGAGGATCACGGCGACATCGATGGCCTCCTGGAAGAAGGCGCCTGCCACCGGCGGCAGCACGCCAAGAAGGATGGCCGACGGGCTTCCTTCCAGCGGCGGGGCCTCGGGCCGGGGTGCTCGTGGCGGCGCGATAGCGATACTGCCGGCTCGCAGCCAGCTTCTGGGCGTCCTTCGGTGGCGCAGCTCCCAGCGCAACATCCTCTAGGGGACCTTGGGGGCGGCAGACCTTCTTGATCGCGTGTCGCGGTCGACGTTTGGAGCCGTTCCCACAAAACGCACCTCGAGCACACCGGCAACCTGAAGGATGGCCGACTCCACCAGCCTGCGGACAGTTTCCTCGCGATCGACTGGAACCATGGCCACCCCGTCGGTGACTCTGACATTGGAAGCGGTCGCCAGCCCAAGCTCGGCGAGCCGGCTGTTGACCTCGGCTTCAATGCGCGCGTCGGTCCGTGCGATGACCTTGACCAGGTCCCTGCGGCTCACGATTCCCACGACGCGCCGCCCGCTCAAGACGGGGACTCTCTTCACGTCGCGGCTCAGCATGATTTTGGCTGCCTCAGCCACCTCGCTCTGGGTGGTGACGACCGCGACATCTCGAGTCATGACGTCTGCGACGCTTCGTGGCGTGCTGCCGGCGGTCGGTCCCAGTGGGGTCGCCTGCGAGCGTGGATCCGGTCTCGCCTCGATGGGAATGAGGTCGGCCTCCGAAACGATGCCAACAAGCTGCCCCGCCGAGTCCACCACGGGCAGCGCGGAGATGCCGTGCTCCACGAGGAGCTCAGCTGCCGTCTTGATTCCCGTCCCGGGAGTGACCGTAACGACCGGTTGAGACATGATCTCGGTGACTTTCACGCTCCCAACGCTGACGCCTCCGGCCCATTTGCAACATGTACGTGTGACCCTGCCCAAACGGGTCGTTCGACTCTGACCTGGCGTACGGGCGGCAAGAGTTAAATGAGGCACGTGACGACCGCAGCCGGCCAGGCTCCATCGCCGGCGTTGTCAGGCATCGGGCTCGTCGAGGCTGCCCGGCTGACTCCCGGCGAAGTTGTTGCGCGCCTGGCCAGTGCCAGCACTGGACTCTCGGTTGAGGAGGCGGCGGCCCGGCTCCAGCGTGTCGGCCCCAACGCCGTCCGCAGCCACGGCGCAAGGCCGCTGGCGGTACTCCTCCGCCAGCTGCGCAACCCGCTGCTGATCTTGCTTGCGGCGGCGACGATTATCTCGCTCATCGTCGGCGAGCGCACGGACGCGATCATCATCCTCGCGATCGTCGGCCTCAGCGTGGGCCTCGGATTCTTCAACGAGTATCGATCGGAGCGAGTGGTCGAAGCGCTGCATGCGAGCATCCGTCATCTCACGCTTGCCATCAGGGATGGCAGCCCTGTGGCGATCGATGTCACCGAGCTTGTCCCTGGTGACGTGGTGGTACTGCGAACCGGAGATCTGGTTCCCGCCGACCTCCGATTGCTTGACGCAAAGGAACTCGAGTGCGACGAGGCGGTGCTCACCGGTGAGGCGATGCCGAAGACCAAGCGAGCGGAACCAGAGCTCCAGCCGGACCTGACCGAGCTGGGGCTTCGGTCGATCGCCTACATGGGCACCACGGTCCGGGGCGGCACTGGCAGCGGCCTGGTCCTGCAGACAGGGGCGCGCACTGCTTTTGGCAAGATCGCGCTGCGGTTGGGCGAGCGGCAGCCCGAGACCGTTTTTCAACGCGGGCTGCGCAGCTTCTCGATCCTGCTCGTGCGCGTCACCGCGATCCTGGCGGGTGGCATCTTCGTCGCGAACTCACTGCTCGGGCGTCCGATTCTCGAGTCGGCGCTGTTCTCTCTGGCGATCGCGGTCGGCCTCACTCCGCAGCTGCTTCCGGCGATCGTAACGGTCAGCCTGGCTTCGGGGGCTCGACGGCTCGCCCGCCAGCGCGTCGTGGTCAAGCGGCTGGTCAGCATCGAAGACCTCGGAAACATCGAGATCCTGTTCACCGACAAGACGGGCACCCTTACGGAAGGCCGGATCAGCTTCCAGGCGGCGATCGACCCGGCGGGCGTGGCGAGTGACGAGGTCCTGCGGTTGGGCCTTATGTGCACCTCGACCGCAAGCCTGGATCCGGGAGCGTCGGGCAACGCGCTGGATGAGGCCCTGCTCGGTGCCGGCACACCCGCGAGCGGCTACCAGCGTGTCGACGAGCTCCCGTTCGATCACGAACGGCGTCTGATGTCGGCCCTCGTCGAAGGCCCCGGTGGCGTTCGCATGCTTGTGACCAAAGGTGCTCCGGAATCTCTCCTGGCCCTTTGCCTCAATGTGGCGCCGATCGCGCAGGTTACCCTGGACCGCCTGTTCGCCACCGGGGCGCGGGTGGTCGCCGTGGCGACGCGCGCATGGGGAGGCGGGCCCAGCTGCGCAATATCGGATGAGCGTGACCTCGAGCTGAAGGGCTTTATCACGTTTCTTGACTCCCCAAAAGCAGGTGCCGCCGAGTCGCTCGCCCAGCTCGCGGCCCTCGGAGTCCAGGTCAAGCTGGTCACCGGCGACAACGCGATGGTGGCTGAATCCGTCTGCCGCGCGCTCGGCCTCGACTTCGGCGAAGCGATCACCGGGCCCGAGCTCGAGAAGATGAGCGACCAGGAGCTGCTGGAGCGAATTCCGAGAACAGGGATATTCGCGCGGGTCTCTCCAGAACAGAAGTCGAGGATCATAACCGCGCATCGCGGCCTCAACAAGGACGTCGGTTTCCTCGGTGATGGGGTGAACGACGCCGTGGCGCTGCGCGACGCGGACGTCGGTATATCAGTCGACACCGGAAGTGAGGTCGCCAAGGACGCCGCGGACATCGTCCTGCTGGGGAAGGATCTCGGCATCCTCGCCGCAGGGGTCCTCGAGGGCAGGCGCATTTTCTCGAACACGATGAAGTACGTGCTGATGGGGACCTCGTCAAATTTCGGAAACATGTTCAGTGCGGCAGGGGGATCGCTGCTTTTGAACTTCCTGCCGATGACCCCGACCCAGATCTTGCTCAACAACCTGCTCTACGACGGCGGCGAGATGACCATCCCTACCGACCGCGTTGATCCTGAGCTGCTGCAGCGCCCGGCCCAGTGGGACGTTCGCTTGATCCGCCGCTTCATGATCATTTTCGGCCCGATCAGCTCGATCTTCGACTTCATGACTTTCGGAGTGATGCTCTTCGTGTTTCACGCGCGTGGGAGCATGTTTCAGACAGCGTGGTTCACCGAGTCGCTGGCGACTCAGAGCCTGGTCATCTTCGCCATCCGCACGCGACGCTCGCCATTCTTCCGCAGCCGCCCTGGCCTGGCGCTGACCGCAGCAACCATCGGCAGCGTGGCAGTGGGCCTCGTCCTACCCTTTACATCGCTGGGCGGCCTGTTTGGTTTCACACCCTTACCTGTCGGATTTCTATTGATCCTGGCGCTGATGGTGGTCGTCTACCTGGCACTGGTCGAGGTCGGCAAATCCTTCTTCTTCGGGGGGCGCCCGCCTAGTCCCCACCTGCCGATTGCACGTTGGAGGCGATCGGACGCCGTTACGAGAATCGAACGGCTCGCATCGCGGTGGACGGTGCGCCCGCGGCCGCGCATCTGATCGATTAGGGGAGAGAAGAGTCTCGACCGCGAGCGGGTGGGCTCGATTGGTTGAGATCGCAGTCCCTCGGCCAGGGCCGCAGGCCCTGGCCGCAGGGATACGTTGCCTTACCCAGCGACGAAAGCGGCCTTCCGTGTCGCCATGGGTTTGGGTTCGGCGCTCAGCTCCTTGACGCCAGGCGTCCGGTCGACGAGCACCGGAATGGCTGCCATCTGAATCACCTTGTGGGTGACGCTGCCAAGCAAGAGGCCCTGGACGTCTGAAAGACCACGGGATCCCATCACGATCAGGTCGATGCGGTTGGCGTTCGCCGTGTCGACGATGGCCTTCGCCACGTGGCCGGCGGCCACGTCGCTCAGGTGGCCTGTGGCGGCGATACCTGCATGGCGAATTGTGTTGACCGCCTCGCCAACGAGTCGAGTGGCGGCCGCCGGGCTCTCCAACGAGTAGACGACGGCACGGCCATGGTCATGCTCGCTGACGTGCTCGACCAGGATGTCACTGTTGAACTTCCGCGCCACCTCGATCGCGATGGGCAGCGCCTGCTGCGAATAGGTGGAACCGTCGACGGCGACAAGAATGTGCTTGAACATTTTCATCTCACCTCAATTCAGGATGAGTCGAGTGTCTGCCAGGAGTCAGGGATATAGTCAGGGTCGAATGACCCGGCCGTGATGGGTCTGATGCTACTGAGCCTGCTTCTCAATCCAGGAGGGGCAGGCATTCCCGCGGCGCCCATCAGGATTTCTCCAAGGTGGTTCCACATGAGCATGTGCGCCTCTCCCGGGCAGATCCGCCGCGTGGCGCCGGGGATGACTGACGCCAGGTATTGACTGTGGTGCATGGGGATGACGGTGTCCTCGTCCCCGTGCCACAGCTGGACCGGAACGCGGATGTCTTCGAGCGCTAAACCCCATGGCCGCGCCAGGGCGCGAATGTCCTCCACGTAACCCCACGCTCCGGCTCGGAGCGCCTCTTGCAGATTTTCGGCCGCACCCTGGCTGACCGACGGCATCGAGAGCCAGCGCACATCAGCGGGCGACTTGTCCCGATTGGCCTGCTGGACGAAGAAATGTGGGTAACGGTGGGCGAGCCGGCTGACCACGGCGGCGGCTCCTTCGAGCAGCCACGGCGCAGGCCGCGTGGCCCGATCGTGCCGAGTCATCTGGTCCTAAGACTCGACCGACCTATGGCCCTTTGCGGTGCGCCATCCGCGAGCTAGCGTGGGAAGTGAACCAACAGTTGTCGGAATAAGGAGGCGCATGATGACAACACGCACCGTTTCAGATGAGCTCGTCGAGCTCGACCGTCCGATTGCGGAGTTCTTCCGCACGCTTAGCGGCCCATGGCCGTTCCAGCCGCTGCTCGCGCTGACCCCGGGCAGGCACTTCATCCCGACGGCGGACGTCTTTGCTCGCAACGGCGACTTCGTCGTTCGCATGGACCTGCCCGGAATGGACCCGAAAGACATCCACGTGAAGTTCGAAGCGGAGGAGCTCTCGGTGACTGGCGAGCGCAAGTTCGACAAGGAGGTCAAGCAGGAGGGCTACTACCGCAAGGAGAGCAGCTTCGGCACTTTCGAGCGGCATATCTCCCTGCCCAAGGGCGTCAAGGAGAGCGAGATCAAGGCCGAGTACGACAACGGGGTGCTCGAGATCAGCATCCCCCGCGCCGGTACCGACGGCAAGCCGTACTCCAGGACGATCCCCGTCAAGGCAGTCACGCCAGTCAAGGCCTGACCGCCGGAGACCTTCAAGGTCAAGGGGCCGGAGTCTTTCCGGCCCTTTCCTTTTAGGCCTGGTCTGCCCGGAAACGGCGCCCGCTGATGGTGGCGGGGTAGATGGCAATCCAGTAGTCGTGCTCCCCTGGCGCCAACGGGACGACCGGGCGTGTCCGCAAGGCGGTTGAGAACGGGTCGGTGCCGGTGGTCACCTCTTGCGCAACACCCTTCAGCACCACGCTCCAACCCACCTTGTTGGCCGCATTCCACTCATCCACCTCGAAAGCGACCCTCGCGACTGTCGATTGAGTCAGCTTGGTGCCGGCTCCGGTCCTGAAGACCACGATCGTGCCGTCGGTGGAGTAGTTGACAGGGAAGATTTCCGTGTCTTCTCCCATTGGGAAGGCGATGCGTCCAAGGTCGTGCGAAGCCAGGAGCTCGCGGCACGTCTGCTCCGAAAGGATTTCAAGGCCGCCGTCTGGCCGGCTTTGGTCAGTTGTGGACATCGGGCTTACTGTGCGCACTGTACATCGCATCGATCACGTCCTTGAAATGACGGGTGATGATCGATCGCTTCTTCTTCAACGAGGGAGTCAGCTCATCATTCGCTTCGCTGAAGTCGCGCGAGAGCAAGGCGAAGTATTTGACGGATTCGAAGCTCGAAAGCCCCTGGTTCACTGTGTCCACGACGGTCGCAAAATGGGCGCGCGCTCGGGGGTCCGCGACCAGCGCACTCGGGGTGCCTTCAAGGCCAATGTCCGCGGCGAGCGCCTGCCAATCGGGAACTATCAACGCGATTACGTACGGGCGGCCCTCACCCACCACGAGAGCCGCTTTGACGTATCGATCGTTCTCGATCTGAGACTCGATCGGCAGCGGCGCCACGTACTTGCCGCCGGAGGTCTTGATGAGGTCCTTCTTGCGGTCGGTGATGGTCAGGAAGCCGTCCTGGTCCAGGAATCCCATGTCCCCTGTCTGCAGCCAGCCGCCAACGATGAGTTCGGCCGTAGCGGCGGGCTTGTTCAGGTAGCCGGCCATGACCCCAGGCCCTCTGACCTCGATCTCGCCATCGCGGGCGATCCGAATCTCCGTCCCCGGGAGCGGCTGTCCCACCGTTCGATAGCGATGCTCCTGCTCGGTGTTTGAGGTAACCGCGGAGGTGGCCTCGGTCAAGCCCCACCCCTGCAGGATCTTGACCCCGAGCGCCCAGAAGAACTCTTCAACTTTCTCATTGAGAGGGGCTCCTCCGCTGATGAAGAATCGCAGCCGGCCGCCCGTGAGGCGCTTACGAAGTTGCGCGAGGACCAGGCTTTCGGCGACGCGCATCCGCACCCTTATGCTGGGCAGCCAGCCGCCACGCGCGTGCTCGGCGCCCACCGCCACGGCCCATCGAAATATCGCGCGCTTGAACATCGATTGCGCTCGGACCTGGTCGTAGACCGTCTCGTAAACCTTCTCGAAGACACGCGGGACGCCCAGCATGATGGTCGGTCGGGCGACCTGGATGTCGTCGACCAGCGTATCCAGGCCTCGCGCCAGCCAGACAGTTGCGCCGGCGCTGGTCGGTACGAAGATCCCGTCAACTCGCTCCATGACATGGGAGTACGGCAGGTAGGACAGGATTACGTCGTCCGGCCCAATGCTGAAGACCTCGAGACAGCTCCGGGCCGCCTCCAGGAAATGCCGGTGCGTCAGGATCACGCCTTTCGGGTCGCCTGAGGTTCCCGACGTGTAGATGATCGTCGCCACATCGTCCTCGCCCATTGCGTGGAGTCGGGCATCCACCTCCCTCATGGCTTCCGGGCCGGGTTCACTCGCTGTCCAGGCCGCGATGTCACCGTCCATCTCGAAGGCCTCGCTCAGGTGGGACCCTCCCTGAAGTTTGGCTGCCATCTCGGCATTGGAAGCGATGGCAAAGCGCGCCCTTGAGTCGGAGGCGATGGACGCGGTGACCCTAGAGGTAAGCGTCGGATAGATAGGTACGGTGATTCCGCCGGCGGCCATGATCCCCAGGTCGCAGTACAGCCACTCGGGGCGGTTCGGCGATAGGAGCGCGACGGTGTCTCCGGGCCTGAGCCCGGCTCGGGTGAGGCCGCACGCAATCCGCAGCGCGCGCTGTGCGGTTTCGGCCCAGCTCAGGTTGTGCCATTCGCCGTCTCGGAAGTAGTGCATGTAGTCGCGATCGCCGTAGATCCTCGAGTGCTCGAAGAAGACAGCCGCGATCGTCTGGCCGGCGCCTGGGCTCGCAGGCGAACCCGGTGCTGGACGTGCCGGTGTCGCCGTTGCGGTCATGTTTGCCTCTCGGTCGCGGACAGCTGCAGTGCCATCGGCGGGAGCGAGGCTTTGATATGCGTGTCATCCAGGCGGAAGCCGAGCCGGCTGTCGACTCCGACGACCCCATCTACCGAGCCGGCCAGGCGAGTCACCAGATCGGCGAGGCTCTTGGTCTCCAGCTCCCCCGCCAGGGCCACCACACCGTCCTGGACGCTCACCGTGACGGCGCCCTGGTCGATCCACAATGCCCTGGCGAGCAGGTCCTCGGAGACCTCCAGTCGGATCGATTCGTCGCTGCGAAGGAAGGATTTCAGCAAGTCATGGCGGCTCACGATGCCAACCAGACGGCCATGCGCATCGACCACGGGCAGGCGCTTGATTGCCCGCTTGTGCATCAGCCGGACTGCGTCGGTGATCGAGGCGCCCGATCCGATGCACAGGGCGGGGTGCGTCATCACGTCGCCCGCCGTGCGGGCGTTGGCCTGGCTGCTCTGGCGTCGCTTCAAATGGGCGAAGGTGTCGCGGCCCTCCTCCTTCAGCAGAAGGTCGAACTCGGAAACGATGCCGAGGATGAAGTCACCGTCCACCACCGGCATCGCGCTGATGCGGTTCGCACGAAGCAGGTCCACGCAGGCCTTGAAGTCTGTGTTCACACCGACCGTCACGACTTCCGTCGTCATCACGTCACCAACTGTCCAGGGCACGTCCAGCACCTCCGCATTCAAAGGTGGCTGGTGTGATGTCGCCGATACAGGGCCGATGGTCCCGGTCTACCAGGGCCAAGGACCCGGTCCGGGGGAGGTCAGGCGGCGGTATCGACCCCTCCGAATACAGGTTCCACTAGGCACTCGAGCCGTCCAAGCTCAATAAAAACGCCTCGACAGAGGCTGCTTCAAGGAGAAGACAGGCATGAACAAGGAAATTCGGTGGCGGATCATCTCTCTGCAGGCGATGCTCGTCGTCATTCTGGCGGCGGCATCAGGCTTCCTCTTCTACGAGGGGAACTTCGTGACCGGCATGGTTCACGACCAGCTGGTCGCGCAGAAGATCTCATTCCCCGGCACTGACCAGGTGAAGGCCGGCGGGGCACTCGACCCGGCGAAGTTTCCGACTGAGATCACCCAGTACACCGGCCAACCGGTTGACAACGGCGAGAAGGCCAGGGTTTACGCCCAGGACTTCATCGGCACGCACTTGAAGGCCGTTGCCGCAGGCCAGACCTACTCCCAAGTCAGCAACGCTGCGATCGCCCTCAGCGCGCAGATCGCTGCGACCGCGCCAACCGACCCTAACTACGCCACGCTCCAGGCACAGCTGGCGACGCTCAACGGCCAGAAGGCGACCCTGTTCCAGGGCGAGATGCTTCGCGGCACTCTTCTCAACTCTTGGGGCTGGTGGACCGTTGGCGTCTACACCGCCTACGCGGCAGTCGGACTGCTGATCGCGGCGCTGGTCGCGCTCGGCGCGCTGGTCTTCGAGCTCTTTATCGCGGGCCGCAAGCCCGAGACATTTAAGGTCACGCAGAAAGTCGCTGCGTGAAAGCTGACAGGACGGCTAGCTCCGGCGGGATCGGCCCGCCGGAGCTCTTTCTTTTTCCGGGCCGTTTGGCACACGACGCAAGGGACTCGTGGCCCTGCCTCGGGCACTTCGCACAGCGAAGACTGGTGTTGAGGAGATACTGAAATGCAAGAACAAGACAAACCGCTGTCGCTGGTGCTGTTCTCGGGAACGGACGACAAGCTCACGGCCGCGTCGGTCCTCGCAATAGGCGCTGCGGCGATGGGCCGCCCAGTCAACATCTTTCTGCAGTACTACGCGCTCGACGCTTTCAGGACCGGCACGCTTCATGACGACCACAAGCTGTCACCGGAGGCGACGGACGACCAGGCGCCGGCGATCAAGGCGCACCCAGGTCAGCACTGGAGCGAGCTGCTGCGCCAGGCGAAGGACGTGGGCGTCGTCGACATCCAGGCGTGCGCGCTGTCGATGGACATGTTCGACCTGAAGCGCGAGGACCTGGATCGCCTGGTTGACGGAATCGAAGGCGTTGCCGCCTTCATGGCCTCGGCCTCGGAAGGCCAGGTCGTATTCATCTAGGGAGGCTGGCGATGTTGGCGTTTCAGATTGACAAGACGATTGACGCAAGAGGGATGGCCTGCCCGGGTCCGCTCATGAACCTGATCGGCGCCATCCGCCAGGGTCAGGTGGGCCAGGTGTTCGAGGTCCTGTCGAGCGACGAAGGCTCCAAGACCGACATCCCCGCCTGGGTGGCCAAGGCAAAGCACGAGCTGGTCAACGTCGTACAGGACCATGGTTTCGTCCGCTTCTTCGTGCGGAAGGTGAGGTGACCCATGCGCAATGACGTCCTCATCCTGGGCGGCGGAGTCGGTGGCACGCTGCTCGCCAACCTGGTCGCCAAGGATGTTGGAGATCAAGCTCGAATCACCCTCGTCGACTCCACAGGTGTTCACGTCTACCAGCCGGGTTTCCTCTACGTGGCTGTCGGCCACGAGAAGCCATCGGCGCTGAAGCGAGCGGAAGCCCGGCTGCTGCGCCGCGAGATCAAGCTCGTCGTTGACTGCGCAACCCTCATCGACCCGGCGGCGCACAAGGTCGTGCTCAGGTCCGGGCATACGATGCGCTACGACGAGCTGGTGATCGCCACCGGCAGCCGGACCGTGATGGGAGAGGTGCCAGGCGCGATGGGCGCTCACGACTTCTACACGCTCGACGGGGCGATCAGACTGCGCAAGTCCCTTAATGAGTTCCAGGGGGGGACGATAGTGATCGGGGTGGCCGGCATCCCGTACAAGTGCCCGCCGGCGCCGGTCGAATTTGCCTTCCTGCTCGATGACTATCTCCGAGCGCGCGGAATCCGGCAGAAGACACAGATCAAGCTGCTGTCTCCGCTCAACCGGGCATTCACGATCGAGGCGACCTCGAAGCTCGTGCAGCCCATCCTCGCCGAGCGGGACATCGAGCTCACAGGGTTCTTCAACGTCGAATCCGTCGATCCTATCTCCAATACGGTGAGCTCCATGGAGGGCGAGACCGTTGCGTACGACCTGCTGGTCCTGGTGCCGCCGCACCGGGGTCAGAAGGTGATCGAAGACTCAAAGCTTGGGGACGAGCGCGGGTGGGTGCCCGTGGACAAGAACACGCTGAAGCACACACAGTTTGAAAACATCTGGGCCATCGGAGATGCCACCAACATCCCGATCTCCAAGAGCGGGTCAGTGGCGCACTACGAGGCGAACGTGGCCGCTGCCGAGATCGTGGCAGCGGTCAAAGGCGAGCCTGCTCCGGCGCATGTCTACGACGGAAAGGTCATGTGCTTCCTCGAGACCGGCCAGGGACGGGCCACGACCATCAGCTTCGACTACGACCACCCGCCGGTGTCGCCGACCCCGGCGCGTCGATGGCACTGGGCCAAGGCGCTGTTCAACAAAACCTACTGGCACACGGTCCCACTGGGCCGGCTGCCTTAGCCCAAGGAGAAAGAGATGAGCGTCACGATCGCGATGAGCCTGGATCTGAAAGGGATGTCGTGTCCCATGCCGATCATCAAGACAGCCAAGGCGATGAAGGAGCTGGCGCCCGGCCAGATGATCGAAGTCTTCGCCACCGACCCCGGTTCGGCGCCCGATTTCAAGGCCTGGGCTCGGGCCACTGGCAACCCGCTCATCGAGACGAGCGAGGACGCTGGAGTCTTCCATTTCATCCTCAAGAAGAAGGAACAAGGAGTACTGGGATGAGCATCACAACTATCGAGAAGCCACCGCTTGCAGCGTTCGCGGAGCAGCTTGCCGAGAAGAAGGCCGAGCAAACGGAGAAGCTGGTCATCTTCGCCTGGAGCGGGGAGCTGGACAAGGTCTGGCCGACCCTGATCCTCGCCACCACCGGCGCCGCGATGGGGAAGGAGACCACGGTGTTCTTCACGTTCTGGGGCCTGTTTCCGCTGGTCAAGAACAACGTCCGGATCACGGGCGATAACTGGATGCAGAAGATGCTCTCCGTGATGAACCGCGGCGGCGACATGCACCTGAAGCTGTCGAAGATGAATTTCGCCGGCGCCGGGCCCGCGATGATGATGCACCTCGCCAGGGAGCACCACGTTGCCAGCCCGGACGAGCTGCTGACGATGGCCAAGGAAATGGGCGTCCGCCTGGTTCCCTGCCAGATGACGATGGACCTAATGGGCCTCAAGCGAGAGGACCTAATCGACGGCCTCGACGAGCCCGCAGGGGCGACCATGGCGCTGGCGGAAGCGCAAGGCGCGATCACGCTCTTCATCTAAGACGTAGTTGGATAGACGCGAGGTGGCGCTCCCGAACCTGCCGCTCGGCCCTCTGCGTCGGATCTCGGGATCGTCAGAAGGCCATGACCACGCGATCATCCCGCTCAAGGAGCGCATGGACGACGTGTACTTCGATCCGATCCGCCGGTTGCTCAATCGCTCGAAGGCCCACGCGAAGAGCGCGAGTTCGGACTAATCTGGCGCCGTGTTCGTACGACATTCGGTCCACATCGAGCACCCGGTCCAGGCCTGCACGCAGGCCCTGATGAGCGGTCCGCGTAAGTGGTTCCCGCGTCTCAGCGGCAAGGGTGTGGGATCGGTTGGCGTCCACATCGGGGGCATCCCGGTCAGCAAGCGCGTTGTAGTCACGCTGGGGGATCCGATCAAGACGGCGACCTGGACGGTCATACCACTCGAGTGGAAAGCGACTTTTCCCGAGCAGCTGTTTCCCAAGATGACGGGCAGGGTCGAGCTGGCGCCCGTTGACAACATGGTCACACGGCTCACGGTCAGCGGCATGTACGAACCACCGCTGGGAAAGCTCGGCAAAGGGCTCAACGAGACGCTGATGCAGGGGGTGGCGGGCACGACGGTCAAGGAACTGTGCGAGGCCATCGCCAAGCGGCTCGATGCGGCCGTTTCCACGCAGGCAAGGAAGCAGGCAAAGACCTGAAAGCGGAGGGCCGTTAGGCCCTCGGACTTATGTCGACAGCGCCGTAACGTTGACGCTAGCGAGAAGCTCCAGGGCGCAAGGCGACACCTGTATGGATGAATTGGCTTGAGCTGACCCGGGCTTCTCGCTTCTTTTAAAGAGACCCGGGAGTGTTCGTGTGACGGGCGAGATAGGCCGCGGCTTCGGCCCTGCGTGCCACCTCGAGCTTGGAAAGGATGGTTGATACGTAGTTCTTGACCGTCTTCTCCGCCAGCTTCAGCTCCTTGCCAATCTGCCCGTTGGTGAGCCCCTGCGCGACCAGCGTTAGGATGCGCTCCTCCTGAGCGGTCAGGCGTGCGAGCTTCTCGTCTCGCATGGTCTTGCCCTTGCGAAGGCGCTCCAGGACAGATCTGGTGATCTCCGGGTCAAGGAGACTATTGCCCGCGCCGACCTCGCGGATGGCGCGGATCAGCTCGCCACCCCTTATCTGCTTCAGAACGTAGCCGGCCGCGCCGGCCATGATCGACGCAAAAAGCGCCTCGTCGTCGGCGAACGAGGTGAGCATCAGGACCTGGGTCTTCTCGAGCCGCGCTCGAATCTCGCGTGTTGCTTCGATGCCGCTGCCGTCTGCCAGGCGCACGTCCATCACGACAACGTCGGGCTTGGTCCTCATCGCCTGATCGACGGCCTCTCGCACAGAGCCGGCCTCGGCCACGACGATGAGGCCCTCGCTGGCGTTGATCAGGGCCTTGACGCCGTCGCGGACGACTTCGTGGTCGTCAACGAGCAAGATACGCAGTTGGTCCTTGACCATGGGTCAATGGTCGCATCCGCCGCGTGGCTGCTGCAAGGTCGACAGGCCTATGTGGGTAGGGCCGATCGGCCCTGCTCATGATCAGATGGGGAAGGTGAAGCGCAGCGTGGTGCCTTTGCCGGCCTTGCTCGAAACCCGTAGCTTCCCGCCCATCGCCATCGCGCGCTCGCGCATGTTGCGCAGCCCGTTACCTGCCGAGTCGGTGCGCTCATCGAAACCGACCCCGTCATCCTCGATCGCCAGCACCGCTGATTTCCCGGTACGCTCGAGGCGAACCACCGAGTGCTTTGCGCGCGCATGGCGGGCAACGTTGGACAGAGCCTCGCGGGTCAGCTGCACGATCTGGTGAGAGCGGGAGGAAACGACGGCCGCCAGCTCCACGTCGATCTGGACCTCGACTCGAACGGGGGATCGCTTCTGGATGTCCTCCGCCAACTCGCGAAGTGCCTGGTCGAGCTGACGATCCGCGAGGATGCCCGGCCGCAGGCCGAAGATGTAATTCCGCAGGTCTCGAATCACCCGATCGAGCTCCCCGACGGCACCTTCGATTCGAGCCGCGCTTTCTGGCGAGGTTGCCATCAAGGCGGTGGCCTGCAGCCCCATCCCCACTGCGAACAGCGACTGGATGATGCCGTCATGGAGCTCCTTGGCGATGCGTTCGCGTTCGTCTAGCAGCTCGAGGCGTCGCACGTCGGCCTGGGCGCGCTCGTAGCCGATAGCCACCGACGCCTGGTCTGCGAATGTTTCGACCAGGCGGATCGTGCTCTCACCGAACCGGGTCCCGCCCGTCGTGTTGGCGACCATGAGGGTGCCGGTGGCGCGGCCGCCCACGCGCAGCGGCACGAAGATGGCTGGGCCGACGTGTCCGGCCCGCATGATCGGCTGGTAACTGCTGCTATGCGTGCTCGCATCGTCCGTCTGAAGTGGCTGGCCGGTCGCCATTACCGCCCCGGAGATTGATTTTGCAGCCGGAACTGGCTGGCCAATGACCTGCTGTGCATACGCCCCGACCGCCGCCACCACTGTGAGTTGGCCGGGTGTCGAAGTGGTTGTGAGAATCGTCGCTGCCTCGGCGCCGGCAAGGTCGCGAGCATGCTCGGCGACTGAGGTCAGAAGGGCGCTCGACTCGGCGCCCTCGAGGATTGAGGTTGTGATCTCATGAAGCGCTGCGAGCCACCGTTCTCGCCGGAGAGTCTCCTGATACATGGAGGCGTTGGCAATGGCCACCCCGGCCTGAGTGGCGAGAACGTGCAACGAGCGACCATCGTCAGGGCTGAACTCTCGAGCCCCTCGTTTTTCGGTCAAATAGATATTGCCGTAGACCTTGCCCAGCGCCTGCACTGGCGTGCCCAGAAACGAGTGCATGGGCGGGTGGTTGGGCGGAAACCCGACGGACGCCCGGTGGCTCTCGATGTCCTTGACGCGCACCAGTTTGGGTTGTCGAATCAAGAGTCCCAGAATTCCGCGGCCGCGCGGCAGCGCTCCGATTGCCTTGCGCTGTTTGGCAGAGATCCCGGTCGTGATGAAATCGACCAGCTCGCCGCCTGGGCCGATCACGCCCAGTGCTCCGTACCGGGCATCGGTGACTTCCACGGCGAGGTCGACGATCCGCTGCAGCACCATAGGCAGGGAGAGCTCGGAGGCCAGGGTGAGCCCAGCTTCGAGGAGCGCATCCTTGGGGTCGCGGCGCTGCGCCATCGCTGGCGAATTTACGCCAGTCGGCGGTCCCAGCGCAGGCCGCCAGGCGTCCCTCGCATCAGGGGACCATCGGCCCTTTAGCCGCGCCGCAATCGGTGGAACCCTGTGTTCATGACGACGACGACCGGCTTCAAGAGGATCGTTTTGGCCACAGATGGCAGCGATCATGCCCAGGCGGCGGTCGAGGCAACGATTGCCCTTGGCGGGCCTTCGTCGGCCGAGGTCCTCGTCGTGCATGTGCGGAACATCGAGGTCTATCCGGACGACGTTCCGATGGAAACCGAGACTCGAGGCGACGCTGCGGCCTTGGTTCTCAAGACGGTCGAAAAACTGCGGAATTGCGGCATGGTTGCTGAAGCCAGGCTTTGCGAGGCGAACGGCGCAGAGATCGCCAAGACGATCGCGCATGTTGTCCGAGAATTCAACGCAAATCTTGTCATCCTTGGCTCCCGCGGTCTCTCCGACTGGCAGTCAATCTTTAAGCACAGCGTCAGTCACCAGGTTTTGGCGGCGGTTAACTGCCCAGTGCTGGTGGTGCGGGGCCGGCTCACCATTGAAGCGAACTCACCGCGTAGGGTATTGCTGGCGATTGCGGGCGGTGACGACGTGGCCCCCTGCGTGCGCGCCGCGGTTGCCGCGGCGCAGGCTCCAGGCTCCGAGGTCATGGTCGTCCACGTAGCCCAGGCAATTTTCGGACCCCAAGGGTTCGCTTACATCGAATCCCCTGAGGAGATCCAGGCCACGATGGCGAGCGCCCTGGGAATCCTCAAGGATTCCAGCATCAGGGCTCAGGGTGTGATTGCGCACGCGAGTCCTATCGCGGACTCGGTCGTGGAGATCGCGCAAACCTGGAAAGCCGACATCATCGTGGTGGGCTCGAGTCGCATGGGTGACCTCGGTGGTCTCATATTGGGCTCGGTTTCTCACAGTCTCCTGCACTCGACCACCAGGCCGGTGCTCATTGCCGAGCGCATGAACAAGTGAGCCTCGCAAGCCCAGACATTCCCCGGCGCCGGACAGTGTCGGACGTGATGACGATCCATGTCCATGTGGCGAGTCCGCGGGCACCTTTCAAGCTGCTGGTTCGCCTTATTGAAGACAACAAGGTAAGCGCGATACCGATCGTGGACCAGCAGGGTATTCCGGTCGGAATCGTTTCGGAAGCCGATCTGCTGCTCAAGGAGCGTCGCCATGAGCTGGAGTCTAGTGAGGACTTACTTCACCTTCGAAAGCGGCACCATGAGCGGGCCAAGGCGGAGGGCACTGTTGCGTCCGATGTAATGACCTCTCCTGTGATCACGGTACCAGCCGGGACTCCGCTGAGCGAGGCCGCTCGAATCATGCAGACGAAGAACGTGAGGCGCCTGGTGGTGGTCGACCAACGCGGTCACATCGCGGGAATCGTCAGCCGCAGCAACTTGCTCCAGGTCTTTCTGCGCACAGACAAGGAGTTGCGAAACGAGATCAAGGACACGCTCATACCAGCGCTCGTGCTGAACTCGTCCACCAACGTTCGCGTTGAAGTTCGCTCGAACGTTGTCACTCTGTCGGGCGAGGTGGACCGCAAGAGCGACGTTGAAATCTTGATCCGGATGGCAAGAGAGTCGGATGGTGTGGTCGATGTCGTCAACCGGCTGACGTACTCCTGGGATGACACGGTGCCGCCCACGGCCATGTTCGACCGCTCGTTCCGGCCGGTGTGATAAGGAGGAGCTGTGAATGGAAACGCTACGAATCGAGCTCAAAGAGGTCGCCAAGGAAAACGAATACTTCCGGCAGGTGCTGTTCACAGGCGTTCACAGCCAGCTCGTAGTGATGATGCTGAGGCCCGGTGAGGAGATCGGGGAGGAGGTCCACGAAGTGGACCAGTTCATCTACGTGGTGGAGGGGCAAGGACAGGCGATCACAGCCGGTGTGGCCGCGCCTTTTGAGAACGGCGAAGCGCTATGCATCCCGGCTGGGAGTTTGCACAACGTCAGAAACACCGGCGACAAGAGCATGAAGCTGTTCACCGTCTACTCACCGCCTCAACACGCTGGCGGGACAGTTGAGAAGTTCAAGTCGGATGTCCTGGAAGAGGAACGGGCCGTGGCTGTGCTGGCCTAGTGCCGAAATTCAAGGCTCCCACGGGGGAGGTCCTCGCATGGGCAGCCGCGATTCTCAGCGCGATCGCGGCTGCAGCCGGGTTGTTCTGGTCGCCTCTTTACCAAGACACTCCTTTCTGGACTGAGCAGGCACAGGGCACTGACCTCGCGACGCTGCTTTTCGCCGTCCCAATCCTCGCGGTCAGCCTGTGGCTGCTCCACCGCGGATGGGCGCCCGCGCGGGGGGCAGCGATTGGAGTGCTGCTCTATCTCGTCTACAACTACGCGATCTTTTCGACCTCGATCGTGATGAACCGGTTGGCCTTCGTGTACATCGCGATCCTCGGCTTGTCCACCTGGAGCCTCGTAGTTCTCGCGTCGCCTTACGTCACGGCAGCCGGCGCGACGTCTCGCCTAGACTCGACTTTGGGTCGGGTCATCGGAGGCTTCCTCTTGCTGGTGGCGGTGCTCTTTGGGCTTCTGTGGCTCAGCCAGATTGCAGGTTCGACTGTCACGGGCGTCGCGCCAACTGACTTGACGCGAGCCGGTCTTCCGGCGAATCCGGTTTACGCGTTGGACCTAGCGATCTTTCTTCCGCTGGCGGTTGTCGCCGCGCTTGGGCTGTGGCGCGGAGTTGCGCCCGCCGAGAACTTCGCTCTCCCGATGCTTTTCTGGATATTCCTGACCTCGGCTGTGGTCGTGGGCGGGTTCGTATTTGCGGTCCGAGCTGGCGAACAGGCGCCCGCAGCCGTTGCCGTGTTTGTCGGCGCAATCGGCATTGTGGCCATCGGTCTGGCTGGGCTCGCGTTTGCGGGAGTTAAGGCAGGCCACCGACAGGTTTCGGGACCGTGAGGCCCCGGGTTCAAATCCCGGGCCCCCGCCCAATTTCAGGTTCAGACTGACCCAGCTGGTCGGAGTGCATTGGCGCCGGCAGATTAGGCTTCGCTGCCGTGGCAAGGCTGTCGATCCGGCGACCTCAGCTTCTCGGCGGGGCTTTGGTCCTGGTGATTGCGATGGCCGGCGTCATCGCCGTCGACCAGGTAAGTAGTCCTGCGCAGGAGGCCGGAGGCCATGAGTACTGTTTTGGGGAATGGTGCATCGCACCCCAATCGACCACGATCGGTACTCAGGCGGTAACCGTGCGAGTGCGGGTGGGGAGCGACGCCAAGCAAACGTCTCAAAGACCAGACCATCCGCAGGCATGGGTGATTGACGCGACGGGCGGACAAATTGGGGGACCCCAACACACGCTCGATGGTCTGTTGGCGCCCGGCGATTCGTACATGGCAAACCTAACCTTCAGTACATCCCACCCGGGGACTTGTCCGAGGCTGTTGGTCAGCGAGGGCGGATGGCCGCCATTTCTCGGCCTGGGCTATACGGCAAGTCCTTTCACTACCCGGGTCGAGTGGCGACTCTGCGAAATTGCCGGCTGAAGGCCCTCTGATGGTGAAACGAACCTCGATCAACGGTAGAACTTCACTTCGCGACGCGACTCAGGGTGGCAATCTCTCTCAGGAAGGTCCCAGGGTTCTCACACCTGGAATTCAATAATCAGGGCCATCGTTGGCTCTATGCAAGAGCAGGCGACCACACTTCACAACAAGATCCTGGCCCGCGGTGCCGCCTTGCGGAAGCTCGACCGGCTCACTGCCGGCGTGGCGGTCAGTGCTTTCGGAGCTGTGGGTTTGTTCGGCGCGTTGGGTGCCCTTACCATCCCTGGCACGTCGCCCTCCTCGGCAGGCACTTCCACTTGCGTATCGACCATCAGGCAATCTGGTACGACGAACTCGGACGATGAGAACTCAGGCGAAACGAGCTCGGCTGAGACATCGATTCAGGCTCCCTCATGCACTGTTAGCTCCTCGACAAGCGCCGCCGTGGTGGTGTCAGGCGGGTCACACCCACTGAAGCCCTGAGCACGCCGCGCAAATGAGTAGGGGCGGACGGCTTGGATTCCACGGACGAACCCCCCCAGATTTTGGGACCGTGGGGCTCCGGGTTCAAATTCCGGGCCCCGAATCTTTTCAAAGACAAATGTGCCATCCGAGTCACGGGCTGTAGTTGAGAGCGCGTCGCCGGATGTAGCAACGATTTAGCAACCGGGCCTCATCGACCCGCTATTTGTATGTCCGCTTGGTGTCAAGAACGGCCGTCGCGTTATGGCGGGGTAGGGCGAGCACATCCAGAAACTTGGGCTCAAAGCGGCGACGCCTCCAGTGGTGCGGTCGTGCACAGTCCACCAACCACCCCTGTGTCCGTTTTTGCCGACTTCCGGGGGGATGCGCGTCTATCTATTCATGGTTCACACCGTTACTCAGCCCTACGTCGGTCGGAACGACACGTCCCTGAGTTCAAGCATCGGCGATCTAACGGAATCGCAGCCCTACGAACCTCGTCAGCCTTTGGGGGTTCCGTACATGGTCGCTGCCGGCTCTGCAAGCTCATGCCCGAGGTCGAGCTCTGAGGCTAAGGGGTCCGACTTTCGGCGCCTCAGACAACTGCGACAACCATCTCCGCCGGCGGGCGGTTCACCTCCGGATAAGGGGAGATCCACATGACTGTTCGAAAGACTGCGATTCGTGACAGCGCCCGAATCGGCTCGCCCCGGATGAGGGCCAAACGCGGTGGCGCCTGGCTGTTCGCACTGCTCACCTTGGGCACCGGAGCCGCGGCGGGCATGGCCGCCCTCGTCGCCACCACGCTCTTGGCAGCAGCGCAAACGCTGGCCAGCGATTTCGCCCCGTACGACTACTCGGCTTTGCCAATCGAAGCCGCCTCCCTATTTCCGCCAGTCCCGGCCGTGCACAAGGTGGTCAACGTCTACGATCCTCCGCCCGCGCGCTCTCTCAGTCCGGCAGCGAGGCTTCCTGGCACAGGGGGCACTCATGGCGAGGACGGGACGACTGAAACCGAGCCACCCGGCGGCGACGATTGAGTCCCCGACCGGCGCCCCGGAGTTCCGAGCAGGCGACCCGCGACCGGTCCATGCGGATCGTCCGCTTCGCCACCTTTGGAGGCGTCGCTAGCGCACTCGGGTTCAGCTGGCTGTTCTCGAATTTGGCCTACGCCTATTTTTCGGGCAAGCCGCCCGCCGCACCAAGCGCGGCCCCTCCACCGGAGGTGCCCGTCGCGGCGGCTCCAGTTCAAAAGCCGCCGACGGTGATCCGAAAGGTGGTCCATCACTCGGGTTGGCCGCCTGGTACGGCGGGCTCGGGGCCGCGCCCCCCGTACCAAGGTCCCGGGTGGGCTCCCCTGCCACCCCCCAAACCGGTCTGCCACTCAACGCCTTCACTGCCATGCTGACGTACGGAACGTTCACCGCCCTAGGCACGGTCAATACCGTGATGGTCGATGAGATCTCGGCCCTCTCCCCGGCGATGGCCATCGCGCGGGCGCAGCTACGAGAGATCGATGAAGTCTGCAGCCGGTTTCGCCAGGACTCTGAGCTCTCGCGCCTGAACGGCCGCAGCGGCCAACGCGACATCGTGCTCTCTCCACTGTTAGAGGAGGCCATCGTCGCGGCACTGGATTCGGCCGAGATGACAGGAGGTCTCGTCGATCTCACAGTCGGCAAATGCGTCGAGGATGCCGGATACACCGTGACCTTCCGCGACCTGCCGGCCGATGGCCCGCCTCTTCAGCTTCGCGTGCGCCGGGTGATTGGATGGCAAGCGCTGGCGTACGACCCGGTGGCCCACACGATTCAGCTCCCCGCGGGCGTCGGCCTCGATCTCGGAGCCAGTGGAAAAGCGTGGGCTGCGGATCGCGTCGCGACCGCCGTGGCGAAAAGCCTCGGTTTGTCGGTCGCCATCGGTTGCGGCGGAGACATCGCGGTTCGCGGGCCTGCGCGGGCGGGCGGCTGGCCCGTTCGGGTAGCCACGGACGTCGAAGCTGCCGAGTGGCAGGACATCGTCGTCTTCGACGGCGGCCTCGCCACCTCGGGCACGACCTTGCGTCGCTGGCGCCGCGGCGGAATCGATCTCCATCACATCATCGACCCCGCCACCGGCTTGCCCGCGAACACACCCTGGGCGATGGTCTCCGTGGCTGCGGCAACTTGCGTGGAAGCCAACGCAGGTGCCACTGCTGCGCTGATCATGGGTGCCAGCGCGCCGGCTTGGCTCGACGCGCACAGACTTCCGTCGCGTCTGGTCGACACTAGCGGTGGGGTTCACTTCGCCGGTGGCTGGAGTGGGCAGTCGTGATGACTGCATACCTGCTCGCTGCGGCGGCTGGAGCAGCGAACTCACCCAGCTGGTACTGGTACGCAACCCGTGGACTCGGCACCTCTACCCTGATCGTGCTTACCGGCACCGTGGTCCTGGGCATTGTGACGGCAAGACGGTGGGTCGGCGAGACGACACCTGCCTTCGTGGCGGCGGACATGCATCGCAACCTGAGTCTGCTCGGGGTTTTTCTGCTCGCCGCTCACATCGTCACCACACTGCTCGACCCTTACGCGCACATCGGCGTGCGGGACGTGGCCATTCCTTTCGGGGCCGCCTACCGGCCCATCTGGCTGGGCCTCGGCGTGGCCGCCACCTGGGTTCTCATCGGGGTGGCGGCGAGCAGCGCGTTGCGGAACCGGGTCGGCCCGCGTGTCTGGCGGCTGATCCATTGGGCGGCGTACGCCTCATGGCCGCTGGCGGTGATCCACGGCGTGGGTACCGGCAGCGACAGCCAGGCACCGTGGATGATCGCGGTCGTCACCTCGTGCGTTGCGGCGGTGCTCTTTTCGCTCGGCCTGCGTCTGGGCCAAGGCCGGCTGGCGACGCTGCCGATACGCGCCGCCGCCGCGATTGTGGTCGTGACCTTCATTGTCGTCGCGGGGGGCTGGGCGTTCAACGGTCCCTATAAGCCCGGTTGGTCGGCGAAGGCCGGCACTCCGCAAGTCGAGGCGGCCACCGTCAAGCCGGGTCTGGTGCACCCCGGTCCGGGTGGCTTCAGCGATCCTCTCGCCGGCGTCTTGTTGCGCGACCGCGCGGGTCACGTCCAGATCTCGTTGCGGGACATGATCGATACCGGACTGACGATCGCGATCCGCTCTCCGAGCCTCAACGAGACCTTGCCGGTGGTCACGATTGCCCGAGACGATCGCATCATATGCGCCGTTCCGACCACCGCGGGCACCACGCTTTACGCCGTCTGCGGCGTCACGCGCCTCACCATCGCGTTCTTCGGCGCCTTCTCAAATGCTGAAGGAGAAAGGCAGATCACGGGTCGGTTGGTGACTTCCGGTCCACTGGATTGACCGCCACCGAAATCGGCCTCGGTGCTCCACCGGCGGCTTGGCTACCGGTCGGCGAAAGGCTTATGTCGGGGCCTGGTCGGGGGGCGGGTCACGAACGGCTCGACGACCACCTGCAGCGGTTGGGAACACGCCCTGCCGGGGGTGCATGGCTGGTGGATGTCCTGAAGGAGAGCGGTCTGCGCGGCCGGGGAGGGGCGTGGTTCCCAACCTGGCGCAAGTGGGCCGGCGTCGCCCGACACTCCAGTGGGCACTCGGTCGTGGTGATCAATGCCTCCGAGGGGGAGCCGCTGAGTTCGAAGGACCGCACCTTGGTCTCGCTGCGCCCGCACCTGGTGCTGGATGGAGCCGCTCTCGCTGCGGACACCCTTGGCGCCGAGCAGATCGTTTTGTACCTTTCGCGAGGCGTCGATTCCGCCCGGCGGACACTGCTGCGGGCGCTAGATGAACGTCGTCGGGCTCGCCTCGCGGAACCTCCGATCCGCATCGTGATGACGCCGCACCGCTACATCGCAGGCGAGTCGTCAGCGGTCGTGAACCGCCTATCAGGTGGGCGGGCCAAGCCCAAGTTCAGCCTGCAACGCTCGGCCGAGAAGGGCGTCAAGGATCGTCCGACACTCGTCCAGAATGCTGAGACGCTCGCCCACGTCGGAATGATCGGCCGTTATGGGGGCGACTGGTTCCGAAACGTGGGCACGGCCTCATCGCCTGGCACCACTCTCATGACCCTGTGTGGGAACGTCCAGCGACCCGGCGTGTACGAGGTGGACCTCGGAACACGGTTGGGAAGCGTTCTGGAAGCGGCGGGCGGAACGGTGCGGCCGGCCGCGGGCGCCCTGCTCGGTGGGTACTTCGGAACCTGGCTGGCGCCCACTTTGCTTCGTGACGTGACACTGGACGTGGATGACTTGCGGACGGCGCACGGGGCTTCGCTTGGCTGTGGAGTGCTGGCGGTGCTGCCGCATGGCAGCTGTGGCGTGGTGGAGGCGACTCGCATCTTCAGTTACTTGGCCGCGGAGACTGCTGGTCAGTGCGGGCCATGTGTCAACGGGCTGGCGGCAATCTCGGAGGCGATGGAGCGAATCGCGGCCTCGGTAGGCGGACCCGCTGATCTGGATCGGGTTTGGCGCTGGGTAGACATGGTTCGCGGCCGGGGTGCCTGCCGCCACCCGGACGGCGCGGTGGGAATGCTGGCGAGTGCGCTGACCGTCTTCAGAGATCACCTCGAAATGCACCTCGCCGGGCAACCTTGCAACGGAAGGGAGGTTGCCGGCTTGCCACAGCCACCGGGGCCAGGACAGTGGTGGCGGTGAACGATGACATTGGGCGCCGCTTGCGTGTGAACCCCGTGCTGTGCAAAGGCTACGGCTACTGCGCCGAGATCGTGCCCGAGATCGTGTCCCTTGATGACTGGGGCTTTCCGGCCGTGAACCCAGGCCTCATCGATGATGGCAAGGTGCTGCATCTTGCGGAGCGCGCCATCGCGACCTGCCCACGGCTGGCCTTGGTGCTTGAGCAAGTCGTTTCAGACCATGACTGAAGTCCGGATAGTCCTCGAAATGAACTCAAACCCCTTGAAATCGAATGACTCAAATTTTGGGCAAGTGGATCGATAGGCAGAACTCGGTTGCTCGGTCGACGCAATCGGTATAACTGGGTTATACTCGGACTGTGAAGACAGCCATCTCGATTCCGACCCCACTCTTTCAAGCTGCGGAGGAACGGGCGCGCAAGCTTGGCATGTCTCGCAGCAAGCTCTATGCCCAAGCTCTCGAGAAGCTGCTCGATGAAGACCCCGACGATGAAGTCACGCGCGCCCTCCAAGCGGTTTACTCCAAGGGGAAATCGACCGTCGACCGAGATCTGGCTGCGGCCCAGCGGCGAGCGACAGCTGAGAAGTGGTAGCGCGGAGCGAAGTATGGTGGGCCGACCTTGGCCGACCACAAGGTTCGGCACCGGCCTGGCGTCGGCCCGTTCTAGTGGTTTCCGCTGACGCGTTCAACCGCTCGCGCATCAAGACGGTGACCGTAGCGACAATCGCATCGAACCTCCGAATGTCTGCTGCGCCGGGTAACGTCGCTCTTGCGGCGGGGACCGCCGGACTTGATCGCGATTGTGTCGTGAACGTCAGCCAGGTCGTAACTCTCGACAAGACCACTCTCGAGACCCGTCTGGGCATTCTTGACTCGATGCACATGCAGGAAGTCGATGCGGGACTGCGGCTGGCCCTCAGTCTGTGAGGCACGAGTCGTACAGCAACGCCAGCGAAAAACAGTGTGTCCGGCCTCTTCCGCCTGCATACTGCCCAGGTAACCCAGTTGCCAGACAGAATCCGCTTCGATCGATTGGAGGTAATAGGTGATCCACGCATTGCTGGTAGTTGCGGTCATTCTTTTCGTGCTCTGGTTGCTGTTCCACGCGACCGGAGGTCTGATCAACCTGATCTGGGTCGCAATTATTGTGCTGGTAGTGCTCTGGCTGTTCGGATTTATCCGGGGGCGCTCAACGCGCTAATACTGGCAACCGCCGGACAGGCCACACCGCTCACGAACCTGGATTAGGAGCTGTTGGTTCGTTAACCTGATCTCGTCAGGTGAATGAATCCTCCGCGGGGCCGGAACCCAGTCAGCTGCTGAAGTCGCTCGCGCGTAAAGCGGCCGACAAACAGGGGTACGAACTGCGGAACCCTTGAATCGGAGAGGTTTTGGAGCGATTGGCGTGCGACGAGATCGATGGACTCCTCCGACACGACGCCACGATACTCGACCTTGATGTTGCTTATCTCGGACGCGACTTGCCTGAGAACAGTGGCATCGAAGGCAGCTTGCACTCGACCGAGGGTGCTCCACCTGCCATAACAACGTCAGCAATAGCCTCGGTCTTCGTCATCGAAGCGTCCGGACCGGATGCGCCCATGGCTAGTGCGCTCCCACATGCGTGTGAGCGAGAATCTGGCGAAGGTCGGGGGTCGCGGCAGCTCGACCAAGGTCCGAATGGCGTCAGGCGGACGAGACGGTCTTTCGACGGCGTCCCTGCCGCCTGACAAAGTGACTGTCGCTTAACCTCAAGCGCACCGTCCGCGACGTCAAAGAGGACGCGCGCGAGGGAGGTCATTAATCTCCGGCCAACGTTCCGAAGCCGCAGGACCCAGTGCGCCGGACATCAATTGGCCGACTGGCTGATCACCACCATTCCGGCGATGCCCACGACGTAAAGAACCAGGACCAGCAACGAGTCCGGGCCGAGCCGCAGGTACTGCTTTCTCGGGCGAATGACCAGCCCAGCGATGTAAACAGCAGTCAGCAGGATTCCCAGCACGGCCAAGAAGGCGTCGGACTTGGCCGCGCTGCCAAGCACCGACTGGCCCGCGATGAGGGTGGCAGGGAAGAAAAGCACGGGCAGAAAAGCGTTACCACCGAAGATGTCGCTGACCGCGAGCTCGAAATCCTCGATGTGGACAGCGGCCAGCCCGGTGGAGAGCTCTGGGAGAGCAGTCGCGGCCGCGAGCACAGTGCCGCCGAACACCGCACCGCTCAAATGGATTTGCGCGGCAATGGCGCTGCCGCTTTCCTCGACTAGAACTCCGGCGGCAAGCGTGACCAGGCCTGCGCCGGCAAAGATGCCAAGGGTGACCATCGTCGATCGCGGTTTGCGGGCTTTCGCCCGGCGGCGGGCGCCGGCGTCCGGCCCGGCCCCACCGATGGCCTTCCAGGGAAGCCTCTTGCTGGCACGCCAGACGATGTACAGACCGCCGATCCACAGCAGGACGATCAGGAGCGCGCTCGGGTCGATGCGGGCTACGACCACATTTTTGGGGAGCAGGAACGCCCCAATCGCCACCGCCAGCACGGCGATCACGAGCGTTCCCTCCAGCACTTGCACCAGGGACGCGGTGACGTTGGTCAGGGGGCGGCGAGGGACTCCGAACCCGTCGAGCGCCACCAGTACCAGGGTCTGGATGGCGATGCCGCCCAGGATGTTGCCGGTGGCGATGTCGAAGTTGTGCTGCACCGCCGCCGCGCTCACGATCGCGATCTCGGGCAGATTGGTGGCGAATGCCAGCAGGATCAGGCCGCCAAGCGCTTCCCCTAGCCCAAATCGTGAGTCGATCTCGTCGGTGGTTTTTGAAAGCTGGATGCCGGCGAACCAGATGGCACCCGACGAGACGATGAACACACCTCCGAGGACAGGAAGGCCGAGGTGCGCCATTACCTCACCCGCCGACGCGCGGGCCACGCCGGCCATCCGCCGTTAGTGCCGATTTTCCGAGCCCCCCTCCGATGCATTTCTAGAGGCACGTTCCCAGGTCACTAGAGGTAGCGTGGCGCGTCGCGATTCTCCAACGAACCCAATTATCGCCAGCCTTTTGATCTGGACCTGCGGGAGCGGGGAAACACGACACTGGTTGACAGTTCGAACCCGCATTCCGTGAATTCGGCCCGCGATTTTTTGTACACGTGGCACGAGCGGTTAACCGCAAGTCATCAAGTCACGTAGTAGTTCATGTAGTACTTGAGTCAACATCGGTGACTGAACCGCCTGAAAACGTTTTGGCAAGGTCGTCGGTCTCGTCGACAGAGAGGTTCTGCAATGCACCCACGCCGGCTCCTTTCGATATTGATAGCTGTCGATGCCGCGTCCACCGTCTATGCGCGACTCCGCATCGTCATCGTGTGATCACCGTGAGTCGATCGTTCTGATCAGTAGGGCGGCGTAAGCGGCCGGCTGAACACGACCAGGCGGTGATCATAGGTGCGGGCGGTATCCATGTACTGGCCGAAGCAAGTGATCAGGACCAGCTGCTGGGCGGTAGTGGGTCCGAACACCGCGACGTCGGTCGACAGGCTCAGATCGAGCGACGCCACTCGGGTCACGACATAAACAACCTCGTTACCGGCGGCATCGGAGACGTAAATCCGCGCGCCTTGCTGCAATCTCTCGAGGTGGCTGAAAAGGGCAGGGGAGCCAACTCCTCGATGGCCTGCGATCACGGCATTGCCGGCCTGCCCAGGTCTGGGCCCTGTTGCCAGCCACGACGAGGTCCAGAGATTGTCAGGAACATCCATGGAGCCGTCGCTGCGCAGGCCGACCGCGCCGATCCAGGCATCCACTCCGATCGAGGGGATGCGAAGGCGCGATGGCGTAATCGGGCCGGCAACGACATGGAAGCTGTGGTTCTTGGGCGGCGCAGGGGGCGCCACCGTAACGACCTTGTCGCCAATCAGCTGCGTGCCAGGGGGTAGGCCGGCCAACGCCGGCGGGTGCGACGCTGGAACAGCGACCACAAGCGACGCGAGGGCGACGCTGAGCAGAACCGAGAGCAGGCCGAAGGCGAGTCGTCCAGGACCCTGGCTGCGGCTGCTCCTCGCACGGCGATCCCCGAATCGGGTCCTGTTGCGCCGGCGTCCTACGCCGGCCAGGCTCAGCGCGCCGAGGCCGGCCACCACGGTCAGGATCGCGAGCAGCATGCCCGTTACGTTCTGAGGCGCATTCGGAGTCGCACCGCCAACAGTTCCTGCCGGAGCTGAAGTATTGGGCAGGCCGGGCAGGCCGGCCACCATCTTCGCGCTCGCCACGTTGTTGGACAGGTTCGGATCGAAGTAGTTCCCGGGGATTGCGGTGACTTTGTTGATGATCGTTCCGCTCGCCGTGACCTGCACCACCATTGACAGCGTGACGGTGCTCCCATTGACCATCGTCCCGATGTTCCAGATGCCAGTCGCCTGGGTATACGTTCCCTGGGTGGCCGTGTAACTCACAAACTGGACGTGCGCGGGAAGCACGTCGCGCAGTTGCACGCCAGTGGCGGTAGAGGGGCCGAGGTTGTGCGCGACGAGCGTGTACGTCACGTTCTGACCGAAGCTGGGCGTAACGCGATTGACCTTCTTGGTCACGCTGATGTCTGCCGACGCACCGGTTACTGTCGCCGAGGCCGAATCGTTGCCGGCCACAGGGTCGGTCTGGTCCTCAGCGGTCTTCGTCGCCGTGTTGGTGGTCGGTGAGCTCGTGTTGACGGTGGTTGTTATCCCCAGCGTGGCGCTGACGCCGTTAGCGAGAGCGCCGATGTTCCACAGCCCC
>Ga0208849_1000186_pt1 | contig 61014 bp, 66 predicted proteins | sample NGESurdeep072012_10_FD_184470 | JGI IMG/M metagenome (GOLD analysis project Ga0208849, IMG submission 184470) | Arctic peat soil microbial communities from Barrow, Alaska - NGEE Surface sample 53-3 deep-072012 (SPAdes) | ecosystem: Environmental > Terrestrial > Soil > Wetlands > Peat ...
GGACCCGCCTGGCGCTGCAAATCAGGGACCTCATCATCACCGCACCGGCCGTGCTTCGCGAGTCAATACCCGCCAAGACTGCCGATCGGGTGGCCCACTGCGCGAAGTTCCGTCCGGGGAATGTCCGCAGTCCCCACGAGGCCACCCGACAGGCGCTCAAGACGTTGTCGCGCCGTTACCAAGACTTAACCGACGAGATGCGCGACCTGACGAAGCTCCTCGACGAGCTGACCAAGGAGGCGAACCCGGCGCTGCGCGCCGCCAAGGGGGTGGGCGTCGACGTGGCCTCGATTCTGCTCGTCGCCGCGGGATCGAACTGCCAGCGTCTGCGCAACGAGTCCGCCTTCGCCGCCATGTGCGGCGTCTCGCCCATTCAGGCTTCGTCGGGCCAGACCAACCGTCACCGCCTCAACCGATCAGGCAATCGGCAGGCCAACAACGCGCTGTGGCGCATCGCCATGGTTCGCATGACCACCGACGAGGAGACCAAGACCTACCTGGCTCGACGCACGGCCGAGGGCAAGACCAAGCGCGACGTGACCCGCTGTCTGAAGCGTCACCTCGCCCGTGAGGTCTTCTGGCTGCTTCAGAATCCCGCTTACGAAGAGATCGGACCGCACCTGCGCACGACGAGGACTTCAGCGCGCATCTCCCTCCAGACTGTGTCGGACGACCTCGGCGTGTGGCCCACCAAGGTGTCACGCATCGAACGAGGACTCGAGCACGATCCCGAATTCGCTGAGCGCTATGAGGCCTGGCTGACCAATAAAACAGCGGCTTGACAAACATAGGAGCATCATCCCAACGGGTCTAGGCTGGCCCGAATGGGGGGTCAATCCAGGCGTCCGTGGTGGCGCTCTCAGAACGCGCGAGCATTGGCGCAACCGTGGCGCTCCACGAAGCGAGAGGTATCCAGCGGTCTCGTATCTGGCGCTGGCGGCGGATTCTGGACGGCTGCCGTGACCCCGTTGCCCTGGGGCTGGTGTGTCGCTATCGGTTTGGTTATTGCCGTAGCAGGGGCCTTTACGCCGTGGCTAATTGTCTATATATTCGGACTTTTTACGGCGACCGGAAGAGATGCACGAAGCCGACTGTCTGAAATTGAAGCTCAATTGAGCCTCGCCAAAATGGCTCCTGATGACTCACATGAAGATATTCGGAAATTTCGGATTGCGCTAGCGACTGGGCAACTCTTGCGCCAACGATGCCCACAGGCAAGTCGGACCGAAGGCTCATTGGAGTTCAATTTGGAAGTCGATCAGTGGGTAGAAGACGTGACCGAACTACTAAATCCGTGGCCCCAGTTCCAAAAGCAGTTTTCGGGCGAACTCAATTTAAGTAGTCGAACCGGGAGACCTTTGGTTTCCCAGATTCTTGATGAACGGATAGGGCTCCTGGTCACGATACTGAAAGCAATAATTATCCCAAATAAGGTCGCAACATGACCCTTTTGTCATCGCACACAGCGCCAGGTATTTCCTCTTGAACTCCCATCATGGGACTCGCGGGGCGCCCTCGAAGCGATAGTACCGGGACGTTTCGTTTGAAACGAACGTACTTAGTCCACTAAGGCTTGGTAGACGAAGCGCTGAAGTTCACGTCGAATCGGGTACGTCCCACTTGGGAGTAGCTGCGTGTAAAAGCCTACGGTGAGATCCTCGATCGGATCGACCCAAAAGGCCGTGGAGGCGGCACCACCCCACGCGAAGGAGCCTTCTGATGTGAGCGACTTGTTCTTGCGTCGATCCGTCACGACCGACATGCCAAGGCCAAAGCCGACGCCGGCGTAACTCGTCTCGGAGAATGAGCCGAACGCGAGCGTCTCTAAGTCGCCGTCATCAGGCAGGTGATTCTCCGTCATCAGCTCTACGGTGCGACTCGAGAGCAGTCGCGCGCCGTCGAGTTCGCCGCCGCGCAACATCATCGTCATGAATCGGTCGTAGTCGTGGGCCGTGGACAGCAGTCCCCCGCCCCCGCCGAGGATCCTTGGTGGATGCTCGACCGTTTTGGCCAGCTCCTCGTAAGGATAGGACTCAGCGTTGATCGGGACGTAGAGCATGGCGAGTCGGTCGATCTTCTCCTCGGGACACCACCACTCGGTGTCGTTCATGCCGAGGGGATCGAAGATCCTCTCCTTCATAAAGACGTCGAGTTGCTGCCCGCTCCAGATCTCGATAAGTCGCCCGAGCACGTCAAAGGAGACGGAGTAACTCCACTTGCTCCCGGGCTGAAAGAGGAGCGGGCTCGTGCACCAGTCATCGACCGCTTGGGCTAAATCGGCACCCCTGGCGAAACCGAAGTCGTAGCCCTTGGCACGATAGATCGCGTCAACGGGGTGGATGTAGTTAAACCCGTAGGTCAGCCCGCTCATGTGCATCAACAAGTGGTGCACGCGCACCGGTTCCAACGCCGGCACGGTCAGAGGTTTCGTAGGTGTTCCGCCGGCCCACACGCGCGGTTCCTTCAAGGAGTCGATCCACTGACCAACTTCGTCGTTGAGATCGAAGTGACCTTCTTCGTAGAGCATCATGACCGCGAGTGCCGTAAGGGGCTTGGTCATCGAGTAAATGCGCCAAATCGTGTCGTCGGTAACGTCCAACGCTCGCTCGCGGTCGCGGTGGCCGCCCTTGTCGCTCCAGACGAGCTGACCCCCTCGTGAAATGGTCGCGAGCCAACCCGCCAGGCGCCGGTCGGTGACGTAGGAATCGAAGAAGGGCTTGATGCGCGCGAGACGATCGGGCGAAAATCCAAACGCAACGGGATCGACTTCAACCTCGAGTGACGACATGGTCACCTCACTTTCTTCAGCGAGACTAGAGGAGAACGTTGCCCCTCAGGAACGATCGAGTGCTCGACGCAGCACGTCCAGAGCACTAATCGCGCTGTACGCGCGAACCCGTGGACGATCGCCGGGTAAGCGCAACGCCACCGACTCAACACTCGCGCCAATGGCGAGACCCACAAAGACCGTGCCCGCTATCTGGCCGTCTTGTTCTTCGGGTCCCGCGACCCCGGTGACGCTGAGCCCAACGTCCGCGCCGAGCAGGGTTCGAACGCCGCTGGCCATGAACTCGGCGGCGCTGGCACTCACGACCGGTCCCTCGGGAACGCCCAGGAGGTCGAACTTGACTTGGCTGGCGTAACTCACGACACCGCCGCGAAACCACCCCGACGCACCCGCGACGTTCACGAGTCGACTCGCGATGAGTCCCCCGGTCAACGACTCCGCGACCGCGAGCGTCAGACCACGCGCCAGAAGGCGTTGCGCGACGACGTCTTCCATCGATTCGTCGTCGGCGCCAAAGATGATCTCACCGAGTTTTTCGACGATGAGGGCCCGCACGAACTTTTCTTCTTCCGCCAAGAGCGCCCACGCGCGCTCGTCGTCCACGCCGCGCGCGGTGAGGCGAACTTTGATGCCCTCAATGCCCGAAGCGAGAAAGGCAATAGTCACTTGGCCGCCCGCGGCGAGCGCCTCGAAGCGCTCGCCCACGGCTTCGGCGAGGGCGGACTCACTCGCGCCCCACGTGCGCAGCACTCGACTGCGTATCACCGCCGTCTCGCCGGCGTCTCTTTGACGCTCGAGTAGATCGGGCAGAATCGCGCGCTCGAACATGTCGCTCATCTCATAGGGCACGCCCGGCACGGCGTAGACGACCTTCAGTCCAACCGAGCAGATCAGTCCCGGCGCCGTGCCACGAGTCTGAGGGATTATCGTCGCGCCTCTCGGAACGTCGGCCTGGAGAAGGTTGTTGTCCGGCATCGTGCGACCGCGCGATTCGAACATTGCGCGAATACCTGCGACGAGGTCGTCGTGACGCTCGAGAGGCACGTTCATGACTTCAGCGAGTGCGGCGCGCGTGATGTCGTCCTGGGTTGGTCCAAGTCCACCACAGACGATCATCGCGTCACTGCGCGCGAGGGCGGTGCGAAACGCCAGGACAATGCGTTCGTGATTGTCGCCGACGTGCTGGTGAAAGTGTGACGAGATGCCATTCGCCGCCAAGCGCTCGCCGAGCCACTGCGAGTTGGTATCGGGAATCTGTCCTAGGAGTAGCTCGGTACCAACCGCGACGATCTCAACGCGCACGCGCGACGACCTTCCTACCCGCCGCGTAGTACTGCCACCCGGTGTAGAGCGTCAGCGCCACGGCCAGCCAGATCGTCACGAACGCGTACGCCGGGTGATGTCCCGTGAAGGGCAACACGCAAAAGCCAATGGCCCAGTCCTGGGTGAAGGTCTTCCATTTCGCGAGGCGACTCGCGGGAATCGAGATACCGCGCTTGGCGGCGCGCGAACGATAGACGCTCATCAGCACTTCGCGCAAGGTAATAATGATCGCCGGAACAACGAAGAAGGTCAGGCCGTGCGGGCGCGAGATAATGACCGCGTACAGAGCCCCGAGGAGGACCACCTTGTCCGCCAGTGGGTCGAGAAAGGCGCCCGACGTCGTGGTGCCGTGACGCCGCGCGACGATGCCGTCAAAGTAGTCCGACGCGCCAACGGTCAGTCCGACGATGGTGGTCCACCATGAGACGCGATTAAAAATGATCATGTAAATGAACACCGGCGCGATGACGAGACGAAAGGCCGTCATCATGTTCGCGGGCGTGAGCAGTGCGGTTGGCCCGTAGGTGCGTTCAGTGCTCATCGCGCGACCGCTTCTAGGTCCGTTCCGTGGCTCGCCACGATCTCACATTCCACCATCGATCCCACGATAAGTGTTGGATCGACCACGACAATCCCGTCGATCTCGGGACACTCGCGAAAGCTTCGCGCCACGCCCGGCGCGTCGATTAAGAGTTGCTGGCGCGTACCGACGAGGGCGTCGCGCTTCTTCGCGGTGATGACGTCTTGGAGTTCAGAGACTTCGCGCAGGCGCTCCAGGGCCAGTTCGTGCGCGACGGGACTGTCCAGATCGTTCGCGTAGGTGCCGACCTCTGAGGAGAACGTGAAGAAGCCAGCCCAGTCGAGTTGCGCTGCTTCGACGAAGTCGAGCAGCCGGCGTTGGTCGTCTTCGCTCTCACCGGGATAGCCCAGAATGAAGGACGATCGAAAGGCCGCGTCGGGTTCCGCACGACGAATAGCGGCGATGCGCTCTAAGAAACGGTCCCCGTCGCCCCAGCGGCGCATCGAGCGAAGGAGTGGCCGCGACGCGTGTTGCAAGGAGAGGTCGAAGTAGGGCACGCCCGTCGCGAGAATCGTTTCGATCAAACCTTGGGTCAATCCCGATGGATACAGGTACAAAAGTCGCACACGATCAACTTCGGCGCCGAGGGCCTTCGTGAGTTCGATCAACGGTTGCGTGCCGCCCTCGTCGAGGACCTCGACGGCCTCGCCCCGTCCCGCGCGGCGCCGGTCGTGCCCCCAACTCGCGAGGTCTTGGGCAATCAAGATCAATTCCCTGACGCCGCCCTCGACGAGTGCCCGCGCTTCGGTGAGAATCTCTTCGTTCGAACGCGAGCGTTGGTCGCCACGAAAGGTTGGAATGGCGCAGAAGCCGCAACGTCGATCGCAGCCTTCGGCGATCTTGAGATAGGCCCACGGCGCCTTGGCCTTCGGGCGAGGGAGATTCAAGAGATCGAATGACGAGGTGGGACGAGTGCGCAGCGACACCGGCGTCGAGGGCGCGAAGGCGGTCAAACTCTCGCCAAAGCCGGCCACGAGGTCGACTTCGGGTAGCGCGGCGGCGAGTTCGTCGCCGTAACGCTCGGCCATGCAGCCCGTCACGACCAGTCGGGCACCGTTACGTTTTCGATCCGCGAGATCGAGCACCGTTTCGATGGACTCTTCACGGGCCGCTTCAATGAAGGCGCACGTGTTCGCCACGACGAGATCGGCCTCTTCGGGGGTCGTCGCGACGACGTAGCCCTGGGACCCTAAGAGCCCCGCCAACTTGTCGGAGTCCACGAGGTTCTTGGGGCACCCGAGCGTCTCGATCCAGTACCGCATCACGCCCCCCTCGGTAGCGGCACCGAGCGCGACGCGCTCGGTCGTTAATGGCGGAGAGGGAGGGATTTGAACCCTCGGGCCCACTTTCGCAGGCCGCATTCTTAGCAGGAATGTGGTTTAAACCGAACTCACCCACCTCTCCCTAAGGGAAGAGCCTACTAAATACTCTCTACAAGGACCATTGCGCGTTAAGCACCTAAAAGCACATCGAACTATCGCTTCGTCATAGGGCGTGGCCCTTCATCGGAGGTGGCGCCAGTCCCTCGGAACTGGCGCCACTCGTAGCGCTGAAAGGTGTAACTAACTGGTGAAGCCGTGCGCGCTTTCAATCTTGGTGACAATGCCCCTCGTCGGGGCGAAGAACGTATTCGTCACCGTGGTCCATCCGCCAAGTTTGCTCTCCAGCGTCAAGTTTTTTGGTGCGTCGAAGACGTCCTTTTGCGCGCTCTGCAACGAGAGCAGCGAGGTGCGGAAGTGGTTGTAGACCCAAATCGTCTGACCGGCGTCTGAGTAGAGGTAGACATAGAGCGCCACCGCTGCAGGATTAGTGAGCCCGGTGGATGTTAACGCTGGAGGGTTGTGAATCAGTACGCTCCGCTGGGGTTTGACGATTTGGACTTGGCCGTCCACCGTGTTCGCGTGGTCCGCGTCCGCTTCGTGGGCCAACAACCGTTCACGGTCTGGCTCGAGGCGGCCGACGAGGACGCCGTGGCCGTGACGGCGAGGCTAAGGGGAAGCAGCGCGGAGCTGACTCCGACGATTCCACGCTTGATGAACTCTTCATGAATACTTCCCTTTGTATATATTAATTTCTATTGATTTAGGAGATATTTCGGCAAGCCTTATCGGATTGGCTGAAACGAGTCAAGTCATCACCAAATTTCTTTGACTCATCGAGGCCGATTCGTCCGGGAGCGCGCAGGAATTGCGACGCACTCAAGCGTTACACTGACGGTCACTCAACGTGACGTCCCACTCTGAAAGGATCCCTGTGCGTGCTCTTCGACTCGCTCTCGCCGCAGTTCTTGGTGCCTCAACCCTGACCACGCTCGCCGCGGTCTCGAGCGTGGGCGCGACCACGGCCCCCACCGCGAGTCAGGTCGCGACCTGTAAGTCCAAGATTCCCACACAAGAACACACCAAGGGAACGTTAACGGCGGCGACCGACGACCCGGTCTACTCGCCGTGGTTCGAAAACAACAAGCCCACCAACGGTAAGGGCTACGAGTCGGCTTTGGTCTACGCGATCGCCAACGAACTCGGTGTGACCAAGAGCAACGTCAAGTGGGTCACCGAACCCTTTAACTCGAGCTACGTCCCAGGACCTAAGTCCTTCGACTTTGACATTAACGAGATTTCTTACACGGCCACTCGAGCGCAAGCCGTGACGTTTTCGAAGAGCTACTACAACGTCCAACAGTCCATCGTCGCCTTAAAGACGAACGCCATTGTCACGAAGCACACGCCTAAGGAGTTGAAGAGTTACCTCTACGGTGATCAGATCGGCACGACGGGTCTCGCCTACATCGACAACCACATCCAACCCACCAGGCCCGCCAACGTATACAACACCCTCGATCAAGCGGTTCTCGCCTTGAAGACGGGGCGAATCGACGCGATCGTCATCGACACGCCCACCGGTCAGTACATGGCCTCATCACAGATACACAGCGGCAAGAAGTTGCTCGCTACGCAGGTGGGCCAGTTTCCCAGTGTTGGTGAACACTACGGTCTGCTCTTTACCAAGGGCAATCCTCTCGCTGCGTGTGTCAACGTTGCCTTGAGCGCCCTCGAGGCGAACGGGACCATCGCCGCACTGCAGAAGAGGTGGCTCGGCATCTACACCAGCGTGCCCGTCATTAAGCCCTAAGAATCGTGACGCTGGGCTTCGACGCTGAATCGTCCAGTGAGACACCGAATCTTTTTGCCCCACGGCGCAGTCGAATCTTTGTAGGTCGACGCGGCGTCGTGGCGAGCACGATCTCCACACTGGTCATACTTGGCCTGATCGTGTCGGTGTTATTCGTCGCTCCGGGCGGTGCCTCGTTTCGCCACGTCTTCTTCGACCCTCACAACATGTGGGTGGCGTGGGTCGGTAATCCACGAAAGGGGATTCTCGCCATCAAAGACGGACTGGTGACGAACATTTGGATGTTCCTCGTCAGCGAAGTCATCGTGTTGTTCTTTGGCCTGACCCTCGCGTGGACTCGCATGAGCCACTCTCCGGTGCTCTTGCCGTTTCGTATTCTCGCCACCGCCTACACCGACATCTTTCGCGGCATCCCACTCATCCTCGTCGTGTTCATGGTGGGCTACGGTCTCCCTGCGCTCGAGTTCGGCTTCGTATCCACCCAGTCGAACGCGATCTACGGCGTCATCGCTCTCTCGCTGACCTACAGCGCCTACGTCGCCGAGGTCTTTCGAGCGGGCATCCTCGCGGTGCCGAACGGTCAACTGCTCGCCGCTCGCTCACTCGGTCTCACGCACGCCTCGACGATGCGACGCGTCATCTTGCCCCAAGCGGTACGAACCGTCATACCCCCGCTGTTAAACGACTTCATCTCGCTGCAAAAGGACACCGCGCTCGTGTCGGTCTTGGGGGCGGTCGAGGCGACGCGCGCGGCCCAGATAGCGGTCTCGGTGACCTTCAACGAAAGCGGTCTCACGGTCGCCGCCGTCTTCTTCTTGGTCCTCACTATTCCCATGACGCGATTCACTGATCGACTCCTCGACAAAGACCGCGCGCGACGACTCGTGCTGGCCACGTGAGCGACGTCGTACTCGAGCTGGACGCCGTCGTGAAGCGATTTGGCGACCACGAAGTCTTGAGCGGCGTCTCGCTACAGCTCCGTCGCCACGACGTCGTCTGTCTCATCGGCGCCTCCGGTTCGGGCAAGTCCACGTTGCTGCGTTGTGCCAACATGCTCGAGTCGATCGACGGCGGCTCGGTGAGCCTCTTTGGCCAGAGTTTGATGGACCCGCGCATCGATCCCGACCTCGTTCGCCGTCACATCGGCATGGTCTTTCAGTCGTTCAATCTCTTTCCTCACCTGAGTGTGCTCGACAACATTCTCTTGGGACCAGTGCGCGCCTTGAAACGTAAGGGGAGCGACGTGCGCGAAGAGGCGATGACGCTCCTCGGGCGCATCGGACTAGAAGATCGCGCCGACGACTTTCCCGACCGGCTTTCTGGGGGCCAACAACAGCGCGTCGCGATCGTTCGCTCATTAGCGATGCGACCTTCGCTGTTGTTACTCGACGAAGTGACGAGCGCGCTCGATCCCTCCCTCGTCGGCGAGGTCCTCGATCTACTCAGCGACCTCGCGCACCAAGGCACGACAATGTTGATCGCGACGCACGAGATGAACTTCGCGCGCGACGTCGCCCACCAGGTTGCCTACCTCGACGCGGGCGTACTCGTGGAGAAGGGAACGCCCGATCAGATCTTTCGTAACGCCGTCCACGCCTCGACGCGAAGTTTCCTCGAGAGGGTCAACTAAGAGGCCCTAGCGCGCAACTCGGGCAATTGCATCACCATGTCAAAGAGTTCCTGGTCGCGGTCCCAGGTGAGGTGATCACGCACGTCCTCAATGGCGAGCCACTTCAACTCGTCGACCTCGTCGTTGGGCTGGAACTCACCGTCGTCCGCGCTCATCAAGTAGTACACAACGATCTTGGGCTTACCCTTGCGGTGCGTGTAGTTCGTCGTCCCAACGAATCGCTCGACGTTACAGCGCAGTCCGGTCTCTTCGAAGACTTCGCGAAGGGCTCCCTCTTCGAAGGTCTCGCCGTAGTCGAGCTTGCCCTTGGGAAACGTCCAGTCGCCGCGGGCCTCTCGGTAGATGCAGGCGACTTCGACGCGACCACCGAGCGTTGTTCTCGTCACGATGCCGCCCGCGGCCCGAATGAGGTCATCGGGCGCGTCACTAGGGATGATGAGCTCGCCACTCATGAGGTACACGCGACTAACGGTAGAGGACGAAACACGCAACCTCGCGGATGACCCGCCGTCAAAGTTGAAAAACCCACCGTACCTAGAGTAGTAACAATGTTCATTGGCGCCCTCCCACTGCTGTGGCGACTCAGCATCCTTTTACTCGCGGGCGTCGCTGCGGGCATCGCCAACGGAGTCGCCGGTGGCGGCACGTTCATCACGTTTCCCACCTTGTTAGGTCTGGGCATTCCGGCACTGCAGGCCAACCTCTCGACGTCCGTGGGTGTCGTGCCGAGTTATCTCGGATCACTGCGCGTGTTTCGTCGTCAGTTAGCGCCCCACAAGCGACTCATTCGCTCCTTAGCGCCGTCGTGCGTGCTCGGCGCGACGACGGGATGTGCGTTGTTGCTCAACGGATCGGCTTCGACGTTTCGATCAATCGTGCCCTGGCTCATCGGCGCGGGCACAGTGTTGTTCGCGACGTCACCACTCATTACGAAACGACTCGCCCACATCGAGCACGATCACCCGGCCCGTCGCTGGACGCTCTACGTCGGCATCTTTCTCGTGTCGGTCTACGGCGGTTACTTCGGCGCGGGGCTCGGCATCTTGCTCCTCGCGGTCATGGCGCTCGCGTTGCCCCTAGAGATTCACGAACTCCAAGGTCTTCGAAACGCTCTTTCGATAGTTATCAACGTCAACGCCGCGATCATCTTCATCGTGCACGGACACTTAGCGGTCCAGGCCGTCGTGATGTTGCTCATCGGCACGCTCATAGGCGGTTGGCTCGGTGCACTGTTGATAGTGCGACTCTCCCCGACCTTGGTGCGAATACTGATCATCCTCATTGGCGCCGCCACCACGATCAAACTCGCGGTCAGTTGATTTAATTCTCTACTAGCTCACTAGTATTTTCTCGTGGACAATTTCTTCTCGTTCCCCAACCCCGTTGACAACGCCGCCGCGCGCACCGTGGGCCTTGGTGTCGTTGTTCTGTCCGTGCTCGCCTTCACGACTGGTTGGGCGTGGCTCCTCATTCCCCTCACCTACGGATTCGCGGCGCGCGTCGCGGCGGGACCCAAGATCTCACCACTCGGCACTTTCGCCGTTCGCGTAGCCGCACCGCGCCTCAAGGCGTGGCGGGGCAACGTGCCGGGCCCACCCAAACGCTTCGCCCAGGCCATGGGACTTTCGCTGAGCCTCGCGGCGCTACTTACTTGGCTCAGCGCCGGCTGGCTTGACGCGAGGTGGATCCTGTTGCCACTTATCGTCGCCGCCGGACTCGAAGGTTTCGCTGGCTACTGCTTGGGCTGCACCATCTTTGGCTGGCTGATTCGCCGAGGTCTGGTTCCCGAATCAGTCTGCGCGGAGTGCGGCGACCTCACCGAGCGCTACAAACGCGCTCATCCCACGCCCAGTTAAGAATTCGCTTATAAACGCTGGTCCCGACCGCGTGGCGACGTGGTCCTTTTCCTAGGCTGGAGCGTATGCGGGACTCCACGACGCGTTCTCGGTGGGACCTCATCGCACTCAGCACAGTGTTGCTTTCGCTCGCTCTGCCCGTGACCGCCTTAAGCGCGAGCGCCAGTGAGCCACGCGTCGTCGTCGCCGGAGTGACGCCAGTTCCCACGAACGACGTAGTGGTAAACAAAGTCATCACGACGTCCTTTGACGTTGCACTAAAAGTGAGGCACCAGGCTGAGCTCAGCGCGTACGTCGCCAGTCTTTCCAACACGGCGTCACCGAACTACCACCGTTACCTCACGCCCACGCAATACGCACGTCGCTACGGCGCCTCCGCGTCAGCAGTGAGTGCCGTTCGAAGTTATCTCCAGAGCAATGGTCTCCACGTCGGTGCCCTTAGTAAGGGCCGCAACATCTTGAAGGTAAGTGGCACGACGACGAACATCGCGCGCGCGATGGACGCGCGAGTGCAAACAGTTCGACAGCGCGACGGGGCACTCGTCGCGCACCTAACGTCTTCGGCCACATTCCCGCCGTCGCTCGCGAAGGACGTGGTCTCGGTGGCGGGACTCTCTTCCGTACAGCCCGTGACAACGAGCATCGAACACGCGAACGCCGTCGCCGCGCCGATGACGTGTGCCGCATCCGGCACCTCGACGGGTAACACACCGAACTCCGTCGGATTCTCGGTCCAACAACAGGCAAATCTCTACGGTCTTTCTTCCGCGTGGGCGGCCGGCGACACGGGCGCGGGACAGACGATCGCCGTCTATGAACTCGCCAACTACGACTCCAGCGACGTGAGCACGTTCTTCAACTGTTATGGACTCACGCCAGTCATGACGACGCCGATCAACGTCGACGGTGGGCCAATAGCGTCCGACAACACTACGGTTAACGGCTCTGCGCCACCAGAGGAAGCCACGTTGGACATCGAGGAGGTCGCCGCGTTGGCGCCGAGCGCCACCATCGAGGTGTATCAAGGAACGAACGTCGGCAACGGACCAACGGATGTCTACTCACGGATCGCCAGCGATAACACGGCCTCCATTGTCACCACCTCGTGGGGAAGCTGCGAAGCGGACTCCAACGGTGGAGCACAGGCCGAACAGGTGATTTTTCAAGAGATGGCTGCGCAGGGCCAGACCGTCCTTTCAGCGGCCGGCGATAGCGGTTCGGCCGACTGCCAGGGCGACGGAACTGGTGGCAAGCCAGCCTTAGGGGTCGACGACCCCGCCTCACAGCCCTACGTCACCGGCGTCGGCGGCCTGACCGTTAACTCCATCAGCCCTCTCGAGGAAACCGTGTGGAACAACAGTGGCGCCGGCGGCGGCGGCGTCTCATCCCTCTGGAGTCAGCCAGCGTGGCAGACGAAGCCGAGCATCACGACGAAGGCCTTGACGGGTGGCATGCGCATGGTGCCCGATCTTTCGGTAATGGCTGATCCCAACACGGGCTTCATCGAGTACTTCACCGGTTCGACGGGCGCCACGTGTCGACGCAACTGCGGAGCGGGTTGGCAGGGCATTGGCGGCACGTCGATCGGAGCGCCGTTGGTGAGTGCGCTGGTGGCCGTCGCGGCCCAGGCGTGCCCTCTACTCCCCGGTGGTCGGCTTGGTTTCATCAATCCAACGCTGTACGCCATGCCGGCAACAGACTTCAACGACGTGACGTCCGGTACCAACGACTTATTTAGTCTTGGTGCGTACTCCGCCGGACCTGGTTACGACATGGCGTCGGGGCTCGGGAGTCCTAACGGCGCAGCATTCTTGGCGGGTCTCTGTCCCGTACCGTTCTCGCCAACCAAGAGTACGTTCGCCTTCTCAAGTAACTCTCCGCAAGCGGCAACGGCTGGCCCAACGCTCAATGCCGTGCTGCGCGACATGAATGGCAATCCCGTCGCTAACGCAAATGTGGAAGTTACGGCGACGGCGACGTCCGGTCTTCTAAGTATCGATGGCGTTGTTAGTAGCCAAAGCGGCGCTGGCAACGCGAGGTTACTCGTCACGAGTGACGCCACCGGTGCTCTTACATTGACCGTCTCTTCGTCCATTGCCCAGAATGTACAGGTCAGCATCACCTACGAGGGTCAAACGATCTACTCGCAGCCGTTGAGTTTCAAGGCTGCGTCGAGAGCCGCGACCAAGCCGGGTCCGCCAACGATTTCGAAACTAACGCCACTGGTTGGTGGTTTCAATCTCACGCTGGAGGTACCGGCAAATACCGGTGGCGAAAAAATCTCGTACTACCAGTACTCACTCACGAGTGGCAAAACGTGGGTCACCATCGCTAAAGGCGCGCTTGCGACCAGCGTCACAAAGTTGACCAAGCACAAGTCCTACACGGTGATCGCGCGAGCAATCAACGCAATTGGGGCGTCTCTCGCGTCCGCCGCAAAAAAAGTCGTAACACGTTTGTAGTAATTCACTGAGCTCACGTCCAGAGACCAGAGGCGCACATTTGCCCACCCCTAAACTTTGCAATGGTGACGGTCCGTGTCGTGAACGCGTCGCCAATCAAAGGACGCGAGTGAAGTTTCAACGTATAGCGCTGATCGGCGTCGTGTTGTTAGCGAGCGTCTACGTCGCGGAGGGCTCTTCGCGAGGGGCTACTACCTCGGCGCCCGCGGGGCTGCCGCTCTATCAGTTCGCCGAGACGGGCGCGCAACCACTCCCCTGGAATGCCAAGTCGCTCAAGAGTGAGTTGAACGCGACGACGATGCTCGGCGGACCCCACGGAGCAACCAACGCCACCGAAGGTGTTCTGGCGTATCGAACGAACGACAGCCACCTGGCGCTCTTCGCCCAAGCCCTGGGCGGGACCACGCAGTGGATGGACCTCACCCCGAACAACGACGTCCCCGTACCGGCCGCTGATCCCATTCCCTTCTTCGACCCCTCAAACAACGTCGAGCTTCTCTACGTCGATTCGAAGGGGCACGTGATCTTGTTGAGTCCCAACGATCCTGACACCGCTCTCTGGAATCATCTGCACTTTGATACGCCGTGGCGTCCCTACGTCACGACAGATCTTTCGGCTCTCACGGGCGTCGTCGCCGCGAACGGACTTCCGAGCATTCAAGTCTCAGGATCAAAGGGCACCGTGGCCTATCGAACCGCGAAGAACACCGTAGAAGTACTCACGCTCAGCTGGGCGGCCGGTCAACCCATACCGATCTATAGCCAGAACGCCTTCACCGTCTCCAACATAAGTCAAGCGAACACCTCAACTACTTCCTCAACATCCACGACCACCACGCACGTGCCAACGACAACGACGACGCACGTGGCAACGACGACCACCACGCACGTGGCAACGACGACCACCACGCACGTGCCAACGACGACCACCACGCACGTGCCAACGACGACCACCACGCACGTGCCAACGACAACCACGACGCACGCATCCACGACCACGACGCACGTGCAAACGACGACCACGACACTCGCCACCAGCGCGACAGCCTTCGCCAGTGACCCCGTCGTACTGCCCGGGCTCGCGTCCTCTTTCGCCACCATCCTCAACAACGGCGACCTCGCGGTCTACACCAATACGGGCGCGACCATCAAGACGTGGACTGCCTTGAATCTCACGTCGCTCACGGACTCGCCCACCGTGTCGGGCACCCTCGCACTCGGCATCAGCCCTTCCAATATCGACCTCGCGGCCCTCACCAGTTCAGGCAGTGTCGAGCTCTACACCTCGCAGTACGCCTCAGCGCCTTCAAATCTCACCAGTCATCTCCTCAACTCGAACCAAGAGGTCTGGAACGCGCAAGATCTCACGGCCCTGGCTACTGGCGCGCCCCCGCTCAGCGGTGCCTTGTCGGTGCAAGTGACGCTCAGCCAAGTCGCCGTCGCGGGCCAAGCGGCCAACTGGGGCGACCTCTTCGTCCTCACGAACCCGACGGGATCTTTCAAGTGGAGCGCCACGGACGTCTCGGTCACCGCGGGCACGTCGGCGCGCACCGTGGGCAGCGTCGTCGCTGGTCTACAACTAAACGGGCAGTTAACGCTCTACGCGGCAGGGGTGAGTTCGCCGCCTCCCGAAGGGGTGGGCGTCTACGCCATTCCGAGTGCCAAGTGGTCCAAGGCGATCAGCGACGGTTGGCCCATCATCTCAGAGACCGGAGGCCTCGGGACCCAGAGCGCGCCGTGGGTCGGCTTTACGGGATCGACCACCGTGGCCAACTCGCCCGACTTTCTTTTGGGCCAATCAATCTACAACGCGCACAAGCGCGTCACGTGGCTCTCGTTTTGGACGGTCTCGGGCCCGCTCGCCAATCAAGCGCAAACCGCAACCGACTACTACGCCCACGGGTACGCCGCGGGCGTGTGGGTGGCCACCCAGATCGACGCGTACCGCGGGCTCGGCGTAGGACTAAAACCGGACTGGGTGATCTTCGATCCCGAGGGCTACCCCGATAACCACTCCAACCTTGACGCACCCGGAGGTTCGTCGGCCGGCAAACTCGCGAAATACGCCACGTACTGGAGTTCGATTTTGAGGGGCTGGCAGAGCGGCATCAACTCCGTTGATCCGCAACTGAACGCCGGGGTGTACGTCTCTCAGTCGGAGTATCGCAACTACTCCCTCTCGACACTCTCGATGCCCGTCTTCGTCGCGCTGGCCTTTAGTGGTGGCGGGCCCATTCCGGTCGCCGGCGCCGCGGGCAGCAACGTACGAGGCTTCATCTCCTTTGGCGCAACATGCGCACCGGCGACGACGCTCGCGCGAGAAGCCACCACGTTGGAGAATCCGCCCTGGGCCGGACAGTTCAACACGTTGCAGTTCAACGCCGGGGTGTACTGCGCGCCGCCGTCGGCCTAATCGCCCCATTAGTCTTAGCCCCATGAGCGATACCCCCGACCCCAGCACCAGTAAGTCGCAAGACCTCAAAGCGCGCTTTAAACAGATGACCCAGCCACTCGTGGACACGCTGGACTCCCGTTTAAGCGCCCAAGTCGACAAGCGCGTCGATCAGCGAGTGGACGACACCCTCAAGGACCGGCTCTTGGTCATCGAGCGCGCCGTTGGCGACCTCGACCGCGCGGTCAAGGATCTGCAAGACCGTCTAAAGGACTAAGACTTCTTCGTCTCTTTCGAGCGACGCAGTCGGTTCTGTTGAAAGGCCCAGCGAAGCGTCAACACACAGAGCACCACGATCGCCACGAGGAAGAGAGTAAAGACGGCGGCGAACACGCCACGAGGCTAGGTCGTGTCACAGGGTAACGCCAAACTCTTTTCATGACTTCTCTGCTTGACGCTGCTCCCCTCACCGTGATGGACGTTCTACGGGGCGAGCGCGAGGCGAGACCTAGCGCGAACGTGACGGCCGCCGCCGGGCTTCGCTCCCAGCTCGAAGACGGCGTCTTCGAACTCGTCGGTCCCGACCTGCTCGACGTACCGCTGACTATTCGCGCCGCTTCCCTTCGACCCAGCGTCCCTATCTACGACCTCGCGAGCTCACCTCTCGCCCAGGTGCGCGGGATCTTGATCACCCAGGCACTGCGACTCTTGAGCGTGGGCGTCGACATCGGCGACGCCTTCTACGACGCGCTGTCCGCCTGGCGCGCTGACGCGGGCGTCAACGATCTCACCAACTACGTCGAGCGGTTAGAGAGCGACGAACTGGCCCGACTCATCACCGACGTCACGGCGCACTGTCTCACGCTGAAGCGTTCACTGGGCACACTGTCGAGTCGGTGGCTGCCGCGCACGTCACTGCGTGCCTATCAACGCCTCGCCGGTGGCAACGTCGTGCTCCGTGACGTCATTGACCTCATGGTCGGCACGACAGCGAGTAGCGACGCGTCCGTGGCTCTCCTCGACGTGACGACCTCGCCGCTCTCTGAGGGGAGCGAACGAATAATGCGCTACCACGCACTGGTGCAAACACTTCGCACCTCGACGGTTCCCCTGCGCACGTCCATGTTCTCCACCGCCACGGGCGAACTCTGGAGCCTCGACGTCGATCAAGAACTATTGCAACGTTCAGTGGCCGACGTTCTCGAAGTAGTGGCGCAGTTGAGAGGGGCGACGTGACCACGCTGACGCATCGACGACTCTCACGACACGTCCTCAATCGATTGATTGACGAGGCGCCCACCGAGCCAGTGTCGTTGACCGACGATCACCGTCGATCGCTGAGCGCACGCTTTCGCGCGGTCGCGAGCAGTGACCATCGTCGCCTCGACGCGTGGATGGTCGAACGAGCGGGTCAACCCTACGACGCCTTTCGTTGGTCGCCCGTGACGGCTCGACGCTCGATCGGCAACGCGGCACTTCGTCGAATGGTGGACGATCCCACCCTCACCGAGTTCGCCGCGGTGGATATTGAAGTTACTGATCAGCTCTTGCGCGCGGCCGCGGGCTACGCGCGAGGCGGGTCACTCAGTGCGTGGCTCGCGTCCTCGACGCCCTCGGTCGTCGGATTGGTCAGCGCCGAAGCCGCGAACTGGACGACGCAACTCGGTGAAGCGACCGAAGGAATCTTTCGTCCGTGGTCGGTCGCGTCCAGTGACGCGTACTACGACGTCGCGCGAGCTCGCACCACCCTTCGAGGCCGTCGCGACCTCGTCGTCGCCAACGGTCTTTCACGTGTTGTGCTGCGCGTTCGCGCCGGCGCACCGGGCAAGAGCGCCGGACCGGGACTTCGCGCCGACCTCACGATTGACGCTCTGGCCGAGCCCAATGGACTGGCCGCCTCTCGCGTCCTCGGTCTCTGGCCCGAAGCCGGCGTCGTCTTGAGCGTGGACGCCACGATGGATGATTTGCGCTCGGGCGCTCGTGACCTCGTGCGCACAGCCGTTGCCTGGCAGCGTCATCGACTGCGAAACGCGGCCTAGGTTTTAGCGGAGAGCCCCGGCTACTAACGTGGTTCAGTCATGTCGCTACGTTCCTCCCTTAGAAATATTGCCATCATCGCCCACGTCGACCACGGAAAGACGACGCTGGTGGACAAAATGCTCCGCCAAACTGGCTCTTTTACGGCCCACGAGGAGATGACCGACCGCGTCATGGACTCGGGTGATCTCGAGCGCGAAAAGGGTATCACCATCCTCGCGAAGAACACCGCCGTTAAGTGGAACGGCCTAACGATCAACATCATCGACACCCCGGGCCACGCCGACTTTGGCGGCGAGGTCGAGCGGGGCCTCGCCATGGTCGACGCCGTCATTCTCCTCGTCGACGCGGCCGAGGGTCCCCTGCCCCAGACCCGCTTCGTCCTTCGCAAAACCCTCGAAAAGCGCCTGCCGGTGGTACTGGTCATTAATAAGGTTGACCGTCCTGACGCCAGAACCGAAGAAGTGGTCGCCGAAGTGGAGAACCTCTTCCTCGACCTCGACGCCGACGAGCACCAGATCTCCTTTCCAATTCTCTACGCGAGCGCGCGCCAGGGCTGGGCCTCCCTTGATCCGAGCGACACCGGGGGCGACCTCACGCCGCTCTTTCAAACCATTGCCGACTTCGTTCCGGCGCCCGAGTACGAAGAGGGTCACGGTCTCCAAGCCCTCGTGTGCAACCTCGACGCCTCGCCCTACCTCGGTCGACTCGCTCTCTGTCGCGTCATCAACGGCACGCTCGAGCGCGGCCAGCGCGTCGCCTGGTGTCGCATCGACGGCACGATCGAACACGCCAAGGTCACCGAGATGTTCATCACCGAAGCCCTCGAGCGAATACCGGCCCATAGTGCCGGCCCCGGCGACATCGTCGCGGTGGCGGGCTTTGAGGACATCTTCATCGGCGAGACGTTGGCCGACGCCGACAACCCCGAACCCCTAGAGCCGCTGCACGTTGACGAGCCGAGTCTGTCCATGACTATTGGCATCAATACCTCACCGCTCGCCGGCACCGAAGGCAAGTTACTCACCGCTCGCATGGTGAAGGACCGCCTCGACAAGGAACTGGTCGGCAACGTCGCGTTGCGCGTGCTCACGACCGATCGCCCCGACGCCTGGGAAGTACAGGGCCGCGGCGAGCTCCAACTCGCGATTCTCATCGAGACCATGCGCCGTGAAGGTTTCGAGTTGACGGTCGGCAAACCGCAGGTCGTCACGCGCGTGATCGACGGCAAGTTGAACGAGCCCATGGAACACGTCACGATCGACTCACCCGATGACTTCGTGGGTCCCATCAATACCTTGCTCGCCACGCGCAAGGGCACCATGGTCGACCTCGTGAACCACGGCACCGGCTGGGTGCGCATGGAGTGGCGCATTCCCGCTCGAGGACTCGTGGGCATTCGAACCGAGTTCATGACCGAAACCCGTGGCTCGGGCATTATGCACACGACCTTTGACGGCTACGCGCCGTGGATGGGTGACATTCGTCTTCGCCAAAAGGGCACCCTCGTCTCGGACCGTCGTGGCGACACGACCGCGAACGCGCTGCTCGACCTCGAACAGCGCGGCGTGCTCTTCGTTGGTCCCGGCGTCGAGGTCTACGAAGGCATGATCGTGGGAGAAAACGCGCGCTCTGATGAGATGAACGTCAATCCCACCAAGGAAAAGAAACTCACCAACATGCGCGCGTCGGGGAGCGACAACACCGAACGCATCGCGCCGCCGACGATCTTTTCGCTCGAACAGGCGCTCGAATTCATCGCCGACGACGAAGCCGTCGAGGTGACGCCCAAGTCAGTGCGACTGCGCAAGGTCGTCCTCGACGTCGCCCAACGACACCGCCTTCACAAAAAGAGTTCGTAACTCGTTCAACTAGAGTTGTCCCCGGAGGGATGACAGAGCGGACGAATGTACCGGTCTTGAAAACCGGCGTGGGCTTGCTCACCGTGGGTTCAAATCCCACTCCCTCCGCCAATTGACGCGAACCCCATTGACTAGACCACACTCATGAGAGTTGAAGGGGCTAGAGGTCGAAGTCCTTATTAGGACGAACGACGATCTCCGAGACCTGGACGCTCGCGGGCTGGCTCAGCGCGTAGTACACGGCGTCAGCGATCTCGGAGGGCTTGATCATGATCTCGTTCAGGACTTTTTGCGCCTTTTCCAAAATCTCGTCGGGCGGTCGCTCACCGGCCACGACCGTGTACTCAACACCCGACATCGCCAGAAGACCTTCGTGCGCGGCGGCGTCAACGTAGCGGCCAATATTGGTCGCTACGAGTCCCGGCATGATCGTCGTGATCTGAATCGGGTCCTCCAAGAGTTCTTGACGCAGTGAGTTCGAGATGACGTTCACGGCGTGTTTGGTCGCGCCGTAGACACCCGAGTCGGGACTACGCGCCGCGACCGAGGAGATGTTGACGATGTGACCGCGAGTGCCGGTGGCCCTCATGGAGCGCACCGCCGCTTGAGAACCCACAAGCAACGCGAGCACGTTGGTCTCTTGCATCAGACGCCAGCTCTCGACGTCGGTCTCCAGTATGGGACTTAGAAACGAGACCCCGGCGTTGTTCACGAAGACGTCGAGCTGACCCCTCGCCTTCACGGCGACGTCCACGAGATTCGCCATGGTGGCTAAATCGCGCACGTCCGCGACCACGATCGTCGCGTCGCCACCGCTCGCTTTGATTCGAGCGGCGCTCTCTTCCATGGCCGCGTTGTCGCGACCCGATAAATCCACAAAGGCGCCCTCGGCGCCCAGGCGCTCGGCGATAGCCCGTCCAATACCACTCGAGGCCCCGGTAACGACGACGCTCTTGCCCGCGAGTACTTGATGAGGGGTGATGAGGCGCCCTTTTTGAGTGACCACCCGCACGAAGTGGTTGAAGAAAGCTACTTCGTCGCGAAGTGCTGCTGCATCGGGGTGACGTAACTCTTCTCCCAGCCTCCGTTTTCGTAGCCCAACTGGTCGTCGGGGACGTTCGAGTGGCGAACGGTCATCAACGTGCCGTCGCCGTTCGCCTCGAGGAGGACTTCGATCTTTGAGTCTTCGTGTTCGTCGGTGAACTGCGACGTGCGCCACGTCTGGACGATGCGCGTGAAGGGCTCGAGTACGAGGTTCTTGCCGTGGATGTAACCGTCCCACGCGTCAAACTCTCCGCCCAGCGCTGGATCGATGTGCGCGACGCCACCGGTCATTGCCGAGTGCCCTTCGCTCGAGAGCCACGCTTCGTAGATCTCTTGGGGTGTCGCGGGAATCTGGCCCACTACTTCAAAGTCGTACGCCACGACGTTCTCCTTCGTGCTCCGGCGACGAAAACGCCGCGTCGCTTCTCGGCGTGGGTAAGCCTACGTCGCGCCGGCGAAACTTACGAGGGGCGCACGCGAGCGCGAATGGCTTCAATCCACGTCGCGGCCGAACGTCGAGCTTCGACGACTTCTTCACGCCGATCAATTGCCACGTCGCCGGTGACGGGATACGAGCCCAGGAACTTGACGCGCGTGAGGTGGGCCTGCAAGTCAGTGAGACAGTCGGCCACCACGTCGTCGGCGACGTGGCCCTCGAACTCGATAACGAAGCAGTAGTCACCGAGTCCGCGCTTGGTGGGTCGACTCTCGAGCTTGGTCAAGTTGATGTCGCGCGCGGCGAAACGACCCAAGATGCCGTACAGCGAACCCGGCCGATCGGCGTCTTGGAAACAGACAATGGTCGTGCGATCGTGTCCCGTGGGGGCCGCGACGAAGTCGCGACCCACCACAACGAAGCGCGTCTCGTTGTCGGGGTGGTCTTCTATGTCCGACGCGATCACCTCGAGCCCAAAGATCTCGCCCGCGAGGGAGGACCCCACGGCCGCCCAAGGCTCCGTGGACTCAGCGACGTCACGCGCGGCCTGTGACGTGGACGTGGTCTGCTGCGTCGTGAGTTGGTGGGCGTGTACGAACTCTCGTACCTGAGCGAGAGCGTGAACGTAGCTTCGTACGCTCGTGACCTCGCCGAGCGCAACGCCCGGGCGAGCCAAAAGGTGTAGGTGGATGGGCAGCACGATCTCTTGGAGGATGAGAAGGTCGTGGGAGAAGACCAGCCCGTCGATGGTCGCCGAGACCGTCCCTTCAAGAGCGTTCTCGATGGGCACGAGGCCCTGGTCAACCGAAGCGTCGGCGACCGCGGCGAGGAGATCCTCGAAGGTGGCGAAGGCCACCGGCTCGGCGTTCAGAAGCGTCGCGACGGCTTCGTGGGAGAACGAGCCCTCGGGTCCGAGATAACCAACGCGGGCGCTTTCCATGACGGGATGTTAGTTCGAGACCCAAAATGGCCGTGCGGGAGCGCGTTCGCGCATGTCGTTGGAGGTCGTACGATAGCGAGGGACCAAAATCGAGAGGCTGTGCAATGGGGCACGAAATGTTTGACTACGACACCGAACTCGGTGACGCCGTCTTTGAGTACTGCCGCGAGCGGCTCTCGATGAATCCCGTGCCCCTCGACTTCGGCGCACTGTTGCCGATTCCCGAGCACGCCTTAGAGGGGATGATCCGCCGCGAAGGTCGAAACGCGCACGAGATCCTCGACTTCTTTAAGGACACGCTCGCACCCTCGGTGGTCTCGATTGACTCGCCGGGCTTCTTGGCCTTTATTCCAAACGCCCCCACCAAGAACTCACTGCTCTTTGACATGGTGGTGGCCTGCTCGGGACTGAACGGCACGAGTTGGCTCGAATCCAGTGGCGTTGTCGTCGCGGAGAACCAGGCGTTGGAGTACGTCGCCGACGCCGCAGGACTGCCCCAAGGATCCGGCGGCGCCTTCGTCTCGGGTGGATCGATCGGCAACCTCTCAAGCCTGACCGTCGCTCGCGACGTCGGGCGCACCAAGCGCCCCGAGATCAATCCTCGCGACGTGCGTTTCGCCATCTCTGAGGACGCCCACTCGAGCATCGGCAAGGCGCTGCACGTCCTCGACGTCGACTCGCTCATCGTCAAAACCGACGACCACCGCTTCACGCGAGACGCGCTCGAAGCGGCGCTGGCGCGCGATCCCCATCCCGAGAACGTCATTGGCGTCGTCGCCACCGGCGGTACCACGAACGCCGGGATCGTAGACGACCTCGAGGGACTCGGTAGCTACGCGCGCGAACACGACCTGTGGTTTCACGTCGACGGCGCCTACGGTGGCGCGGCGATCTTTTCTTCGACGCATCGTCATCTCTTCAAAGGTCTTCGCCACGCCGACAGTTTCATCGTCGATCCCCACAAGTGGCTCTTTGCGCCGCTGGACTGCTGCGCGTTGATCTACGCCAATCCGACCGTCGCCCGCAAGGTCCTCGCGCAACAGGCGAGTTACCTCGACGTGTTGCACGAGAGCAACGACCAGCACTACGACTGGAACCCCTCGGACTTTGGCATTCACCTCTCACGTCGCGCGCGCGGCTTGCCCTTTTGGTTCTCTCTGGTCACCAACGGCGTCGCGGCCTATGAGTCCGCGGTTCAGCACGCCATCGATCTAGCCCAACGCGCCCAAGAACTCATCGACGAATGCGACTACCTCGAGATGGTGCGACCTTCGAGTCTCTCGATCATCCTCTTTCGACGCAAGGGCTGGAGCGCCGAACGCTACAACGAGTGGAGCCACGATCTACTGCGCAGCCAGGTGGCCTTCGTCACGCCCACCAAGTGGGAGGGTGAGACCGTCGGTCGCATGGCGTTCTTGCACCCCAACACGAGTGAAGAGATGGTGCGCGCGATACTGGCGTCGATGCACGACTAGCGATTCTCCAACAACGGATCATTGGGATTGCGCACCACGTCGCCGCGCTCGTTCTTTTGACGCCACGCAATGCCACCGAGTGCTTCAAGGACGACGCGGTTGCCGAGGTACGCCGTGATTTCGGCGTGGTCGTAGGGCGGTGAGACCTCGACGACGTCGACGCCCCCCACCGGCACACTCATCGCTATTCGTCGCACCGCGTCGAGCAGTTGGCGACTCGTGAGTCCTCCGGGCTCGGGCGTTCCCGTGCCGGGGGCTGAGCCCGGGTCCACGACGTCAACGTCGACCGATAGGAACACCGCGTCACAGTCCACCATCGCCAACGCCAGCGCCTCGTCGAGCACTTCATCGAGTCCGCGTCGTACGATCTCGCTCATTTCGAACGACCGCATACCCTGTTCGGCCATCCAGTCCAAGGTCTTTGGTTCGGGCCAGTAGCCGCGAAGACCAATTTGGAGGAATCGATCACCGCGACAGGCCCCCGATTCGATCAGTCGACGCATGGGCGTGCCGTGGCCGTAGAGCGAACCCATCTGACTGTCGCCGGTATCGGCGTGGGCGTCAAAGTGGATGACCGACACGCGACCCCAGCCAACGTGACGCGCCACCCCCGTGACGTCGCTCAACGCAATCGTGTGATCCCCACCGAGAACGATGGGTATCACGCCGGCCTTCGCGACGCTCGTCACGCGGTCCTCGAGTCGTGACAGCGAGAGTTCGACGTCACCAGACGGCATCACGACGTCACCGAGGTCAACGACGCCGAGGTCCACGAGACCATCAACGCCCAAAGCCAGACTCGGGCGCATACCGTCGCTCGGCAAGTAGTCCGCCGAACGCATGGCTTGTGGCCCGAAGCGACATCCCGAACGGTGTGACGTGCCCCCGTCAAAGGGCGCGCCCACGATCGCGGCCTTGGCCGATGACCAGGTCGCGTGATCGTCGGGGTCGCCCGCGGGGACACCGAGGAAGGTGTAGTCGGGACCGTAGAGATTACCTACTCGCGTCATAAACCTCGATTCTAGAAATCATTTCATCCTCAGGTAAAGGCGGCCGCGAGCTCGGTCGCGATCTCGTTGAAGTGCCGCGCGAAGATCGAGAAGTGACCCTCGTCTTCGATTCGGTGCCTACTCGCTCGTCGAAGGTGACGAGCGAGCCACGCACCGTGGTTGGGTGGCACGCTTAAGTCCGCGTCGCCATAGAAGAGCGCGACGGGAACCTCGATGGCCGTGACGTCGAAGCCCCACGGCAGGAGGAAGGCTCGATTGTCGTCGTAGTAGCCGCGCCACCCCTTCGCGAAGCCGTAGCTCATCGCGTCGGCGAAGAGCGCACGGACCTCGTCGTCGGCGAGAACCTTCCGGTCGACTTCGGGCAGTAGACCACCCATGAGTTCAATCGCGTTGTCCTTGGTCATGTCGGCCATGACGGCACCCGCCGCGGCCAGGTACTCCTCGTAGAGCGTGCCACCCTTGGCCGCGAGGGTGAACTCTTCGAGGTTCTCTGGTCCCATTCCTTCGGTCCAGTCAAAATCGTTGGACGGAGGCGCGACGCTCGCGAGCGCGACGGCCCGTCGACACCGCGGCGCGTCGAGAGCGGCGCAGGCGAGCGCGTGCGGTCCCCCGCCCGACCAGCCAACGACGGCGTAGGCGTCGCGGCGAAAGTGACGCAAGGTGGCGCGCGCGTCATCAACAACCGAGGCAACGGTGCGACCTTCGAGGCGTGTGGACGCGCCGTAACCGGCGCGCGAGGACGTAACGAGGAAGTAGTTCCCCCGCTCAAGCAGGGGTTCGAAGAGACGAAAGGTCTTGTAGGAACCGGGCGTGCCGTGATGAAAGAGCACCGTGTGACCGGAGGGATCGCCCATCGTCGCTACCTCGAGTTTGCGTCCATCAACCAGGTCAATGATCTGTTCGTGCATCTGCGCGCCTCTCCGCTCTGAAGCCTTCCTTACCCTAGGCTTCGCCAATGACCCCACGTCGCTCCGTCAGCGCCTCGCGCACCATTAACGCACCCGCCTCAGCTATCTTCAACCTCCTCGCCGATCCGCGCCAGCACGCTCGTCTCGATGGCTCGGGTGCGGTGGTGGACGTCAAGGACGCCCCCGAACGCCTCTCGCTGGGAGCGGTCTTCACCATGCGCATGAAAATGAAAGCGAACTACACCACGCGCAACGTCGTCAGTGAGTTTGTCGAAAATAAATCAATCGCTTGGCACCACAAGTCCGGATTCATCTGGCGCTACGAACTCGACGACGTTGAGGGCGGAACAAAGGTCACCGAGTCCTTCACCTACGACAACCCGCTCGGTTTGATCATCTCGATGACCAGCATTCCAAAGAAGAACCAAGAAGCGATGAAGGTGACGTTGCTGTGTCTCGAGCAGGCCGTTACCCCGTAGCGCGCAGGGCCACGCCCGTGTTCAAGAGTTCTACCCAGGTCTGGCCGGGCGTAAGGACGAGGGTCTTGCCCTTGAGGCTCTTGTATTGGATAACGTCCGACATCGAGGCTCCCCTCGACCACGTTCCCACGACCTTTCGCCCGGCCGTAAAAATTGTCACCGGGCCCGAACCCTGGAGATTGGCGTAGGAGTTCTCGGTGCCGATGCCGTTGACGTAGTTCACGTACATGACAACCACGTTCTTGGGTGACTCGCGCACCCCGGTGCCCGTGACGTCGGGCGCGCCAAAGAGGGTGCGATCCCACGACTGAGTCGTCGGGTCCCAGGTCCACGTGACTTGATAGATACTCGGGAACGGCACGACAAAGCTCGCGACCGTCGGGCCGACGGGCTTCGTCGTCGCCGCGCGGTAGCTAAAGAGTGCCGGTGGCGGCGTGGGCGTGCCCTTAAAGGCGAAGAGTGCTGACGCGACGGCAAAAAGATTGTGGGGCGCGTAGAGCGCGTTGTCGCGGAACATCGCCGTGCCGGCAGAGTTCTCGTCAATTAATTTCACCGGGGCCGTCGAAATGCTCGTTATGGCGTAAGGCGCGCCTCCCGAAAAGGCGAAGATGCCGCCCAGGGGGAACACCACCTGGGTATCAGTCGGGCGCACGGAGCGCACCGGTCCGACCTTGGCGGGAGCCTGGGAGTTGAAGATGGCGGCCAGTCGAGTGATGCCGCCGTTAACGATCTCTTCGTAGACCACGTCGGCCTGATCGACACCCCACTGAGGCAGCGCTTGGGGCGTGTCTTCAATCTTGACCGTCAGCGCTGGGCGCAACAACGCAGCTCCACCCGGGTCGGGCAGGCCACTCAAGGGAGCCGTGGGATAGACCGGGGCGGGTTTGGTCGTCGTGGTCGTCGTGGTCGTGGTGGTGCTGTGCATCTTCGAGTACACGCCAATACCAACACCGACCACGATGAGTGCGACCAAGAGATAGAGGAATTTGCGCATGCGTCAAACTTAGTAATAGACCACGTAGTTTTGGGCCTTCTACGTTTCGTCGACAAGAAGTTTTACGATTACCTTATGGGGCAGTTGCGTCTCAGGACTGAGGTGATCGGATCCCTCAATGACGCTCCAACCGGTCGCCAGGTAGAAACCCAGGGCCGTGTCGCGGGCGTTGGCCCAGAGTTGCTCGGCCCCGCGGGCTCGAAGCATCCCGCTCGCGGCCTCTAAGACCACCGCGCCGTACCCTTTTCCCTGCAGGTCAAAGTCCGTCGCCATATAGCGCAACTGGTACGTCACGAGGTCTTGACGTATCGGCGGCGTCGAAGAAAAGAACGACGCGCTCACGCAGAGTCGCTCGTCGAGGAAGCCCGCCACGTGCAGTGACGCCTCGTCTTCGTCACGAAGATCGACGACCGACGTATTGGGATCGTCGCCACGAAGGACTCGCCGACGCAGTTCGTAGAGGCGCACCGCCGGAACGGGCCACACTGTGAACTCAGGATTCGACAAGTGATTTCCTCATCGTTATGAGAGTAATCGCGGCGTTACGGTGCATCATGAACGTCTCGCCCGTTGGCTCGAAGCCCAACTTCAGATAGAACGCTCGGGCTCGGGCCACCGTTGAACCCACGTGCAAGAAGAGTTCACTCGCTCCCTCGGCGCGAGCCCAGTCGTTGACTTCGCCGACCAGACGCTGCGCCGTGCCCGTGCCCCGTTCTGCGGGCGTGAGGTACATCCCGTACATCCAATGGGTGCCGGGGTGTGCGTCGTTGAGGCCGCCGGAGATCATTCCTACAACTTTTCCGTCGCGCTCGGCGAGATAGAAGCAGCGCTTCGCAGCGAAGGTGCGCCACTCGTCGTCAGAGAGGAGCAGCGCCTCGCCGTACGTCGAGCCAAAGGCGTCGGGCGTGTCACGCAGTGCCTCCAGTCGAATGTCACGAAGCGCTGACCAGTCGTCGATGAGCGTTCGTCGCAGCACGACTGTTGACTCACTCATCGATCACGACGTCGCGAGCGCCAAGCAGTTATCACTTCTCCATCATTTCACGGGCCACCAGCACGGTCACCGTCAGTGCTAGAGCTCGTCGTGCAACGTGGGTTGCGCGCCTCGATACGGCAGTCGAGCGGTGTAGATGGAGTAACCGTCGATCTGACGCACCAGCAACGTGGCGATGACGGTCGCGGCCATCATGGGAATCATGATCGAAAATCCGCCGTGGGTGAGCTCTAAGACCAGTACCAAACCGACGAGGGGTGCCTGCATGGTCGCGCCGATCATGGCGGCCGCGCCGATCAGTGCGAAGGCCCCCACGGGCGTTCCGGGCCAGAGGTGGATCCACGCCGCGCCGAGGAGTCCCCCCAACACGGCGCCCGTGCTGAGAAAGGGTGTAAAGACGCCGCCCGCCGCGCCGCTGCCCAACGTCAGCGCGGTGACGAGAGGCTTTAGAGCGAACAGCGCGAACAAAAGACCCGTACTGCCGACCCCGAGGAAGGCTTGGTGGGCCATGTCCTTGCCGTTGCCAAAGAGTTGCGGGTACCACAGACCCAGCACGCCCACGACCAAGAAGGCCGGTGGCATGACCCAAAAAATCTGCGCGCCCTTGGCGCGGTGAAACGACACCCAGCCAATGAGGCGGACGTAAAAGACGGCGAGTAAGCCAATGACGACGCCGGCCAAGAGCGACCACACCATTAACGACGTACTGAAGCGATAGTTCGGAATGTCCGCGTACGTGGCGCCGCTGGGTAGGTAGATCCACGCCACCACCGTGGCAATCAGTGACGTTGCGAGTGCCGGGAAGACCACCGGCAACGCAAAACTGCCGTACAAGACTTCGGCGGTGAAAATTGCACCACCTAAGGGAACGTTGTAGACCGCGGCCAGACCCGCTCCACCGCCGCAGGCCACCAGGAGTCGTTTCTGAGCCGGCGTCAAGTGCAACCAACCAGAGACGACGCTGCCCGACGCGCCACCCATCAGTTTCGGCGCGGCTTCGCGGCCAATTGAGGCACCAAGGCCAATCACCACCTCAGAGACGATGGAGGTGAGAAGACTGCGTCGGGGTGATAAGTCACCGTCGCCATTCCACACCGCTTCGTCGATCTCGGCCTTTTCATTTTTCAGATAGCGACGAATCAGGTACCAGGACATCGCACCAGTGACGCCCGCCACCAAGAGCGAACCAATTCGACGGAGTCCCCCCACCGCCGCGACCGCGTCTTGGAAGCTGCCCGAGTGGTAGTTGAAGGCGCCGCGCTCGGCGAGTGCCAAGATCCACATCAAGAAGTCGCCAAAGAGTCCCGTCGCGACGCCGGTGATCACGACCGCGAGCCAGAACGCGGGCGTCAGCGCTGCGTCACCATCGTGGGTGACGTTGGGCTGCTCCATCGCACCCCGTCCCGAGGCGATCCGACGTTTTATGAGGGGTTGAGGAACGCGCTGGCGTTCACTCTCGCCACTTGACTTAGCCACGCTTGCTCACCTCAGTTGACGAAGACCCATGGTAGTCGTGAGTACTTCGACGTTAGAAGGCTTCGCAATTCCAACATCATCACTAGATGTTGTTCATGAGCCTCCGTAGGTCTACTCGTCCGTGAGGTTTAATGGACCTTCGCCAAAGTCGTCGTGCGCAGTTTTGGCGAACTGGCCCCTTTGCGGAAAAAAGGTACTCCAAGGAACCTGACCTCGACCCACCAGCCCACGAGCGAGCGGCGTGCGAGCAAAGATCGCGCTGAAGAGCCAGCCCACCATGTAGGCGAAGAGCACCGCGAAGAGCATCATGACGAGCCACGGCACGTGTCGCAGAACTCCCCACTCGAACATCCAGCGGTGAAGAAAGATGATCCAAATCATCTGGGAGAGATAGATGCCGTACGCGGCCTCGGACCCAGACTTGGTGATGGCGCGCGTACGTGCGCTGCGCTTGGGACTGACGAGATAAACGCCGAGCAGGTAGACCGCGATAATTGCTCCCACGTCGTAGGGAACAACCGAAAAGGCGAAGGGGTCCGCTCCTGGAGCGAGAGATTTAGGCAGGCCGTCGTGGTGGCGATAGAGGTAGTCAAGCAAGATGGGCACCGCGCCAAAAATCACGGTCCAACTGAGCAGCGCGCGTTTGTGGCGAATGACAAAGTCGTGAAAGCCCTCCAGGTAGAACGCGGCGACCACGCCACCGAGCAAATAGAGCGGGTAAGAAAATACCAGACGTGTCTCGAGTTTGGACGGGATTGAAAAGCCGAGCCAGCGGTGGCCGACGGCCATGGGATAGACCAACTGCCAGACCACCGATCCGAGAACGATGTAGAGATGCGACTTGGGGTAGCGACGGATGAACTTGAAAATGCAAGGAAAGACGACGTAAAACTCCAAGAGCACGATCAAGAAGTACAGGTGGTAGTAGCCCGTCGTGAGCGCAAAGAGAAAGTTGTGAAAGCCCGCGTGGCTAAAGATCGCCGACATCGGCAGTCGGTAGTAGGGAAACGTCGTAGAGGTCTGCATCGACGCGATTGGAAAGTAGATCACCGACCACACCAAGTACACGAGGCCAACCGCCATGAATCGGCGCTTCCAGTAGTGGCCCAACTTCACGGTCATACTGTCGCGGTAGCTGTACGCCAACATGCACGCCGACACGAAGAGAAACGCGTCGCGTGAGAAGTGCGTCAATGTCAAGAGACCGGCGGCTAGGAGACTCGTCGAGAGGGGCGAGAAGTAGATGAGCGCGTGCGTCGAGATGACCGCCGTCTGCTTGATCGGACGCATCGCGTCCACGTGATCGAGGCGTTGTCGCGTCCCGCTCGAGGGCGCCTCGGTGGCTGAACTCATTGCTGTCCTTGATCTGCTGGTTGCGTCGAACTATTGGGCAAAGGAACTACAGGCGCTCTTCGTAGATAACGCAAACGTCACCTTCTCGAAGAGAGCCTTTGCGAATCTTTCCGGTGGCGTGCGTGGGGAACTCACCCACGACCTTCACGACGGCGGGACGATACGCCTTCGAGAAAGCCTCCGACGCGCTGAGGCGAATGCGCTGGACGAGATCGACTAACGCGCCTGGTGAATCCAGGGTTTCAGCGTCGAGTGGTTGCACGTAGGCCACGGGCACCTGACCAAAAACCTCGTCGGATTCGCCAATCACCGCGACGATGGCCACGCCCTCGACGGTGGTGAGCAGGTTCTCAATCTCCAGGGGATAGATTTTCTCTCCGCCACGGTTGATGACGTCGTCGGTGCGTCCAACGATGAACAGGTAGTGGTCGTCGTCGAAGTAACCAAGGTCACCGGTTCGAAGCCATCCTTCTACGTCGAAGCGATCGTCGTAGGCGGCGCTCTCGTAAGCCCTAATGACCGTTGAGCCTTTGATCTCAATGTGGCCAACCTCAGTCTCCGTGGCGGCAGCGTCGCCGTCCAGGGGCACAATTCGCACGTCCACACCAACGGGCACGCCCACCGATCCTGACTTTCGTACGCCGTCCAGTGGATTCGCACAGATCTGACTCGCCGCCTCGGTCATGCCGTAGGACTGAATGATGGGGATACCAGTGGCGGCCTCGAACTCCTCAAAGAGCATCGGGGACAGTGGCGCCGAGGCCGATCGAACGAAGCGGACGCGCCTCGGAGGTGACTCGTCGCCGTGCAATGTCACGAGTCGTGAAATAATCGCGGGTACTGCGTTGATCCACGTCACTTCAAAGTCGTCGACAATCTTCCAAAAGCCGGTGCGGTGAAATCGGTCGTCGAGAACGAGGGACGCCCCGGCGACGAGGGTCGCCAGCAGACCAACGACCTCGGCGTTCACGTGCCAAAGCGGCAACGGATTGAATCCACGATCGTCACCAACGAGCCCGTTGTGACGAGCGATAAGCGTCGCGGTGTCGAGGAGCTGTTGCGCGGGGAGTGCCATGACCTTCGGCGTGCCGGTCGTGCCCGACGAAGAGAGCAGCACGCCGCCCTGAGTAGCCGCGTCTTCGAAATTGAGGTTTAGCTCGGATCCGATGAGGCGGCCGCTCGTGACGTTGATCCAGATCAACGAGGCCGACGGTGGCGCGCTCCGATCACTAAGAACCGCTGTCAAGCCCAAGGCTTTCGCTCGTTGATCAACGTGATACAGGTTTTGTTGGGTCACCGTCGGGTCGAGCGGCGCCACCCATACCCCAGCCGACAGTCCCGCCAAAAACCACGTCGAAAACGTCAGCGGGTCACTAAGCAAGAGACCTATCCGCGCACCAGCGTTGAGCCCAAACTGACGCAAGAGGCTTTGGCGTTCCGCCACGTCGCCGCTGAGTTCGCTAAAGGAAAGGGTCCGAGAACTACGCGCGCCAAAGAGATAGGGCGCCGACCCACGCGAAGCCGCTTGATTGGTAATCAGAGCTTCGAGGGGGCGAAAGTGAGGGTGAAGTGAGGATGGCTCCATTAATGAACCAGTTAATACATCATTCGATGATCAACGTAGTGCTTGAACTCGATGAGATTCGATGAAGGGTCACAGGCAACGAACGTCTGGTGTACTTCAACCTTTCCCTCAAAACGTAACTTCACTTCACTGAAGAGGGGAACGTCGCGCTGTTTGCACAGTTGATAGAGAGCGTCGAAATCCTCTTTCTCGCGAAACGTCACACCGAAGTGATGCGGGTACATCGGCAGATCCTTCATGGGCGTCACTTCAGCCGGTGCCTCGGTCAAGTGGCAGACGAGCTGGTCACCAAAGAAGTCGATCGTGACGCGGTCGTCGTATCGCCGAGCCAACTTGCCACCGAGCTTCGTTACGTAAAAGTCCAACGTCTCATCGAGATCGTAGGCAGGAATGGCGAGGTGAAAGACGTCGCGGCTCTCTCTCATAGTTCCTCTTAGTCTTCGTCGTGATGGCCACGCTCGAAATCGAGCAACGTTTCACTGCGCAGTCCCAATCGAATCGTTTCCAGGGGAATGATGTCGGTGACCGCGATGTTGCCCAGGTTCGCGTCAGAACCCACGCGCTTGACGAAATAGGTTTGGAGTTCCGTCGAAGGGGCCTCGAAGAGCAACTTCGCGTGATCGATCTTCGCCGAGAGGATCTCTTCGATCAGGCCGTAGCGCAGTTCGCCATTGGATCGACAGATGCCACCCTTGCCACCCTCTCGTGTTTCGAGCGTGACGAGATGGGCTCCGGCGTCGATATCGGCCTGAATGTACTGAATCCACTTGTTGGGCGCCATGGTGTCCGACGTAACTTGATCCTTCGATCCGACCTCGGAGATGACGTTGAAATCGTCCGAAAGCCGTTTAACGTAGTCGGCCTTGTCGTCGTTCGTCAGGTCAATCGTGCCGTTAGAGACTTCGACGAACTTTGCGCCGTAGCCGTGCGCCAGCGCGCGAAACTCATCGAAACGCTCTTGCACTATGTACTTTTCGAAGAGGGTGCCGCCAAGGTAGAAGTCAATATTGGCGTCCTTGACGATGTCGACCTTGACTTTGAAGTTCTTGGTCACGACAGACGTGCCCCAACCAAACTTCACAAAGTCGACGTAATCGCCGTGACTCTCGACCAGGTCGGCGAAGTGGCCCAGCGGCACGCCGTTGTCAATAACCATCGTCACACCTACCGATCGCGGCTTGGCGGCTCTCGGTGGAAGTTGTAATGGCATTCCTCAATGTTACCGGGGACGGAACTCGCTTCTTTAGGGTGAAGAGGGTCTTTCCTCGGTTCACCCCTGGAATTACCTACATTGGTGCCACGAGGTCACGGCGACACTCATGGAAACACCTGATAATCAACCCTCCTCGCTGGTTGATGTCGAACTCATTCGTACTTTCACGACATTAGTAGCCTGGCTTGCGTGACCTCTGCCCCCGAGAGTGCGCTCCCGATCACGCTGATACGTCACGGCGAGACCGAGTGGAACGCGCTGCACATTATCCAAGGCCAGGACAACACCGCTCGCCTCAATGACAACGGTCGAGAACAGGCACGAGTAGCCGGAGAGACCTTAGGGGACATGGGCTTTCAACTCATTGTCGCTAGTGACCTCGCTCGCGCTCAAGAGACAGCCTCCATCATTAGCTCGATCCTTTCGCTCGACGTTGCGATTGATCCCCTCCTTCGAGAACGCGCCTTTGGTGTGCTTGAAAAGGGGCCCGCCTCAGCGTTGTTGTCGACCCACACGGGCATCTCGGATCACGTGCTCGTCGATCCCGACGCGCGGCCCCCCGAGGGCGAGTCCTTTCGAGACATGGTTGAGCGATCAGCACTCTTCCTCGATCGGGTCGCCACTGAATGGTCGACGAGACGGCTGCTCGTGGTCACCCACGGCGGTACGATTCGCGCGCTCCGGGCGGCGGCGTGCGGAACGCCGCTCGACGGACTGATCTGGGACCGGGTGGTTAACTGCAGCCTGTGGACGATTCAACCGCTTATGGCGCCCTAGCTACCAGCCTCAACTCAAATCTCGAGGGCTCGCGTCCTCCTGCGACACGCTCCAGTAGGCGCGCCGTCCCACAACGAAGGGCCCAAGTGGCGTGCGCATGACAATCTCCGTGAACACGTAACCCAACATGAAGACCACGATGAGCACCGCCACCACGACGAAGGGCCACGGCACGTGCGCGCGTACGTCGGCCTTATGCGACGCGCGCAGCAACATGGGTATCCAAATCATCTGTGAGAGGTAGATACCGTAGGAGGCCTTCGACGTCGACGCCACTACCGATCGCGTTCTCGCACTGCGATGGCGACTGACGAGATAGACGCCGAGCAGGTAGAGACAGAGCACCGCCCCCGCGTTGTAGAGGATCGCTAGCGGTGCGAGTACGTCAGAGTTCGGCGCGAGAACCGTCGTCACGAACGACGAACCCGTCACGTAGTCAAGACCCACCGCGAGCGCCGCGGCGACGACGGTCAGTCCTAGAACGACTTTCGCGTTTCGCAACATCCAGAGATGAAAAGCGCGGTAGTTGAGTGCGACGATCATGCCACCGAGTAGATAGATCGGGTACGACAGAATCAATCGCGTCTCGAGTTTGCCACCTTGCACGAAAGGAAGTAGATGGTGACGAATGGACTCGTCGTAGAAGATCTGCCAGAACATGGCGCCGACCATGATGTGCACGTGCCAGCGCCGAGCGCGGCGCAGCCACGCCAAGAGAAGAGGAAAAATCAGGTAGAACTCAAAGAGCACCACGATGAAGTAGAGCTGGTAGTAACCCGTAACGAGGAGCGTCAAGAATTCGTGCAGGCCACTTGGACTTATGAGGTAGTGGTACGGCAGGTCATAGAAGGGATAGTTGCTCACGGGCTCGGCCGAGATGAAGACGTAGTAAATGATCGTCCACGCCAGGTACGGCAGGCCCGTCAAAATGAGCCTGCGCTTCCAAAAGTGGCCAAAGTTGAAGGGCTTTGCTTCAAGGTAGGTGTAGGTCAGCACCAGGGCAGAAATGAAGAAGAAGGAATCGCGCGAGAACCTCGTTAAGAGCAACGTAGAGTTCACCGTCATGCTGGCGCCGAGTGGGGCGAAGAAGATGAGCGCGTGCGTCCCAATGACCGCCGCCTGAGACAAAGGACGCATCGCGTCCACGTTTTCTAGACGGGCCGTCGATTCGGTAAGCGGCACCGCCGCGGGACTATCGGACACGACTACTTACCGTAATCGTTGCGGTGTTCGAATCAACACTCATTGATTCCCCCTACGGGTTAACCCCACCTCGAGAGCGGGCGCGCGTCGAAGACGGCTCGTCAACTTTGTAGTCTCGTGGTATGAGCTGGCCGCCGCCAGAAGTACCTATCGACGCGGCCCTCGTCACTTCGCTGTTGCGCGCGCAGTTCCCCGACCTCGCGGACCTTGACTGCTACAACGTTAGCGAAGGCTTTGACAACTCCTTGTGGCGACTCGGCACGGAACTCGTTGTTCGAATCCCCCGACGTGAGATTGCGGCAGGCTTCACTGAAAACGAACTGCGATGGTTGCCCGAGATGGCTCGCCACGTGTCACTCGCGACGCCACTCCCACTTCGGGCGGGCGTAGCGACCAGTGATTTCCCCTGGCCGTGGCTGATCGCGTCGTGGCACGACGGCGAGGCCGGTGACGAGATTGACCCAAAGGTGCGCGGGCGTTCGGCCAAGAAGATGGCCATCTTCCTACGCGAACTCCACAAGGAAGCGCCAACCGAGGCACCGTTCAACCCCTTTCGCAGCGTTTCACTCGCCGATCGCGAGGCATCGCTGTACTCGCGCCTCGGTGACTTAAGAGAGGACGTGGACTTCGAGATCGTGGAGGCCCTTTGGAAAGGTGTTCGCGACACTCCACGCTGGGAGTATCCGGGCCGTTGGCTTCACGGTGACTTTCATCCGGGCAACACGCTCTACCGCGACGGCGCACTCGTCGGCGTGGTCGACTTTGGCGACATGTGCGCGGGCGATCCGGCGGTCGACCTCGCTGGCGGACTCCTCTCGTTACCGTACACATCACTTCAAGAGTTCTTCGACACCTACGAGCGATGCGATGAGGCGACGCTGCGACGCACCATTGGCTGGGCCGTTTTCTTTGGTGTCATGTTCGTGTCATTGGGCCGGGACCGCACAAGTTATCTAAGCATCGGGCAGCTGGCCTTGGCGAACGCGCGCGAGTTAGCCGCGACGCTCTAGTTCCGTGGAAAAACGCCACCGAACTTAGTCCGTAAAGCTCAGCGCGTGGAGGCGTCGACCCATCTCTTGCGCCTCGGCGTCACCGCCAACTTCGACGCGAGAGTAGAGCCACAACAGCAGTTCGTCGCTCCTCGCCGACAGGGTAGGAACGCCCGATAGAACGCCAGTGGAAAAATCAACTGTGCCCGGTGTTGACCCGTCGCGGACGGTCCAGCCATCGTTGGCGTCAGTGCTCCAAAGACCCAAAATGCCCGCGAGGGGATCGCGGGGGGGATCCGCGGGGTCTACTTCGCTCGACACCGAGAACGACAGGAACTCAGGTATCGAGTCCGTCGCCACGTCAGTCGCGATCGAGAACGGCGCGCCGACCGCGTGAGCGACGTCGAAGTGGTGCACGACAATTTCTTGAACCTGATGACGAGTGACGAAGGCCACGTCGCTTTGCGCTGGGGCCCACGTCCAGACGTGGTCTCTCTGATTCGCGCCTCGAAGCACCTCCACGAGGTGGTCGGCACCCGCCGAAAAGCGCTCGACGAGTTCGGACTTCTCCACGTCAACCGGCCGACCATCTTCCGCTCTCTCGGTGAGGCGCTGTTCGACGATGGTCGCCCAAAACCACTGCACTTCGATGAGGTGGCGCAGCACGTCCCCTACCGCCCACCCCGGGCAGTGTTCGACCGCGCGGTCGAGCGCGTCGCCAGCGATGGCCGCCAACGCGTCACTGTGCTCTTTTATGGCGTTGGTGTGGGACTCGACCGAAAGCGTCACGGCACCACCATAACGTCGACGCCCTTGACGGAACGTCGTGACTAGTTCGACGAAGGGCGGAGTTCTTCTACGAGCGTTCGAACTCGACGCTCAATTTCGTTGCGTACGGCGCGAACCACTTCCAGCGACTGCCCGGCGGGATCAGTCAACTCCCAGTCGTCGTAGCGCTTGCCCGGGTAGTAGGGGCATTCGTCACCGCAACCCATCGTCACGATCACGTTAGAAGCCATCGCCATCTCGTCGGTGAGCTTCTTTGGCTCTTCACCCGTGATGTCGAGGCCAACTTCGGTCATCGCCGCGACGACGGTGGGGTTTAACGTCTCGCTTGGCGCCGAGCCGGCCGAATAGATAGTGAGTTCGTCACCCCCGAGTTCTCGAGCGAAAGCGGCCGCCATCTGTGAGCGGCCAGCGTTGTGCACGCAGAGAAAAAGAATCGCCCGTTTCGCGCTCACGCCAACTCCTTTACGGGTGGGAACAACGCCGCCAAGAGAGCGACGCCGACGAATCCGCCGATAATCTCGGCGCCGATAAAGGACGGTGCCGACGACGGCGCGATGCCGGCGAAGGTGTTGGAGAACATCCTTCCCACCGTGATGGCGGGATTGGCAAAGCTCGTTGACGACGTAAAAAAGTACGCGGCCGCGATGTACGTACCCACCACTATGGCGATGAGCCGCTGGTTCCCGTTTCGCTTCAGAGCAAAGATCGCGAGCACCAGTCCCGCCGTCGCGACAATTTCGGAGAGGAAGTGAGCGCCGCTCGCGCGATCCTTCGTGGAAAGCGCCACGGGGACCGAGTACATCGCGTCCGCCAGCACGCAACCGCCCCCACAGCCAACGACTTGCACGATCAGGTAGAAACACGCCTCGGACCAACTAAGTTCCCCCGCGCTCGCCGAGGCGAACGAGATGACCGGATTGAAGTGGCCGCCCGACACGGGTCCAAAGATCACGATCAGGACGAACAGTCCCCCGCCGGTGACCAACGCGTTCTCCAGAAGTTCAAGGCCCAGGTTGCCGGGTGAGAGTTGCTGGGCGGCGATCCCCGAACCCACGACCACGAGTGTCAACAGTGCGCTGCCCAGAAATTCGGCGAAGAGTCTTCGCCACAGTGGTGCCACCCAGCCCATACGTAGCGTCACCCGTTAGCAGCAGGCTGGCGCTGAAAGAGCGACGTCACCGTCGACACCGTCGGTAGTCGAACAACACAGAGCGTCGCCCGAAATCGTCGTCGACTCGACGTCGGCCAGCACGGTGTACACCTCCCAGCGCGACTCGTCAGGTCCTTGCACCCATACTTTGTCCTGCAACGCGTGACAACACGTCGTGCCCTCTTCGAGGTCGATCTTCATCCCTTGGTCCACGAGGTACGAGGTCGCCTCGACGACTTCACCAGAGGTCATCACTTCGACGCCGAGATGATTGATGGTGCCGGGTTCGCCCGCTCCCTCAAAGAGCACCAACTTGAGCGGCGGTTCACTGATCGCGAAGTTGGCGTAGCCGGGACGGACTTTGGTGGGCGGAGTCTTGAAGAACATGGAGTAAAAGTCGATGGCCTCGTCGAGGTTCGAAACATTCAGGGCAAGCTGCAGGCGTGACATCAGGATCCTTTCATTGATGATTGTCAATATGACAAGATACCTGTTAGATTGACGATTGTCAATATAAGGAGTTTTCATGGCCACGCGAGCACTTTCGGCGAACATCCTGTGTTGTCCCCCCGTTTCACAGCGCGCTCTCGACGCGGAACAGGCGACCACGCTCGCCGCCATCTTTTCCGCACTCAGCGATCCCGTTCGCCTGCGAATTTTTTCGATAATCGCGAGCGAAGGCGAAGTTTGCAGCTGTCATCTTGAGGGCCCGCTCGCGAAGAGTCAGCCCACGATCTCTCACCACACCACGAAGCTTGCGGCCGCCGGCCTCATCGAAGGCGAAAAACGCGGCCGGTGGATTTGGTGGTGCCCAATGCCGGCGCAACTTGAACTCGCCGCCCGCCTACTTCGCGCGTAGCTGTAGCTGCGCCGCGACTGAGGACGAGTCGGTTCGGTGGGGGCGTGTCAGCACCCTGAACTACTTTCTAGGTGAGGAGGGTGAGGTGGCGACGTCGCGCGTGTACATCGAAGAAGGCACAACCTCGGTCTTTGCCGTTTCTTTGGACTGGCCGGGCTGGTGTCGCCGCGCGAAGAGCCCAGACCTCGCCATCCAAGCCCTCGATGAGTACCGAGAGCGATACGCGAAGATCGTGACCGGAACGTTTCGACCCGGCGCCTTTGAGATTGTTGGTACCGAAAAGGGAAACGGCACGACGGACTTTGGCGCGCCCGACGCGAGGGGCCCCTGGGACCTGGTCCCCCTCACGACTCGTGAGTTGAATCGCCAGATCGCCGTACTAAGGGACTGTTGGAACTACTTCGACGCGATAGTGGACGCGGCGCCCAATGCGATGCGACGTGGTCCTCGAGGCGGAGGTCGTGATCGTGACGCGGTCGTCGATCACGTTCGTGAAGCGGAGCGGGCCTACTGCTCACGGGCTGGCGCTCGCGTCGCGCCCCGGACGCCCTGGGATGAGCAGCGCGACGTCGTAATCACCACGCTTCGCTCCAAGAACGCGATCGCGGCGTGGCCTCCCGCCTACGCGATTCGTCGGTGCGCGTGGCACGTTGTAGATCACGCCTGGGAGATTGAAGACAAAAGTAAGCACGACGCGTAGGTGACACCCTGGCCGAGTCGCTACCTCGCGAGGTCGAATCGAAGTTCCAACGCGCGGTCGGCGTTCTCAAATCCCAGTCGCTGATAGAAGGAAAACGACCCCTCCGACGGGTGCGTCACGAGATAGCTCAACCCCATCGAACGCGAATCTTCAATTAGCTCGGACATGAGCGAAACGCCGAGTCCCTGATTTCGAAAGTTGGGCAGTAGGAAGACGCTTTGCACCATTCCCGCGCGCCGTTCAAAGATCGCCGGACCTGGAATGCGGTCGATGACGACGAGCCAGGCGCAACCCACGGGCACGTCGTCGACCGTGAGTAGATACCCCAGGTGCGACGCAGCGTGGTCGGCGTACCAAGAACGAAATTTCGTCTCAAAGTCCTCGATGCCTTCGCCCTTCTCACCAGCCTCTTCGGTTCGCCACCGATATCGAAGGGCAGCCAAATCAGAGAGGCGCGTTTGGTCGGTTCGAAACGCTTTTACGTCGGCGGCCACTGGAGGGTTCCCCGTCGTACTAGATCGGCGTCGGTGACGTTCGCACGAGCGTGTAGTGCGTGGCGCCCTCGCCGGCGACGACGTCGCGAACTTCATACCCCTCGGGCCACTCGCCCGCTACTTCAAAGAGCCGTTCGCCCACACCCAGATAGATGGGTACCACGGAGACGCGAAGCTCGTCAATCAGTTGGGCAGTGAGAAACGCTCGCAGCGTAGCCGCACCGCCTCCGACGTGTACGTCGCGGTCCTTCGAGGCCTTTCGCGCCTTCGACACGACCGACTCGATCCCGTCGTTCACAAAGTGAAACGTCGTGTCACCCAGTATGAGATCGGAACGTTCGTAGTGCGTCAGCACAAAAACGGGGTGGTGAAAGGGTGGTTTGTCCCCCCACCAGCCACGCCAATCATCGCCGCTCCAGGGACCCCGGACCGGACCGAACATGTTGCGACCCATGATGGTCGCGCCGGCGTTCTCGCCAATCTCCTTGAACACGCGGTCGTCGACCCCGTCGCTGCCACCGCTCTCGCCAATCATGTCGCGGCCCGATTTCGTGGCGAAGATCCACTCGTGAAGTTGACGACCGCCAAGACCAATGGGGTTGGCTTCGTCCTGATCGGGTCCGGCCATGTACCCGTCAATCGAAATAGACGGTGAAGCCGTTATTCGATGTGTCACTCGATCCTCCTTTCAGCGGCGTTGTCGTCCCTAACACTCCGACGAACCAAGTCCACGATATCTCGCGCTTACGTTTGATGACGTAGTGCAAAGTCCTTCACGGCCGTGGAACTTCGAAGGACGGTCACCTCCGCGTTAGGGGCTCCTTCGCGTGCCTCGTTAGGTACCGACTCGCGATAGACAGCGTGCGTGTTCCACGACCAGAGCACGATGTTGCGTTCGGGGTCGCGTGAGAGCAGGTTGCGAAGAGACTCTCGATTACCGTTCCAGAGTTCCTCGTGGCGCATCGCTCGACGAATGGTTCGTCGCACGATGCGGGTCATCACTTGTCGCTTGGGCAGATCGATAAACACGATGAGATCGGCTCGGGGCCACAGAAGGTCGCGCACCGCCCGGTAATTTCCGTCGGTGACCCAGTCGGTCTGCTCCGCAAATTTTGAGACCACACTTCGAAATGCGTCAACGTCGAGGGGCGTCCAGTTTCGTTGATGGTAGACCGAGTCGAGTTCTAGGTACGGGTAGCCCAACGACGTCGCGAGCGATTTCGCCAAGGTTGTCTTGCCACTTCCCGAGGGACCCTGAACAACGATTCGGCGCGGTCGACTCACTTGAGATTCCTCACCGTGCGACACTGGGACAGCCTACAAAGCAAAAACCCGCAACCTACTACTCGAGGTCCCACAGCAGCCGGTAGTAACGAATCTTCGATTCATCGGGTTCGATTCCGTAGGCGTCATAGACGGTCTCTTCCCAACCGGGCCCGTAGTTCCAGACCGTACTCCACGACGCGATAGCGAGATCGGCCCACCGATCGCCCACGCCAAGTCGCCCCAGATCGGTGTGGGCCGTCCACGCTCCTTCGTCATTGAGCAAGGTGTTGGGTGCACACGCGTCGCCGTGACAGACAACGAGATCTTCATTGGGCGAATTTCGAAGTTCGTTCATCGCGTCGTCAATCCGTAGGCCTTCTAACTCCCACCCAAAGACGTGGTCGCGAATTAGTCCTTCGTGAAACCTCTGTTCTACGTCTCGACGACGCCCTGCGAGCGACCATTCGAAGGGGCACGAGCCAACGTCGAGCGTGTCGTGAAGAGCCCTTAGCCCGCGGCCAATCGCCGTTGTTGCAGTTAAGGGATCGAGTTTCCACCGAGCTGAGACCGCACTCTCGCCGTTGAGGTCGCGAGAGAAAAACCACGTCCCGTCGTCGTTCGAACCAGAGTCGAGCACCATCGGCACTCGAAGGCCAGTCGACGCCCACCGCAGTCGCTCAACTTCGTTCGCTAGATCCTCACCGCTCGAACGTGGCGCCCATTTTACGAACACGCTCGACGTTGCGTCCTCGAGACGGAGCGTCCATCCACCGATCCCGTTGAGCCACACCGCCTCATAGGGTCGGCCGTCGATGAGTCGTGCGAGAGCATCCGGTATCTCAACTGCATCGTTCGGAGGTCCCGCGAGCACGTCTCGAATGACCTAGGGAATCGCGATGACGAGTGAGCGCGCGAGTTCATCAACGACACGGTCGAACATCTTGTTCGCGTTCTTCACCGTGCCCACGTAGTGACCGAAGAGCTCGAAGTTGAGAAACCCGAAGATCTGCGTCCAGGCCATGAGCGCCTTAACGTAGTTTTCTGGCGCCACGCCCGGCATGACCTCGGCGAGTGCGCCCACTTCAAGGTAAGCACTGACGTCGTGCGACGCAGTCGTCGAGAACTGCGGTCGGTCCCCAGTCGTTCGACCTCCGTTGAGAATGTCGCCCAAGACCCGCGCGACTCGGGCGGCGGCTTCAATGGTCTCGGGTGGCGCTTCGTAACCCGGGGTGGGCGTGCCGTAGATAAGGGCGTACTCGTGAGGGTTCTTCTTCGCCCAACGTCGCACGGCCTTTGCTGTCGCGCACCAGCGCGCGTACACCTCAGTGCGACCGAACGCGGCGTCCGTACGCTCGACGCTCGCGCCAAGATCGTTGTAGGCGTCGAGAATGAGGGCCGTCAAGAGATCCTCGCGGGTAGCGAAGTACCGATAGAGCGCCGAAGAGACGAGCCCCATCTCGCGCGCCACTTCTCGTAGTGAGAGACCCGACACGCTCTTCTCGGCGATCAAACGACGGGCCACGGCCTTGATGGCCTCTATTTGGGCGCTGCGCTGAACTGCGCGGGGGGTCTTCGTTTGACTCATCTGGCCAGTATCTCACTTAGAGAGCAATGCTCTTGCAATGGTCACCACACCGTGCCATACTTTTAAGAGAGCACTGCTCTCTCAAAAAAAGGAGACATCATGTCCGAGTATCTAATCGTCGGCGCGGGCCCCCTAGGCACCGCGGTCGCCCATCAGCTGGTCAAACAACAGCACCACGTCCTCCTCGTAACCCGAAGCGGCTCTGGTCCAGATCATCCCCTCATTGAACGAATGAGCGTTGACGCGTCCGATGTCGACACCTTGAGTGAACTCGCTTCCGACGCAGCCGCGATCTTCAACTGTGCCAATCCCCAGTACCACCGCTGGCCAGCGGACTGGCCGCCCATCGCCAACGCGCTACTCGGCGCGGCCGAACGCTCTTCGGCGGTCCTGGTGACCTTGAGCAACCTCTACGTGTACGGGCGACCCACTGGTCCACTCTCGAGTGACACGCCACTGCTCGCCGACTACGAAAAGGCGCAGGTGCGTGCCACCATGTGGCGCCACGCGCTCGCCGCGCACGACCGCGGCGATATCCGCGCCACCGAGGTTCGAGCATCGGACTTCATTGGACCGAACGCCCAAAGTGCGATGGGCGCGCAAGTCATCAAGCGCATGCTCGCTCGAAAGCGTTGTTGGGTGCTGGGCGCGACCGATCAACCACACAGTTGGAGTTACACCGAGGACGTCGCTCGCACGCTCATCACGTGCGCTCAGATACCCGAGGCGTGGGGTCAGGCATGGCACGCACCCACTAATCCCGCGCGTACGCAGCGCCAGGTCATCGACGACTTAGCCGACGTAGCTGACGTGGCGCACGTCAACGTCTCATCGATTCCCTCGGCTGCCCTTCGAACCATCGGACTATTCAGTCCGATGGTTCGAGAGCTACCAACGACGTTGTACCAGTTCACCGCGCCGTTCATCATTGACGACAGCGCCACGAGACTGAAGCTCGGACTCGAACCGACGCCGTGGGCGGACGTTCTCTCCGCGACCCTCGCGTCGGTCACGTCGTGATCGTCAGAGCGTGACGACGTACATTCTCGCGCCGTTGAGATCGCCGGTGATCAGTCGTACAGTCTCTTCGATACTCAACGCCCCGGTGTCAATCACGTTCCTCTCCAGCTCGCCGAGATTCTCAAACTGGGCGTAGAGGTGACGAATCGGCCCCTCATCGCTCAAGGCGCCCGCGTGTTGGGGATCGCTTAGTCGATCAACTGAGCGAAAGAGGCAATCTTCGATGGGTGGTCGAAGCACTATGTAGGAGATGGTCGCGTCCATACTCTTGAGCTCTTCGCGCACCAAATCAAAGAACCACGGTCCGATAATGCCCTCCAACACCGTTGCGTAGCCCGCCCTCAAGAGGCGCGTCGCCGCGGCCAGAGAGGCGGAGATCATCGCTCGATTCTGTGACGCGGACTCAGGGAGCCAGGGAGGAATCGCGCCACGTACGATGGCGGCCCAAAAGAAGTCCGACATGACCGCGACCGACGGGTCGTGGGCCGCGGCGACGAGTCGGCCCACCGTCGTCTTTCCCGAACCCGGCGGCCCAGTGAGAATCAAGAAGGGTGCGTCGTCCACCGTAAGAATATATCGACGATGGTACAGCGTTCGGTTCTAGAGCGCGAGGGCCTGAGAGAGGTCGTCAATCAAATCGTCGATGTCTTCGATGCCCACGCTGAGACGAACGAGGCTGGCCGGCGGCTCGAGCGACGAGCCAATCGTTGAGGCGTGGGTCATCGCCGACGGCAGCTCAATCAAACTCTCGACGCCACCCAAGGATTCGGCCAGCGTAAAGATCGAGGTTGACTCACAGACTTTGCGCGCCACGTCGACACCGCTCTTGAGCGTGAAACTCACCATGCCGCCAAAGTCACTCATCTGCGTCGTCGCGACGTCGTGTCCGGGATGATGCGCCAAGCCCGGGTAGTACACCTTGTCAACGGCGTGATGGTCGACCAGGAAGGCCGCGACGGCGCGCGCGTTCGAGCAGTGGCGCTCCATGCGAATGCCGAGTGTCTTAAGACCGCGAATCAAGAGGTAACAGTCCAAGGGACCCGGTACCGCACCGATGGCGAACTGGTGAAACTTGAGTTTCGCAGCGATCTCGTCGTTGTTCGTGGCGACGAAGCCACCAATGACGTCGGAGTGACCGCCCACGTACTTGGTCGTGGAGTGCACCACCACGTCCGCGCCGAGCGTGAGCGGGCGCTGTAGGTAGGGCGTGGCGAACGTGTTGTCGACCACGAGGAGGGCGTCGCGCGCGTGCGCGGCGACCGCGAGATCGGTGATCGAGACCACGTTCAAGAGCGGATTACTCGGCGTCTCAACCCAGAGCATTCTCGTCGTCTCGTTAAAGGCCGCCGCCACTGCGGCGGGGTCGCTCAAGTCAACGCACGATACCTTCACGCCCCACTCGCCAAAGATTCGCGTAAGCAAGCGGTAGGTGCCACCGTAGGCGTCGTTGCCGAGCACGACGTGATCGCCGGGCGAGAGCGTGCGAAGCAGCGCGTCTTCACCAGCGAGACCCGAAGCGAAGGCCACGCCGAAACGGGCCTCTTCGAGGTTGGCCAAACACGTTTCGAGGGCGGCCCTCGTGGGATTGTCGACGCGCGAATAGTCAGAGAAGCGTGGCGCGCCCACGCCGTCCTGGGCGTAGGTCGACGTCAGGTAGACCGGAGGATTCACCGCGCCCGTTACGGGATCAGGCTCAGAGCCAACGTGGATAGAGCGGGTATTGAATCCACTCACTTTTCGCTCCTCTGTTCTAGAAATCCCAACAGGTCACTTCTCGTGAGCACGCCCACCGGGTGTCCCCCGTCAAGGACCAGCACGCCGGCTGAACTGCCCAGTCGCCTCGTCAGTTCGGTGACACTCATGCCGACGCCCACCATCGGAATTGAAGGGTCGGCTACCTCTTTGACGCGAAGGTCGAGCACCGAGGGGTCGCGCGTCGTCGCTTCAAGCAGTCCGAGCTCGCTCAGTGACCCCGACACTTCCTTCGCGGCGAGCGGCAACTCGGCGGTCACGGTCACCAAAAGCTGTGAGACGTCTTTCTCACGCATCAGTGAGATAGCGTCGCGAACGAGCACGTCCTCCGTGACGAGGACCAAGTCGGCCAACGTGCTGGCCTGGCGCTTGATTTTCGCCTCGAGTACGTCGCCGGCGTCCATCTCGTGGTGAGGTCGAAGGAAACCAAAGTCCGTCATCCACGTATCGTTAAAGATCTTTGAGAGGTACCCTCGCCCGGAGTCGGGTATGAGCACGACCATGACGGCGTCCTCGGGCAGTGAACGCGCGGCGCGCAGCGCCGCGGCCACGGCGGTGCCGCCTGAGCCACCGATCAGGATGCCTTCACGTTGGGTAACTTCGCGCGCCATGGAGAACGCGTCGGCGTCGCTGACGGCGATGACTTCGTCAACGAGCGTGGGGTCGTAGTTCTTCGGCCAGAAGTCTTCGCCGACGCCTTCGGTGAGGTAGGGCCTGCCCGCGCCGCCCGAGAAGACCGAACCCTCAGGGTCCGCGGCGATGACGCGAATGGCGGGGTTCATCTCCTTGAGGTACTTGCCTACGCCCGAGATTGTTCCGCCGGTACCCGCGCCGGCCACGAAGTGCGTCACGCGACCCTTGGTCTGTTCCCAGATCTCGGGACCCGTGGTCTCGTAGTGGGCGCGTGGATTGTTGGGATTCGAGTACTGATCTGGTCGAAAGGAGTTCGGCGTCTCACGAGTAAGTCGCTCGGCCGTCGAATAGTACGAATCGGGGTGCTCGGGCGCGACGGCCGTGGGACAGACGACGACCTGCGCGCCGTACGCGCGAAGGACGTCGATCTTCTCCGGCGCCATCTTGTCGCTCATGACAAAGATGCATTTGTAGGCGCGTTGCGCGGCCACGATGGCGAGACCGACGCCGGTATTGCCACTCGTGGGCTCGATGATCGTCGAACCGGGGCCGAGCAAGCCATCACGTTCCGCAGCGAGAACCATCGTGAGCGCCGGGCGGTCTTTCGAACTGCCCCCAGGATTCGTGGTCTCTAATTTGGCAATGAAGTCACATTTCAAATCTCGTCCGACGTTGGCTAAACGAACCATGGGCGTGTGGCCAATGAGCTCTAAGGGGCTCTCGGCCACGTCCATATCGTCGTAACGCATGACTCTTCGTTTCTCCTAGGGCTACTCAAACGTGCGGCCGGGCCTACAACGTCACGCCCTTACTCTATGGGCACGGGACCACGGCACCCCGTCCACTTGGGCGAGCGAGACGCCACGTCAACGTGGGCCCGGAATGAATTCGCTCATCTCTCCTAGGGGGACGTCCGACGCTTTCTTCGCGCAGGCTCGAACTTGCGCTGCTTCGCTCGCGAAGTTCTAAGAGTGTTGCAAGGCTGACTCGCGACTCGAATATCGCTAACTCGAAGAGAGCCAAAGTCCAATCGCGAGCGTAAACCCCAGCAAGGCCGCGAAGTAGCGAAGCGCATGACCCGGCACCCTTCTGGTCACCGACGGACCGACGAAACTGCCGACGAGGAGTCCGCAGCCCAAAAACAGCGCGGCCTCGACGTGGACAGGCCCAAAGAGCAAGAAGCCCACGGCGGCAACCGCGTCACCAATACCGAGGAAAATATTCTTGAGCGCGTTCGCGCGGGCAAACTCTTGATCCACCGTCAAGAGCAACAAGGCGAGCATCATGATGCCCGATCCTGCGCCAAAGTAGCCGCCGTAGACGGCCATCACAAAGAGGCCCGTCGGAAGCAAGAGGCGATGCATTCGTTCGTCACGGCGTTCATGCCACATTGAAATCTTCGGTTGGATTAGCAAAACCACTGAGGCCAGTACCAATAGAAACGGGACCAAATGATTAAAGACACGATCAGGTGTCAGTAGTAGCAGAGCAACGCCGCCGGCAGCGCCGAGAACCGCGACGAGCGCCCAGCGTCGAAGCCACGGACCCTGACCTCGTAGTTCGGGCCTCGACCCTAACGCGGATCCCGGCAGGGACGCCATCAAGGCAACGGCGTTGGTGACGTTTGCCGGTAAAGGAGGAATGCCGATAATGAGCAGGGCCGGGTACGAGATAAGCGACGTAATACCCCCGGCTGAGCCCAGAACACCAGCGACGAAACCTGCGACAACGAGCAAGATGACGTTCGCGACTGAGATCACAACACCGACGACGCTACCGCACGAGCAATCGCAAAATCTCCGTGGAGACTCAACGCGTCATACTTTAGAAGTGCCGAAGAACGCCAACGTCTCGATACGCGAGTTGTCACTCGAAGAGTCGCAGCTCATTCGCGACGCTCGACGACCCGCCACTGGTTGGGCGCTGGACTTTCCCACTGACGGCGACGTGCGCGTGGCGGCGTATTACGCCGGCATTCCGCCCGCACCTACGCCAGAGCCCTGGACGTCACTATGGCTCATTGTGGAAAGTGACCTCGTGGTGGGCATGCTCGGCTTCAAGGGCGAACCTCTTGCCAATCAGCTCGAGGTCGGTTACGGCATCGCGCCGTCCGTGCGCGGTCGCGGCGTGACCACCCAAGCACTCGCCCAACTGCTCGATCTCATCAAACATCGCGGATTGAAGGTGCGCGCCGAGACGGCTGTGTGGAATATTCCCAGTCAGTCGGTGCTCCGTCATCTTCACTTCAAGGAGGTTGGACGCCGAAACGACCCCGGCGACGGCGACCTCATCGTGTGGGAACTTTTCGGGGACTGATCAGCGATTCTTACGCACGTGCGAGCACCTCACCGTGGACCACGACAAAAACGCCCTCCGGATCGTTCGCCCATCGCCGAAAAGCCTGTGCCATCAAGGCGAGTTCGGCGTCATTCGCGACGCCGTACTCCACGGCCTGGCGAGCAAAGTCGCTGAGTCGAACGCGATCGGCCCAAAGACCGCCCCACCACGCTCGCTCTTCGGGCGTCTCGAACGTCCACTCCGACGACGACACTTCGAGCTCATGGAAACCCGCCGCTCGAACCCACGTGGCCAGATACCGGCCCGCGTCGGCGTCGGCGTGATTCTTCGCCGTAATTTGGTGGTACACGTCTAACCACTGCGTAAGGACCGGGTCGTCGGGCGACTAGGCGAAAGCCCCGTAGTCGGCGTCACGAATCGCCAAGAGACCGCCGGGCTTTAGAACCCTTCGCATTTCGACCAACGCCGCGACGGGATCGCTCAGATGTTGAAGGACTTGACGGGCGTAGACAACGTCAAATCGATGGTCGGAAAAGCCCAGTTCGTACGCGTCGCGAACGGCGAAGCGGAGATTCCCCCGCTCGGGCGATGCGAACTCGTTCGCCGCCGCCGCGATTACCTCCTTTGCGACATCGATCCCGATCACCTCGCCGTTGCCGACTCGACTGGCCAGTTCGACCGTGATGCTGCCAGGTCCACAACCAACGTCCAGAAGTGAGAGGCCGCTGCCCAAGTGCGGCAGGAGAAACGCGGCGGAGTTCTCCGCCGTCCTCCAGCGATGGCTCCGCAACACTGACTCGTGATGGCCGTGCGAGTAACGATCTGGTGTCACCCTCAGAGAGTATCGAGACTCACGACGAACTCGGTCAGAGATACTTACGCCGGCGGCAAAAGCCACTTCGCCAAAACACTGACTTCGCTGATCTCGTACCCGAGGTGTTCATAGAACGCGTGGACTTCTCCCTTCGTCTGGCGCACCATGAGTTGGATCTTTACGACGCCACGCTCCTTGAGCCACTCTTCCCCGGACCTCATCAGAAGCGCGCCAAGACCTCGACCTCGAAGGGCTGGACTCACGGCGAGGTAGTACGCCCATCCGCGATGACCGTCGTTGCCGACCATGACCGTGCCGACCAGTTCTCCGTCGTCTCTTAGGCCCAGCACGGTCGACGTCGCTCCCGTCACCGCGCGCGCAAAGTCCGCGAGGGGATCGTTCCAGGGACGCGTTAGCCCGACCGACGCCCACAACGCCGCCGCCGCCTGCGCGTCGTCCGCGACGAGCACTTCAATCATCAGGTCATGATAGAGCCGTGCATCGGACGCACGCGTTTTCATTGCCGACGCGTCACCCAGTCGATCACTCCGGCACCGTGCCCAACTGATCAGTTATCAGCGCTCTCTCCTCGGCGTCGACTAGAGCGTCGACGAGTCGTTGTGCGGTGGCGTACCACTCGTCGCGTTCACTGGTCTGCCGATTGGCGGCGTAGGCACGAGCCAGTCCCTCGGCGGTGGAGGCTACAAGCCAGTCCGGGTTGCCCGCCGCAAGGGCCCCTTCGTTCGCCCGCTGTGCGAACGCCACCGACAGTGCGCCGTCCTCGAGCGACGCCGCGACGCGTGAGACCATCCAGTCACTTATGACCCACTGTTCCGGGCCACCCACCATTAACCAGAAGTAGCGAGAGGTAAAGGCGATAGTCAACAACTCAACGTCCTCGTCACCCGTGCGGTCTGGTTTTTCTAGCAACTCCCAGCAGCCGTTGTAGAGAGCTGAGGCCAGAGCACGGTACGCGGATTCATCCATGAGGCGAACCTTACGCTCCGCTTCGCCAAACTTTCAAGCGACGCCAAGGTGCCTTTGCCTACCTGTTCGAAGGCTCCCTCGTACGTCTCTGAACGTCACAACGTGTCGAGATCGAGCCTCGTAAATCCTGTCCCGAACAACGTGATCTTCACAGTACGTCCCAACCGATGAAGCAATCCTTAATCGAGCGATACATTCTCGCACAAGTACGTTGGGTTCCGACTCGAGCGGGTCAGGGAACAAGTTGCGATCTACTGCGCTGTCGCGGTGTACACGTCGGTGACGTGGGGTAGTACCACCGGCTCTGGCAACTTCTCCACGACTTTCGCTACGTCATTCATCAAGTCGTCGCGGAGGCGATCCTCCATCACCGAGATATAGCTCGTGCTCAGCACACGCTGAAAGAGGCCGTCGTGAGAGATTGTCTGAGGGTTGTCGAACTTGATCCGTTCTACGTTGGTAAAGGGTCCTGCCGCGATGGCCTCGCTGAAGTCGGTACCAACTTTGTAGGGCTGTTTCTCATCCCACTGCATGGCGCGGCTCAACGCAGCGACCCACTCGACGGACTCGTCTCGTTCATTCCAAATCATTCCGAGCCCGCCGCGGGAACTGAGTACGCGGTGGATCTCGCTAAGTGCTCGGGGCGGGTCAAACCAGTGAAAGGCCTGAGCAACAAACACCGCGTCGACGCTGTCGTCCTCGAGCGGAATTGCAACGTCACTACCGTCGAGAACTTCTATTTCTGGAGACGACGTTGCCAACGCCTTACGCATCGACGCCGACGGATCGACCGCCGTAAGTCGGGCGACGAAGGGAAACATCTGACGACTGAAGATGCCGGTTCCGGCCCCGAGGTCGAGAACGTGCATGCTGCGTTCGATACGCAACTTCGAGACGAAGTAGTCGATGGCCGCCACCGGATAACTTGGGCGCGCCGCGCTGTAGAGAGGTCCGTTAGCGAACCCTCTACGACCTAGATCATCTTTTCGAGCGTTGTCCACGATGATGTATCCACTTTCGAGCGCCAAATCGCCACACACTGGTCTACTGCGTTTCTGAGAGGTGCAGAGGGAAGGCGAGCGTCAATCCGGAGTGTTCTGAGTTATCGCGAGGAGGTCACGGAGTTGTCCATCAGTGGCTCCGGCCAACCATCCTCCCGAGTAACGATTGTCGCTGGTCACTTCAGACGCCGCGAACGATGGCGTCGGCACTCGAGGGTCCGCTTCACCAATCTCAACTTCGGCCAGTAGCAAGCCAGTGTGGCGGCCCTTGAATTCATCGATAGCGAAGGAACGCCCCTCGTGCACGAGACGGTGTCGCCTCTTCGAGATGGTCGATCCGTCAAGAACAAGTAATCGGTCGTAGTCGTCAGAGGATAGATAGATATTGGTGATTTTGAGAAGTGCTGGATTCTCGACGTCAGGTCGTATCTTTTGCGCGAGTTTGTAAATGACTTCATCCTCGCTCGCAATCTTTCGCAAGCGCAGGCTCGTGCCCGTTACGTAGTGATCCGTTATCTCTCGTGCGTCGTTCGCGCCGCGAGGTACGGCGTTGAGAAACCATCGCTGCTCACGCTCCACCTTGGCGTATCTGCCTTCACCTGGGCTGCGACTCGTCACACGACTCACTTTAAGGTCAAGAAGATTTCGACTTCATCGCAACGTAACGCTGTTCGGCCGCGGTTAGGACTCATTCGAGTTCCGGGAGCTGGCGAGGCTAGAGAGCGCTTCTCCAAAGAGCCGGTACTCCGTCCACTCGTCCAATGCCTCAGCACCGAGCGAGGAATAGAAGTCAATGGAAGGCTGGTTCCAGTCAAGTACCGACCACTTGAGACGTTGATAACCCTTCACTACGCACTCTTGTGCCAGGTGGACTAATAGTGCCGTGCCGTAGCCGCGGCCTCGAAACTCCGGTTTGATGAAGAGGTCTTCAAGAAAGATGCCGTGCGTGCCGGTCCACGTTGAGTAGTTGAGGAACCACACCGCGAAGCCGGCGACGTCGTCTTCGTCCGTCTCCACCAAGTCACAAAAGACGCTGGGGGCCTCGCAGAAGAAATTCTCGTGAAGCTGTTCGCTCGTGGCTTTGGCCAACTCGATCGATCTCTCGTAGAGTGCGAGATCCTTAATGAGTTGAAGCATGGTTTCAATGTCTTCGGGCGTTGCCCGACGGATTCTCATTTCGGTGGCCTATTGCGTAACAACGAGAAGAGCGAAGCCGTCGTAGCCCTTGCTCCCGACAGTTTGAATGGCGGTACCCTCGATCCGATCATCTCCGGCCGCAAGCTCTAGAAACCTGCGCACGCCCCTGACTCGTTCGTCCGAACTATCCGTATTTACGATCTCTCCGTCGCGCACGACATTGTCGGCAACAATGACCGTACCGGGCCGAGACAGACGCAGCGAGAGTTCCAGGTACTGTGGATAGTTCTCCTTGTCCGCGTCGATGAAGATGAAATCGAAAGACTGAACTTCTTCATCGATTAAGTCTTGTAAAGAATCTGTCGCCGGGCCGACTCGAACGTCAACCAAATGTCCTAGTCCCGCCCGCTCGAGGTTCCTTCTTGCCACCTCGGCGTGTACGGGTTCTAATTCAAGTGTCACCAGGTTGCCGTCACTCGGCAGTGAACGGGCCAACCAGATCGTGCTGTAACCGCCAAGGGTTCCAATTTCCAAGATTCGTCGTGATCGTTGAATCTTCGCGAGAAGTTCCAGCATCTTCCCTTGATTAGGCGCAACGCTTATCGGTGGGAGTCCGGCAGCCGCGCTTTGAGTAAGAGTTTCCTCTAACGAACTATCAGGGGGTATGAAAAGCGAGACGAGGTACTCATCGACATTGGACCAAAGGTTTTCGTTCACTCGTAAAGTCTCGCATCTCGCGGACTGCCCCTGATCAAAAAGAAAAAACGTGGGACTTCGGCGGGCCAGGTTGATAGTCGGGTTTCGATGCCAGTAAACAATGCACAAGCGAATCCGCTTATAAATGCCGTAGAAGTAACGTCATAACCATGTCATCGCGGCTTGAACCGTCCTGGTCGGTGCTCGCAAGCCACCAGACGTTTGAAGCGGATCGTTGCGTTGACGTCTTCTCTCGGCCCGATGGCACCTTCGGTTTTGAAGAGTTCCGCAGAGACCCCGAGGACCTGGGTGTCTGGACTCCCATCAGTTACTTCTCGCGCCGCGAATACCCGACCAAAAGAGACGCGCTGACGGCGGCTCGTCGGTGCGTCGCGTGGCTCGACCCTCACCTGGATAGTTAGACACCCACGACCAACCGGCTACGCGCTTAGGGCGAGCATGCACACTAAGACTCCGATGAAATCTTTGTAGAACCAGTGCACATTCGTTTATTGCGCCCGGGCAAAAGTGAAAGTTAGTTCGATGACTCACTTACGGTGACGGGGCCAATCAAACTGAATGCACGCACCGTAATTTCGGGACCTTCGCTGGATCGAACATCAATTTTCCGTGAACCCAGAAGAGTAAAACCTCGCAGTCGAATTCGGCTACCACGCGGAACTTGAATGTCAGTGGCGCCGATGACCGTAATAACGGTGAGATTCGCCCCTGGAATAGATGTCACCGGCGCAATAACGCGTGTCCCACCTAGAACGGATGCAAGCACCTCATGTCCCCAGCCTTGCTGAAGCGTGAACTGCCGTCCACCAACCAAGGCGAAATCCATATCGCTCCTTCTGATAAGCGCTCGCTCGTCCTGCCTACCACAATCTGGAAATGGTTACAACTGATGAAAAGGCACCTTGGGCAAAATTGGTTTTCGGGCTTTCAATGAAAAAGTGTAGACACTGGCCCAACGAAATCGGATAACTGTGCGAATCAGACGAGATCTTTTCTCATCCCAATGGCCAGAGGACTGTAGCCCATTGATTCATACAAACCTCTCGCGATCACGTTGTAGCCAAAAACGTTCAGTGCCAACTTCGTGCCGCCATGACTCTTGACGTAGTCCTCCGCGGCGAGCATCGTGCTTCGCCCCAGACCTTTGCCTCGAAACTCCTCGTCGATCACGATGTCGTACACGAACCATTCACTGGGGCTACCCTCTCGTCCTTCGGCGAGCCAAATAGTGCCCACGATCGTCTCATCGTCGACGACGTCAAAGAAGTGTTGCTCATCATTTGGCATGCCGTCGACGAAGAGGGTCTTTTCGTTTCGCTCGATGTTCAAGTCCGCTTCTTCAGACGAAAAACCAGCGCTAAGAATCGACTCTCGGTAGTCCGCCCACATCATCGGGATCCACGCTTTTAGGTCGGCGTCAGACTTGGGCCTAAGAAGAATCATTCCGTCAATCTACAGTGCACCCGAATGTCACGATTCGGTTGAGCCCACAGATATACGGGTCTCACCCCTCAATCAAGAACTACAACTAGCGAGAAGGACCACGCTTACAGCGCTCAGCGAACTCGCTGCGAGTCGTCTCACTGTTGTCGCTTCACGCAAGGTAAACCCGGGTGCCCTTGTCATCAAGACTTAGATATCCAGTGAGAAGCGATAGACACTGGTATCACGACGCTCGAATCCAAGTTTCTGGTACAACGCGTTCGCCGCTTCGCGCGAGGAGCGACTGGTGAGATCGAGTGAGCGTACGCCGCGCTGGCGCGCTTCGTCAACCGCGGCCATCGTCAACGCTTCACCGATACCGAGACCCCTCGCGTCTTCATCGACCACCACGTCTTCGATCCACCCCCGAAGCCCGGTGGGGATCGAGAAGATCACCAACGTCAGGGTGCCGACTATGACGCCATGGTCGCTCGCCACGAAGAGCGTCGCCGCGTCCGAGTCGACCATCGCCTCAACGTCACTCATCGTGAGCACTGGCGCGCTCGAGGAGAGTTGGGGAAGGAGACTATTGAGTCCGTCGAGCAGTTCCGCCGACGCGCTCAGCGCCTTGGTAACCGAGATACTCACTCGTCTCCTCGCCACACCGGACGGCGAAGGTCGTCGTAGAAGACGTCGCGGTGTTCTCCGTCAATCGCCGCGAAGATTGGACCGGCCCATCGGTTGGCGCCAATGCTGGGCGCGGGCAGAGAGTCGCGGGCGAACCATCCGGCGTCGGTGACTTCGAGCGGGTGCAACTTCAGTTCGCCACCGACGGCGCGACAAAAAAAGAGCAATGAATAGAGAGGGATGCGCGACTCACCCAGGCGCATGCCGTCCAACACGCCGATGAGTCGAATGGGCTCGACCTCGATACCCGTCTCTTCGAGAACTTCCTTCACGACCACTTCGGGAGCGGAGTAACCCACGTCACACCAACCCGTTGGATAGAGCCAGATTCCAGAGTCAGCTCGCTGAATGAGTAGTAGTTCGCCCTTGTCGTTCGTCACGGCCGCGCCCACGGCCACTTTTGGCGTCTGATAGCCCGGCACGCCTCGCCCGACCTCCTGCATCCACTGGGTCACGTAACCGTCGGCGTCGACGACGCCCTCGAGGCCCCCGTCAGCGGCCTCCTTCATGTCGCCCGCGATCTTTAGGACCTCTTCGAAGCGCTCGCGTTCGTACTGGCTCTGGGTAAAACCGAGTCCAGTTTTCGCGACGCCGGCGAGCGACTCGGCCCAACGTCGCAACGTCTTCTCGGGAACGGAGCTACTCACGCTTCGACGCTACCAACGCCGCTTAGGCCAACGTGGCGTCGAGCACCTCTTCGAGCGTGCCCACCAGACCCGTGTAGAACACACCGAAGTCGGCGTAGAGGGCCGAGGCTTCGTCAAAACGCATGCCGTAGACGCACTCTTTGAGATCGTCCACGTGCACGCCAAAGAGCGTGACGCCCCACTCCCAGTCGTCGAGTCCCGTCGAGCCCGAGATGACCTGCAAGACGCGGCCCTTGTAGGTGCGCCCGATCGCGCCGTGTTGGCGCATCAAGTTCTCTCGTTCTTCGTAACCCAGCGAGTACCAGTTGTTCACGTCACCGCGACGCTTGGACATGGGGTAGAAACAGAAGGCCTTCATGCCCTCGGGCGGAAGTTGCGGGAAAAGTCGATCGTTGAGCATCTTCTCGGGCATGCCCGCGGCGTACTCACTCACTTCGGTCAACGACACGTAGCTCTCGGCGACTTTGAAGCCCGCGGACTGAACTTCGGACTGGAAACGTCGTAGGTCCCAGAGATTCTCACCCAACACCATGAAACAGACGTCGGCCTTCGCACCCAGAATGGCTACGGTCACGACCTGAATACCGTTCGTCCACGCCTCGTCGATGGCCTTGCGAAGTGAACGGGCCTCGACCTTGCCCTTGGGGTGGCAGAAGAGGTGCAGGACGTTCAGTCCGCGCGAGGGGCCAACCGGAGAAGGAGTCGTCATCACTCCATGCTAGAAGGAATGATCGATTCACGAAAAGTCGGTGTAACGAAAGAACCGCGGGGCGCAGGCCCCGCGGTTCAATCTCTACGTTGGTGCGACTGACTAGTAGTCGTCCATCCCGCCGCCCATCGGGGCGCTTGACTTCTCTTCGGGCTTGTCGACGATGACGCACTCCGTCGTCAAGAACAGTGCCGCGATGGAGGCCGCGTTCTGTAGGGCCGAGCGCGTGACCTTGGCGGCGTCAATGACGCCCGCCTTGATCAAGTCCTCGTACTCGCCCGTCGCGGCGTTCAGTCCTTCGGTGGGCTTGGCGAGGTTGCGAACCTTGTCCACGATGACGCCACCTTCGAGACCGGCGTTGACGGCAATCTGGTTGAGCGGTGCTTCGACGGCCTTGGCGACCATGCGCGCGCCCGTCTGCTCGTCACCACTGAGCTTCTCGGCCGCTTCGATGATGCGTGACTGGCTGCGCAGCAACGCCACGCCACCACCGGGCACGACGCCCTCTTCGATGGCGGCCTTCGTCGTAGAGACGGCGTCTTCGATGCGGTGTTTCTTCTCCTTCAGCTCGACTTCGGTCGCGGCGCCCACTTTGATGACGGCCACGCCACCCGAGAGTTTGGCGAGACGCTCTTGGAGCTTCTCGGAGTCGTAGTCCGAGTCGGTGTTTTCGATTTCGGCCTTGATCTGGCTGATGCGCGCTTTGATGTCCTCTTCGGACCCCGCGCCTTCAACAATCGTCGTCTCGTCCTTCGTGACGACGACCTTGCGGGCGGTGCCGAGGAGTTCGAGGGTCGCGGTATCGAGCTTGAGGCCAATCTCTTCAGAGATAACGGTCGCGCCGGTCAAAATCGCGATGTCCTGCAACATGGCCTTGCGTCGTTCGCCAAATCCGGGTGCCTTGACGGCGACGGACTTAAAGGTGCCACGAATCTTGTTCACGACCAAGGTCGCGAGCGCTTCGCCCTCGACGTCTTCGGCGATGATCAACAGTGGTCGACCCGACTGCATGACCTTTTCGAGCACGGGCAGTACGTCACGTACCGAGGAGATCTTGCCGGCGACGAGAAGAACGTACGCGTTCTCCAAGACGGCCTCTTGACGCTCCACGTCGGTGGCGAAGTACGGCGCGATGTAGCCCTTGTCGAAGCGCATTCCTTCGACGAGGTCCATGTCCATACCAAAGGACTGACTCTCTTCTACGGTGATAACGCCGTCCTTGCCGACCTTGTCAATCGCGTCCGCGATCATCTGACCTATTTCGTCGTCCGCGGCCGAGATCGAGGCGACCTGGGCGATCTGCTCTTTCGTGTCGGCGGGAATCGAGAGGTCGTGCAACGACGCCACGGCCGCCTCAACGGCCGCTTCGATGCCCTTCTTCAGTGACATCGGATTCGCGCCCGCGGCGACGTTCTTTAGACCTTCTCGGACCATGGCCCAGGCGAGCACGGTCGCGGTCGTGGTGCCGTCACCGGCCACGTCATCGGTTTTCTTGGCCACTTCTTTAACGAGTTCGGCACCGATCTTCTCAAAAGGGTCTTCGAGGTCGATGTCTTTGGCGATGGAGACGCCGTCGTTGGTGATCGTGGGAGCGCCCCACTTCTTGTCCAGCACGACGTTGCGGCCCTTGGGTCCAAGGGTGACGCGAACGGCGTCGGCCAACTTATTCATGCCGCGCTCGAGGGCGCGACGCGCCTCTTCGTCGAAAGCGATCAGTTTCGCCACGGTGGTTCCTCCTAGTGCGTGACACCTTTTGGTGCAAAGCAATATTAGCAGTCTCTAACAGAGAGTGCTAACGGGGATTTCAGCCCCCGGCAACCGCCGGGACCAGGGAAACGATCTGACCCGCTTTGAGCACGGTGTCGAGCCCATCGAGGAAACGAACGTCCTCATCGGCCACGAAGACGTTCACGAAGCGACGCAGCGCCCCTTGATCGTCGAGCACTCGCCCCGCGAGGCCCGGGTAGGCCACGTCAACGGCAACGATGGCCTCTCGAACGGTCCCGGCCTCGACGGGTACTTCGCCCACACCACCGACGAGGGCGCGAAGTTGACTGGGCAGTCGCACCGTGACGCTCATGAGGCGGCCACCAACTGGTGAAAACGCAAGGCCTCTTCAGCGGCCTCGAGCGAGGGCGTGATCGTCGAACTGACCGTCGCGGTCTCGACAATGGCGTCGAGCGTTTTTAGACCATGTCCCGAGATAATCACGACTATGGACTTATCGCGGTCAATGGTGCCTCGGGCGATCATTTGACGAAGCGACGCAATCGTCACGCCGCCGGCGGTCTCGGCGAAGACGCCTTCGGTTCTGGCCAGAAGTTCAATGCATTCGAGGATCTCGTCATCGGGCACTGATCCACAGTCGCCGCCCTTCGCGCGGAGTTCGTCGAGCACGTAGGGACCGTCGGCGGGATTACCAATGGCGAGTGAGCGCGCGATGGTATTTGGACGCTGCGGCGTGATGAAGTCGGCGTCCTTCGTAAAGGCCGTCGCAATGGGCGAGCAACCTTGGGCCTGGGCGCCGAACAACACTGGCGCCGCGCCGTCAACGAGGCCCAGATCGATGAACTCCCTAAAGCCCTTGGCGACCTTCGTGAACTGACTACCCGAGGCCAACGGAACCACGACCTGATCGGGCGTGCGCCAGTCCAGTTGCTCAGCTATCTCAAAGGCGAGGGTCTTCGAACCCTCGGCGTAGTACGGACGAAGGTTGATGTTGGCGAAAGCCCAGTCGGGGTGTTCGGCGACGAGTTCCACGCAGAGGCGATTCACGTCGTCGTAACTGCCTTCGACACCGAGCACCGTGCCGCCGAAGATCGCGGTCATGGCGATCTTGGACTTCTCGAGATCGGCCGGAATGATGGTGACGCTCGGCCAACCAATGAAGGCCGCGTGCGCCGCGACCGACGTGGCGAGATTGCCCGTCGACGCGCAGGCCGCTGTTGTAAAGCCCAGTCGTCGCGCACTCGAGAGCGCGACGGAGACGACGCGGTCCTTAAAGGATCCCGTGGGGTTACGAGTGTCATCCTTCAGCCAAAGTTCTCGTACGCCGAGGACTTCCGCGAGTCGAGTGGAGCGACGTAGTGGCGTCCACCCCGCCCCAAGGTCCACGGGCGACTCGCCCGGATCAGGTAGCAGTGCGCCGTAGCGCCAAATAGACGGTGGCCCGTCCTGGATGGACGAGCGGGTGAGCGCTCGCTTGGCGGCTTCGAGGTCGTACTTGACCTCGAGGGGACCGAAACAGTTGTCACAGACGTAGCGGGCTTCGCCTGGGTAGGCGGTACCACACTCTCGACATTGAAGACCAGTAGCGAAACTCATAACTCCCTTTTCATCGTTCGGCCTTTGGCACCTGGTGTGAAGGGAATATCCCGGGACTCACACTGGTTGTCGCGACGTCAAAGGG
>Ga0208849_1000187_pt1 | contig 60608 bp, 54 predicted proteins | sample NGESurdeep072012_10_FD_184470 | JGI IMG/M metagenome (GOLD analysis project Ga0208849, IMG submission 184470) | Arctic peat soil microbial communities from Barrow, Alaska - NGEE Surface sample 53-3 deep-072012 (SPAdes) | ecosystem: Environmental > Terrestrial > Soil > Wetlands > Peat ...
TGAGGCGTCATCCCGAGCTTGCGAGGGATCTCGCGTGTAGCGGAAACGCGCTAAACAAGAGCAACTGCGCTGCACGCGAGATCCTTCGGGACTGAAGTCTCTCAGGATGACGTCGAGGGATTTGTTCAAACTGAGCCACTACCAAAGTTTGGCAAGCTACATCGAACTCTAGGCAGCTCTTCCCGTTTTCCGTTTGCCCGATTTTTGCCGGCCGGGTGCTTCGACAACCTCTTCTGACTCTTCACTCACCTCAGCACTGTCATTCGCTTCAGCGTTTATTCCTTTTGAAAGTTCCGTCAGCTTTTCGTCCGTCTCTTTTTCTTCCTGCAACGTTTCACTTAGCAAAGATTGGTGCTCGGATTCACCGAGCAACTCTGCGAAAGCGATTACCGTACCGTAGGCCGCGATTTCATAATGCTCCACTCGTTGCGCCGCGGAAATCAAGCCGGCATCGAGAACGCTGCCCTCGAATTCGCCGGTCATTTCGGAGCCTTCTTTTACCAGCCCCTCCATGCCCACGCACTTCTTTCCTTTGGGGCTTTCGTCCAGTGACTCGAAGATCTGTTCGAGGCGCTGCACGTGTCCCTTCGTTTGCTCCAGGTGTTCTTCGAAACCGGAACTCAGATCCTCCGAAGTTGCCGCTTTGGCCAACTTGGGAAGCGCCTTCACCAGCTGATTCTCCGCATTGTAAAGATCCCGCAATTCATCAATGTAGAGGTCCTTCAAAGATTTATCCGCCATTTTATCCTCCGATAGTTTTGATTTATTCACAACCTTGATATGGAAGCGCGATCCACTCGTTTTCTCGACTGCGATTTTGATTCCGAGTGAGGACAGGAAGATGGCTGTTGAAAATTTTAAAACTCAAGCAAAGTGAGGTGCAACGACCGGCTGTTCCATTGAATGCTGGCCCGAATGGCAAACAGATGTGTGCTCAGGTGGTGACCGCAAGTCCAATATTTCCCAGGAACCTTCGTTACGCTGGATGGCGCGGATATCCTTGCGCACCAATCGCATTGAAGCTAGTCTGAATTCAATTGAAACGCTTTTGGATTGCTGAGAGCTTTCCAGTCAGTTCGTCCACTGATCCGGCAGCCAGTAAGTGAATACCTGATATCGTTCATGGCCCGCGTGGTTTTAGACAAGAATAAAGCCGCCGGTTAGAACATCCAGCACCCTGGATGTATTTCTCCTCGTTCGGTAGGGACCGCCAAGTCTTCTTGGCTGGATATCGTCCCGAATATCAAAATTCTTCGAGACTGGGATTGTTATTCCCGTTAGACTAAGGTAAACAACCTAGGTGATACACCTTACGAATCTTATACATAGTTGCCTGTACTTTATACGGTAATAACTGTAGATTTTCGTTGATCTCCTAGGTGATATGCCCTACCTTCCAAGCATTCCAGCCAACAAGTTGTTTCTGCATGTCACATGCGGCCCTGGCCCTTATTTAACCCTTAGGAGACGAGAATGCGCTTACGAATACTCGCTGTCACAATCGCTCTGTGTATGACAGCGAGCCTCATGGCACAAAATCTGTCCATTACGCCGACAACTACCTTATCGGCGGAGACCGGCAACAATACGAGCGCTGCCGATTCTTTCGTTGCGCAAACAAATGGAAATGCAGGCGCGGGAAATGTAAGCAAGCTTGATATCCACAGTTTGCTGTATCCCGGCGCTACGACTAAGGTCATTGCCCATTTCATGCCGTGGTGGGGTGATAAGCGCCACATCAACGTGGGATACAACTCACACGATCCGGTGCAGATTCATCGGCAGATTATGGATATGATCAGCCGGGGCGTGGACGGCACCATCATTGACTGGTATGGCCCAGCAGATTTCACCGATCAAACCGCAAAACTGGTAATGGCCGAGGTTGAGCAGCATCCTGGATTTACCTTCGCGATCATGGTAGATAAAGGAGCGATCGGTAATAGCCCATGTCAGGGATGCACTCCGCAGCAGACCCTGGTGTCGCTCGTTCATTACGTCGAGCAGACCTATATCACTTCTCCTGCCTACATGAGAGTGAATGGCCAACCTTTGATCACCAATTTTGATATGGATCTTAACTATACGGTGGACTGGGCGGCCGTGAAGGCGGCCAGCACCACCAATCCCGACTTCATTTTTCAGCACAAAGGAGGATTCACCCACGTAGTGAGCGGAGGAAGTTATTCGTGGGTGATTGTGAATGTTACCGACGAAGGAATGGATTACCTCTCCCAATTTTATGGCGCCGGAATGGCTGCTCCTGCTGAAGAGACAATAGGCGCCGCCTACAAGGGGTTTAACGACACCTTGGCCTCTTGGGGAGAAGGCCGCATTATGAATCAGCAGTGCGGCCAGACATGGCTGCAAACATTTAACAAAATCAACAGTCTTTATAACTCAACCAATCAGCTCGATGCGGTGCAGTTGGTTACTTGGGATGACTACGAAGAAGGCACGGAAATCGAAACCGGAATAGATAATTGCGTTTCGCTTTCCGCAAGCCTCGCCGGCAGTGTTTTGAATTGGCAGATCACTGGAAACGAAAATACGATTGATCATTACGTGGTTTACATCAGCGCCGATGGAAACAATTTAATGCCACTGGACGATCTGGCCCCTGGGTCGTCGTCGTTGGATTTGTGCAGCTACTCGCTGGCCCCCGGAAGCTATAGCGCCTACGTACAGGCGATTGGAAAACCCACATTGCGTAATCAGATTTCGGGACGGATACAATACACAGCCCAATGCGGCGGTTCCGGCCCGGTAGGAGGGTCTGGCTCCGGCGGCTCGGGCACTCTTACGCTCAGCGCTACGCCTTCTGCAATGTCATTTCAGTGGGGACATTCCGGCACGGCGCAAGTTGTAGTCAATGGATCGTCGCAAAACACTCTTTCGCTATCTTGTACAAATCTACCGGCGGGAGTCACATGTTCGTTTTCTCCCGCGACCATCCCTGCGGGAACCAGCAGCGCGACCTCAAACCTCACGGTCACAACAACGTCCGCATCAGATGCTTTGAACCAGGCGAATGGGAAAACCGGAATGTTGTACGCATTTTTCTTCCCCACCTTTGGAGTCGGGGGATTATTAATTTCCGGAAATCTGTTCACCCGCAAGAAATTGTGGAAGCTTGTGATCCTGTCTTTTCTGGTGATGGCAATCAGCTTATTTACCTCTTGCGGAGGAGGCACGATCACGCCTCCCAGCCAGAAAGCTGCGGCCAGCACGACGCCGCATTCATATACCATTACAATTAGCGGATCATATGGTAATAAAACCACGTCAACTCAGTTCACGCTGGCGTTGCAATAGAATTGGAGAGAGCAGGGAAGGCCGAACTAACTCATTGCGGCGCATTCGGTTAGCTTGATGAGGGAATCACCTGCGGGACACGTGACTCGTTCTCTTTTGCCCCTGCAAGCAACTCCGACCCTTAAATCTGCGTCGGAGTGCGGGTAGAGGATTATTCTCACACTAATGATACGAATTGATATTCCCCATACCAGGCTGGTACTTCTGTGTGGTTTGTTGGGGCTGATCGCGTCGGTCCTGACCGGGTGTGTCGGATTGGTCGGGGTCCCTGTAACTCCAACCGTCAGTTCCTTTACGGCGAATCCTGGAACAATCCTTTCAGGACAAAGCACGGCTTTAACGTGGACGTCTACCAACGCCAATTCCGCGTCTCTGGATAATGGGGTGGGACAAGTCAGCCCGAACGGAGGCATGACAGTTTCTCCAACCCAAACCACCGTTTACACACTTACGGTTAGCGGGCCTGGCGGAAGTGTCAGTTCTCAGATAACGATCACAGTCAATTCTGCTGCCACCGTCACGATTGCGGCAAATCCCACAACCATATTCGTTGGTCAATCCACTGTACTCACCGTAACCGCGACCAATGCAACGAAAGTCGTGATTACCGATAACGTGGATTCGAACACGTACACCTTGCCCGTGGCGGGTGGAACTCAGAGTGTGAGTCCGACTACTACCACGACCTACACCGCGACTGCGACCGACAGTACGGGAAAAACAGCCACGGCCAAAACCACTGTGACGGTGAATCCCGCGCCAACGTTCCAGGGCTCGGTGAATCACGTTCTTTTCATGATGCAGGAAAATCACAGCTTCGATAATTATTTCGGAATGTTGAATCCATACCGGGCTGCAAACAGCTTTGACGTTGGCGATGATGGCAAAACGTATGAAGTGGACGGCATAGACGACAAGTTATCGAAGATCAGCAACATGGACGATGAGGGGCAAAGCTTTAGTTTGTTCAAACTAAAAAGCACATGCATTGACGACGATTCTTCAGCCTGGGTACAGAGTTTTGGTGATGTGAACCGGTTCAATTTTGCGCCGACGCGCCCGATGTTGATGGATGGTTTCGTTCACGTAGCGGAGAATTTCGCCAAAAATAAATCGGGCGCGGGTGATTTTACCGATACTGTTGGCCAACGGGCGATGGGCTACTACGATCAGGACACTCTGAATTACTACTACTACATGGCGTCGCAGTTTGCTCTCTCTGATCGCTGGTTTTCTCCGGTCGCAAGCGAGAGCATTCCTAACCGCATTGCGACCATGACTGGGGGCACCACGCAGGGTTTAGTTCACGATCCTGGTTCTAACGAAGATAACCTTCAAGTCCTGCTTACGATCCCGACCATATTTGAGGAACTTGATGGTGCTTCGGTATCGTGGAAGATTTATTACAGTACGACGGAAGACCAATGTTCAGCAGGAAACGACGGAGACTGCGGGGTCAGCACTCTGGCCTTCCCCAAATTTCCCGCGACAACATTTACTTACTTCAAGTATTCGCAGAATTACTTGACGGTAAATCCGAGTAAAGGGCCGTGTCCGCCTCCGACACAAAATTCGGGACCGGCGGTGGGAGATCCGAACAACAACTTCTGTATTGATACCGCCAAAATCGCTCCGATTTCTCAATATTTTACCGATCTGCAAAATGGAACCCTTCCAAGTTTCTCCTGGATCGAGCCTGGCTACAGTAACAACGATGAACATCCTGGGTCGGGCCAGTCAATTCAAGTGGGACAAGCTCAGGTGGCGAACATCCTGAACAGTTTCATGGGAAGCTCCTCCTACAAGGATTCCATATTTTTCTGGAGTTATGACGAAGGCGGAGGACCATACGACCATGTGCCGCCGGTTCCGGGCCATACCAACGACTTCACTGATGCGAGCCTCGGAATCACGACCGATATATCGAGTATCGCGGTGAATCCGGATGGGTTCAATCCGTGTGTGCCGCCGGGCGGAGCTCCGCCGACATTGCACTGCGACCTGCATCCGGGCGACCCTGGCGTCAATCCTGGGGATGCCCCGGCTACGCAAGGCTTTGCCGCTCAACTCGGCTTCCGGCTGCCGAACATGGTGATATCTCCGTTTACGCGGAAGCACTACGTTTCGCACATTCCGATGGATCAAACTGCGATTATCAGGCTGGTCGAAACGCGATTTATTGGGGTCTCCGCCCACCTTACGGCTCGCGATAATACACAGCCATCCCTGATGGACTTTTTTGACTTTACGAACATGCCCTGGGCCACGCCTCCCAATCCGCCCCCGCCGATTACATCAGGTACCTGCGACGCGGCGAACATGGGGCCGTAGAGATTGGGGAAAGTCTGTGTGAGCGGATTAGGCTGCCAGGACTTCGACTGCTCCGGTTGGTCAGAGTGCGTTATTGCCTGAGTGTAAGAGTGCCGAGAATCCCCTGCTGCTTGGCAATCAACGACTGCACTCCTTCGCGCGCCAGCGCAATCATGCTTGCAAATTGGTTTTCGTCGAATACTTTATGCTCAGCAGTGGCCTGAACTTCGACAAACTTGTGGCCTGCCGTCATGACGAAGTTCATATCCACATCGGCGCGAGAATCTTCCTCGTAACATAAGTCAAGAAGGATTTCGCCATCCACGATTCCCACACTGACGGCGGCGACAAAATCGCGGACAGGAACAGAGGTCAAAGTGCCGGCTTGCACCAGTTTCTCCAAAGCCAAGCCGAGGGCGACGAACGCGCCGGTTATGGAAGCGGTGCGGGTGCCCCCGTCCGCCTGAATTACATCGCAGTCAAGCCATATGGTGCGCTCGCCCAGCTTTTGCATATCCGTTACTGCGCGCAAGGAGCGGCCGATTAATCGCTGAATCTCGTGCGTGCGTCCGCTGGGGCGGCCTTTGTTCACTTCACGAGGAGTGCGAGTCAGCGTGGAGCGCGGCAACATGCTGTATTCAGCGCTGATCCATCCTTTGCCACTGTTGCGCATAAATGGCGGCACGGTTTCCTCGATGGAAGCGGTGCAGATAACTCGAGTGTTGCCTATGCTGATTAGAACCGATCCTTCAGCGGTATTGATGTAGTCAGGGATGATTTCCACGGGGCGCATCTGGCCCGGCACACGATTATCGGAGCGATAATGCATAGGCCGCAAATTGTAAATGAAATGAAGGCGAAAATTCGCAATGTCAAAGGGAGGCAAGCGCTCAGTTTGAATTTCTGCCTTAGTCTGAGGCGTCATCCCGAGCTTGCGAGGGATCTCGCGTGTAGCGGAAACGCGCTAAACAAGAGCAACTACGCTGCACGCGAGATACGCCTGCACGCGAGATACGCCTGCACGCCGATTAACTCCTATTGCCCGCCCTCCAACTGTTGTGCCAGTTGGTGGACTGCCGCCACGTCGTAGAAATCTGCCAGATCAGCGTGTCCAGCCAATGTGTCCTGTGTCTTTCCATCCACCAGAATCTTTACTCGTCCGATCCCGGGGACATTTGCCGATAGTGATTCCACCAACGATGCTACTGTGAGTTCTTCCAGAAGGACCCCAGAGGGATGCCCGGTCGCGAATGCACCATTAAGGTCAATAACTACGAGATCAGGATCAACAAGATAAACGCTGCGCAAGTCAGAGCCTGGACCCAATGGATGAGGTGAGCGGTTGGAATCGTAAAGCGCGATCAGATTACGAAGTAACGCTTCGGCTCGCTCCTGCCTTCCAGCGGGCAGAGGGATACGAATACCTTGCGCTTTCAAGATGCCAGGATCATCGTGTGCGACATACAGCGTCACCTGCTCAGTGGCGCCAATTGCAGGCGGCGCGACGTGGGCGCTCGACGCCGAGCCTAAGGTAACGTTCACGACGCGGACCCGCACATGCCACGCATAGACGCCCATGGCCATCGCAATCGCAATCATGGCTGCGACTGAGAACAGCAGATTACGCGGAATTATGTCTTGGCGAATCATATTTCCTAAATCATTTTCCCCAAATCATTTCTTCTCGAATCAGGGACTACTCCCCGTCTCTTCGTGTACTGCCGCGAGACCCGTCGCGATTGTGGAAGCGATGAGTTTCTGGTATTCGGAAGACTCAAGCCCAGTTGCTCCACCCGCAGGGGGAGCGACTTCAATCGCTATCGCCGCTGTCGTGATGTTGTTTAACGGGCGCAGTGGCGCACTCAACGTCCGCACCGGGACTTTAGAATTTCCGAACGAGTTCGCGACTATGGCCGTGAAGGCCTGGCTCCGGGTAAGCGACGACGCTTGGGCTGTATCCCAATCCAAGAAAGATCCGTGGGCTGGATTGGGGGCAGGCAGCAGAGCGGTGTAAAAATTGACGCCGGTTCCTTGTGACGTTACATGGATGCAGATGTAGATGGACGCGTGTGCGGCATTGGCCATGCCCGCCCGCTGGTCGAGGCTTATATCGCTGTCATCATTCCGAACAAGAAGCGCGGTGAGACCGCGCGCTTCGACCTCGTGCTGCAACTGCCGCGCAAACGCAAGGGTAACGTCTTTTTCAACAATTTGCGGGCTTAGAGCCGCACCACGGTCTGCCCCGCCGTGACCTGCGTCAATAACTGCGAAGTACTGCGGTTGGGCGGGATTGACGGGCGGTGCCGAAGCCGAAGCACCTGCTGTCGCCCCGTACGTGAGCGTTCCTTGAGCTTGAGTGCTTACCGGCGGCGCGGGCGTGATGGTAATTGTCTTGTGATCGCCGCTGAAATTGGCAAAGAGCGGGGCGCCGGCTGTCACCGTTATTGCCGCGCTGCCGTTGCCATCCTGATAGGCCGCTGACGTGATGATTTTATTGTTAAAAGTGAGCGTTTGGGTTCCGGAAGCGACAATCGGCTCATGCGTGAACGTCATACGCAAGGTTCCGGCGTCGGTGGCAATCATGGGATTGACTGGTCCAGAGAAGTTGATGACCAAGCTTGGAGGAGCGGTGCCTACTACCTGAGCGGTGAAGTGAATGGCGACGTTACCGATAAAGATTCGCCGCGAAGCTGGACTGAAGGTCACGGGGCCACCCAAGACGCGAGACAACAGTGGACCGAGGGTGGAAATCGGAGCCAGGCCCCGGCCATTTTGCATGACGAAGGGTGCGCCCAGATCGAAGTCGCCACCCTTCATCTGAACGCGGGATTTGCCTACCGTGAATCCGAGTTCAATGTGGTTGTAACGCAACTTCCAATGTTTTTGATCGCCGTTAGCCGTGACCGGCCCGAGTGGTTCAAGAGCTTCGAGCAGGCCGACATAGTCCCCACCGCCGATTGCCACTACCGGTAACGAATAGGTAGCCACGTTCGAGAAAACGGCGATGTGATTCTCCGCGGGGGGCGCACCCGAAAGCAGGAGATTAAAGGAAATTATGCTGAATGTAACGGTGCCGAGTAATAAGGCGAACACGGCCACTTCGTGTCGCCGACTCGAATCCCGAGCCTGGGTTCTAAAAATAGGCAGCGTAGCGGGGCTCTCTCCTCAGGCCGGACTCTGGCGGGCAATCTGTAGTTGTAATCGGTGGGCAAATCGCCCACTCATTCGAGAGCATAAATAGTGAGCCCGCTTAAAAGCTTAGGATAAAAGTCGGTGGATTTCTGTGGCAGCACTTCACTCGCAAAAGCAATGTCTCGCACTTGTTGCATACGCACTGGATTCATCAGAAACGCGACGTTCGCCGCGCCGTCACGAACTTGAGCCAAAGCCTCGCCGGCATCACGGATATACCGAACGTTGTGCTGGTCGCGGATGGCGTCTTCCGAAATTCCGAGAACACCTTCAAGCACACATTTGTGCAACTGGACCACATCAAGCGACTGCTGACGCAAAGACAAACCCGCAAAAATGCCGGAGCCAACGGAGCCGGGTGTATCCAATAGGAACGCGTGGTTCCTGGTAACCGCGAGGAGGGCGGTTCCACTCTGCCCCGCTTCACGCAAAATGGCGTTGGCCCGTGCGCCGTCAAGCGAAGGATCAACTTCTTCCACACTGAAATACGCTCGCGCGCGATCTCTAAACGTGTCAGCGGAAAAAGATCCCAAACTATGAACGACCCGGTGCGTGGGCAGAATTAGAAGGCCCGGACTGTCCATATTAACGAAGGTCATCATGGCAAGATCGTGAGGTGGAAGCTCGGGGCCTGCCGATCGAACCAGGGAATCCTCAGAGGAGTATTGGCGAGGGGCTCCAGGAGCGGAAGATGACCCCGCTGCGCGACGCTCATTGCGGTAATTCAGCGCTGTTTCATAACGGTGATGGCCATCGGCGATGATTAGCTTTTTGTCCCGCATCTTGCCGCGAACGAGATCAATCAATGTGGGATCAGAAATCTTCCAGACTTGATGGAGAACGCCGTATTCATCGCGCATCTCCATGTCAGGAGCATTCGCGGAGACCAACAGATTCTCGATCTCGCCCGCCGGATCGGTATAGAGCATAAAAATCTGTCCAAAATGTGATCGAGTGGCTCGGAGCAGATCGAGACGGTCCGCTTTGGGTTTAGCTAATGTCTGCTCATGCCGAAAAACAATGCTGGCGGAGTAATCTTCAATCCTTCCTAATCCAATAAAACCACGCCGTTCCATTTCGGTCTTGCTTCCAGGGACGGTGAAACGCTCCGTATAGAGATAAAGGGAAGGCTGTGAGTCCTGGAGAAAAATCCCCTGCCGCCGCCAGTCGTGAAAGAAGCCTGCGGCACGGGTATAAGGGTTTTCCCGGTCATTGTCAGTCGCATTTCTCTGGCCAAGGATAATGCGAACCAGATTGTAGGGACTGGCCGCGTAGTAAGTCTCCTGCATCAGAGGAGTGATTTTGTCGTACGGCTGGGTTGCGACCTGGGAAAGCGAAACCCGGGCCGGGTCGTAACGAAGAGCGCGGAAGGGAGCGATATGAGCCATATGAGGAAAAAGAGATTGTACAAGAGACGGGCTTTAGCGCGTTGAGCCGGGTGATTTCTTCTGTCTCAAGATAACAATCCCATGGTCTTCTCGAATTGAGGTAGTTGCGAAACCAATCAACCACCAAGGACACGAAGTTACACGAAGGAAACCGTCGAAACTGGCCTTTGTGACCCTTCGTGTCCTCCGTGGTTGATTGTTTTTCTGCTACCGAGGCAAACTGACCCCACTACCCGAATTGACCTAGATTTGACAAACTATCTAGGAAATAGCTGATTCAATCGGAGGGTGGAATTAAGAACTAAGCAAACTTTTGCGCAGTCCCTTTCATCTATGTTTTTGGTTTTTGCAGAAAGCATGCACCGAGAGTATTAAGCTATGTTAGGATCGCCTTAAGTGTTGAGGTTTTTTATGGCCCTCCATAATGGGCCGGGTTTCCCTCACCCGCTCACTGAGTTTCGATTTGTTCGCCCTCCATCGGTACGGAATCAGATAAATCCTATATTGTGTTTGGAACCGAGTCCGTTTCTAGGGATTGCTGTCGCAATTATTGCTGTACTGATTTGCATGGTTCCTACGTCTCTGTTAGGCCAGAATGAAAGCGACATTGATGATGTTCATATCCAGCCCAGGGTCGAAACCGCGGCTCCCAAGCCGGCCGAGAGCGATCCAGCATCGCCTCACGCTCGTCCAATGAAGGTGGATGTGGATTTAGTCCTGGTGCCGGTCACTATCACCGACCCCATGAACCGTCTGGTCACCGGTTTAGACAAAGACAATTTCCAGTTGTTCGAAGGCAAAGACCAGCAGCAGATCAAGAATTTCTCCAGTGAAGACGCGCCAGTCTCGATCGGCGTGATATTCGATATGAGCGGCAGCATGAGTAGCAAGATTGACCGCGCGAAGGAAGCTGTTTCCGAATTCTTCAAGACCGCGAATCCGCAGGACGAATTCTTCATGATCACCTTCGCGGACCAGCCGCAGGAAATCTCAGACTTCACACAATCGGTCGAAGATATCCAGGGCAAACTGGTTTTTACGGTTCCGAAAGGACGAACCGCACTTTTGGATGCGATTTACCTCGGCGTCAGTAAAATGCGGCAGGCAAAGTACCCGAAAAAGGCTCTCCTGATCATCTCGGATGGCGGGGACAATCACAGCCGTTACACGGAAGGGGAAATTAAATCGCTGGTAAAAGAGTCTGATTTATTGATTTATGCGATCGGGATATATGATCACTATTTCGCCTCCGAGGAAGAGCGCCTGGGTCCGGTGCTGCTAAGTGATATTGCTGAGTTGACCGGAGGACGTGCCTTTACGATTGATAATCCCAACGACCTCGCGGACGTCGCTACAAAAATCGGGATCGAGCTACGCAACCAATATGTGCTTGGATACCGTCCAAACAACCCTGGTCACGATGGCAAATGGCGTAAGATAAAAGTGAAACTACTTGCGCCCAAGGGCTTGCCACCGCTGCGGGTATATGCCAAGACGGGATACTATGCACCTTCGGAATAGCCGATTTGTTGGTCTGCTTCTAGTTTTTCTCTCAATTAATCTTCTTTCAAATGGTTCGGCGAGCGAGGCTCAGAACGGTCCGTCCCAAACGCCTGCGCCGGCAACTGCCGCACCAGGGACCGCTTCGCCTCAAGCTCAAACCCCGCAATCAACCGCACCCACAACTCCGCCGCCGGATCAAACTCAACCTGCCGGTACGCAGCCTGCAAGCAATGACAATGGAGTTTTTGTTTTTAAGACGCAGGTGGAAGAGGTTGTCCTTCACGCTACAGTGGTGGACGACAAAATGCATCTGATTACCAATCTCGACCGAGGCGCGTTCACTGTACTCGAGAACAACGTTCCGCAGACTATCACCTCGTTTCACCGGGAGGATGTACCGGTGGCGATGGGAATTGTGATTGACAATTCTGGTTCTATGCGGGAAAAGCGCGACAAAGTGAACAAAGCGGCGATTAATCTCGTTCGCGCCAGCAATCCGGACGATCAAGTCTTTGTGGTTAATTTTAACGACGAATATTATCTCGACCAGGATTTCACCGGGGACATCAAGAAACTGAGCAACGCTCTCGAAAAAGTGGAAGCCCGCGGTGGTACCGCGCTCTATGACGCACTGGTGGCCTCATGGGACGACTACTTAAAGAAAAATACCAAATTGCAAAAGAGGGTTTTGTTCGTGGTTACTGATGGCGAAGACAATGCCAGCACAGACACTTTGGAGCAGGCGGTTCATGACCTTCAGCAGGAAGGCGGCCCGACGGTGTACGCAATAGGCTTGCTCGGTGAAGAGAAGGCCCGCCGCGCCAGGCGAGCGCTCGAGACTATCGCTGAACGAACCGGTGGAATCGCATTTTTTCCCAAGACTCTCGATGAAGTAGACGAAATCAGCCGAACCGTAGCCCATGACATCCGCAATCAATACACGATCGGATATAAACCGAAAACTCCAAAGACCGCCGGCGGTTATCGCACAATTCACGTGGATGCGCGAGCGAAGGGCTACAAGAAACTAACAGTGAGAACCCGCACTGGGTATTATCCTGGGCAGGAGAACGCTCCCGGCGGCGCTTTTTAGAAGTGTCCGTCCGTAATCCATCCATCTGCTTAATAATTGACGCTGCATTGCCGCTTCCGTAGTCTGTAATTGAATACGTCCCAATGAAAACAATGGAGCATACCCGCCTCCGCGTGGCCGACGACATTACTAAGTTGGTCGGCGAGACTCCCATGTTGCGTCTTCGACGCATCGTCCCAGTTGGAGCCGGGGAAGTTTACGTAAAGCTCGAATATTTGAACCCGGGCGGCAGTGTGAAGGACCGGGCGGCAATAGGAATTATCCGCCGGGCTGAAGAAGATGGAATGCTCAAGCCGGGCGGCACGATCGTTGAGGCCACGGCTGGCAACACAGGGATTGGGCTGGCTTTGATCGGAGTGAATCGCGGATACAAGGTTGTTTTGTTTGTGCCCGAAACCTTCTCAGAAGAGAAAGTGATAATTATGCGGGCTCTTGGCGCTGAGGTGACCCGCACTCCTGACGCGGATGGAATGCAGGGCGCAATCACCCGAGCGAAAGAATTTGTAGCGGGCAACGCAAATTCGTTCATGGCGGGGCAGTTCGAAAATCCCGCCAATCCCGATTATCACTACAAAACCACGGCAGTGGAGATTTTTGAGCAGATGGAAGGACGGATTGACGCAATTGCAATTGGATCGGGAACTGCCGGAACGTTTACCGGAATCGCACGCTATTTGAAGGAACGCCATCCCCGCGTGCTTACATGCGTCGTCGAAACGCAAGGCTCGGTTCTTGGCGGTGGCAAACCCGGCAAGCACAAAGTGGAAGGTATCGGCGCAAGTTTTATTCCCAAAAATTTCGATCCAAAAGTGTGCGACGAGATCATGATGGTGAGCGACGCTGATGCCTTCGACACCGTCAAACAACTGGCTTCCCAAGAGGGAGTTCTCGGGGGATCGAGCGCAGGCGCCAACGTATTCGCGGCGTTGCAAATTGCGCGGCGGTTAGGAGTGGGAAAGCGTGTTGTGACGATAATTCCCGACTCAGCCGAGCGGTATCTCTCCAAGAAGATATTTGAAGGCGGAATTTAAGCTTCGGACGCACCGCCGCCCACGTAGGGACGGACGCCCTCGTCCGTTCAGGTTGAGCGCAGCTCAACAGCGAAATCAACAATAGGTTATTCTGTCCAATTGACCCCACAAAACCATGAATAAGCAAAAACTCCAGGGATTCGCAACTCGCGCCATTCATGCCGGCCAGCAACCAGACGAGGAAACAGGCGCTGTTGCCCCTCCCATTTATCCGACGTCAACTTACGTTCAGCAGGAAATTGGCAAGCATAAGGGCTACGAGTACGCCCGCGTCTCTAACCCCACACGCGACCGGCTCGAAGAGAACCTCGCTGCGCTCGAAGGCGGTATTGGATCGCGAGTCTTCGCCAGCGGGATGGCCGCTATCAATGCTATCTGCACGATGTACAAATCCGGCGACCATGTAGTGTGTGGAAATAATTTGTACGGAGGTGTCCCGCGCCTGTTTAACCAGGTTCTCGCGGGTTACGGATTCGAATTCACCTACATTGACTCGTCCAACGTGAGAGAGGTCCAGCGCGCCATTCGTAAAAACACGCGGATGGTTTACATCGAGACGCCGGCAAATCCGCTGATGTCGCTCAGCGACATTCGAGCGATCAGCGAAGTTTGCCGCGGCACGAAAGCCGAGTTAGTCGTGGACAACACTTTTATGTCTCCGTACTTTCAGCAGCCGATTCCTTTGGGCGCGGATATGGTGGTTCACTCGACCACCAAATTTCTCAATGGACACAGTGATGGTTTGGGCGGCGCTGTGGTTTGTACACGGACGGAGCAGATGGAGGAATTGGGATTCGTACAGAAGGCAGCAGGCGCGATTCTTTCGCCGTTCGAATGCTGGCTGATTTTACGCGGAGTCAAAACCCTTGCCGTGCGGATGGAGCAACACGACCGAAATGGAAGGCTCGTGGCGGGATTTCTGGACGGCCATAAGAAAGTTAAAAAAGTCTTTTATCCGGGACTGCCAGATCATCCACAGTATGAATTGGCCGAGCGTCAGATGACTGGCTTCGGCGCGATGATTGCATTCGAAACGGGATCGCTTGCCAATGCAAAAAAAATGTTGAAGAAAGTTCGGCTATGCTCGCTGGGAGAATCTTTGGGAGGGGTTGAAACACTTATCTCGCACCCCGCAACCATGACTCATGCCAGCCTGGGAGCAAAAGGAAGAAAAGAAATTGGAATCACGGACGGGCTGGTCCGCATCTCGGTGGGAATTGAGGATGTGGAAGACATCATCGCAGATCTGAAGCACGCCTTAGCGGCGATTTAGTCCGGTCCAAATTTTTCTAGGCGATTCACCTGGTATTTGAACTGCGATTCAATTGCGCCCTTTGCGGGCGCGTGATCTTCATCGCATTTACCCCGGACTTACGTCCGGGGCTAATATATGCCGCTCCTTCGGAGCTGGTTCGTGAACGGAATTGGCAGCTCGCGGAGATGCAGAACCTAATCCGCCTGTACTCCTTCAAACAAATCCGTCTCCGATGGCATTGCACCATATTTTACCGACGCTGCGAGATGGAACCTTTCCACGCCTCCGCGACCGCGAATATTTTGTTCGAACATCGGCCACAACGGCGACTGGCTGGTATGGGTTTTGAAGGCTGCGATTTTCGTTTCAAGCTGCTCGCGAATATCAATGACGGTGGTCGCAGGAGGCATGGTAATCGGCTGCCGGCCAGGGATCGCAAAATCAGCGGTCGCATAATAAAGCTTCTGAGTTCGGTGCGATTTTAGTCCCTCCGCTATTTGGTCAGGATAACGGTTATCGCGCCCCGCCCAATGGAACGCCAGCGAGGCGAACACGGAAGCCATGGAGTGATCCGGATGACCGGTCAATCCTCCTTCGGGTCCAAATGTAAGCATCACGTTCGGACAAAACCGGCGGACATGATGCGTCAGATCGCAAACTACCCGGTATAAATCCTGGCGATAGAGTTGACCGTCGGGATAATCCAGCACCATTCCCTCAGAAACCTTCAGCATTTCGCAGGAAATCGCAAATTCCTTTCGCCGAATGTCGGCCAGTTGCTGATCGCTCTTTGCCACGCCTCTGTGGGTCGCAGCTTGACCGGGCGTAAGGCAGATCACACAAGTCTGAACTCCGAGATCGCCATATTTCCGCAGGGACCCGCCGAACCCTCCTGCTTCGTCGTCTGGATGGGCCGTAACGCACATCAGCCGCATGCCCTGGTTATTGGCTGGTTTTTGAGGCATCGCATGATTGTATCGTGAGGGTCTTATCCCACTCCGCGGGCCAGGTATGCAATTGTTTGCGCTTTGCCAGCTCTTCCCAAATAAATATCCGAACAATCGCCCGCATGCCATCTAAAATCGGAAGGGACCTTTCGCCAAAAGGGCCGCCGGATAAGGAGTCTGCGTGCACGTACTCGTCACGACCGACACGTTGAGCGGTGTTTGGACATACACGCGCGAGCTTGTCACCGGTCTCGTTTCCCGGGGTGCGCGAGTCACGCTGGTTAGCTTCGGAGACATTCCTGGGCCCGAGCAAACGGCATGGATGGATAAATTGCACGGGTTGGAATATCGCCCGACGGCTTTTGGTTTGGACTGGATGCAGGAAGGCCAGGAAGATTTTAAAGATTCTTCCGCGTACCTGGCCGCGTTGGTAAAAGAACGCGACCCAGATTTGCTGCACTTCAACCATCCGTGCTATGGCAGCCTTGCTGTGGGAACTCCTCGAATCGTGGTGGCTCACGGAGATTTAATCAACTGGTGGAAGGCGGTTCACGGCCATGAGCCAAAAACGACACAATGGCTGCGACGTTATCGGGAGCGGCTTAACGAAGGTTTGCGCGCGGCCGACGTAGTGGTCGCGCCCACAGTTTGGATGCTGGATGCCATGCGCTCATGCTACATGTCCTCACGGTGCATCTCACGGGCGCGACTCGCGATCATCTACCATGGACGCAATCCGGTGTCTTTCAATCCGTACGGGAAGAAAGACGATTCGGTGCTCGCCGTGGGGCGCATGCTAGATCCGGGAAGGCAGATCGGATTGCTAACTCAATACAATCATCGGCTGCCGATTTCAATTGTTGCCGCGGAATCCAGTGCCCAAGTGCCAGGAATTCCGATTCGTGCCGATGTCAAAGCTGCGATTGATGAAACTATCGTTTCGTTGAAAGGACGCCAGACAGAAGTCCAGATGCGCGCACTTTACAGCCGAAGTTTGATTTACGTCGCGACCTCACGCTATGAGCCATGCGGCATAACGGCAGTGGAGGCGGCATTATCCCGTTGCGCAATCGTGGCGAACGACATTCCGTGTCATCGGGAACTCTGGGGAGACGACGCATTATATTTCCAGCCGAATGATGCATCCGATCTCGCAGCCGTACTTCAGCGCCTGAGCGAAGACCACGAATTATGCCGTACCTATGCTAATCGCGCCTTCCGGAAGGCACACGAATGTTTTACAGCCAAGCAAATGATTGACGGTTATGCTGAACTGTATGACCGCGTGTTGCGGGATGAAATGAACGCCGCGGCTGCTTAATTAGACTTGCGTTGAACTGGCGGCCATTTTGACCTTACCTCTCGCGTTTGAAACGATCATATCTCTAATCTCGTTGAGCTGAAGGCTGGTCATGTCCCGCTTGGGGACGAAAATGAGACCGTTGTTCGGCTTAACGAACATAAAAACACTGCCTGTTTCACAAATGTCTGAAATTCCTCCCCAGTAGTCGGTAGCTTCAAAACTCTGACCTTTCAGTTTGATTCCTTGCCCGTCAATGGTCACGGAAACGCGATCATGCATCCACGGAGTCCTGGCGAATAGGCGGTGCCATCGCCAGCGAGTTACAAGAAGGCTGAACGCAATGATGCCGACTGCTATCAAGGCGCCAATCAAGCCATTGCGTAAGTGCTCAGGGTGATTAAACAAAGCGATTATCACAACGACGAGAATCGTAACTGGATACCAAAATCCGCGAATCAGCGCAAGTGGATGTTTGAGTAGCCACGCGATCTGCGCCGAAACATAATCTGACTCGCGATATTGAATCTCTAGTGTCATGCCGCATAGGGTAGCGGAAAAGACTTCCGAAATTCAACTCATTCTTTCTCTTTGTGTAGCTGTCGCTGGCAGTCAAAGGCCGGAAGCTGCTATCTTCGTCATATCGCCAACTCATTAGAGGGAGAACTTATGTCCGCAGTAAAAATCACTGTCAGGAAAAATGGTCCTTATCGCGTGGAAGCACCCGAAGGTTCCGTGGAGCTAGTTGATGCAGATGGAAACAAGTATGACCTGACCGGCAAACCGGCGTTTTCATTGTGCCGATGCGGGGGATCGGTCAACAAACCATTCTGCGATGGAACCCACAGCAAGATCGGGTTTCAGGGGGCCGAGTTGGCGGTGAAGAAGGCGGACGAACCGCCTGCGCCGAATGTGCCTTCGCAAGGTGATTAAGTTCGCAGAGAACCGGTTTTCTTAGTGCCCCTTTGTGTCCTTGGTGGTTTACAGCCCTGGAAATGCTTGAACCGCGAAGGGCACGAAGTAAAGTTAATGAATTGTCTTCGTTTTGCGGGACATGTAATCCATCAGCAGGTATTGTCCCAGAGTGTAGGGAGTCGTGAAGTAGGCTTTCCCGCGGCACATTTCAGTTACCTTTTGCACGAACTGCACCAGGCCGTAATCAGACGCCAGCATGAAGGTGTTGATCATTACTCCGGCGCGCTTGCACTTAGAAACTTCTTCCAGCGTCTGGCTTACGACAAGCGGATCGAGTCCAAACGCATTCTTATAGATCCGCCCATCTTCTAAAGTCAGGGCTGAAGGTTTTCCGTCCGTGATCATCACAATCTGCTTCATGTCCTTGCGCTGGCGCTGGAGGACTCTTTGCGCCAATCGAAGACCTTCGCGGGTATTGGTGTAATAAGGACCAACTTGCACGCGAGCCAATTGCGAAAGCGGAACTTCCTCGGCGGAATCGTGAAACAGAATCAGCGACAGCGAATCTCCGGGATACTGCGTCCGAATAAGATGCGATAGTGCCATCGCAACTTTTTTTGCGGGCGTGAACCGGTCTTCGCCGTACAGAATCATCGAGTGTGAGCAGTCAAGCATCAGCACGGTCGCGCACGACGATTGATATTCGCACTGATGAACTTGCAGGTCGGAATATTCGATGTTCAGCGGCAGTTTCAATCCCTCGCGCTGAATCGCACTCGAGAGAGTTGCCGTAATATCAAGATTCAACGTATCGCCAAACTCGTAAGTGCGGGATGCGCCGCTGGTTTCGACGCCGGTGGCGAGATCGCGGGTATCGTGACGCCCAAAATTTGATTTACCGAGCGATCCCATTAAGTCGCGCAGGGTCTTGTAGCCCAGAAAGTCCAGACTCTTGTCGGTAATCTCAAACTTGGCTTGCTGGGGATCTCCCGATCGTTTGTTTCCGACTGAAGGCTGGGCAGGGTCATGCGGCTGATCAATGCTGATGTAATCCTCCTGCTGCATGCGCTGGATCAATTGCTCAATCAGCTCGTCAAGATTGCCTTCCATCGCCATTTGCTCGAGTTGCTGGCGCATCTGCTCGTCCAGCAAATCGCTTTCAAAGAGCGCTCGCTCAATGGCGCGGCGGAGGTCATCGAGCGACTGTTCGCTGTCCGTGAACTCGTCGTACATAAAATCCTGAAAGCCGCTCTGAAGAAGATAATCGGAGAGCGCACCGAGGAGATCTTCCAAGCTCATCTCGCCAGCGGGATCAGGAACGTATTTGCTATACCGGATGCGTTTCATGACGGCAGTCGTTGGTCTTGGGTCGTTGGTCGTTGGCTTAAACCATTCCCGAGTTTTTGGGATTGGCCGACGACCAAGGACCAACCGCTAACGACGTTTTTCCTAGTTATACGGCCTTCTGTTTCGAACCGGCATATCTTCACGCTCAAACGGTTTTTCTGGCGCTTTGGTCTGTTTTTCTCCCGCCGTGAAGACACGTTCCTCGTTACGGCCAATGCGTTTGTGAGCGTGCAATCCCTCGAGCACGAACTCCGCTGCGGAAACTTGGGCTTCGGTCGTATCTTTGGGGCCGACGTTTAATTTTGTGGCTTTTTCCACCAGACCTTGAATACCGCGCAACGAATGCAAAGCCTCGGAAGAGCTTGCGCCGTCGGACAGTTGGATTTCTCCTCCAAGATCGAACCATTGCACGATCTGTTGCATGTCCACGCCTTTGAAGTAGGAGTCGTACGTCTTCGCTACTGCGACCCGGATTAGCTCGCGGCCAACATGGTCGGCGCCCTTCATCTCGCCTTCGTATTCCAGTTCCAGTTTTCCGGTGATCGCCGGCAGGGCAGCGTAAACGTCTCCGATTCGAGGCATAACCACTTTCTCGTTATGCCGCAAGGCCCGCCGTTCGGCATTTGAAATCACATTCTCCAGGCAGGAAATTGGGAGCCGCTGGCTGACTCCAGAGCGTTTATCAATCTTCTTGTCTTCGCGCGCGCCAAACGCAATCCGTTCAACGACCTCTCGCACGTATTTGGGGACTTGGGTTTTGTTCCCATTTCGCTGCGTCCAGGCTTCCTGTGTGGTAATCGCAACGCCCTCTTCGACCGATGCGGGATAGTGCGTGCGAACTTCCGAGCCGATGCGATCTTTCAGAGGGGTAATGATTTTTCCCCGGGCTGTGTAATCTTCGGGATTCGCGCTGAACACCATCGCCACGTCGAGCGGCAGGCGAATCGGATATCCCTTTATTTGAACATCGCCTTCCTGCATGATGTTGAATAATCCGACCTGAATCTTTCCTGCGAGGTCGGGCAGTTCATTGATCGCAAAGATGCCGCGATTGGCACGTGGAAGCAATCCGTAATGTACAGTCATTTCACTGCTGAGTTCATGGCCGCCACGGGCCGCTTTGATCGGATCAATATCTCCAATCAGGTCTGCGATCGTCACATCCGGGGTGGCGAGCTTTTCCACGTAGCGTTCGTCCGGCGTGAGATAGGCGATTGGAGTGTCGTCGCCGAGGCGGGCGACCTCTTGCTGACATCGCCGGCAGATTGGCGAGTAGGGATTGTCATGAATTTCGCAACCTGCGACGTAAGGCATTTGCGGATCGAGCAATCCCGTTAGAGCGCGCAGAATCCGGCTTTTGGCCTGTCCGCGGAGACCCAGCAAAATAAAATTATGGCGTGAAAGAACGGCATTCGTAATTTGCGGCACGACCGTGTCGTCGTAGCCAACAATCCCAGGAAAAATCTGCTTGCTCTGACGAATCTTTGCGATCAAATTGTCGCGCAGCTCATCCTTAACCCGGCGCGTCCGCAGATTTTCTTCTGAGAATGGACTCTGGCGCAACTCGCCGAGTGTCTGAGGGAAACTCATGATAAAAAACCCCACAAAGAACAGCGTTGAACGGATTATACGCCGCTAGCCTCATGCCGTCTGATTTGACGCGGCAGTTCCCACGCAGGACGGGTGAACCGCAGTGTCTTCTATAACACGAACATCACGATGGAGCGACGGGCGCCCTCGCCCGTCAAAGAAAGTCAATTGCATCTTCGGCGTTACAGAAGATTCGGAACACTGTTCCGTAATAAACTCTCTGCATGTCATCCAACAAGATTGATTTGACGGACGAAGTTGTCGTGGTTACCGGCGCCTCCATGGGCATCGGCGAGGCGATTTCCAAAATTTTTGCCGATCATGGCGCCGCGGTCGTGATGCTCTCGCGCGATGCCGGACGTGCGGAAGCTGCACGCGCTCGAGTGGGCCACGCTGAGAAGACGCTGGCGCTTGCGTGCGATGTGCGCAATCGCGAAGAAATTGACCGGGTCATTGGACTCACGTTGCATCACTACGGCCGCATTGATGTCTGGATTAACAATGCGGGCCACGGATTGTTAGATTCGGTGGCCGATGCGGACATGGCAGCCTGCCGCGAGACGTTCGATACGAACTTGTTCGGAACGATTGAAGCGATGCAGGCTGTCATTCCCGTCATGAAGCAGCAAGGTTCTGGGACCATCGTAAATATTTCCAGCGTGGCCGGACACGTCCCGGTGCCGTTCCTCGCAATTTACAGCGCAACGAAATTCGCCATGAATGCGATTGGCAAGGGCGCGCGGGTCGAACTAAAGAAATTCGGAATCAATGTGTTGACGGTTTGTCCGGGATACGTGCGCACCGACTTTGGCGCGAATGCGGTCCGGGGCAGGGAATTGAAGCAAGTCAGGCCTGGATCAGTTCGCGGAATCAGCGCCGCGCGGGTCGCGCGCGCCGTATTTCAGGGGTGTGCGAAGAAAAAGCGTGAAGCGATCGTGCCCTGGACTATGCACGCAGTGGTTAAAATCTATCAATTGTTTCCAGGATTGGTGGAATGGGCAATGCTAAGAATGGCGAAGCCTACGGTGTGATTTATTCCGATTTCGCCGTCTTTATTTTGGTTAGCTCAATTCCGACAGCATCGCTTCCATTTCCGATTGCGCATGGGCATTTCCCGTGCGCGAGGCGGAGACGATTCCATCGGATAACATCTTTACTGCCTCGTCATTCCGGCCGCATTTCGCCAGTGTTTGCGCGGCCATAAAATATCCCGCCGTGTAATCGGGATGCGCGGACAACAGTTTCTTGAATTCTTCCAAAGCCCCTTCGACGTCGCCAATCCTGGAGAACTCCATGGCGAGTCCATAACGTGCGAATGTGTCGTCAGGATTTTGCTCCAGAATCTCGTTGAGGGCGGCAATACGATCCATCAAAAACCAACTTTCGCGGGCTGGCTGTTCAGTAAAGCAGAATACCAGCGCCACAGCGGCGGCGATCAGACCAAAATGCGTCGCATATTTCACCGCAGGGGCTCCACGCCTCGCGGGCCTCATTTGAAGACGATTACGGAGTCCTTTTCGTTGCCGGCGAGCGTTCATCCAATGTTCGAAAGCCTTCTGGTACTTCGAAGAGCTTCGGGTCCGGATCCGAGGGACTAAGGTTGGTGATGGTGAACGTTTGAGTGCCGAACCTGGGATCGGTGATTTTGGAAAGCAAGTTAATTCCCAAGTGCGGCGAATACCAGAATTCCCGCTCCACGGTGACCTTATTATCATTCCCGAATACGCCCGGATTATATATCGTGCTGATTCTGGTGCCTGCCACGTCCTCACCCTGAAGTGATCCATCCCCGAGATCTTCATGGTTGACGAATCCTTGATCGTTGGGGAGAGTCAGCGTTCGCGTCCCACGCACTTCTATACGGGGAGCGGAAGCAGTCTCCGTGTATTCTGTCACATTGCAAATATGCCGCCCGTCCATCATGCAGGTGTGCACAGTATGCTTAATGGGGTCGCCGACTTGAATCGCGGTCATTGTTGACTTCTGCTGCATTGATTTCGGAACCAGACCTCAGCGCTCTTCGTAGATGCGTCCTTTACGATCTCGGGCAATCTGGCGTTCGTTCACCAGAGTAATAGTGCCGCCATCGGACATCGCGCGCATCCACTCTGTTTGTAAGGTTGCGGTGAATGGCGCATTCTGCATGGGCGGAATAGAGATACTATCGAGCGTCTCGCGGACACCCCCGTCGGATTGACGCATTGACTGGTGAGGTATTTGAGACTGGCCCAGCGCAGCCACGGCAGCCAAAAAGTTGAGCAGGAGAAGCAACGAGGAAGCGGAACGCATGGAGGACTCCAAAATTTTGAGCTTTCCGGCCCCGACGCTTCCGGAGAGCACGTCTCAGAAGGATATAGTAGCGCAGCCGGCAACAGGCGGCTGATGAGAACAGAATTATTCTACTGTGCAGTACCGATTGACCTCCTTCTCCCCCAGTGCTATAAAGACGAGGTTTTGTGCTGAGGGTTTCTCAAGGCAGCGAGAAATGCAAAGCATGGACATCCGACGCGGCCAAGCTCAGAAGTCTTGTTCTAGTCGTGTAGTGGAAGCGTGTTCGGAACTGCGGCCTAGCGATGAACGTGGCATTTACGCTCGTGAAATCGTTGCCAATTAAGTGGTGCCAAAACACGTTGTCATCCTGGACAAACTCGTCCTCGGAGGATTCGCTATGCGCAGCTCCCTTTCAGATCTGTTGTGCCGTACCCGCGGGGCAGTAAGAACCGCAGGGTTCATTCTGGCTGTCTTGATTGCTGGTACGTCAGCCGCACTGGCTCAACCCGCCCCGGAGGCGGGAGGCGAAGCCAACCTTAGGCTTCCCGATCTATCCCAGGTGAACTTTCTGGGAATGAATGGTCACAAGCTCCTCACCATCGGAATTCTATTTTGTATCTTCGGACTGGCTTTCGGGATGACGATCTACGTTCGCCTGAAGAATTTGCCTGTGCACCGGGCGATGCTCGAGATTTCCGAATTGATTTATGAAACCTGCAAGACCTACCTACTGACCCAGGGAAAATTCCTATTGCTCCTGGAATCGTTCATCGCGGTCATCATCATTTTGTATTTCGGCGTGCTGCTGAAGTTCGACGCGATCCGAGTTGTGATCATCCTGGGGTTCAGTCTCCTGGGAATTGCGGGCAGCTATGGCGTGGCATGGTTCGGCATCCGGGTAAACACGTTTGCGAACTCTCGGACGGCGTTTGCGAGTCTTCGCGGAAAGCCTTACCCGGTCTATCAAATTCCTCTCGAAGCCGGCATGAGTATAGGCATGATGCTTATCAGCGTCGAGTTGCTGATCATGCTTTTTATTCTGCTCTGGGTGCCAAGGGACTATGCCGGTTCTTGTTTCATCGGCTTCGCGATTGGGGAGTCGCTGGGAGCAGCGGCCCTGCGAATTGCCGGCGGAATTTTTACCAAGATTGCGGATATCGGTTCCGACCTGATGAAGATTGTCTTCAAAATTAAGGAAGACGATGCTCGTAATCCTGGCGTCATCGCCGATTGCACCGGAGACAATGCGGGGGATTCGGTTGGACCATCCGCCGACGGTTTCGAGACTTATGGCGTGACTGGAGTCGCGCTGATCACGTTCATCCTGCTTGGCGTGAAAGATCCGGTCGTCCAGGTGCAACTGCTGGTTTGGATTTTCGTAATGCGCGTTGCGATGTTGGTAGCGAGTACCGTGGCGTACTTCCTAAACGGCGCAATCGCCAAAGCGCGATATGCGACCAAAGATGAGATGAACTTCGAGGCTCCGCTTACCTCACTGGTTTGGATCACATCCATTGTTTCGATCGTCCTTACCTACATCATCTCTTCAGTGATCATTCCACTGCTCGGGGGAGACTCCTCGCAATGGTGGAAGCTGGCTACGATCATTTCTTGTGGAACATTGGCGGGTGCCGTCATTCCAGAACTCGTGAAAGCCTTCACGTCAACGGAATCGCGTCATGTAAGGGAAGTCGTTATATCCGCACAGGAGGGTGGGGCGTCGCTGGGAATTTTGTCTGGGTTCGTTGCGGGAAATTTCAGCGCATATTATTTGGGCGGAACAATGGTGATTCTGATGTCGGTGGGTTATTACTTCAGCATGATGGGCCTCGCTGCGGCGGCGACGATGATTGCCGCGCCGGTTTTCGCATTCGGACTGGTCGCCTTCGGATTCCTCGGGATGGGCCCGGTGACCATCGCTGTGGATTCTTACGGTCCGGTCACGGATAATGCTCAGTCGGTTTATGAGCTGTCTTTAATTGAACACATCCCCGGAGTAGAGGGTGAACTCAAGCGGAATTACAACATTGACGTTAATTTCGAACGCGCCAAGTATTTGCTGGAAACCAACGATGGAGCCGGGAATACCTTTAAGGCCACGGCAAAACCGGTGCTGATAGGGACCGCGGTTGTCGGCGCGACGACGATGATCTTTTCGATCATCATGGATTTGACCTCCGGGCTCACCGAAAACGTAGATAAGCTGTCATTGCTGCATGCGCCATTTGTTCTGGGACTGATTACCGGGGGCGCGATGATTTACTGGTTTACGGGAGCGTCCACGCAAGCCGTGACTACCGGCGCTTACCGTGCCGTGGAATTCATCAAAGCCCACATCAAACTTGAAGGCGTCGAAAGAGCCTCGATTGCAGACAGCAAAAAAGTGGTCGAAATTTGCACCAAGTACGCGCAGAAGGGAATGCTGAATATTTTCCTCGCCATCTTCTTTGCAACTCTGTCGTTCGCGTTTGTTGAGCCGTTTTATTTCATTGGCTATCTGATGTCCATTGCGATCTTTGGACTTTATCAGGCGATCTTCATGGCAAATGCCGGTGGCGCGTGGGACAACGCCAAGAAAATTGTGGAAGTGGAGTTGAAGCAGAAGGGTACGCCGCTGCACGATGCCACGGTCATCGGTGATACCGTCGGCGATCCGTTCAAGGATACCTCCTCTGTGGCCCTGAATCCGGTAATCAAATTCACGACTTTATTTGGCTTGCTCGCTGTGGACTTGGCAGTGAAGTTGACGTTCGAGCGGGGCGCTGTGCTGGGACACATCCTGGCTGCGATTTTCTTTGCGGTGTCGTTTTTCTTTGTGTATTGGTCCTTCTACGGAATGCGCATCGGAACGGAAAAGAGTTTACCTAAAGTCAGCATGGCCGCAGCCGACTAAGGCCTTACTTGTGAGAGGGAAAGCCGCTGGAATCAGCGGACAGCGGGTTGCGTGACGTCGTATTTCGAGATATTGGCGCGAACCGTCTCTACATAGCTTCTGCCGAGCTGAACAGTCCAACGCACATATCCTTGCGGTCGTGGGTCAGTTTGCCTAGGTAGCAGAAAAACAATCAACCACGGAGGACACGAAGGCCAGTTTCGACGGTTTCCTTCGTGCAACTTCGTGTCCTTGGTGGTTGATTGTTTTCGCAACTTGACCCAATACCCCGGGTGCCACTACCTGCTCCCGGTTACGAAGTGAGTTTGGATTGAAACTGACCCACCACCGTCCTTGCTTATCTCTTCGCCCTTTTGTCCCAATTGTTTACAATAGGGAGCCGTTTCTGAGCCCTCGAAACGGAAGGCGCATTGGAAGACATAAAGGACAAATCGGACAGGATCCACCCAGTTTACTGGCGGGTCGAAGGCAGTTTGCTCGAACTGACGACGGTGCGCCCTATTGGGTTCTTTACATGGAACGCCCAAACATTCTCGGAGCGATGGATTCGGCGGGGTCTGGTTTTGCTGATGGCAGCGTTGCGCCCTTTCCTGTATGCCTCGAATAGAGTGTTTGCAACGCGCGCGGTCCATACCGTGCTGAGGGGAGTGAGCCAGGACAGGCTGGAATTACTAGGAGAAGAATACTTCAAGTATGCGTTGAAGCCGGCGCTAAAGCATGAGGGAGTACAACAACTTAAAAGCTTGTTAAAAACTGGAGCCGAGGTGGTGCTCGTGAGCCAGGGCTTGGACGTTGTGATGCGGCCACTGGCGGCTTACCTCGAAGTGAATCAAGTGATCGCGAACAGGATGGAATTTCGCGATGGCATCGCTACTGGGCGGCTACTGGATCCCGTGGTACGTCCACGCGGCGTATTTGCACGGATCACCGGGGCAGGGTCGGATGGCAGGCGCCAACCGGAGCAACTTGTTACTGATCTGGAGCTTTCCAGCGTGACGGCTTTGACTTCTGCGGCGACTCCGTCCGTGCGGCCAGCGGTAAAACTTGACCGTCCAATTGTCCGGTTTAGCGGAGAGAAATCCGGCGGCCCACTTTCGATTAGAAAAGCGCTTTCCCGAAAAAATGTGATGCTGATTGGCGTGACCGGCTTTATCGGCAAGGTATGGCTGGCGAATACGCTGATGGATTTGCCGGAAATTGGAAAGATTTATCTATTGATCCGGCGCCAGAAATCGAACCCCGCGCAAAACAGGTTTGAAAAGCTGGTGGAAGAGTCTCCCGTATTCGATCCATTGGCTCGGCGGCATGGACCTGATCTTGGCCGGTTTATAAGCGAACACGTGGAAGTGGTGGAAGGCGACGTCTCACAGCCGGGGCTTGGAATCGCACCCGATCTGGCAAAGATTCTGAGCAAGGATTTGGATATCGTTATCAACAGTTCTGGCCTGACCGACTTTAATCCAGACTTGCGGGATGCCCTGTCCACGAATGTGGATGCGGCGCTGAATATTTTGGACTTCGTCCGCGAATCGGACCATGCGGGATTGCTGCATCTTTCAACCTGTTACGTCGCCGGAACCAGGGATGGAAGAGTCGCTGAGATTTTACGTCCCAATTACACGCCGGTTGACCTCAAGAATTTTGATGCCGAGCAAGAATGGCGTTCGCTGCACGAATTCGTGAAATCGGCTGAGGCCAAAGCGTCAGGCGCGGAGGTCACGGAATCGCTTCGAAAACAAGCCCTGGTTAAAGAACATGCTGCAAAGGATTTGCATGGCGCGGCCTTGGAAAACCAGATCCGCAAAAACCGCGTGCGTTGGCTGCGGAACTATCTGACCGACGCCGGAACCACGCGCGCGAATGAGTTGGGCTGGCCAAACACTTATACGCTGACAAAAAGTTTGGCAGAATCGCTGATCTTCAAGTTTGGCGCTGGCCTGCCGGTCGCGCTCGTACGTCCAGCGATCGTGGAAACCTCGATCGAGAAACCTTTTGTGGGATGGAATGAAGGGATCAATACTTCCGCGTCTCTTTCGTATCTGTTGGGAACTTACTTCCGGCAACTGCCAACTAATGAGCGTAAGCGGCTGGACATCATTCCCGTAGATTCGATATGCCAGGGCATGACGCTGATTGCGGCTGCCATCGTCGAGCGCCGTCATGACACGGTTTACCAACTGGCGACTTCAGTCACGAATCCCTGCGATATGCGGCGTTCAATTGAGCTAACCTCTCTGGCACATCGCAAACATTACCGGGCGCAGGAGGGGCTGGAGTATTGGTTGCGATTAAAGTTCGATGCAATCCCGGTTTCGAAGCAAAGATATGAGCGAATGTCGGCACCCGCGCAGAAGGCGATTATTAAATCCATTCAGCGGATTATGGCGCCCCTGCCATTGCGTAAAGCACCCTTGGCGAAGGCGGAGCGAAGCCTGGAAAGAGTAGAGAAGCTGATTGAGTTGTTCAAGCCTTTTATTCTTTTCAACGAGCAGGATTTTGTGGCGGACAACATCGAGAAACTTTCCTATGCGCTGGTACCGGAGGAGAAGGATGATTTTGGATACAACACGTCCTCGATAGATTGGTGGGATTACTGGATCAATATTCACATCCCGGCACTGCGCAAGTGGACGTATCCTTTAATTGAAGGGCGGCCTTTGGAAGTGCGGCAACCGCGTCAACTGCAATTTGAATCAATATCTGGCGGCATTGCGGCCAATACCGCGCAGCCTGAAGTGGCAAAGTTCGAAGTTAAGACCGGAACAGACGGAGCATCGTGGCGATTTTCCTGACCGGTTCCACCGGATATATTGGCGCGCACGTTGCCGCGAACCTGCTAGACGAGCATGGCGCATCTCTTAACCTTCTGATCCGGGCTCGCGACACGCAGGATGCGGAGCAGCGCCTGTGGCATGCTGTTCAGTTGCACATGGATTTTCCGCGCTTCTACGAACATCTGCAGACTCGCGTGAGGATATTTCGCGGCGATCTAACCGGACCGAATTTCGGTTTAGCGCGGGATGATTACGACCGCTTGATCCACACGACCGACTCGGTCATCCATTGTGCCGCATCGCTAAATCGCAAATCTGAGAAAACATGCCTGAACGTAAATTTGCGGGGAACATTGGAAGTGCTGCAGTTGGCTACGAGGGTAGATCACTATCACGGCCTCCGCCGATTTAGCCACGTAAGTACGGTTGCCGTGGCCGGCAAACGCAACAATGAAGTCGTAAAGGAAGAGAATTCAATCGATTGGGATCGTTCCGATTACGATCCATACGCGCGCACGAAGAAATTCTGCGAGCACATGATCCGGCAGCTACTTCCGGAAACGCCGATCACGATTTTCCGTCCCAGTATCGTCCTTGGAGATAGTCGCCGTGCCGAGACCACTCAATTCGATATGGTAAAGGCATTCGTGTTCCTGGCTGGGCTGCCAATACTGCCGTTTCGTTCCAACGACAAGATTGACATCGTGAACGTGGACTTCGTAGCCGACGCAATAGCGACGCTGCATCAAAAGGAAAATCCGCAATACGACACTTATCATCTTTCGTCCGGAACAGGTTCGCAGACTTTTCGTGAATTGACGAATACACTGGCGGCGGAACAGAACAAACGTGGGCCAATGTTTATGCCGTGGATGGAGCGTCCATTCTCGCGGACGGTTGACTTTCTTTCGAACCGGAAGGGAGCGGTGGCCTATGGCGCTTCATTGATGAAAGTCTTCATACCATATTTGGTTTGGAATACGGTTTTCGATAATACCCGTGTGACCACGGAACTTGGACGCAAACCCGTACCCTTTTCGCAATACAGTTATCCGCTTCTGAAGTTCAGCCGTAAAACAAATTTTTCGTATCAGTACGAAGGCTGGCCTGCCAAGGTTGGAGGGACAGCCGCATGATGGATTCCATCCTCGAAGCATGGGTGAGTTCGTCCATCGCACGTGCGAAAGTGGGATGGATGATGGGCAAAGGGAAACCCTGGCGTCCGGGAGAAAAATTAAAGTTGTTATTCGCCGGGTACAACGGCACCCGCAATACTGGCTCTGATGTGCGTCCCGAAGAGACTCTGCGTCAACTGCGGCATATTTTAGGCGCGGATAACGTCGAATTCAGCGTGATGAGCCAGGACTTTAAGCTAACCAATGGCTATTTCAACGGCGCTGAACAAGTTTATCTGCCGGATTTATTTCCGCCATTTCTGGCGCGCGAAATCCCAAAACATCACGGCGTAGTTGTTGTCGAGGGATCGGCATTCAAGAGCAAGTTTGCAAACGCGCTCACGACCATGATCATCGGATCATTGGGCATGGCCGCGGCCCAGAACAAGCTTTCGGTGGGATACGGATCCGAAGCCGGCCACATGGATCCGTCGGTGGAAAAAATGTGCGCCCGCTATTGCAAAAATTCCTTCATCATCACTCGCAACGAACAATCCCGTACTACGCTCCGCAAACTCGGAGTTCCGACGGAACTGGGAACCGATACAGCATGGACTTTCGAGCCGCTTCCGCCAGAGTATGGCCGAAAAGTCTTGCGGGACTCTGGATGGGATGGAAAGTTGCCGGTACTGATCGTATGTCCGATCAATCCATTCTGGTGGCCGGTGAAGCCATCGGTGACGAAGTATGCTGTGTGCAGCACGGTGGGCGCATACAAGGAGAGCCACTACCGGACAGTTTATTTTCATAAATCCGGCAAAGCAGTTGAGCAAGCTTTCGAGCGCTACTTAACCGCAATTGCCAAAGCTGTGGACGCGTTCCGGCGGCAACGCAAAGTGTTCACAGTTTTGGTTGCAACCGAGCAGCTCGACGTCCGCGCCTGCGAACGCATCTCCGAAAAGTTGGGCGGGTTGCCAATTTTCACGTCGGCGGATTACGACATGTATCAAATGGTGAGCATTCTGCGCGCCGGCAATATGATGGCGTCGTCGCGATTTCATGGCATCGTTACATCCATGCCCGCCCTTGTGCCATCGGCGGGAATCACCATGGACGAGCGCATTCGCAATTTGATGCGGGAACGCGGGCACGAAGATTTACTGATGAATGTGGACGATCCGGACCTGGAGCAAAGATTGCTATTCGCGCTGAATAAGCTGGCAACGGAGCCCGAACCGATTGCGGATGCAATCGGCCGCACGGTGGCACGCAACCTGAAAGTGATGGCGCGGATGGGAGTGTATTTCGAGGAGGAAGTTCAGCGGCGATATCCGGAGTTTCCGACGCGCAAGGGCGAGTGGGGTTGGGAGGATTACCTGCCTCCGATGAGCGCGGGGTTGCATAAGCTGGTTGAAACGTATAGCTAAGCGCGATTTTTTCGGCTCCGCGGTTCGGGACGACAATTTCACACAATTGATGAGCTTTCTCGATGACATTTTCGCGCAACTTGAGGCGGCCGGTGAGGCTGCCGTGGTCCAGGAAATTCGTGACGGAAGAATTATTTCTGCGAGCGGGCGCGAACTGCTGGAGATGGTAGACCGCGCTCGCGCCTTCATCGCCGCGAAGAAACTTGCCAAGGGTGAGCGGTGCGCTTTGCTGGCTCACAACAGCATTCGTTGGATTGCGATGGACCTGGCAATCATGGCGGAAGGATTGATAGTTGTTCCGCTTTATGCGCGGCAGGCTGCTTCCGAGCTTGTCAGCATGATGAAGGATTGCTCCCCGGCATTGATTTGTTGCGGGGACGCAGCATTGCGGGATGAGATTTTACGGGGATGGGCGGAAGCTCCGCCGCGGGTAATTGTTGAGGATATATTTGGCGGCTCGACTGAGGAGTTGGTCGCTGCTTCGCGGGCGGAAGCGCCCGCGCCACACAATCTCTCCGATCCTGTAACTATTATTTATACTTCGGGAACCTCTGGCGACGCCAAGGGTGTGGTGCTCAACGCTGGAAATATTGCGCATATGCTAGGTTGCACTTCCACTTGGCTACCGGAACGCAAAAATGGCCAGGATCGCGTCTTCCACTATCTCCCGTTCTGTTTCGCGGGTTCGTGGATCATGCTGTTGACTTCTCTGCAACTCCGAAACTTGCTGATTGTGAACACCGATCTCACCAAGTTGCCCAGCGATATGCGGTCAGCCGCGCCGGATTACTTTCTAAATGTTCCAGCGCTGCTTGAACGAATGCGTAAAGCCGTGGACGAACAGCTCTGGAAAACAGGTGGCATAGCGCTCAGCGTTTACAGCCATGCCAAAGGTGCGTGGTTTCGCAAGCACGAAAAGCGGGGACGTGTGATGGATTCCGTTTGGTTGAATCTTGCCAGAAAAATGGTGTTTCCGACGATTCGTAAAAAAATGATTGGACCAAATCTCCAAGCGCTAATTTGCGGTTCGGCTCCGCTCAATGTCGAAACTCAACTCTACTTTATGATGCTTGGCATCACTGTGCTGCAAGTCTATGGATTGACGGAAACCGCCGCAATATGCACCATGGATGATCCTCATCACGTCGAGGCCGGGCGAGTTGGGCCCGCAATCAAAGGGATTGAAATGAAGTTGGGTGAAAATGAAGAGATTGTCGTGCGAGGACCAAATATTTTTCCGGGATATTGGAATCGTCCTGCCGAGACCGCCAAAGCATTGCAGGACGGATGGTTTCGCACCGGCGATCAAGGCGAAGTGGATGCGGCAGGGAATTGGCGAATTATAGGGCGCATCAAGAACCTGATCATTCTTGGGTCAGGTCACAACATTTCTCCGGAACCGATTGAAGATGAGTTGCTGAAAACAATCACCGGCGCGCGACAGGTAGTCCTGGCGGGGAATGGCCGCGGTTATCTTTCGGCGATTGTTACTGGAGAAGTGAAGCCCGAAGCCGTGCAATCCGCCTTGGATATGGTGAATGTAGATCTGCCGCATTACAAGCAAGTCCGAACTTTCTATATTTCTCCCGTGACGTTTTCGATTGAGAACGGCTTGCTGACGGCGAACGGCAAATTAAAGCGCGACTTAATTGCTGACCGGATGAAGGCGGAGATCGAGACCATGTATAGGGTCAAGCAGGCGTCATGAAGGGTTTTCATGGCAAATCACTTTCCTGGGAATTAAAGGACGGAGTTATTGAGTTGGCGCTTGCCCGAGATCCGTGCAATGAGATTGGATCGTCAACGCTCGAAGACTTGGAGAGGTTTGCAACGGCGATTGAGAGCGCCGAAGATCACGCCCATGCGGTAATTATTTACAGCACGCTGAAGTGCGGATTTTGCGCTGGAGCCGATTTGCGAGAGCTTTATCGGCGTTCCCAGGAAATGGACGGCAAGGCTGCGGTTGTAGGCGTACGGGAGTTTCTCGAACGAATTCATCGAGTGATGAACGTTATGGATGCGTCGCCGTTGACCACGATAGCCGCCGTCCACGGCGTGACCTTCGGCGGAGGATTTGAACTCGCACTTGTCTGCGACTTGATAATTGCCGACAAGACAGCGCGATTTTGTTTTCCTGAGTTGCGGCTTGGGCTCATTCCGGGCTTTGGTGGAATTCCGCGCCTGAAGCGAGATTTGGGGAATGGGGTTGTGCGGGATTTGTTGCTGACGGGGCGGAGCTTCAACGCAACAAGAGCTCACTCCGTTGGCTTAATAAGCCAGGTCGTTGGCGAAGGTGAAGCATTGCGAGTGGCTCGCGCTACGACTGCACAGCTAAAAAAGTTTGATCGTCGGACTGTGGCAGCCGCAAAAAAGTTCATCAAGCCGATTCCGTACGAGGACCTCCGTCAAGAAATTAATTTGTTCTGCGAACTGTTTGTGCAGCCAGCTGTTGCAGCGGGCTTGCGAAGGTTTGTAGAGAGCACCGAGCCACAGCCCTATTTGCCGTAAAATCACAAGGCAGTACGAAGGCGTAACAAAGTTAAAAACAATGCGAAATGCCGATCAAACATTAGACGAAATTCTCAACCTCTCTGCCGCCCATTTTAAGGTGCCGCGCGAGAAAGTGAACCCTGACGATGATTTTTTCAAGACTCTGCGTATAGATAGTTTGCAGGCGCTGGATCTGCTCACGAGATTGGAAAATCATTTCGGAATTGAATTGCCGGACTATGAGTTGCAAGGCGTCTCCGATTTCCGGACGCTTGCGAGCCGGATTCAGTCCCGCCTATAGAATTTGTCGTTAATAATCAGGCGACGTATTTGTAGAATTCCATCCCTATGAGTAAAGCTTCCATCTACAATCGGTACTTTGAAAACAAACTCTGAGACCTATAGATTGCGACACGGAAATCAGCAACCCGCCAATGCTTGATCTCGACCGATACGGTTCCCTTGGGGCTGCCCTGCGCGACGCGCTGGAGAAGTGGCCGAATGAGCTCTGTTTGATCGAGTCAGACAGGGACAAGGAAAAAACGCGTCTCACCTATTCTGATTTCAAAGATATTGCGATGCCGATCGCCCGGGCGCTGGAAGATGCCGAGTTCAAGCCCGGTGATCGCGGGGCGATTGTTATGTCGAATCAGTCGAAGTGGCTGATTTCGGCGTATGTAATCTTCCACTGCGGAGGCGTGCTTGTGCCTCTGGACTACAAACTCAGCGCCGATGAGCATCTGCAATTGCTGGCACACTCGAAGGCAAATCTGCTCGTCATTGAATATCACTTGTGGCGCGCGATAATGCAGGCCCCTGATTTCAAGGATAGAGACTTCAAGAATCGAAAGCCGAGAATGGTGCTGGTCACGGAGGCTCCCCAGGGCGCGGACTTAGCGGGCGCGATCCGATGGGAGGAATTTAGCCGCAAAGGTAATCCTGCATTTGCGCCGCGGCAACTCGAAGATACGGCCTGCATTGTGTACTCCTCGGGAACGGGGGGCCGGCCTAAAGGATGTGTTCTTACACATGCGAATTATCTGGAGCAGTGCAAATCGCTGACCGCGCTTTTTCCCTTCAAGCCGGGGTTGCGGTACTTGAGTATTCTGCCGACGAATCATGCCATTGATTTTATGGTTGGATTCATTGGTCCGTTCGTATGCGGGGCTTGCGTGGTGCACCTGCGAACGTTGCGGCCGGAATATGTGCGCGACGGTTTCGTGCGTTACCGCATTAACTATGCCAGTCTGGTTCCTTTGGTTGTAAAGAATCTCGAACGTGGAATGAGAGCGAAGTTCGACGCACTGCCGAAAATAAAATTGTGGATATTGAAAACGCTGATTGCGATCAATAAATTACTGACACGTCGCCGCCCTCATGTGGAATTGAGCCGGAGCCTGTTGCCGCAGGTCCATCGCGCTTTCGGGGATAGATTGCTTGCCTTGTTCACCGGTGGCGCGTTCATGGAAGCCTCCACGCTTCAATTCTTTTACGATCTCGGAATACCCATCGCCAATGGATACGGGCTTACGGAGGCTGGCACAGCGTTAACGCTCAATGACTTCAAACCCTTCCGCGCGGATACGGTTGGCAAACCGCTTCCAGGAGTCGAGCTTCGCATCCTCAGTCCTGACGAGGAGGGCATCGGAGAAGTCGCGGCTCGCAGCAAGACCGTGATGTCGCATTACCTGGATGACCCTGAGCTGACCGCCGAAACGATCGTTGATGGATGGCTATTAACCGGGGATTTCGGACGTTTCGACAATACCGGCCATTTGCAGCTCTTCGGCCGCAAAAAGAACATGATCGTCACCGAAGGCGGCAAGAATATTTATCCAGAGGATGTTGAGGCAGCCTTCGATAATTTGGCGGTCAAGGAATATTGTGTTTTTGCGGCCAACTACATCTGGCCGACGAAAACTTTAGGGCAGGAAATATTAGTTCTTATATTGCGTCTAGATGCGAACCAGGACTTTTCAGACGTTCTCAAGGCGCAGATCATGGAATGTAATCGCCTGCTTCCGGATTTCAAACGGGTAAAAGGCTACATTGTGTGGGATGAAGATTTTCCGAGAACTGCGTCCATGAAGATCAAGCGCGAGTTTCTAGCCGAGCAGATCGGAATGGAATTGGATCGCGCTTCGGCTGGGTTGGAGATTTAGTGTGGCGTAGGGGCAGGTGCCCCCACCTGCCCGCCCAGACGAGGACGTCTGGGCCTACGTAATGTTTGCCGATACGGCCACTCGTGAACAGCGAAACTTTCCTTGCAATCGTGAATCCGGCGGCTGGCGGCGGACGTTGCGAGAAGCTCGTGGGGCCTGCGCTTGAACGGCTCCGCTCCGGAGGAATCAAGATTGATGTGGCTGAAACTACCGCTCGGGGCCATGCCACGGGACTCGCGAGAAAGGCGTACAGCAAGGGGCATACCAAATTCATCTCCGTCGGAGGCGACGGGACTTCTTTCGAGATAATAAACGGACTTTTTCCCGAAGCTCAGAATGGCGAGCGCCCGACGCTGGCATTCCTGCCCCTGGGCACGGGGAATTCTTTTCTCCGCGACTTCAGCGATCGCGGCGCGGACTACTCAATTGAAGCGTTATTAGCCGGGCGTTCGCGCCCATGTGACGTATTGAGACTCACACATTCCGATGGGGCCCTCTACTACACCAATCTCTTGAGCATGGGCTTTTCCGCGGACGTCGCCACCATGCGAGCCCGTCATTTCGGCGGATGGGGAGAACTGGGATATCAATCGTCCATTTTTATTTGCCTGGCTCGATTCCGGCGACGCGCATTTCCATTGAAGGTGGATGGCGAAGATAAGCTCGATGAGCGTCCATGCCTGTTCCTCACTTTCAGCAACAGCAAATTTACCGGCGGCACCATGATGATCGCTCCAAAGGCCGAAATTGACGACGGGCTGATCGAATACGTGCGGTGGGGGCCGATAGGCCGGATTGGACTCTTGCGGAATTTGCCGACGCTTTACGATGGTACGCATATTAACCATCCCTTGGCCGAGCGTCGCGCAGCCAAACGTGTTGACTTCTTGTTGGATGGACCCGTTGACGTCATGATGGACGGCGAGGTGCTTACTTTGCACTGCAAAACTCTGGACGTGCTGCCAAAGGCGCTGAACATCGTGGTATAAGTGTCACTTGTATGGCGGACGAAACTCCGGAATCCCAACGAAAAGTAACTCAGCCGACAACCTCTGGCAAGAGGGTGCTGGTTATTGGTCTCATAATTTTCTCGGCGTTTGCGATTTGGGCGTTTTGGTTGCGCCGCCGTCATCCAGACTATGACGCCTTTGCTCAATGTCTCGCCGCGAAACAGGTAAAAATGTATGGCTTATATTGGTGCACGCATTGCGCCGACCAGAAAAAAATGTTTGGGTCATCTTTCCAGTATGTTCCATACATTGAATGTGGAGTAAAAGGATCGCGGCAGGAGCAGCCGCAATGTGTCCAGGCCAACGTTAAGAATTTTCCGACGTGGGAGTTTCCGGGCGGCTCGCGGCATGAGGGTGTTCTGCCGTTGAAAGATATTAGTGAGCGGAGCGGATGCGGCGGCCTTCCGCATTTCTAGCCATGATTCCGCGCGTTAAGAGAATTTCGACAACAATCGTAGTGCTCTGCGTCGCTGGTATTGCGGTGTCGCTGCTGTCACTCCAACACCATTACGCGTCATCGAAATCCAGCTATTGTGATTTTGGCGCGAACTTTAATTGCGATATGGTGAACCGCAGCATTTATTCGAAAGTCTTCGGAATTCCGGTAGCTTTGATGGGCGCGTTGGGCTACAGCACATTGCTGCTTCTCACGAGCCTGCGCCGAAAGAAACAACAGATGCTATTCGTTCTTTTCGCGGCGTCTTTGGCGGGCGTGGCGTTCGCGCTTTACCTGACTTACGTAGAAGGCTTTGTGCTGGGAGTATGGTGCGTGTTGTGCTTGTCTTCAATGGGATTGATTTTAGCAATCGCGGTTCTTTCGGGACCGCTAATGGCCCCATCAAGACGCTAAATCTAGTTCGCTAAACCGCGACCGGCACGACTGAATGTTATGCGCGTGGGCCGCGCGGGCCTAATATGAACAAACTGATTGTCATCTTGGGTGTCGTCGTAATCGAGATCGCGATGGCAATCACCTTGGTACCATGGACGGATCACAGTCACATAGAGACGACCGATTTCGTCAATTTTTATGCCGCTGCCACTATCGTGCATGCCGGGGATGGGGCGAGACTTTATCGCCCTGAGACGCAGGATCAAGTTCTCAAGTCTATTCTCGGGCGAAAAGTTCCGGAGTATTTTCTGCATCCTCCCTTCGAAGCTGGGGCTCTTGCGCCCCTTTCGTATTTGCCGATTGAACGAGCTTACGTGCTCTGGACCTTATTGAATTTCTCACTTCTGGGACTTCTGCCATTGGTATTCGCGGAATCTGCGACATTCGTGGCGCAGAGGCACTATCTTGGACTTGTTGGATTCGTATTTCCCCCGGTGCTTGCCGCATTAACTCTTGGACAGGACTCGATCATAATTCTGTTCGCCATGAGCTGCGCGTATTTGCTGTACTCGAAATATCGTGATTTTTGGGGCGGAGTGGTACTGTCGTTGGCCACAGTTAAATTCCAATACGTGTTAATTGTTGTAGTGCTTCTAGCATTTTCGCGCAAATGGCGGCTGGTTGCGGGCTTTGCCGCAGGATGTGCATTCTTGATGCTGATCTCCCTGGCAGTGACGGGGCCAGCGGGAATTGTGGAGTACGTGAAATTTGTGCACAGTTTCGATCTTCATGGTGGCTACGGAAGCCTGCGTCCCGAGCTGATGGTGAACTGGCGCGGTTTCTTCTCCGGCACGGGATGGGTCCGCGATGTGCGCCTCTATTCCATCATTGGTTCCGTGATTCTGATCACTGGCGGGATATTGTGCTCACGCTCGGCGACGACGGTGGAAAGCCGCGAATTGACTTTCGCTCTGTATGTGGCCATAGCCGTGGCTGCCTCGCCTTACGCTTTTTTTGAGGACGCAACCATTTTACTGCTGCCGATATTCCTGGCCGTGGACTGGGTTTTATCTCGAGGACGGAGGGGACTTGCAGGAAAGCTGATTGTTTTTTCCTGCGTGTCGCTGTTTTTATGTCCAGTGATTCTAATGATTGTTGGCGGACATTATTGGTGGAATAGTCGCATCTATTTGATGTTCCCGGTGATCGTACTTTTTATTGTCGCGCTGATGGCTGAGCTTTGTTTGCGCAGAATGCCAGACTTACTGATTGCATCGGCATAGGAAGTAAGCTTAACCGACACGTTCGGGGTTCAGTAAATTCAATAATTGAGGCTGTGATCTTAGTGGGAGATGCGAAGAAGCCGTGATACTCAAAGCAGCGACTCAGAAGATCTGCAATTACACATCTGGGGAAAAGCCTGAGCTCTCCGTGGTTGTGCCTTGTCTGAATGAAGAAAATAGCGTCGGCGGATGCATCGAACAGATAATACGAACATTCGCGGAGCGCAATATTGCCGGCGAAGTAATTGTTGCCGACAATCGCAGCACCGATAAGTCTGCTGAAATAGCTCGCAGTATGGGAGCAACAATCGTTTCAGTCGAAGATAGAGGTTATGGGAGCGCCTTGAGGGGTGGGATCGGCGCCGCCCGCGGTGAGTACGTCATTATGGGCGACGCGGATGGCAGCTACGATTTCACTCAAATTCCAGCATTTCTTCAAAAGCTGCGATCAGGTTATGAGTTGGTAGTGGGCAATCGTTTTGCGGGCGGGATTCAGCCAGGGGCAATGCGTCCACTCCATCAATATTTTGGAAATCCGCTGCTCAGCGGAATTGGACGGTTATTTTTTGAGACCCCGTGCCACGACTTTTATTGCGGTCTTCGCGGTTTCGCGAAGACTGCTTATGAACAAATGGGCCTCCGAACTACTGGCATGGAGTTTGCCATCGAGATGGTGGTCAAGGCCTCGCTCTTCAAATTGCGCGTCTGCGAAGTGCCGACGACTCTTTCGCCAGATGGTCGGGGCCGGAGATCGCATCTGCGCAGTTGGCATGACGGTTGGAGGGGACTACGCTTTCTGTTGCTGTACAGTCCGCGCTGGCTGTTTTTGTACCCCGGACTCGGCCTACTGCTTTGGGGATCCGCGACAGCATTGTGGCTGCTGCCTGGTCAAAGAAGAATCGGGCACATCTTTCTGGATGTCCACACTCTTCTTTATGCGGTTGTTGCAATCCTCACAGGTTTTCAGGCCATTGTATTTGCGTTGTTCACCAAGTTATTCGGTATCACGGAAGGCCTGCTGCCAGAAGACTCGCGCCTGAATCGTGCGTTTCGTATTTTTGATCTGGAAAAGGGGCTTCTTGCAGGTGCAGCGCTACTGGTCACGGGGATGGGGACGGCTTTCTACTCGCTGCTGTTATGGAATCGCACTGGGTTCGGACCCATGAACCCGTTCGTCCTAGTTCGCCTTGTAGCTGCGGCTATGGTGACAATTACTCTGGGAGTCGAGGTCATATTGTCCAGTTTCTTCCTAAGTATTCTCGGGCTTACCCGCAAATGAGGACTCCGGTACAAATTACGTCACGGTGACGCGTCTGTAGCAAACAGCAACATACGTCTGATGTAGTTCAGGTCTTCATCAGCTGCCTCCCGGAGAAGTCGATGTATCGAAGGGACGGGGCTATATTCCTAGACCTTATAAATTCATCGACGGCGCGCCGGGCTCCGGCCCAGTGGCCGTAATCGTCAAGCTGGATAATACCCCCCGGCGGCACCCGGTCATAGAGATTCTCCAGAGTCGCGAGCACGCTCTCATGCCAATCGCCATCAACGTGGAGGACAGCAATAGATTTAGCTGGACAAAGCGGCAGTGTTTCCTTAAATAATCCGGGTATCATGACGGCGTTTTTTATTCCAAGTTTCCGAAATGAGGAGCGCACTTCTTCAAGGGGCGCACGGAACGCGCCAGCGTAGAGTAAAGCTATTTCGTAATCAGGATTCTCTCTGCCCGGCTCGGGTAATCCTTGAAACGTATCGAACATCCACAGCTTCCGCGACAGATCGGTAAGAGTAAGCGCCATCATTGCTGCGCTACCACCGTGGGCCACGCCACATTCGACTATGTCTCCAGGAATAGCATTCCTCTCTATGTAAAGAATCGCGCGATGTAATGCTAGTAGTCGAGCATAGCTGCACATCGTAAGAGGTTTTACCTTACGGAAAAGAGCAGCAAAGCTCGATGGCGAAACCTCAGCGACGGCTTCCCGCAAATAGCGAAGAGCCTGGGACGCAGCCCATCTCGGCTGATTAAGACGGTAGAATAGTTCCTTTGCAGTTATCTTTACCTCGATCACACCACCACTATATGCCGATGTACAGTGTCGGTGGAAAGGCTCGTGTTGGCATAAACAGTTGAAAGAAGACCATTGAACTGAATCTTCCGTTGGAACTACATCATGGATGACGTGACTTCATACGCGGAGCCGGGTAGGGACCAAGCGCTGATTGATCGGGATACGACCACCAAACCGTCCGTTCCTTGAAATACTGCAACAGTTCCTTATTGCCGGCATCGCCCATATCGCGGGCCCATATCACTTTGGAGTGATCAATGTCGGCGGTGTTGTATACCCATTCATTGGCGGGATTGTGGTTCTCGTCGTAGTGAACAATGACCAGTTGTTGACCGGGAGAGGCATCCAGCTTTCGTAGCACGTTGGCGCGATTCACATTGCCGAGTGGCCATGCTGGCGTTCCCCATAACTGCGTCGGAATTGCGATTAGCCTGAACAGCGCCATTCCAAAGCAAACAATTAGGATTGCGCGCACCAAGGGCCCCCCAAAATAGAACTGACGCCATCGCCAGCGCGCGACGTGACGCATGCATTGAAGAATGACTGCAAATATAAGTGCCACGGCTGGCGCAAAGTAGTGAGCCTGCATCCACGTCTCAGCCCAAAGGGCCAGCATGAAGAAGGCACCTATACGTAGCGGATATCTCATGCGCTGATCGCGCCGGGTGTAAGGGAAAGCAATTAGAAGGACGGATAACGCAGGACCAAGGAAAACAAGCCAGAACAAAAGAATTAATTCCAGGGTCCGATTCCAAAGACCTGCCAGCGTCCGTTCATTTTGATAATTTTGGAAATTTTTGTCATAAAACTGTCGCATGACTGCGTGATGATAAATCGGTTCGGGGCGTGCTTGTTGCCACAAAAACAAAGGTGCACGGGAATATTGAGCTTGATTCAGCGATTCGGGCATCGTGAACGCGCTGCCAGTGACTCGATGGTTGTAGTAACCCATGCCGAGCGCGGCAGTAAGCAATACCAACAAAATTGGGAGAACAACGCGCCGGATAGAAACTGAAAGTGCGGGGCGGCTTTTTCCAGCAATCCAGAACAGCAGTATAACCGCGATTGGCAAGCTAAAAGCCAAGCCCTCATAAGGGCGGCTGTTTGCAAGGATTGCCAGTCCAACCGCCATCACTAGGGCATTTGTCGCGCTTGGTTTTCGCATCAGCCGAGGAAAAGCTCCGAAGACGAGCGCGCCTCCTAACGCGGGCACCGAGCCACCCCAATAGCTATTCATCCAGTAGCTGAAAATTCCCAACCTGAGCCATGCCAGAAGTGCCCCCAACAGTGCCCATTTAGGCGGAAGCCATCCCTGTAACGCCCAGCAGAGCGCGGCGCACATGGCCGTTGTGCTTAGCAATACGCCAATCCATGGATGCCCAAGGAGCTGGCCTAGAGCTAGAACCAGCCCTTGCGCCGGTGGATACATAGACGCGTAAGTCGGTTGCTGAATGATGTGGAAACTTTCAAAATGTATCCACATGGGGTGAGGAGGATTTGTGAGTCTTCCGTGTGCGAAAGTATCGGCAGCCAGAAGGTAGCTGAATTCGTCGTGAACCGAGGGTTGAGGAATTCCGAGAATCGGGATGAGGGCGACTCGTGTGCAAAGCGTCAGCATCCCGACCGAACAGATTGAAAGAGTTTTTCTTCGCGCCAGCCTCCCGAACGATCGCTCAATCGGCCGGAGGCTGGAGAATGTTGGCTTGTTGCGGCGGAAAAGGAAAATCCAGATCATGGCCGCGAAGACCATGTCGAATTCAATAATTATGAGGGACCAGTTCATATAAAGATTCCGAAATCCCGAACCTGGCCCTGCGTTTATTTTCCCACTGTCTCCTTTTTGTTGAGAAGCTTTTCATCACCGGGTTTGTCATCATTCAGTTTCTCGAGGATGCCGCTCGCGACGTCCATCATTTCCTGGTCCACGGTGCGGTTCTTGGAGATGGCCTCCTGTAGCGGGATAGAAATGATTTTATTTCCGCGGAGGGCAGCCATGCGCCCGAATTCGCCGCGATGCACCATGTCAATAGCCCCCAAGCCATATCGCGTGGCCAATACGCGGTCGAACGCGGTCGGCGTGCCGCCGCGCTGGATATGGCCCAGGACAACGGTTCGAGTCTCGAAACCGGTGCGCTTCTCAAGTTCTTTCGCCAGGATGTTTCCAACTCCCCCCAGTCGAGCGTGCCCAAATTCATCCTTGTCGCCATCCATGGAGACTGCCGAACCGTCGCCGGAGCTGCTCGGCGAGAACTTCGCGCCTTCGGCGACCACCACGATGCTGAAATAGCGGCCGCGAGAGTGCCGCTGGCGAATTGTATCCGCGACCTCATCAATATCAAATGGTTTTTCGGGGATCAAAATTACATCGGCGCCGCCCGCGATGCCACTGTGAATGGCGATCCATCCCGCATCGCGTCCCATGACTTCGACAACCATAACGCGGTTGTGCGCTTCGGCGGTTGTGTGCACCCGGTCAATGGCTTCCATAACGACGTTCACCGCAGTGTCGAATCCGAAGGTGTAGTCGGTTCCGGCCAGATCGTTGTCAATCGTCTTGGGCACGCCGACGACGTTGACGCCCTTGCCATAAAGCTTGCTCGCAACGGTGAGGGTGTCGTCGCCGCCGATTGCGATGAGCGCGTCAATGCCATTCTTTTTCAGGGTAGCGATACACTGCTCCAACCCGTTGGGCTTTTTTGCCGGATTGGTTCGCGAAGTGCGGAGAATAGTTCCGCCGCGAGGCAAAATTCCGGCGACGACCGACAGGTCGAGGGGGACGGCTTTATCTTCCATCACTCCACGCCAGCCCTCAAGAAACCCGACGAATTCGTCTTCGTAGTGGAAGCAGCCCTTTCGTACAGCCGCGCGGATAACCGCATTTAGGCCGGGACAATCACCCCCGCCCGTAAGGATCCCAACTTTCATCGCCTGCTCCTGTGATAGATGGTGCTTCTTTTAGCTCAGTCTTTCCTGGTTAAGTTGCAACGTGCCCTCTCTCCGATAGGTAAAAGGGCGGCTTCAGAATGGACGTGGAACCTCTTCATGTGAGACGGAGCTTAAAGATTATCATTAAGCAGTTTATCCGGGCAAAAGAAGATCGCTAAATCGAATGAGTAACAGGGTTCCGCACTTCAATGGCGGACGAGCTGGTGAAATTTCCATGTTGGTTTCTTGCATCGTAATGAACACGCGGAGGCACGTCGCCCGGTACGCTCATGAGGTAAACTTGCACCCATGCGGGTGTTGGGGATTGATTGCGGCACTGAATACACGGGTTACGGCGTCGTCGAGCTAAGCTCCGATGAGAAGCTGATCTGCATTACCTTCGGCGCGGTTAAGCTTTCCCCGCGTGACCCTCTTTGCGAGCGGTTGGCCACAATTTTCGGGCGTCTTGGTGAAATCATTCGCCAACATCAGCCGGACAACGTCGCTATCGAAGAAATTTTCTATGCGGTAAATGTGAAATCCGCACTCAAGTTGGGACAGGTGCGCGGGGTCGCAATGCTCGCTGCCTCGTCGGTTGGGTTGCAAGTCTCCGAGTACGCACCGCTAACCATAAAATCCGCAGTGGTTGGGTATGGACGGGCGGAGAAGTATCAGGTGCAGCACATGGTGACCCGGTTATTGAATCTAGTCGAGATTCCCGAGCCTCCGGATGCCGCCGATGCGCTAGCCATTGCGATTTGCCATCTGCACACCGCCGCCACACTGCATAGGCAGGCGGCCGTTGCGAGGTAAGCATCGGCCTCTCCATCCCCTTCCGGCAGACTATAATCACTCGAACGAATAATCGGGAGTTCCCGGTTCATAGCCCTTATGCCCATACTCTGGCTGCGCGTGGCGCTAGGCTTTTACGCCCTCGGACTGCTGTCTGCACTGCTCGCGCTGATCCGCCAGAGCGGACTTCACCGAATCGCCTTGCCCGCCATGAGCGTCGGCATGGTTTTTCACTTCGTCTCTCTCGCCGAGGCCGTTATACCTTCTGGGCCGCTCGCGCTCACATCTATGCACAACGCCGAGTCATTGCTGGCATTGTTGGTCATGACGGCGTTCATGATTGTGTACTTCGTTTATGGCACGACCTCGCCCGGCATTGTTATTTTTCCGCTGGTCTTCGTCCTCACCTTCGCTGCCGCCACACATCAGCAGCCGTTTTTATTTACGTCTCCGGTGCTTGGCGGTTGGCTGATCGCCCATATCGCTCTGATTTTCGCCGGGTACGCAGCTTTATTTTTGAGCTTCACGGCCAGCGTCTTGTATTTAATTCAGGAGCGGAGGCTGAAGTCTAAGAAGCTGAGCGGAGTGATGTCGCGTCTGCCGGCATTACAGCAGATTGACGAAATCGGATACCGCTCGCTACTGTTCGGATTTCCCTTCATGACTCTGGGATTGATTGCGGGGATGGTCGTGGCGCAAGCGACATTTGGCCACCTCGACTTTCTCGATCCAAAGATTTTGCTCTCCACGCTGATGTGGGCGGTTTATATGGTCATGCTTTTCACCCGGTGGAACGCCGGATGGCGCGGGCGCCGCGCCGCATATCTTGCCACGGGAGCCTTCGTGGCCGCATTGATCGCGTGGTCGGCAAATTATTTCAGCGCGATTCATAAGGTTGTGCAATCGTGAACTTTCAGCTCATCGGGGTGAATCACAAAACCGCTCCCGTGGAAATCCGCGAGCGTCTGGACATCCCCGTTGCGAGTCTGCCCGATGCCCTGAAGCGCCTGGTCCAACATGCTGGGGTGGACGAAGGCCTGATCCTTTGCACCTGCAATCGAGTGGAGGTACTGGCAAAAACAAGAAACGGAAGCGCCGATTTGCGCGGATTCATGCGCGATTACTTTCGCGTTGAACCTTCCACATACGAATCTCACCTTTACGAGTTCAGCGAACGCGAAGCCATCCGCCATTTATTCCGGGTGACCGCCAGCCTCGATTCAATGGTCGTCGGCGAACCCCAGATTCTTGGCCAGGTAAAAGAGGCCTATGCCACCGCTAGAACTGCCGGCGCGGTTCATTCGCATTTGGATCATTTACTCACCCGCGCTTTCGCTGTAGCCAAGCGGGTCCGAACCGAAACCAGCATCGGCGCATCCGCAGTGTCGGTAGCTTCCGTCGCTGTCGAACTTGCAAAAAAGATTTTTGGATCGCTGAACGGCAAGCATGTTTACCTGGTCGGCGCTGGCAAGATGAGCGAGCTGGCCGCCCGTCATCTTCTGGCGCATGGAGCCGCATCCATCTTCGTGGCCAATCGCACTCACGAGCGCGCCATTGTTTTGGCGGAGAAGTTTCATGGGGAAGCTATCCTCTTCGAACAGCTCTACGATACTTGCGACCGCGCTGACATCGTAATCACCTCTACGGGCGCCCCACACGCAATTTTTCGCCGGGAGCACGGAGAACTTTTTCTTAGTCGCCGAAAAAACCGTCCTATGTTTTTTATTGATATCGCGGTTCCTCGCGATGTTGATCCAGAAATGAATAAAATGGACGGTATTTTCGTTTACGACATTGACGATTTGCAGCAAGCTGCAACCTCTCACCTTGCCGACCGCAAGCAGGAAGCTGATCGCGCCGAGCAAATCATAAATGTCGAAGTGGATCGCTTCCATGATCATTTGCAGACGCTCACCGTCGTGCCGATGATCCTCTCTCTGCAAGATCAGTTGGAAAGCATTCGCCAGGCGGAAATCAGCCGCGTCAGGGGGCGGCTCGGTACACTTTCGGCCGAGCAGGAACTTGCCATTGAAGCGTTGACACACGGAATCGTGAACAAAATCATGCACACGCCAATCACGACCTTGAAATCGGCTGCGAGAAACGCCGAAGCCACAACAGTGATTGATGTTGTCCGCCGTATTTTTAACCTGACCGGGCAAAGAAAACAGGACGAAAAGGATGCATCTCAGGCCGTCATCGAGGCCCCAGATGCTCCCGAAGAACCGGAAAATTAATGGCGCGCCTGCGCATTGGAACTCGCGGTTCCCAACTCGCTCTTTGGCAGGCAAACCACATTGCCGAATTGCTACGTCAACGCGGTCACCAAATAGAAATTGAAATCATAAAAACCACTGGCGACAAGATTACGGATGTCGCATTGGCCAAAGTCGGCACCAAAGGGATGTTCACCAAAGAGATCGAAGATGCGCTCACCGAAAATCGCGTGGACTTGGCTGTGCACAGCTTGAAAGATCTGCCCACGCAACTCGATCCTGAATTTGAAATCGCGGCAATTCCTGAACGCGAGGATTCGCGCGATGTGTTTTGCTCGGTCCATTTCAACTTCATTGATCAACTTCCGCAGAAGGCCCGGATAGGAACCAGCAGCCTGCGCCGCCAGGCACAGCTAAAGGCCATTCGCCCCGATCTCGATATCCAGCCGCTGCGCGGAAACGTTGATACGCGTTTGCGAAAGCTGGAAGAAAATGAGTATGACGCCATTATTCTTGCCGCCGCCGGCCTGAATCGGTTAGGAAAATTGACACTCGTGAAAGAAATCGTCTCTCCGGAAGTTATGTGTCCTGCCGCTGGCCAGGGGGCATTGGCCATTGAGATCCGCTCCGGGGATGCCGCAACCGCCGATTCTCTGAGTTTCTTGGAAAATTCCTCGGCTCGTACCACCACGAGCTGCGAGAGGGCATTGCTAGGCAAGCTCGGAGGGGGCTGCCAGGTTCCCATAGGTGCTTTCGCCGAACTTCGCAATCAGCGCATCCATCTGATCGCAGTAGTAGCGCATCCCGACGGCACGAAAATCCTGCGCGAATTTCAAGCAGGCTTGGATCCCATTCAACTGGGTGAGGCGGTCGGAGAATCGTTGCTGAAAGACGGAGCGAACGCCATTCTGGAAGAAGTGTACGGCAAGAGTAATCCGATGCCGCAACAACCGTAAGGCGCGGATAAAATGACACCCTTGTCATTCCAAGCCCTCCAATCGGCAAGCTGCGGATACAATGAGCGAGGAATCTGCTTCTCGCCCGCGATGAAACCTAAATCAAAAGAGCGACTACTCTCAGGGGTCCGCATTTTGGTTGGACGCACACGTCACCAAGCCAGCGCTCTCTCTTCGGCGCTGCGCGACGCCGGTGCGGAAGTGATCGAAATCCCATTCATAGAAATCCGCAAGCCGCGGTCATACAAACCTCTTGACGGAGCACTGCGACAATTGCATTCATATGATTGGATGATCCTCACAAGCGTTAACGGCGTTGAGGCTGTCTGGGACCGTCTGAAAAAACTGGGTCTCGATGGCCAAAGACCAATGCACCTGAAAATCGCTTCTATTGGCCCAGCGACGAAGAGGGCCATTGAGGAACGTGGATTCAAGGTTGATGTAGTGCCCAAACGATATATTGCCGAGTCGGTAGTGGAGAGTCTTCGCGGACGCGTGAAAGGCAAGCGGGTTCTGCTGACCCGCGCCAAGATAGCGCGCGATGTGATCCCGGAAGAATTACGCAAGGCAGGAGCCCACGTTGATGTCGTCGAGGCCTACGAAACGGTCATCCCCAGGTCTGGGCGAAGCCGATTGAATGCCGTCCTCAAGAGCAAGGGTCGGCCGCACGTGATCATTTTTACCAGTTCCTCGACGGTCAAGAATTTTGTGGCTCTGCTAAATCCCCAAAGCAAACACGGTCCGTCCAAAAAAACACTTTTCCGAGAGTTTGACAATATACGCTTTGCCTCCATCGGCCCTATTACTTCCGGTTCCCTGAGGGAATTTGGCTTTGGAGTGCACATCGAAGCCAGCGAATACACCATCCGGGGATTAGTCGCTGCAATTGTCTCAGCATCCTTGCAGGGGTTCGGATGCATGGCTGGGACCGGTCGAATCATCGGAGACATAGCGGGCCCCATTGGTAGGGAAAGTGATTGGGAGGAAACCCGGCGATGAAACTTTTACAGTCACTGAAGAATAATTAGACTCTTTCAATCGTCACTGATTTCACCGTCACATCCTTCATCGGCTTATCCTGCTTGTTTCGCGGGATGCCGACAACCTTCTCCGCCACGCTCTGCCCTTCCACCACTTCTCCAAAAATTGTGTGTTTGCCGGTGAGCCATTCTGTTGGAGCGAGGGTAATAAAGAATTGGGACCCATTGGAATTCGGTCCGGAGTTGGCCATGGCGAGTTTGCCAGACTTGTCGAAGCGATGAGGGGAGCCTTTGGTTTCGTCTTCAAATTGATACCCAGGGCCGCCAAAGCCGGTGCCAGCGGGGTCTCCGCCCTGAATCATGAATTCTGGAATGACTCGGTGGAAAATCGTCCCGTCATATAAACGGTCTTGGCTTTTTTTGCGCGTGGTGGGATGAGTCCATTCACGTTTTCCCTCGGCAAGATCAATAAAATTGGCGACTGTCTTCGGGGCTTCCTTCTCGAACAGGCGGCAAACAATTTTGCCTTCAGAGGTGTCAAAAATAGCATAGGTTCCAGGCTGGCGAGTCATTGAGTCCTTTCAAAATGCCGTCTTATTGCGAATTTGTCTTTGTCTTGGGCAAAGTAGAAGTTTTTTTCGCGATCGGCTTCGCTGCCGAAGGCTTATGCGCGACCGCGCTGTTTCCGATCATAATGTGATTGATCTTTACCGGTTGATACGGACGATCGTTGGAATCGCGCGCCATGCGCGTAATTTGTTTTACTAAAGCTACGCTGGCATCGTCGCATTGGCCAAATATTGTGTATCCGCCATTGAGGCTCGGATATGGAACTTCCGTGATGAAGAACTGTGACCCATTGGTGTCAGGTCCGGCATTGGCATAGGCAAGGCGCCCCGGCTGGTCGAACAGCAGGTCGGGAGAAACTTCGTTCTTGAACTTGTATCCTGGATCGCCTGTGCCGTCGCCCTTTGGATCGCCCCCCTGAACCATGAAGTCCGGAATCACGCGATGAAAAATCGTGCCGTCGTATAGCGGCACAGCGTGTTTCTTCTTGCCGGTAACCGGGTCGGTCCAATCCTTCGTGCCTTTTGCAAGGCCGATAAAGTTTGCCACGCCAATCGGTGCCTTGTCCGGAAACAGCGTGCATGTTAACTTCCCGGCGGTAGTATCAATTACAGCCGTTGGTTGGGACACGGGATGGATGACTGGCTTCTTCAGGGACTTCGGTTTTGAAGCCGCAGTCTGTGACCAGCAAAACGCAGAAAACACCACGACAAAAGCACAGAGCCATAATTTCGTGCGCATTCTTAGGACGCCTCCCGAACGAACAATTCTACGACATTCAAATCGAAATGCTAAGGCCGCTATGTGTATTCGTGTCCGGAGCGGTCACATGCCCTAACCACGCGGGGATTGTTTGGCCGCATGTGATTTCAAGGCGCTTCAGGTGAGAGCCTTCAGGCTGCGCTGCACACACACATCTACTGGCCGATCAGTATCAATAACAACTTTTGTCATGCGAATCTCTTCAAATAGACTCTTCACCCTCACATACAGCTCGTAATCGCGATTGGCTGCCGGATGCTCGCCCGACGTGCCCTGCTCGGCCAGACGCTTCCGCGCCGTTTCCTCGGAACATCTGCACTCCAGAATTCGCCACTCTTGCTTCAGGTCGGTTGCAACTTCCAGCACTTGCTCAATTTGATAGGCTCGCGAAAATGGCCGTCCATCCACAAAAACAAATCGGGACGGATTTCTTCGAAGGATGTAGCTTGCCGCCTCTAGAAGTATCTTCACGCAGAAATCATCTTGTTCAATGGAATATTCAATCTCGGATGGAGAAAAGAGGGCTGCCCTAATTTTGTCTTTATCCAGGACGGTTCCATCGAGTCGTAACGCCAATTCCCGGCAAAGGGTGCTCTTGCCAGACGCGGGCAAGCCAGCCATAAGAATGATCATGCAGGACCAAGGGCTAGGGGATTCGAGCGAGGAATGCTTTATTCTTCCGGAATGCCGTCGGGAATTCGTCCGCCCAGGGAATTTTCAGCTTCTGAGTTCTTTTGTCCCGCCAGCATCTTCGAGTCGCGGAAGTCAGTATACCGCTCAGAAACCATCACGTGAAAAACCCATTGATGGCGCTCTTCTTCTGGTTCAACCAACCCCAGATCCTTGAGTGGGAGCATGTACTGCTCCATCCATTTAATTTGCTGGCGGCTCATACCCCGGCGCTGAATATCAACCGTTATCCCGGCCAAGTGGGAAGATGCCGTCTCTCCGGTTTCGGGGGCGGCGTTGCGATTGTGACGGCGAAGTTTTTTCTGCACGAGCACGGTGCGAACCGCTGAATTGACCTGAATCTGACCATGAAATTCTTTGTAATAATCGGCGCTTAGATCCTCCAGAAAATCGCGAGTCCAGGGACGGCAATAGCGCCTCTCAGCGTCGAGTCTCGGGTCAATTCGGAGCGTCTGGCTGGGAACGATCGGAACCAATTCTTCGGTGGATATAAGCTCCTCGAGTTCCTGGTCGTCCTGAATTCGCGGCAGATCCAGCCGGTCAATTTCCTCGTTCTGGCGGATTAATGAATCGTGCGACGGCCGGAACAGAGGATTCCACAACATTCGACGAATCCGGGAATGATGCGACGTGTAATGATGCGCGCGGTGATGGTGCGGAGCAATGTAACGATGCAAACCGAACGCCTGGCCGCATGCCGCAATGGCGACGAGAACAGATAGCGTGATCGGCCAGTGATTTATACGCTTCACGAAGTGGTTTCAGCCTTCCTTACACTTTGATGAGAAATAGGGCGCAATTGTAATGCACAATCTAAGGTTACCCTATAAATTATTTTCCCCAAGATTACGTCAGGCCGCACGGTAGTCATGGTTACCGCTGGTTACCACTCCTCTGCCAGCGGCTTTAGCTCAAATTCCAAGGGGTGTCCACTCTAGACGTAGCATTGATCCCGAGGACATTATTCGTGAGTTTTCGAAGTATCAGACCGATCTTTCTTCGGAGTTTTCCGACTCTCGCCCGGTCCGTTGGGAAGCAGACGCGATCCCCAGCCAATTCCAAGTACCAGCCACATCACAAATAGGACCTCGTACTTCAAAGAGCTCGCACTGGGAGCGTATATCCGTTCAAAGGCGCTATAAGAAGCTCCGCCAAGGCCAAGCAGCAACATCGCGATGGACAGCACACGGCCTGATGGGGATTGCTTCATCATTTTCTTCGTCGCGTCGGGAAAATCCGATTTGTCGTGTTGCGCCACTGTCTTGCCGGTCGCGTCTCCCAGAAGGTTCCCCAGTCGGTCAAAAGACAAATAGAACTTCTGATTATGTTGGCGTAGCAGAAGGGAAGTCAAGGACGAGCCGCTTAGCGAAAGCCGCAAGCCACCTCTGCGACGAGCATGCCATCCAAGGGGCAGTTCAAGTCACAACATGGCGGCAGGCCAAAGAGCCGGGACGTTTTAAAACGAACATCACATAAAGGAGTTTCAACATGGCGGGAAAAAATACAGCAGCATTCGGAATTTATCAGACGCAAGCGGATGTCGAATACGCGGTGGACGCGCTCCGCGCGGAAGGCTTTCGCAATACGGACGTCTCTGTCTTGTTTCCTGAAAATAAGGGGACAAAAGATTTTGCGGTCGAAAAAAATACCAAAGCTCCGGAAGGCACCACCACAGGAGTTGCGTCGGGCGCGGTGATCGGTGGCACATTAGGTTGGCTGGCTGGAATCGGAGCATTAGCCATACCGGGGATCGGACCGCTAATCGCTGCGGGACCAATCGTTGCTGCTCTTGCCGGCGTGGGAGTGGGCGGCGCAGTCGGGGGCGTTACTGGGGCTCTGATAGGAATGGGCATTCCGGAGTACGAAGCAAAGCGCTACGAAGGCCGCATCAAGGCTGGCGGGATTTTGCTTTCCGTCCATTGCGACGATTCGAATTGGACGAAGAAGGCGAAAGAAATTCTCGAGCGAACCAGTGCGCAAGATGTGGCTTCGACGGGTGAGGCGAGCGCCGATTGGCAGAAGTCCGACAAACCGATGCCACGGGCGAGTTAGTGTCTCTCATCTTCCATGCTTGATCAAACCGACTTGAACCGACTTGAAGAAGAACCCCGCCATAACACGGGGTTTTTTGTTTTCCCGATCGCTTCACCGTCCAGGAGCGCCAACCCTCGGGTACATCTATAATCAGAACTTCTCGTCCCAAAGGCCATCCATGTCAGCAGGTCGAATTATGCCTCCACAAAATTCCGCGGCAGAAATTCCTGCCGTTCCCTTAACCATTGAAGGTTATAGCGTTCTGCACCAGATGATGCGTGTCCGCTGGTCCCTTTGGCGGCAATTGGACGATGGGAGAAAAGCAGAGATCGTTCTCGAAGCCGGTGAATGGCTCCGCAAAGCCGAACAGAATCCTTCAGGACAGTCAGCAGCGTTTTCACTTCTGGGGCACAAGGGCGATTTAATGCTGGTGCATTTTCGCCAATCGTTTGAGGAGTTGAATCAAACGGAATTGCAATTGACCCAATTGCGCCTGAGCGACTTTCTCGAGCCGACAACCTCTTATTTGTCTGTTATTGAATTAGGACTCTACGAATCCACGATCAAGGTTTATACCGAACTGGCGGAGAGGGGCATCGAAGCGCATTCAACGGAATGGAAGCATGCCATTGCCGAGACGCTGAACAGACAAACAGAAGCGATGCAGCCGAGGTTGTTTCCGGATATGCCAAAGCACCGGTACGTTTGTTTTTATCCCATGGACCGGCGGCGTGGCGAGCAGCAGAATTGGTATTCACTTCCTATCGAAGAGCGGGCGCGCCAGATGTCTGACCACGGTCTCGTAGGCCGGCGCTATGCCGGAGAAGTCAAACAGATCATCACGGGATCGATCGGATTCGACGATTGGGAGTGGGGCGTGGACCTTTTTGCCGATGACCCAATAGTCTTCAAGAAGTTGATTTATGAAATGCGGTTTGACCCGGTGAGCGCCGTATATGCGCTATTTGGGCACTTCTACGTCGGGTTGCGCGTCCATGGAAAAGATTTGGGAAGTTTGCTGAAAGGGCAATTGCCACGAGAGTGATGCCAAGAAAAGACGTTCCTTCCGCTTCGGAAATCATTTTGACGAAAGCTGTCCCGCCACAAGCCGGGGAATTTATCGAAGCGGTCATGCGCACGCGTCCTAAGCTCGCGGCGTTTGATTGCGACGGAACTCTTTGGGAAGGCGACGCTGGAGAACGGTTCTTCGATTGGGAAATTAAACGCGGCGTGATTTCCGGCGAGCTTGCTCAACGGGCGCGCGCCCGTTATTCCGAATACAAAGCCGGCAAAGTTAGCGAAGACGACATGTGCGGCGAAATGGTGACGCTGCACAACGGAATGTTGGAAGCGGATCTGCACCGTTTGGCCGCGGAGTTTTTCGAGGCGAATTTCGTCCGGCGAATTTTTCCCGAGATGCTTGAGTTAGTGAGCCGGCTTCAACGATCAGGCTGCGAGGTTTGGGCGGTTTCCTCCACGAACGAGTGGGTCATCCGAAGCGCTGTGAAGCACTTTGGGATTTCAGAAGATAATATTTTGGCAGCCTCTGTCCAAATTGATGAAGGAACTATCACGGATCGCCTCGTGCGCGTACCCTCAGGTCCTGGCAAACCCCGGGCAATTCGCGAGGTAATCAAGCGCGTTCCCGATGCTGTGTTTGGGAATTCGCGGTGGGACGTGGATATGCTGGAGTTGGCGCGAAACGCATATGCCATAAATCCGAATCCGGACTTGGAAAAAATTGCCCAAACCCGCGGATGGACCATTCACTTTCCGGAAGCCGTTTCGATGGTGAAGTAGCAGCTTTCGTCATTAGTATTCCTTACAGGTTAGTTGGCATGGCTCGCGACTACGCTCCTGGAAAAATAGTATCCTTGCAACCCAGCGCCACGGTTGGATGGGCCGAGATGAATGCCGCTCAAAACAGCAGGATTTATTGCATACGGGATGAATTCCTGAACACTCCGGCGCCTACTTTGACTCAGGGTTTGCGCGCCTGGGCGTTCGCCATTCATCCCGAGCTTTTTCCACAACCCCTTGGTCTACGATGCATCAAAGCCAAATCGCAAAGCAATATTCCGTCATGTTGATCCCTCATCGCGCATATCAATCCGAAAAAAGTTATAACGATGTCGGAGCGGACCAAAACCATCGGATCATCAAACGGGTGGGCCTGTGAAGCGGGTAGTCGCGGCATTGATCTTCAAGGACGGCAAGATATTGGTTTGCCAGCGGACGCGCCATCAAACCATGCCATTAAAGTGGGAGTTTCCCGGCGGAAAAATCGAAGAAGGCGAGCAGCCGCGAGATGCACTGCGGCGCGAATTGGACGAGGAACTTGGAATTGAAGCCAGCGTTGGAGACGAAGTCGCGCGAATACGCCATCAATATAAAAATGGAAGCTCGGTAGAGTTGCGTTTCTTCGTGGTGAATGAATACCAGGGTCAACTCGAGAATAAAATCTTTCGCGACATGCGCTGGGCAGAGCGTTCGGAGCTGCCATCATTCGACTTCCTGGAAGCGGACTTCGAATTAGTTAGAGACCTTGCCTCGGGTAAATTAGTTTGAAGACTTCAACGCTATCCCCAGTGATAGTCCGCCAAAGAAGTTACAATCCCAACATCAATGTCCACAAAAAAGGTGCAATCTGGCGCAATCTAAAGATAGGGATAACGATAAGCCTCTATTAGGGAAGTCCGTTCTGATCACGGGCGCTGCTCGCCGCCTCGGACGGGTCGCGGCGCTGGCGATGGCAGGCGCAGGCGCTGACGTGGCTATTACATTCCTCACATCCGGGCGCGAGGCGCAGTCCACCGTGGTTGACCTTGGCGGTTTTGGGGTGCGCGCAATCGCATTGCGTTGCGATGTTACTGATCCGAAAAGCGTGGCTGGTGCGGTTCGCGAAATCAAGAAAGAGTTTGGCGGCCTGGACATCCTGGTAAATAACGCGGCTAAATACGAAACTGTCGAATTCGAAAAGCTTACGCTGAAACAATGGGATGGCATGTTTGCCGCAAACACCCGCGGGCCGTTTCTCATGTCCCAAGCGAGTCTGAGACTTCTTCGGGAGCAGCGTGGCAAGATCATTAATTTGGGTTCACTGGGAGGGATACGTCCCTGGGCGACTCATGCTCACTACTGTTCATCCAAAGCCGCCCTTCATATGCTTACGCAGGTGATGGCGAAAGCCTTGGCCCCAGAAATCTCCGTCAATTGTGTCGCTCCAGGGATGATTGATCTCGGCGAAAAATCAGCGTCCGCATTCATGAAGGGAACCGCCAAACAAACTCCTATGAAACGCAATGGTACGGCGGAAGATGTCGCCGCGGCTGTTTTATTCTTTGCATCAGCGCCGAGTTTTATAACAGGACAGATTTTGACGGTGGATGGCGGGTTGGGATTGTAGAGATTCATTGTGGAGATCTCGGGCTTTCGCGATTGCCGCGAATCTAAAATCGAAAATGTGATGCGAATCGTTCTTATTCTGAGTCTATTTCTGCCTTCGCTCGCCATAGGACAGTCACGTCCTGAAGATGGCGGACATGAAATCGAAATGTGGACCGGAGCAGGACATTCCGTCCCCGGAGGTACGGCTCACACAAGCGTTTGGAATGTAGGCGGCCGATATGGATGGATATTGACCCGCCCGCATGGCCCTGGTTTTCTGAATGGCCGTTTTGAATACGCTGTGGATGTGATCCCGCTGTTTATGGTTTTTCAGGGGACTAACAAGTTTGAGCCTGCTGGCACAGCTTATGGCGCGGGATTTAATCCGCTGAATTTGAAATGGGATTTCGCGACCCGCGGCCGATTCGTCCCCTATTTTGAATTGAGCGGTGGGGTGTTGTTCACCAACAACGACGTTCCTGCTGGCACAAACTCGGTGAACTTCACACCTTCGGCCGCCTTGGGCACGCATTTGCTAGGCGAGAAATATAACTTGAGTCTGGAACTTCGTTATCTGCACATTTCAAACGCAGGGCTCGCGGTTCCGAATCCCGGGCTTAACACCGTGCAAATGCGAATAGGAATCGGCAGATTCTTGCACCATTAGCAACACACACGTAGGGACAGATGAGCCTGTGTCGTAACCCAATTTTGATTTCAAAAGTGGAACGCCACTAGCGAAAAAAGCCGCGAAGCGGCGCAAGAACGCAGCCCACGGCGAAGCCGTGGGTAGGAATGAAACCGTCTACTAGCCCCGACCGGGGCGAAAGAAAGCTAATCCCAGATATATTTCTCGTCGTATGCGACATTGTTCTTTTTAAGAAACGCGACGGATTCATCCTGAAATGAATGTTTCTTGTGGTGGTCTTCCTGGCCGGAAATGTATTTCGTGATTGCTGCGACGTTCGATTCGCTAACGCTGAATGCCGCGTATCCCGTCTGCCCAGCCGAAATCTCGAGCCGACCTCCGCTTCGAACGCGTCTGCGTCATCGGCGACTGCCGTGGCGAACACTCCAGTGAATGAGGAGGAGGAGAAGGTGCAACAAAATCATCCTTAGTAAATCGGATGAATCACCTTTCTTCGCGGACGGGTTCCCCCGCTCAAGCCATCTTTGGTTTGGGTCCCTAACTCGGTCAAGATGTTGTGAAAAGTAAAGCCCCGCTCCAAAAGCCCCGCTCTTGCGAGGGGGCTGGACGGACAGGGGTGTCCGCCCCACATGGTCCAAGCCAGCAGTCAGCAGCCAGAAGCGTCTTCAAAGCGACGACCGTGGAAGCTAACGGGCCGCTAGCGCCGCCAGAGGCTTAATCGCCTTAAGCTCTTTGGAATACTTCGCCTTCACCCGGTGAACGGAGAACGCGTTCTGCAAGTTCAGCCAGAACTGCTCGGAGGTTCCGAAATATTTGGCGAGGCGGGCGGCCATCTCGGGAGTGATGCCACGCTTCTCCCGAACGATGTCGTTGATGGTGGGAGGAGAGACATGCAAATCCACCGCCAGCCTGTAAGAGGAAATACCCATCGCTTCTAGAAACTCCTCGCGAAGGATTTCTCCCGGATGGACTGCCCATCCTGCATGGCTGTCGTTCTTGATACTCATAATTTTCTCCATACTCAGAATTAATGGTAGTCCGTTATCTCAACGTCGTAGGCGTCGCTATCCCGCCAGACGAAACACACGCGATATTGGTCGTTGATGGCAATACTGTGCTGTCCTTTTCTGTCGTGTCGCAATTCTTCCAGCCTGTTTCCAGGAGGGATTCTCAAATCCTCTAGCTTTGCCGCCGCGTTCAGGATTGCCAGCTTCTTCTTCGCGGCTTTCCGCAGATTCGCCGGAGGCATCCTTTGACTTTTGCCGGTGTCCCAGAACTCTTTCGTGCTCCGGTCGGCGAAAGTCTTGATCACTAATAAAGTTTAATGGGAGGCATTCATAATGGCAAGCATTAAACCCGAATATCCGAGGGTCTGTTCCTACGTAGGCATTGCCGATCGTTCGCGGGCGAGGCCGCCATGCCACACAATCCAAAGCGCATAATCCAAAAAAAAGGCCCCACTCCGAAGAGCAGGGCTTTTGACCCAAGCTAGAAGCTAGTAGCTAGAAGCTAACTCAGTACATGCCTTCCATACCGCCACCACCGTGTCCACCGCCCGTTGGAGCACCCTTCTTCTCTTCTGGGATTTCCGAAACTAACGCTTCGGTGGTGAGCATCTGGGGTGCGCATAATGCAGCGATGGATCCAGCATTTTGCAGCGCGGTGCGAACGACTTTCGTCGGATCGAGCACGCCCTGCTTTTACCAACTTTTGCGGCGGAAGTCTCTTGATTTCCGATTTCCACTCCTGAAAGTTTACCCGCACCGGCTTTCGCTCCCCGAAAAAATATGCCCGGAAGCTGCTCCACTTCCATTGATCAGCCTGCTCAACCAACCCGCGCTTTACCAGGATTCCGATGCATGTACCCCGGGTGCCTTACTCATTCGCGCTCTTTGCGGATGAGTGGGTAGCTGTCCCAAATCTACGTGAAGGCCCTTCCTCCATTTTCTTGTCAAGTACCTAGGAAGTACATGATCCGCGTAAGCCGTTCAGAACGCTCCTAATATAGTTCCGTCCACCGTGGCGCATTTACCCCCTCCAACCTGCTATGCTTGAAATATAGTGAATTTTAACGACGCGGCTCCCTTTGGGGCCGCGTTTTTTATTGCTGTGAAAGGTATTCATGGAAATTACTGGAGCAAGTATCAAACAACACAAACAGCGGGGAGAGTGGGCAGAATTGCGCTTCATGGCTCGCACCGCCGAGCATGGACTCTCCGTCAGCAAACCGTGGGGAGATAGCTGCCGCTACGATTTTATCGTCGAACACGCCGGGAAGTTCCTGCGCGTCCAGGTCAAATCCACGGTCTGCCAGAAACGGAAATCGTGAGCCTACCATGTTAACGGTCGGCCTTACGCCAGTGGGGAAATTGACTTCTTCGCCATCTACATCATTCCCGAGAACATCTGGTACATTTTTCCCGCAGACGTAATTTCAAAATTCACCAGAAACGTGATCCTGTCGCCGCACATGAAAGTCTCAAAGCACGGAGCGTACATCGAGGCGTGGCACTTGCTACGGGGCGAGGAAAATCCCACGCACGCGCGGCAAAGCCCGGCTCTGTCCGCACAAAATTCGGCTGAGAGCTGAGAACTGGGGCTGCCACGTAGGCCCAGACTGTCTCGTCTGGGCGGGTGTGAGCATTAGCTCACTGGTTTGCGGAGCGTTGCTCCGCTGGGCCGATGGGGACACCCGCCCGCTATCGTTAACTCTTGTCCAGAACTGATATGACTCCGTTCAAATTGGAAGCAGCGGCGCGCAAGCTGTCCGCCAGGCGTTTTTTTTCGCCGTCGTCCATTGCTGGGACGGCGGCGCTAATGCGGCGCAAAGTTGTATTAATGTCGTCAACGTAATTGATCAGGCGAATCAGTTCTCCGGTAGCTGCCATAATTAAAATCCTGCTCCTGTTGGTCGGTCCTCTTGCGCTCGAAGAAATGGCTCTGTCGAGTGCATAGCCAACCAGCGCGAATAATCCATTCTCAATGGTGCGAGGCATTTAGTAAAGGTACCTAGGTAGCTGTCGTGATGCGGGGCGAGTCATTGACCGCAAAGCCCGCCGAGGTCGCCAAGAACAAAAGATAAAGACCAAAGATTCGCCATTGCCTTCCCTACCTCGGCGATCTCTGCGTTCTCCG
>Ga0208849_1000188_pt1 | contig 60534 bp, 44 predicted proteins | sample NGESurdeep072012_10_FD_184470 | JGI IMG/M metagenome (GOLD analysis project Ga0208849, IMG submission 184470) | Arctic peat soil microbial communities from Barrow, Alaska - NGEE Surface sample 53-3 deep-072012 (SPAdes) | ecosystem: Environmental > Terrestrial > Soil > Wetlands > Peat ...
GCGGCGAATGGGCAAAATGTATCCAGAAGGCTCCTTCGATTCGCCGTCATACGCAGGCAGCACATTTTCGCAGCTCACTTGAAGACGACGAGTGAACGCTGTTACGAAGGTGAAAGCATCGGCCAATCCGAAGTTATGGTTCTCATCCTCGCGAGCGATGAGTTCGATATTTTCCCAGACGGGAACGCCGTCGGCGCGCCATGCACAGGTCAACGACCAACGCGGCAGCGGCTCTCCGGGGTACCATTTGCCTTGCCCGTAGTGAAGTAGCCCGCCGGGAGCCATCTTCTCGCGGAGGCATCGGATGAGAGACAAGCCGCGGGTTCGCTTCATTGGTCCCAGGGCGTCAATGTTCCATTGCGCACTTTCGGGTTCGTCAATGCCAACGAAGGTGGGTTCGCCGCCCATCGTCAGGCGTACACTCTGCGCCTCCAGGTCCGCGTCAACCGTATGAGCAACCTGTTGAACGAGAGTCCAATCCCTCTCGGCAGCAAGGGTAGATGTGCTCCGTGGGTCACTGAGACGACGAATGGAAATGGAATATTCAAGGTCCACTTTGCTCGGCTCCACCGTTCCTGCAATGGGTGCGGCCTTCGAAGCGTTCGGGGTGCAAACCAGCGGGATATGGCCTTCACCAGCAAACAGACCCGAAGTCGGATCCATTCCAACCCAACCGGCACCCGGCAAAAATGCTTCCGCCCAGGCGTGAAAATCCGCGGAGTCGGCGTGACCAGGACTTCCATCTTCCGATGCTGTTTCGTCCGCAATCTGAATCAAGTATCCGGAGACGAAGCGCGCCGCGATCCCCAAATTTCGGAGAATCTGTACGAGTAGCCATGAAGAGTCCCGGCACGATCCCGAACGCTTCTCAAGAGTCTGCTCGCATGTCTGGACACCGGGATCCATCCGAGTCACATAATTAATTTCGTCGCATAACCTGCGGTTCAATTCGACCAAGAAGCTGATGGTTCCATGCTTCTCCATGAGAACGCCTGCGAGAAAAGCTCGAAGCTGTGGGCCAGCCGGATCGAGTAAGAGATAGGGCTCGAGGTCTCTTGCTAGACTGGCCTCGTATTCAAAAGGATAGTCTTTGACTCCGGGCTCGAGAAAAAAATTGAAGGGATTGAAGGGGGATAGCTCCGCGACCAAATCCACCTCAATGACAAACTCATTCGTCTTGTCCGGAAAAATAACCCGCGCTACATGGTTGTTGTAGGGGTCGAGCTGCCAGTTAAGAAAGTGGTTTGCGGGGGAAACGTTAAGAGAGTAATCGAGGATGGGCGTCCGGCAATGCGGCGACGGACGCAACTGGATAACGTGCGGACCGAGCGATACCGCCTTGTCGTAGCGGTATTGCGTCCGGTGATTCAGTGCAACTTTTATACTCATCCATCCTCATGCGGTCCATGCCAGGATTTCCCGCTTGTTTCACTCATCGTTACCAGCGAAGGCGCCACGATTCTCGCGCAAAGCGCGACTGTAAAGCTAGCTCATTTGACTTCCCAATGCTGTGTTATTTTTCTGATCAATTTTATAATTATTGCCAAAAGATTCATAAAACCAGATCTTGCCCATTAGCTCTTGTAGAGACGTAGCTTGCTACGTCTTGATTGCTTCGGAAAACTTTTTGCCGCTTTCGGCAAGACGCAGCAAGCTGCGTCTCTACTTTAATATCTTCGCCAGGTGCGGGATTTTTGCCACCATTAGCTTTTCGTGATGAAGTTTTCGTGCGGATGCCATCGAGCTCTTAGGCGGTCGCAGCCTATGGCTGCGATGACGCGGCGAGGGTTTGATTCGTCTGTACCGCTTTCGTCAACGCTTGCGGATACTTTTGTGCGGCGGCTTTCCGAAGCCATTTCTCGGATTGCTCCGAGTCGGCCAGCAGCCCATCACCATCGCGGTAACGCAGGCTCAAATTGTATTCAGCAGCGGCTTCGCCGCCCATGGCTGCTTCCTTAACCCATCGCGCCGCTTTTTCGCAGTTTTGCGGCACGCCCCGTCCGGTCTCATACGCCATACCAATCAGAAAGGCTGCCGAACCGTCTCCGTAGCGCGCTTGACGCAGCAAGCCGGGAATCTCGAAGCGGCTCATATCTCCCAACGCAGCTGACGCCGCATCGTCGGTCACCCTTTTATGAGACCCGCCAACAACGAGAGGTTTCACCGTTTCGACGTTATTTACGCGCAGAGCGGCGAGCGGTGCTGTTTGGGCGTTTCTGTGGCGACGGACCGAGACAACCGTTTTCGTCGTTACAATCGCCACCACAATTATCAGAGCGACCCCTGCGCCGAGGCACTTTATCGTTTTTGACCTCTGGCGGCCAAAAAGTTCTCTTTCGAATACATAAGCCGCGAGGTCATGCAACGACGCAGCCGGAAGACTTACCATCCGAGCAAACGAGGGCTTCCAACTCCGTAACCAGGAAGCGGTGCTAGTTCTTACATGCAAGGCTAGGATGTATTCTCTGAGGTGTTTCGCGCGCGCCAGCATTTCGGCAGCGAAAACCGCTGATTCGTCTAATTCGATTGCGGGAAGACGAACGGCCTCGTGAAGTAACGTGGATTTCACTTCTCTGATCGGCGCGACCAGTGGAGATTGTGTTCGCACCTCAAGACTCGACATTGCGATAGGAGCATCCAGTCGTGGTGGGCAAAGAATTGATGAACCGAAAGTGTTCTGTTCGATGAATTTCGACTCCACATTGCCTTCAATGGACGCGGCGGTTTCGTGGTTTCGCAGAACCGATAACAAGTCGCGAATTTCCCGGCTCTCACCCTGAGCGGGCGGCTCCGGATCAGCAATCGAGCTAAAATTCTCAGCACCGGAAACCCTGGCGCTGTCTGTTTTCCTGACGGCGGGATCAACGTCGCAAACTGGTTGTCTTGCGGGGTAAGGTTTTGTTTCAGCCAACTCCTTGAGCGAGGGAACCAGTGCTTCAATCACATGGAGCACTGCCTCGCGCTCCAAAGTGACGGTTTGCTTAAATCTTGCGTTTGCCGCCTTGTCCAGAGCATGCGCCGCCAGACCGCTTAGCAGACGCGTGCTGGCTTGATCTCGGTCGCCGAAGCACTCTGTATTTTCCGAGAAGACAGCAAGGACGCCGGCGATCTTCTGCCCTTGATGAATTGGGCCGAGAAGGAGAGATCTGAGTAGTGGCAGCCGGCGAGCCTCATTATCGTCTTGGTGGATATCAGCGGACAGATTGCCGCTAGCGAGTCTCGACAAGATCACGTCGCGCAGGCTTTCATCGCTGGACGCCGTCCCCGCGCCGGCCCGGTAGGCGAGCGCGTCACCCGAGTATAGCCAAACACCTGCGCCCTGGGCCGGAACTAATCTTACGGCAAGCGCCGTAATGCGAAGGAGTGCCTCGTCCACTGAGAGCGCTCCGGCTTGGATTGCCTGCTGTGTGTTAACCAGTTCCGCGAGTTGCGGTGCCATGTCCTCCGCGCGAGAGTTTAGGGATATTGCTCTTTTTTGGAGTTGCTGCAATAGCGATGCGGTAGCAAGAAACCGTTCAAACGAGGTCCGATCAAGATTAAGTTGCTGATCCATAGAAGACCCATTCGTCGAAAACAGGCTCGCGGGCATCCACGTTTCGCGAATGCCAGCAAGAGTTCAAGTCACGGCGCGATTTGTCACTTAGCGACCCAGCCGGACCAAATTTATTAGATGCCCGGAGCGCCAGATGCGCCTGAATATGGCTTCAGGCACAGGTTTCGGCCACCATCTTATATCTTGTCCAGAGACTTTTGTCCAACAGAATGAATCTGATCCCGAGTGGACGATCACCATCCGACTATTGCTCCCCCATTTAGGGGATGATTCAGGGGGCGAGACACGCGACGTACTTGTCGAGGATTTCATCAAGTTCCTGTGCGCGTATGGGCTTTGAGAGGTATCCGTCCATTCCGGCGGCGACACATCTCTCGCGGTCGCCTTTCATGGCATGGGCTGTCAAGGCTATTATCGGCTGTCGCTCGCCACTGCCTTGTTCTTTCTTTCGAATTGCGGTCGTGGCTTCGAGGCCGTCCATCTCAGGCATCTGTACGTCCATGAAAACCAAATCGAAGGTTTCCTTCTCGAGTACGTCCAGCGCTTCGCGACCGTTAGCGACGACCTGAACTCTGTGTCCTCTCTTTTCGAGCAACCTGCTCGCGAGTCGCTGATTGACGGCATTATCCTCGGCCAGCAGCACACGCAGGATGGTGGAAGGATCACGCGCGTCTCCCAGGGAGTAACGTGTAACGAGCGGGATTGCACCCGATTTTTCGGGAGCGCCAAGAACGCGAGCCATGGCCTCTCGCAATTCGGACTGACGGATAGGTTTTAACAAGTAGGCCGATATTCCCAATTCCTGGCAACGCGCCGCGTCCCCACGATGACCAGCCGAAGTCAGCATCATGACAATCGCCGCGGATAATTCCGGCCTTTGCCGGATGCGCTCGATTAGCGTGAAACCATCCATTTCAGGCATGTGCATGTCGGTTACGATTAGCGCATAGGGCACGCCGTTGTTCTGCGCCTCGCAAAGCTGCGACAGGGCGGCCACCCCGCCTTCCACCGACGTGGATTTCATTTCCCATCGCTTAAGCATTCCTTCCAGGATGCGGCGATTGGTAGGATTATCATCCACGATCAAAGTCTTGACTCCGCGAAGGATTTCTGGGGGAGCGATACTGCCTACCTCGATAGGCTTTGATTCTGCTACCCCCATTCGCACTGTGAAATGAAACTGGCTACCTCGTCCGATCTCGCTTTCCACCCAGATTTTTCCACCCATCATGGCAACAAGACGCATGGAGATGCTTAATCCAAGGCCCGTTCCACCGTACTTACGCGTCGTCGAATTGTCCGCCTGGGAGAATGCCTCAAAAATGGATAGCTGCTTCTCTGGCGGGATCCCAATTCCTGTGTCCGATACCACAAAATGCAGGACGCAACTGGTGCCGGTTTGGCTTTCGATGTCCACTTTGAGCGCGACTTCTCCTTCGTCTGTAAATTTGATTGCGTTGCCCAAGAGGTTGACGACGATCTGGCGCAAACGGCTGAAATCGCCGCAAACGACTTCCGGCACCTCTGGGGCTATTTCGCATAGCAATTCCAGACCTTTTTCGTCGGAGCGCACGGCCAGCGTTTTCAGGGTGGCCTCCAGGCCATCGCGTATTCCGAAATCCAGGGCCTCAAGGTCAATTTTTCCAGCCTCGATCTTGGAGAAGTCGAGAATGTCGTTGATCACAGTGAGCAAAGCGTCTGCCGACAGTTTTACGGTATCCAGATATTCACGCTGCTCTTGCGTAAGTTCGGTTTCAAGCGCGAGGTCGGTCATCCCGACCACGCCGTTCAGTGGTGTGCGAATTTCATGACTCATGTTCGCGAGGAACTCGCTCTTTGTCTGGCTGGCTGCTTCGGCGGCTTCTTTCGCCTGGCGCATTTTTTCGTGCGCATCCCGGATCGCGGTGACGTCCTCGATCACGCCCACGAAGCTTTGCAGCTTTCCATCTGACTCACGAGCCCAACGGGCGCGTATCGCCACCCAGACAATTTCACCATCAGGTTTCACAACTCGATGCTCGTCCACGAGGTCTTCGCCTGTTTGCACGGCCTTACCCCAGCGTTCGAGAGTTCGGGCGCGGTCCTCGGGGTGAATCGAATCGCTCCATCGATTGCCAAGCGATTGCTCCGCCGTAATGCCCGTGATTTCCGTGAGCCTGTCATTCACGTAAACGGGCGTTCCCAACGGGTCAGTTCGAAAAATTCCCACTAGGGCGGTGGCGCTCAACATCCGGAAAACCTCTTCACTTTGCCGCAAAGCGTTCTCTGCCAAAACTCGCTGCGTTACATCCTGATAGACGGCGACTATCCCACACTGTTCTCCCAATGCAAACACCGGCACCGCGTAGGATTCCACATAGACCAAGGTCCCATTTTTTGTTTTCCTGGTCATCGTTCCCCGCACGATGTTGCCGCCGAGCACGACATCAGCGTTCTCTTGAAAGCTGGCTTCGCCTTCCGCAGGAACGATCAGTTCACGCACGCCTCGACCGGCGCAGTCTTCCGGCGTGTATCCAAAGATTCTGCTGAAGGCCGGATTTATCAATGTGATTTTGTGATTCTTATCGGCAACGGCAATGGCCACAGGGCTGGTGCGAATGAGCGCATCCAGAAGGTTCGCGTCCTGAGGCAAGGTATTTTCATTGAGGTCGTTTACACGGTTCTGCGCCGGGATTGCCGGTACAGTCCGTGCTCGTTGAGTTTCAAACTTGGCGTACCGACGGATCACATACCATGCCGGAAGCGCTGAAGCGAATACTATCGTGCTTATTGTGGCAAAATGGATTTGCCAACCCGTGAGATGCGGGAACAAGAAATGGTTCAGTATTTCGTAAAGAAGTGCCGCCAGGGGTGCAACGAAGATCATCGAACGCGATATTGTTCGGTAGCTCTGCATGTCCACCTTAGCCTGTCCTCCCAGGCTCTGTTAAGTTGTTCTTGCCATCCGCCTAATCGTTGCGAGACGTTACCGGCATCCTTACTCGAAGCCTTTAGGCGACGGTGACACGGCTCAACCACAACTATCGGCAATCAGGGGATTGAGTTTAGGCGGGCATTCGGCTGAACTCGCGGCGGTCGTGACTCGAAAATCGTGTCTATTGCTGATTTCAATCTGATGGTAGGCTGTTAGCGCTCTGGGATTAAACAGGAATTCAGGGGCTTCCCAAATGAACAAGTTCGCGAAGCTGAACCAGCAGTACATTGGAGGAGAATGGCGCGACGGTTTGAGCAAAAAGGTGCTCACTGACACTAATCCCTACACCGGGAACTCAATCGCCGATTTCAGGCTAGCTAGTCTCGCTGATCTGGATGAGGCTTATCATTCGGCGGCTGCCGCTCAGAAGGTTTGGGCAGACGTCAATCCATTCGAGAAGCGGACAATTCTGGAAAAGGCCATAACGTGGATTGAAGAAAACGAAGCCGATATTACCGACATCATTATTGAGGAATTGGGGGGAACACACCTTAAAGCTTTCATTGAAATAATGACGGTAAAGAGTTTCATCAAAGAAGCTTCGACCTACCCTCTCCGAATGACCGGGGAAATTCTTCCTTCGACGGTGGACGGCAAGGAAAACCGTCTCTACCGGATTCCGGCCGGCGTGGTGGGAGTCATCAGTCCCTTCAACTTCCCATTCAATTTGAGCATTCGTTCGGTGGCGCCGGCTTTGGCGTGCGGGAACGGAGTCGTACTCAAGCCGCACGACGATACTCCGATCACCGGCGGCACGCTCATCGCCAAGATATTTGAAGAAGTGGGAATACCCAAGGGATTGCTGAACGTCATCGTGGCCGATATTGGTGAAATTGGCGATGCCTTTGTAGAACACCCCATTCCACGAATTATTTCGTTTACCGGGTCGGAAGCCGTAGGCCGCCACATTGGCGGAGTTGCCGGAAGATCGTTGAAGAAGTGCATTCTCGAACTCGGCGGCAACAGCGCTTTTATCGTACTTGAGGACGCCGATCTACAGACGGCAATCAATGCCGCCGTCTTTAGCCGATTCGCGCATCAGGGACAAGTTTGCATGTGCACCAATCGGATATTGGTGCAGCGAAGCGTGTACGGAAAATTCCTGGAGAAATTCGTGGAGCAAGTCTCTAAGCTCAAGGCAGGCGATCCCCGCGATCCGAAGACTGATCTTGGTCCATTGATCAATCAGCGTCAGACCGACACGTTTTCCAGGCAGGTTCAGCAAGGAATTGACGCGGGAGCGACAGTCGCTTTGCGCGGAAAGGTTGAAGGCAATGTCGCTTCGCCAACCATCTTTGCCGACGTAAAGCCCGACATGTGGATCGCGCAAAATGAGATGTTTGGCCCAGCAGTGTGTGTGATGCCTTTCGATACGCCGGAAGAGGCGATTCGAATCGCCAACGACAGTCCGTATGGGCTAAGCGGGGCGATTCACACGCGCGATGCGGAGTATGGGGCCGAACTCGCCAAGCAGATTGAATCTGGCATGGTCCATGTCAACGATGGGACGATTAACGACGATCCGTTGATTGCCTTCGGGGGCGAGAAGGCCTCGGGAGTTGGCCGTCTCAATGGAAAATGGGCCCTGGAGGAATTTACAACCCTAAAGTGGGTTTCCGTGCAGCACAAGACAAGGCACTATCCCTTTGAGGTTGCGAAGGCGTCTTAATGTTTTCCCTACGTCGAGCGTCTCAGTGAACGGCCCTATCGGCATGAACCCAATACGGTGCCCGGAGCGACTTCCTATCCATCTTGCCAGCGCCGGTTTTGGGAATCTCGTTCCGAAAATCCACTGACTTCGGTGACTTCACGCTGCCCAGTTTAGCTTTACAGTGAGCGATCACTGCTTCTCCGGTCAACGATTCACCAGGTCTAAGTACCACAATCGCTTTAACCGCTTCGCCCCATTTTTCATCTGGAATACCGATCACAGCGCACTCATGCACCTGCGGCAGCGCCATGATTCCAACCTCCACCTCGGCGCAATAAACGTTGAAGCCTCCGGTGATGATCATGTCCTTTTTGCGGTCCACGATATACACGTATCCTTCATGGTCTATGTATCCCACATCTCCAGTATGGTGCCAGCCGTGGGCGCGTATCAGAGCGGTGGCTTCAGGCATGTTGTAATAACCGGGAGTCACGAGAGTACCCCGCGCTACGATTTCTCCACAATCACCCGGTGGGAGTATGTTGCCGTGATCATCCATTATCGCAAGCCGAACCGCGGAGGTAGGCTTGCCGCAGCTTCCCAGCCTTTCCGGGTGATGCCCCTCGGCGGCCGCTGCGAGGGTCCTGGCATCGAGGAAAGTCAGGAGCATTGGCGCCTCGGTCTGCCCGTAGCTCTGGCAGATGCAGGGTCCGAAAATTTCGACCCCCTTCTTAAGCTTGTCAGGCGAGACGGGCGACCCTGCAAGCAGGAATACCTTCAAACTCGAATAATCGAAGTTGCCAATTTCTGGCTCCGCGAGAAGACTATAGAACGCGGTAGGTGGCAGGAACAGATGGGTCGCGCGAAAACGCTCGATATTGCGCAATACTTCGAGCGCATCGAATTTTGGCATGACAATATTTGTTGCGCCTAGAGTGAACATGGTGAATGCCACAACGCCTGCCGCATGAGAAAGCGGCGCCGTATTCAAGCAAACTGGATTCACGTCAGCGGATATCCAATAATGGGAGGCCATTTCCGTCATGGTCCCCCAGGCGAGGCTAGTTACCCGCACGCCCTTTGCGGGTCCCGTCGTTCCGCCCGTGGGCACAAGGCCGACCAGGCGATCAAGATTGCCGTATTCATCAGCCCAGTCAATCTCGTCCGCTTCGGTTCCCCGCTGCATAAAGATTTCCAGGGATGGGTTGCCAGCGTCCTCTTTGTCCATGCAGACCAGATGACGCAGTGAGGGAACGCGCGCACGAATCTGTTCGACAATGTCGTGGAAGTCGCTGTGATAAAAAAGCCACGCCATTTTCGTGTAGTTCATGTACTCAACGTTGGCGTCTACAGCGTTTCTGGAATTGATTGGGACCCACACCGCCCCGGCGCGCATTATGCCTAACATGCAAAAAAGCACCTGCGTGTTATTGTGAGAATAGATGCCGGCACATTGCTCGCCAGTCAAACCATTTGCCCACATGGCACGCGCAATCCGGCGGGTAATGTTCTGTGTGTCTCGATAGGAATATTGTGAAGTACCCTCAATAACGGCCAAACGGTCGGGATAGGCGTCAGCACCTTTATCGAAGTAATCAATCGCTCTCATAGCCGTAACTGAGGTCTTGCGGGATTATCGCCTCTTAATTTGAAGTTAGGAACTAATTTTGGACTTGGACAATCCATGGCTTTCCAGAACTTTGAGCAACTCGCGATGTCCGAAAGCCTCCGCCGCCGACGCAAACCCTACTTTTCGTGGAGCAGAATGAATCAGGCTGTGGGCGATATGCGCCTGGATGAGTCCGGTCTGCCGATAACAGCATGTGCCAAAGGTGACGCACTGCACGAAGTCTGTCGAGCCGCGTCCTGCGACGACGTCAATCGTGCGCTGCTCGCGGGTATTCTCTCGAGGAGGCGTGTTGCCTTGCACCGAATTTGCCATTTCGGAAAGCCTCCGCTCTTGTTCCTGCTTTGGTAACCCGCGAATCTGCTCTTCAAACATTTTTTCAGTTGCAGCCACGCCTTCCATAATTTGGCGATCAAGAAGGCCGCCGATTGATCGGACATTTGCCACCTGGGGATGGTCTTTGAACCAGACAGGCTGAGGAAAACCGCCCCATGCAAGCGCCATCTGAGTCTGAATGTAGCCGGGAACCGCCGCATCATACCGAACCGCGCGGGGCCAGGTTTTGTACTGATTTTGCTCGAGATAGTGGGCGTCTGTCTGAATAACCGCAAAAATAGTTTGGGTAGACCCGAAAGTTGGAATCCCTTTGAACATGGTGAGGGTTTCGATCGTATCAATCGCTCCATGTTCCAGACACAACCGGATAGCGGCGTCACTGACGGCGGACATAAATGCCGTAGCCGGGGCGGCTAGCAATCCCTTGGCCGCGAACTTCGCACCCCATTTCTCGGCAACCTCGCGTATCCATGCCTGTTCGCCGCTGATGTCGAGGTAGTGGCATCCCGCTTTAAGGCTTGCTTCGATCACTCGCGGCCCGCTGTAGATGAACGGTCCGACTGTGTTGCAGACGACTTTCGCGCCAGTGAATAACTTGACCAGATCGTCAACCGAGTCGCCCACCTCCACGACTTCGTAGTTGGCAGTTTCGATTCCCGGGACACGGCTCATGATGTCTTGAATTCTCGCCTTGCTTCGTCCGGCCGCAATGAAAGGGACGTTGTATTCGCGCAGAAACTCGGCGACGAGCCGTCCTGAAAAACCATTGGCGCCATAGACCACTACCGGTCGCTTGCTTTCCATCGGATTCCTTTCTTTTTATGCAGATTACGCAAGAGTCCCGGCAATCTCCCAATGATCGGTTGATTGTGAACAATCCTGGGATTAGCTAATGCCAATAGGGGACGCTGAACCGGCCTGCTCATTGTGGCCAACCCTGAAAATCGGCTCCCGGCGGTAGAAGCTACGAGCAAGTTCGCTACGATAAGGATCACACTTATCGTGGGTGACGTCACTCGGGCTACGAGAAAAGCGAAGTTTAAGTGCCCCAAACTTCCCGCGCGACCTCTGCGACCAGGCGCAATTTTGCCTCTTGATCCTCCTGCGTCAACAAATTCCCCTCCATGGTGGATGCGAATCCGCACTGTGGGCTCAGGGCTAATCTCTCCAGCGGGACATAAGCCGCAGCGGCCTTTATACGGCTCTTCAATTCACTCCGATCTTCCAATTCCGGACGTTTTGAACTGATCAATCCGAGCACAACCGTCCGATCGTCGGGTACGTGGCGCAGCGGCTCGAACCCGCCTGAGCGTTCGTCATCGTACTCCAGCAAAAATCGGTCGAAGCGCGTTTGGCGAAAGATCTTGGCGATTGGGCCGTAGTCCCCTTCGGCGTAAAACTTGCTCTGATTATTTCCCCGGCATAGATGCAGCCCGAACACGACTCCTGCGTGATTGCCAACCACTGCGTTGTCCATTTCAATGGAAAGGTCCAACAGCCGGTCCGGATCGCTACCACGCTGCCGGTATCCTTCCCGCAGCTGAGGATCGAGCAAAGCGGTGTACTGTGGAGAATCAATCTGGATATAGGTGCAGCCGAGTCGAATTAGTTCCTGAACTTCTTCCCGAAGGATATCCACCAAATCAGCAAGATAAAGATCAATCTTGGGATAGGCGGCTTTTGACTTTTCGTTATCGTAGTAAGCCGCTCCCTGCTGCGCGCTGATCAAAGTGGTTTTGGCTGGGTGTTTCGTGCGCGCCCGCAGGTATGTAAACTCCTCGGCGCACATCGGCCGCTTGCGCTTTAAGCGAGAAACAACCACGGGGCGCGACAAAACCAGCTTCTCGCCCTTCTCATCGCGAAAGGGAATTGCCCAGCCTCCGAATTTATCGAAGCCCTCGACTGCATCCACGAGGTGGCCGTAGAACGCATATCGCCGCATTTCACCATCTGTGATCATCTGCAAACCTGCCCGGGTTTGCATGGCTACGGCTTCATCCACTGCGCGATCCTCTACTTGCTTGAACCCGGCGTCAGTGAGTTCACCAGCTTCGTGTTGCTCTCGGGCGCGTTTCAGATATGCTGGGCGCAACAGACTTCCAACCACGTCGCTACGGTACAAAAGCAAACCTCCTCGCAGCCATTTGCGATTCGCAGGTGATAGACGCCCCGTAGTATAGGCGATTTGACAAAGGATGAATTGTAAGACGCCCAGCCACACCCTAAAACGTAAACTTGGCAGAAATCTGCAATTGCCGTGGGTTGAACATTGTTCTCGGTGTGCCGAACAATGGATTGGGCACTGGAGCTCCGCCATTGCCAGCTGGGCAACTGGTGGTCCCGTTCTCGATCGCCAGCGAAGCGGCATCCTTATAGCGTCGAGGCGGGGTACCGCAGAAGTCTATCGTGCCGCCACCATAGACCGAGGTGACTTCGTTGATGTTTTGCCGGTTGAAGACGTTGAAAGCATCAATCGCGAGATTCAGAGCCATGCGCTCATTAAGGTGAATAAATCTGGCCAGGCGCAGGTCCGTCGCGTAAAGATCATCGCCTCGGTAGGAATTCCGGGGAGACCATCCGACGCGGTCCGTGACCGGATTGGTGTCGCCATTGACATCATTGCCTACAAAGATTGTGAATGGCCGCGGAGATTGCAACGTAATAATGCTACTGAACTCGAAGTTCCGAAACAATCCGTGGTTGGGCGTGTCCGCGGTGAAGTTGCCCACGAACCGATGACGAACGTCCTGCACTGAATCGGCTCGTTCAAGGTTTCTGTTGTAGAGATCCTCAGGCGTGCTGACAAAAGTAAGGAATGTTCCGTCGTCTGTGGTATGCGAGAAAGTGTAGTTGGCGCTAAAGCGCAAAAACGCGCCCAACTTATCGGTGACCGAAAGCGTGGCTCCGTTATAAGCGGCGTTTCCAGTGGCATCCACGAAGTACATGAGCCCCGCATTGTTATAGAGGGGTCCGCTAAACGCGTCCCGGCCGTCGGCCAGTTTGTTGTTCACAAATGCCGGGTTTACTACCGAAGCGGGCGGACAAGCGGTGGCGCTGTTGGCAAGGCCGCCTGGAGGACAGACATTCAAATTCTCGGGGCGGAATTGCTTGTGAGCGCGGAGCAAAAGGTAGCCAACGCTCACCACCAGGCCTTTGCCGACCTCCTGATCAACCTGGAGACTGGCCTGTTCAGAATAGGCAATGCGGCTATTGGGATCAACTCCGCCTCCGCTGTTCGTAACGAAGGAGCCGGGCGGCCCGGAATTGAAGTTGGGTTGGTTCTGCCCGGTAAGCACTAACTGTTTTGCTGCCGCCCACGGCGATGGCGCGGGAGCTCCATTCGGGTATTTAAGACCTTCGAAAAACCCATTCGCATCCAATTGATTCAAAACCCAAGGCGCCGTCTGATTCCCTTTCCTGACGCCCGGATCCACCGCGTTCGGAATCACGACCTCGCGTTGCGGATAGGTGACAAACAAGAAGCTCATATTGTAGCGGTCGTCGAAAATTCCATAGCCGGCTCGAACAACCGTACGCTTGGTAGGAGAATAGGCAAGCCCTATTCTAGGTTGGAAACCGCGGTAATCCGGATTAATGATCTGCGACAAACCAGTTTCAAAGTCCCAGCGCAGCCCGTAGTTGAAGGTTAACTTGGGAGTGATTCGCCATTGATCCTGTCCGTAGAACCCTACGTAGCCATGATTGAGACGCACGTAGAAATCCTGCGGATCCACGTACGCATTCGGCCATGCTCCGCCGCTCGGAGGAACCACTGGCGGCAGGCTTCCGGGAGTGATCGGCCCAGGACCTACGGGAGCGCCCCAAAACACGATGGGCACACCGTTCAGTGGATCGTTTGGATTGGGACCGAACGGGCTGGTGGGAAATCCAAAGTTAGTCGCGGGCGTGATCACGGCTGTGGGGCATGGTCCATCGGCAGGGACGGAACGCACTCCGGCGGCAGGATTTGTATAGTTAGCGAAATCCACCAGGCAATTCACGTTCGGCAAGACGATGCGCATAGGAGTGAAGCCTGGCCAAATTACGAAATTCCGGAGGTAATTGGTGTCTGCGCCAAATTGCCAATAGTGATTTCCTTTCACCCAAGCCAGGCTGTCTGAGACCTGCACGCGGCTTTCATTGAGCGCGTCGAAGGCGCCGAAGTTGTGGCCAAAGGAAAGTGTGTTCGGGATGTCGAGGTTGGGCTGTCCGGTCACGGCGGGAAAGTTATATGTGCGCCGCGCGTACTGCACGAGGAGAGTATTTACCAGATTCGGTTTGAGCAGGGAATTCAGAGAGCCAACTAGAGACTGGTCTCTGAGGAGGGCGTTGTGTCCGTCGCTCGGCGCTCCAATGCCGCCGCCGTCAAGCGTATCGCCCACCAGCACATTCAGGTCTCGAGAGTCCACGATACCGTAGTGAACAGCCAGACGGTTATTAGCGTTAAATTGATGGTCTATTTTGATGAACCCGTTGTCATTGTTAAGCGTCTTCAGGACATCAAGGTTCTCGATTGGCAGGCCCAGCGCAGCCTTTGCGGTATTGATTGTGCTCAAATTGCCGATGAGAGTTGCTGGATAAGTAGGTGATTCGCCCAGTCTCTGGCCCTCATAATTCTCGAAGAAAAACGTTTTGTCCTTCCGGATTGGGCCGCTCAGGGTTTCGCCAAATTGACCCCGGCGGTACTGGTTAAATTGAGGTTGCGTTAATAGCGACTTGGAATCGGCGGCCTCGTTGTTCAGGTACCCGTAGACTGAACCATGCAACGCATTGCCGCCTGATTTTGTGACCACGTTCACGATTCCGCCCAAGGCTCGACCGTACTCGGCTCCGAAGCTATTGTTTACCACGCGGAATTCGCTGACCGCTTCCTGCGAGGGAGTGGCCCGCTGAGAACCTGTTCCTTCGTCAATGTAGTCTGCGCCGTCCACGGTTACAGCGTTGCTCAAGTCGCGCATGCCTCCGAAGGAAATCCGGGTGACATCTGGTTCGGTGAACGTGGATTGAAGACTCGTCCGGCCGGTCGCCACGCCTGGAGTCAGCAGTGCGAAATCAATGAACTGTCGGGTGGCCGTGGGGAGCGCTTGAATCTCCGGAGTTTCGATCACCTGGCTGATCTCGGTACGCGTGGGTTCTACCGGTGGCGCCTCCGCTGTAACCACGACCGTTTCTCCGATGCCTGCCACTCTCAGCGAAACGTCAATTGTTGCAGTTTGACCCACAGTCAATGCGATGCCGGTCTGTGCAAACTTGCCAAATCCTTTGGATTCGGCTGTCAATGCATATTTTCCAGGCGGAAGGTTGGGCACCACGTAGAACCCGGCATCGTTTGTGGCTGCGGAGTAGCTTTGGTTTTTAGCCAGCTCTCGCAGAGTGATCTCAGCTTTGGCAACGGGGCTACCATTCGAATCCAGGACTGTTCCATTGAGTTGGGCAAAACTGATGCTCGCCTGTCCAAACGTGAACTGGGACAGACTCATCGTCACCACTATCGCAAACCACCAGGTCATTATTCGACGCAGATCCATTGGCCCACCCTCCTTCAACCTGGTTGGGAACACCCTGACTTCGTCCGCGTGCGACGCTTGCCGAGGGGAACCGGCAGGTGGTTCTGATCGGAATATCCTACCACCACCCACCACCAAACTCATGCCGGAATCAATTGCGATGTAACTTGCCGCATTGCACCTAGCATGTTCCCAACCTTCGGTATTGTTCAATCCATCTTTGTGCCGGAGCTGATACTTGCTCGATATTCAATCCCAAAATGGTCCGTCAGCAGAGAGTGTTTTGTGTATCGCGCTTTTGAACTTGGTAAGAAGTTCTTGCAGACTGGCAGAGACTCGGACCGAATGCGCTTTTACAAAAAACGCTCGGCTCGTCGTGCAATACCCAAGTGATGGAGTGCGTGCGAAAGGGACGGCTAGTCGAAGCGAAACCTGATGCATTATTCCATTTGAGCTTTTGGGCACCGGTCTTTACAAGCCAATACTCTCGCTTGTCAACCTTCCCGTCATTTCCGCAATGCTAGTATGAGTGAGGAACCCAACCATTCACGAGTTGGGAGACACCTGTTTTGTTAGGGCGAAAAGTGTTTGCACGGGTTGCTGAGTTACTGGGAGAACGATAGTAACTTCATCGCTCTAAAACCAGCGTGAGCTCTCGCACGCGCCGATTAAAATAGGAGAACGAAAGAAAATATTATGAGCATTTCCTCCGCAACTGTCGGCATTTACTCCGAACTGAAAAGCAAAATTGACGCTCGCCAGGCGCAAGTCGCCATTATCGGAATGGGCTACGTGGGGCTGCCTCTGGCGCTGCTCTACAGCGAACAGAAGTTTCCGGTCACCGGTTTTGATATTGACGCGCGCAAGGTCTCCACACTCACCGAAGGCGGGACGTACATTGTGAGGATTCCCGCGACGGAGATCGCTGAAGCACGATCCCGCGGCTTCAAGGCTACCTCGGACTACTCCATGCTCACTAAGATGGACGCGATCATTATTTGCGTGCCCACGCCTTTGAACGAGTATCACGAACCCGATCTCAGCTTCATCGAGGAAACAGCCAAGTCAATCGCCCCGTTTCTCCGCCCGGGCCATTTGGTAATTCTCGAGAGCACGACCTATCCGGGAACGACGGAAGAGGTATTGATCCCGATCCTTGAAAAAGGAAATAAGCAAGGCCTGAAGGCTTCTCGCGGAGAGTCCGACGGCAAGAAGTTTTATGTCGCCTTCTCTCCCGAGCGTGAAGATCCCGGCAACGATACTGTCGCGCGACGAGACATTCCGAAAGTCGTCGGAGGACTCGATGCCGAAGCTTCGGAATTGGCGGGCGCGCTCTACGGCGCAATTTTCAATCGTGTGGTGCCGGTATCGTCGCCGGCGGTAGCCGAAATGACGAAGCTGCTGGAAAATATCTATCGCTGCGTCAACATCGCACTCGTGAACGAACTGAAACTGCTGTCGCTACGCATGGGAATTGATATTTGGGAAGTGATTGCGGCCGCATCCACGAAGCCATTCGGATTCCATCCTTTTTATCCTGGCCCGGGGCTCGGCGGGCATTGTATTCCGGTTGATCCGTTTTACCTTTCATGGAAGGCCAAGCAATGGGACTTCCGGACCCGCTTCATCGAATTGGCTGGCGAGATCAATACCGCGATGCCTTACCATGTGTTGGATTCACTTGTAAAGGCGCTGAATCAGCACAAGAAAGCATTAAACGGCGCGCGCGTCCTGGTGCTGGGCATGGCATACAAGAAGGATATTGACGATCTTCGCGAATCCCCTGCTTTAACGATAATCGAACTATTACAAAAGGAGGGCGCGCAGGTTAGCTATAACGATCCTTACTTCCCGACCGTGGGAAAAGGACGCCACTACGATCTCCAAATGAAGTGCTCGCCGCTCGAGAACCTCGGTCAATATGACTGCGTGCTCATAGTAACGGACCATTCCGACTACGACTATGCGCGTATTGTGCAAGAATCGCAGCTCGTCGTGGACACGAGAAATGCTACCCGCGGAATAAAGAGCTCAAAAATTGTGCACTGCTAGAAATCTGCAGGAAACGCGAGAGGTCAGCTTTTTAGCTGGCCGGTTGCTGTTGCATGGCGGGGAAAGCCTGCTGATGTTGGTTGGACGGGTTTCTTGTTGTGGTCTGAAGCCAGCTTTTGAGCTTCCAGTATTTCATCTGTAGTAAGCAAGCCTGCCATTTTTCTTTTCCCCGTACTGATCGAATTCTGCATCTCGAGAACGCTTTTTTCGCAAATTAAATACCACATGTACGCTGCCTGTGGATCTTTCTTAGCTCCCCGGCCTTCTCCGTACATGGTTGCCAGCGACATTTGAGCTATTGGCATGCCTTGCTCTGCCGCTGTGCGCGAAGATGCGAAACTCGGCCCCTTCCCAGAGGTATTTCCGTCGAGTTGATCCAGCGGATTTTTTGCAACCGGGTGATTCAAGGTCAAAAATAGCAGCTCGATTCGGCTGGAGACCCCTAACTTATCGAATACCTTAAATAAGTAGTTCTTGATCGTGTGCTGGCTCAAACCCAAACGGGCCGCAATCTCACGGTTGCTGAGTCCCTCTGCCAGACTGAATACCACATCCAATTCTCGCTTCGAAAGCAGACTGAGACCATTGGAGTCGCCGATGCGCAACGTCGGAGATGCTGTGAGGGCTTCCAGCGCTATCACGACCTGTTCCGGATTAGCCCACACCTCTCCCGCATGAACTTTTCGAACACATTCCGGCAAAGTTTCAAGAGAGGCGTCGCGGCTAAACAAACCCTTGGCTCCCGCCCGAAATGCGCCAAGGATAATTTCTGGTTTTGACGAATCGAGAAGAATTATGCCTCGAATTTTGGGACGGACCAGCCGAATTTTTCGTAATGCTTCGACGCCGCCCAGGGGTTCGTCGGCCAAGCGGGAAGCGATGACTGCAATATCTACTCTATTGTTAAGCGCTGTTTCGATGAGTCCAGCCGAATCGGAAACGTGACTGAAGACTTCCAGTGCAGGGTTGCATCGTAGCGCGCTGGCAAGAAGTTCGGTATGGATGCGTGTTCCGTCCGCGACCAAGACCCGAATCCTTTGTTCCTGACTCCGACCGGTTTGCATTAAAGATCCCCCAGCAGCGGCGAAACTTTGCAATAACTAACGCATGGACAATTGATACAAAGTCTTAATTCTTTGGAGGAGGAACGACACGAAAAACACAGAAGTACAGTGCTGATTTTACCTTATCGCACTGTTCGACGCAATCTGCCTTGTTGAAGGGAGTTGCATTTGTACGCGAACGTGAGTGAACCTATAACGGACGGTCTAATCATGATCCGCCCCTGTCGAATTCCGTGGCACAGTGTGTTTATAACTCACTGCATTTGCATTTATTTAAGAGTAATGGTTAAAGCTATACAAATACATTGCAACTGAACTGATGAGGATTTACTGGGTAACGTGCCTCTAGGCCAAAGGTCCTGGAAGCCAGCAAACCAAAGTACTGGTCACCGGGGACGGTTACCGTCGAGGACGCGTACCTCTTGCAGGTTCTTGCACGTGTGATAGTGTAACCCTTGTTTACGGGCTTCCCCAAGTCCAGCTTGTAGTTCCTCCCCTGTCCGAGCGCATTCTACCGCGCATAATTTTGTCGCCAGTCTCCATCGGTCGAGTTGCGAATTGTGACTGACGGGGCGAAGCTACGAGCGGGGAACATGGACTTGTCCGCATAGCGTCAATGACGCCGGATCTTCAAGGACTGCGGTCTTCCAAATTCTGCTATAACACCCGCCTCCCAACGAATTCTGATGCTGCCTAACACCATCACAAAAGGATTAGTTTTACTAGTGAGCAGGGATCCTTCTGCGCTGTTCCCGAGATGGAATGGGGAGGAAAATCTGTGGCGAGTGGAACTTGCGGACAGCGGCTGGCAGGCTCTAGAGCGAGTGCAATCGAACGATAATCCCGATCTTATCCTGCTGGATCTTGGAGAGAACGCGGCGGATGGTTTGCACACGTTAAGGTGGCTGCGACGTATTCGTCCGGATATTCCTGTCGTTCTGTTGTCACGATCTGACGACGTGCTGCAAAGAACTGAGGCGCTTCGACTCGGAGCGAAGGATTACCTGGTGAAACCAATCCAGGAAAGTAATTTGCGAGCGCTCATCGAGAGGCATACAGATCAGCCACAGAATCGGGCGGAGTTTGCGGTTTCAAGCGAAAACGTAGAACATATCGCGGAAGATATGGTTTTTGTGTCGGCAAGTCCGGCAATGCGAGAGTTGCGCGCGCAAGCAGACCTATTGTCGCAAATTGATGCTCCGCTGCTAATCGTGGGACAAAAAGACAGCGGAAAACAAGTTGCAGCTCGCCTGATTCACAATCTCTCCGTTCGCTCGGGGTTTCAGTTCCTCAGAGTGAACTGTTCGGCGCTGCCCGGGGATCTTCTGGAAAGCGAGCTTTTTGGCAAGGACCGCGCCGTTGTGGCAGGCCGCCCCAGTTCGCTTCCGGGCAAACTAGATCTTTGTCAGAAGGGCACCGTTTATTTCGACGAGATTACATCTCTGCCTCTTCCTTTGCAGGAGAAGGTCGTTCGCCTGCTTCAGGATAAGACGTTTTCGCGTGTCGGGGGCGACACCCCGGTCGAATCTGACTTTCGGGTTATTGCCGCGACCGAGGCAAACCTGGAAGAAGCGCTTGCTGAGGGGAAGCTTCGAGAAGACCTTTACTTTCGCTTGAGTGCTTTTACCGTGTATGTTCCGCCGTTAAGGCAGCGGAGGGAAGATATATCCCTGCTATTGGTCCAGTTCATGAGTCAGCTATCCCGCCATTACGATCTGCCGTCAAGAACTTTTTCCACCTCCGTCCTGGGTGCATGCCAGCGCTACTCATGGCCAGGTAATCTTAAGGAACTCGAAAATTTCGCAAAGCGGTTCTTAGTGGTGGGCGATGAGGAACTCGCATTAACTGAGTTGGAGCGCAAGTCGGCAGTCGCATCGGAACCGCCGCCCGCTTCGGCTAAGCTGGAGCTTGTACCCGATCTTTCCAGGTCGCCACTCGAACCAAAAGAAAATACGTTCGGGTTGAAGTCTCTAGTCCAAAGCATTAAAGGCGAAGCTGAAAGAAACGCGATTGTTACCGCGCTGGAGCAAACTCACTGGAATCGCAAGGCGGCGTCGAGGGTGTTACAGGTAAGCTACCGCACGCTGTTGTATAAAATTCAGCACTATCATCTGACTCCGCCATCAAATTATCTTTCGCCAGCGCTGGTGGGGCAGGGGATTAAGAGTAACGGACAAGGACATTGATCACGCTATGAACGAAACGCAACGGTTGCACCGTGGCAATAGATACTCAAGAGTGACACTTTTTAAAATTGTGCATTCCAAACGGCGAGTCTTGTTGACGCTTGTGGTTGCGCTCGCCTGCTGGCTGCCGACCCAATGCGCGGCGGCACAGCAAAATGGTAGCGTTTCATCACAGACTTCAGTGGCCACTCAAAATGTCAATCTTCCAGAAGTCAAAGCACACGACGATACCTTCATCATTGGCATTGATGATCTGCTGGCGATAAACGTCTGGAAAGAGCCTGACATTACAAGGTCAGTTCCGGTGCGATCGGATGGAATGATCTCTTTGCCGCTGGTTGGCGAGCTCCAGGCTTCGGGACGCACCCCGCATCAGCTTGAAATAGCCATTACGGAAAAACTCAAGAACTACATCTCGGAACCGGAAGTAACAGTAATAGTCCAGGAAATCCGAAGCCAAAAGTTCAACATTCTGGGTCAGGTGGCGCGGCCAGGGTCATATCCTCTGACGAATTCCACGACTGTACTGGACGCCATAGCGATGGCCGGTGGATTTAAGGACTTCGCAAAACAAAAGAACGTTTATGTGCTCCGCCAAAATGCTGACGGCAAAGAATCGCGGCTTGACTTTAATTACAAAAACGTCATTAAAGGAAAAGATGCCGCGCAAAATATCAGGCTTCAGCCGCGCGACACGATCGTGATCCCGTAATGCAGCGGAACGCTTATCGCGAATCCATGTTGAATTCGAGTCTTATTATTTTCGTCTTGTGCGCCGCAGTCACCGGATGTCTGGCACAAACTGACTCCGGGGCCCAGCCGCCCCCGAGTGCGCCCGCGAGCATCCCTTCCGAACCGTCGCAAGCAAATGACACAAGCGACGCCGGGCCGTCGGCAAACACGCAATCCATGACGACTCCGTCCATCGTCGGCGGTATGGGATCTTCTCTGGCTTTTACATCCGAGACGGAACGTTCAAACTATCTGCGTGGCGGGCTGTCTGGAACCGTCGCATATCAGGACAATGTGTTTTCAGAAGTTGGAAATGTGGGCAGTGATGTGAGCTACACGCTGGGTCCATTCATCACGTTGGACCTGACAAGGCCTCGTTACCGGTTGGACTTTACTTACAGCCCAGGATTTACGTTCTATCAGCGGCACTCATCTCTCGATCAAACGAGTCAGGCTCTCGGACTTAACTTCTCGTTTCGTTTGAGTCCACATGTGACCTTTACTGCGCAAGATAGTTTCGCGAAGACTTCTGCTTTCCTGGGGCCGCTCTCATTTAATGGAATGGACACGTTACCGAATCCGTTGGAGTCTCCCAATCTTTCCTTGGTCGCTCCGGTGGCCGACACTCTGATTAATGCCGCTAATGTCAGCGTCAGTTATCAATTTGAGTTGAATGACATGGTGGGCGTAACCGGAAGTTATTCGATCCTGAATTACTTGAACCGGAACCAGGTACCCGGCCTCTTCGACTCGACGAGCGAGGGCGGCGGAGCCTATTACAATCACCGGTTCCAGAACAGAAATTACCTCGGCGTGAACTATGAGTTTCAAAGATTCGTCACTGACACTAGTTTGCTTCAGTTGGGAACTGGCCAACTCGAAACACGGACGAATAGTATCTACGGCACCTATACCCTTTATATAAAACCGACATTTTCTCTTACTGCTTTCGCGGGCCCTCAGTATTCGGATACTTTTGGAGGCACCCTCGTTCCACAAACAATGTGGTCTCCGTCGGAAGGAGGCAGCCTGAGTTGGCAAGGACAAGAAACGAGTTTTGCCGCCAGCTTTTCGCGCAGAATCACCGACGGCGGAGGGTTGCCGGGAGCTGTGCGCGCCAATATCGCCGACGCTTCCGTTCGCGCTCAATTCACCAAAACGCTGATCGGTTCTGCGTCTGCGGATTATGCGACTAATGCGGTTCTGGATTCGGCGTTCTTGGGCGGATTCGAGGGTGGACTCAATGGTCATTCGCTGTCCGAAAGTGTCTCGGTCGTGCGTACCTTTGGAGAACATTGGAGCGGATCCGTTGCATATCTTCACCTGCACCAGAGCTACGCAAATATCTCGACGTTCAATGTAGCCCCGAACCAGAATCGCGCCTCGATTTCGATTTCGTACCACTTCGAAAGACCGCTGGGAAGGTGAGAAGAGAATGCTCGAAGAGTTAGAAGAGAAGAATTCGGAGACTTTTGATCTCCAGCAGTACTGGGCGGTTGTGCGGCGCAGGCATTGGTACTTCCTGATCCCGCTCTTTCTCGGTTGGGCGGTCGTCTGGGGGGGGAGCTGGCTGATGCCGTCTGTGTATCGCTCAGGTACGTTGATTTTGGTCGAGCAGCCAACCGTGCCGCAGCAATACGTTACGCCGAACGTCAGCGATAATTTACAGGATCGCTTGCAAAGCATCACCCAACAAATTCTCAGCCGCACCCGGTTGCTGCACATCATTCAGCAATTGAATCTCTATGGCGCAAACAATCAAAGTACGGCGCCGGAAGTGCTGGTCGAGCGGATGCGAAAAGACATCGAGATAGAGCTGGTGCGTACACCCGGCCGGGACGAGTTGACTGCGTTTAATGTTTATTACTCTTCGCGCGATCCTCACGTGGCGCAGGAGGTAACACGCCAGCTAACCGATTTCTTTATTAGTCAAAACCTTGAAGTACGGCAACAAGCATCCAAAGAGACAACCGACTTTCTGGAGAGCCAACTGGAAGAGGCTAGAAAAACGCTGGCAGATCAAGAGGAAAAAGTTCGTGTGTACAAAGATCAGCATCTCGGAGAATTGCCGGGGCAATTGCAGGGAAATTTGCAAATTCTCGGAGGATTACAGGCCCAACTGCAGTCGGAAGAGGATGCCCTTTTTAGTGCCAACCAGCAGAACTCATACCTGCAATCAGTGATTCAGCAATACCGCTCGTCACAGACATCTACCAAAGCAACGGATAGCGCGCCGATGGGACTGCCTGCTATTGATCAACAGTTGGAAAAACAAAGGGCGCAGTTGGCCGATCTTCAATCGCATTACACAGACCGGCATCCCGATGTGCGCAAGGCAAAGGAACAGCTTGCCGAGACCGAGAAGATGAAGGCACAACTTGAGGCGAATCTGAAGGCGAACGCAGCCCATCCTCAGAACGCCGGCCCCGGGCCGAACGACATTCCCGATATCACCGCTGGGTCCCCGATGGCGCAGCTTCAAAATCAGCTGGAAGCCAATAAGATCGAGATAGCCAACCGGCAGAGAGCGGTGGCGGAACTGAAAGGAAAGATTAATGCCGGCCAAGCCCATCTCAATCAAGAACCGGTTCGTGAGCAGCAACTCTCCGAACTGAGCCGGGGATACGATCAATCGCAGGCGAATTATGACGATCTCTTAAAGAAGAAGAACCAGTCTGAACTCGCGACCAGTATGGAATTGCGGCAGCAAGGGGAGCATTTCCGTATTCTCGACCCACCCAGCTTGCCGGTAACGCCATTTTCGCCAAACCGGCTAAAACTCTGCGGCATTGGACTTTTTGCTGGGATCGTTCTTGGCGCAATGTTCACGGCCGGCGCGGAATTAATGGACGACCGCCTGTATAGCGAGAAAGACCTGAAAGAGCTGATCCATGCCGATGTGATATCTGAAATTCCAAATATCATTACGGCTGACGAGGAGAAGAAGAGAAAGAGAATCGCTTACCTGCAATGGGCAAGTACCGCAGCGGTGTTTGCGGTCATTGCCGCAGGCTGCGCCTTCAGCTACTTCCGCGGATAACGCCAATGTACAAAGCTTTCTACAATCTTCAGCGCAATCCTTTCGAGATTAGTCCCGACCCCTCGTTCTTATTCCCCACGCGGAGGCACAACGAGGCACTAGCGGCACTCTATTACGGGGTTCGGCGGCATAAAGGTTTTGTTGTGATGACCGGTGAGGTTGGGACCGGCAAGACTCTGCTAGTGCGATGCCTGTTGCAACTGCTCAATCGAAACGATGTCAGCTATGCATATGTTTTTAACAGCATCCTGTCTCCGGTGGAGTTCTTGCAATACATCGCCGCAGATTTCGGATTGCGAGCTTCGGGAAAAAACAAGAGCGAGCTGCTCTGGGAATTGCACAATTACCTGATCACCCGCTATCAAAAGAAACTGACAACGGTCCTGGTGGTGGATGAAGCGCATCACGTTTCCGCCGAAGTACTCGAGGAAATCCGTTTATTAACGAATCTGGAAACGGCGCAAGAGAAACTGCTTCAAATTCTGCTGGTAGGCCAGCCGGAACTGGACGAGAAACTTGATTCCGTGTCACTGCGGCAGTTAAAGCAGAGAATCGTATTGCGCTCCAGACTCGAACCCCTGGATTTAGAGGAGACTCGTGGCTACCTTCATCGAAGATTAGAGCTCGGCGGATTGAGCGCCGAAGCCGATCCAATTTTCCCACCTGAAACTGTGCTCGCAATCCACCGTCACTCTCGCGGCATTCCGCGCCTCATCAATACGCTTTGCGAAAATGCTTTGATTGCTGGATTCGCGAAACAATCCAAGAAAATTTCTCCTGACATTATCGAAGAGGCGGCTTCGGACCTTCGCTTAAACATTGTCCATCCGGCTGCGCAGCCTGAACCCCTGCCCAAGGATGAAAAAAACAAGGTGCTAGCGGCGGTTAAGGCGTTGTTGCAGTTGCAGGAATATTTGCAGGAAACGCAATCGAACAATCTTGAAGAACTTTCCCTGGCACCTGGAGCGATCAAGCATGAGCCATATATTTGAAGCATTGCAAAAATCGGAGGCGGAACGGTCCCGAAGTCATCAGTCGCCCTCGATGCCTGCTGAACTCCTGCGCGCCGCGGAGCGGGATACGGAAACTATGCCTACCGAGCAAAGCGAGGCCGATCTTGACCACTTTCCCTCGCTCAAGGTGACCCCGTTACCGAATAGTAAGCTACTAAGCTTGACGGATACAGAAAGCCTGGCAGCTGAGAAATTTCGTTTTTTCGGAGTTCGCCTGCGTCAATTGCAACAGCTTCGCGCCTTCAAGAAAGTACTGATTACCAGCACGATTCCCGAAGAAGGGAAGAGTATGATTTCGGCGAATCTCGCGGTCATCCTTGCGCGGAAGAAACGGCAGCGCGTACTGCTTCTGGAAGGCGATTTGCGCAGGCCGGTATTGCCAGTACGCTTCGGCTTGGGCAAGATCGAGGGCCTAAGTGAATGGTTACAGGGCGAATCCCGCTCCCTACCTAATATCTATCGTCTCGAAGGTCTGAATCTTTGGCTCCTGCCGGCAGGCCGCGCCCCTGAGAACCCCCTGGAAATGATGCAATCCAGCCGCCTGGCAGGGCTAATGGACCAGCTTGCTAATTGGTTTGATTGGATTTTGATTGATTCACCCCCGGTGTTGCCGCTGGCAGACACCAGCGTGTGGATGCGAATGGCGGATGGCGTGATCCTGGTTGCGCGAGAAGGAGTTACCGAAAAGCGCGAACTCAAGCGCGGATTAGAGGTTTTAGAGCCATCGAAATTGCTGGGAGTCGTCCTGAACAGCTCCAGCGAAACCGATCACAGCAATTATTACCAGCGTTACGCACCGCAACCGGCTGGTGCGTCAAAAGACCCAACCTCCTTATTGGAGTAGCACTCTCTAATTCCTCCCCCTGAATCGCAATTCGATACAAACCCATGGCATGGTTCGCATCCAATCCGTTCTTCTCTGTTTCGGGCAAGAGGGATGTAGACACGGGAGAGGCAGTCGTGAAAACAAAGCAGTCAAAGAGTAAAAGAAACGTCGGCGCTGGAAAGCTGCGCGCGGATCAGAATGTTCTGGACGAAGTATCCCTTCACAGAATGATCTCGCTTGAGCGAAAGCGCACGGAACGATCGGGAAAGCCTTTCTTGCTCATGCTGCTGGACATGAAAGATGGTCTGGCATCGGAAAAGAATGGCAAGATTCTTAACAAAGTTTTTTCCGCTCTCGCCCAAAATAGTAGGGAAACTGACGTGATGGGATGGTATCGGACGAACGGCATAGTTGGCGTGATGTTCACGGAATTGAACATGGATGACCGGGATTTGCTGCTCCGGACGATCATGAATAAGTCGAGTGAAAGTTTGCGTCAGAGCCTTGAACCGGAGCAGTTCGATCGCATAACAATTTCTTTTCATCTATTCCCCGAAGAGTGGGACCATGATCTGCCTCATCGGCCCAGCAATCCCGCCCTCTATCCCGACCTCTCAAACCGGGAGAAAGGCAACAAGCTGTTCAGCACGATCAAGAGGATCATGGATGTGGGCGGAAGCCTTGCGGCGATTATTGGGTTCTCCCCGGTCTTTCTGGGTATCGCAGCCGCGATTAAATTGACTTCGAAGGGTCCGATTCTCTTCCGGCAAAAGCGAATTGGCCAATACGGCGTTCCTTTCATGTTCCTGAAATTCAGGTCTATGTATGTAAATAACGACGCCAGTGTGCACAAGGCATACGTGACGCAGTTAATTGCCGGCGAAGCGCAACCCGAAGCCTCCGATGAAAATGGGAGGGCCATCTACAAGCTGACCAAAGATCAGCGAATCACGCGGGTCGGCGGCTTTTTGCGCCGGACGAGCCTTGATGAGCTTCCCCAGTTTTTCCATGTCATTCGAGGGGAAATGTCTCTAGTTGGGCCACGCCCTCCCATCGCCTATGAAGTAGAAGCTTATGACGTCTGGCATCGCCGCCGTGTACTGGAAGCTAAGCCAGGAATTACCGGCCTATGGCAGGTGAATGGGCGCAGTAGAGTCAACTTCGACGACATGGTCCGCCTGGATTTGCAATATGCAAGTACCTGTTCACCGTGGGTGGATATAAAGATACTTCTCCGCACTCCCGCGGCCGTCCTCTTTGGAGATGGCGCTCATTAACCGATTTTCACGATCCTTACGACAAAAATCAACATTGCTTGACTAATCTTACTCCCCTAAGACTCCTCTCCCAATGAACCCTGTACTGGAAGCTAGTATCGCTGCACGAAAGAGGGAGAGTTCCCATGGGGATAAAAATATGGTCAGATTTGGAGTAATCGGTTACGGATACTGGGGGCCCAATGTGGTCAGGAACCTTGATCAGTTGGACGGATCGGAAGTGGTCGCGATCTGTGACAAGAGTCCCGCCGCACGGAAGAGAATTCAAAAAGCCTACCCTCGCGTGCGACTCGCTTCGGAGTGTGAGGAATTGACCATGGCCGCTGACATTGATGCCATTGCCGTGGTGACGCCTGTTTGGACCCACTATGAACTCGCGAAAGCGGCACTCCAGAACGGCAAACATGTTTTTGTCGAAAAGCCATTGACGAGCAGCGCTGCCCAAGCCGAGGAACTCATCAATCTGGCTGAGCAGAAAAATTTGAAGATCATGGTGGACCACACCTTCCTGTTCACCGGTGCGGTGAAGAAGATTGGGCAACTTCTCGAAGAAGGCGCGCTTGGCAAACTCTATTACTACGATTCAACCCGGGTGAACCTCGGACTGTTCCAGCACGATGTGAACGTCATTTGGGATTTGGCTCCGCACGATCTTTCAATCATTGATCATCTCATCGAGGAGACTCCGGAAGCGGTTGTCGCCACCGGGCAGACCCACCTCAATGGTCACGAAGACATCGCTTTCATCACCGTCTATTTCCCCAACAAAATCATCGCGCATATCAACGTCAACTGGTTGTCGCCGGTAAAAGTCCGTACGACCCTAATCGGCGGTGAGAAGAAGATGCTGGTTTGGAATGATTTGGAAGCTGACGAAAAGATCAAGATTTACGACAAGGGCGTGGATATCACCAGCCGTCAAGGGCTCTACAATCTGCTGGTCAACTACCGGTCCGGAGATATGTGGTCCCCGCAACTGGAGCAGGTGGAAGCTCTGCGTCAGGAACTGAACTATTTTGTGGATTGCATATCGAACAATCAAAACCCCACAAACGACGGTGCGGCGGGCCTTCGTGTGGTGAAAATGCTGGAAGCCGCCACCGAATCGCTGAAGAAGCGCGGCGCGCTGGTTTACTTGTAAACATCTCTCCGTGTTTCTGAGTTATACAGCTTCAGTTGCCGCCCGATTTCGAACGCCTACATTTTCAAAATGACGTCCATCCCAGCAACGACCCACTCCTACCAATGCATCGCTCCCGACGTGAAACTTGGAAGGGATGTGAAGCTTTCAAAGTTCATCAATCTTTACGGGTGCGAGATTGGCGACGAAACCAAAATCGGAGCATTTGTAGAAGTGCAGAAAAATGCCAGCATCGGCAAGCGTTGCAAGATTTCTAGCCACACATTTGTCTGCGAGGGTGTTCATATTGAAGACAATGTATTCGTTGGTCATGGTGTAACTTTTATTAACGACATTTATCCACGCGCAACCACACCGGAAGGGAATCCGCAAACCGAAGCTGATTGGAAAGTCGAGCAGACCGTCGTAAAGGAAGGCGCGTCAATTGGCTCCGGAGCGACGATTCTTGCCGGGATTACGATTGGCGAAAATGCAATCGTCGGCGCCGGCAGCGTCGTCACGAAAGACGTGCCACCAAATGCCGTGGTGGCGGGTAGCCCGGCAAAAATCCTAAGAGTTTTAAATACGAAGACAAAGAGAGCGAAATTATGACCTATTACGGAAGTATTCCATTTTTAGATTTAGTTACTCCACATAAGGAACTTGAAGAAGAACTCGTTGATGTTTTTCGCGAGGCTTTGCGTACAGCACATTTCATTGGTGGTGTCGCAGTTGAAAAGTTTGAACAAGCCTTCGCTAGTTTTTGTGCAACTGATTACTGTGTAGGCGTTGGGAGCGGAACGGACGCATTACGTTTCGCCCTAATGGCAGCGGGCATTAATGCGGGCGATTTAGTGGTTACCACTTCCAATACCTTTATTGCTACAACAGAAGCAATTTCCCAAGCGGGGGCGCAGCCGGTATTTGTTGACATTAATGAAAATACCCATTCCATGGATCCGCTAAAGCTGCAGCAGTATTTGGAGGTGGAGTGTCACTTCCAGCCAGGCTCGCACAAGTTAGTTGAAAACGCGACGAATCGCCCTGTTACTGCGGTGGTCCCTGTGCATCTGTATGGTCAAACTGCTGATATGGATCCAATCCTTGAAATCGCCCAGCGATATGGTTTGAAAGTGATTGAAGATGCTTGTCAGGCGCATGGGGCAGGGTATTACTCGGAGCGGGACAAAAAGTGGAGAAAGGCTGGGTCCATGGGGGCGGCTGCGGCATTCAGCTTTTATCCTGGGAAGAATTTGGGTGCTTGCGGCGAAGCAGGAGCCGTCACGACTAATGACGAGTCGATGGCCAAGAAAATCCGTATGTTGCGCGATCACGGCCAGAGTCGTAAGTACTACCACGATCTTGAAGGATATAACGGTCGGCTTGACGCGATTCAGGCGGGTATCCTAAGCGCCAAACTGAAGCACTTAAGTAGCTGGAACGGGAAACGCCGCGAGCTTGCTGAGAACTACCGCCGATTGCTCAAGAACACTAGGACCGAGAACATGCTTTTGCAGGAGCCTTCCTGGTCGAGAGCTGTCTACCATTTGTTTGTAATCCGGGTTCAGGATCGAACCCAATTGCAGGCATATCTAGGTGAAGCGAATATTGCTACCGCGATTCACTACCCTGTTCCGTTGCATCTTCAAAAGGCATATCAATCAACCAGCTATAAAGCCGGCGATCTGCCAGTCACTGAACTGGTTGCGTCGGAAATTTTGTCGCTGCCGATGTATCCACAACTCAACATCGAGCAGCAAGAATGTGTGACCGAAAGGATTAAACAATTCTTCTCGAAACAACCTCAAAGATCGATCAGCGATGTGGCTACAGTAGCATGATCTTACTTCGATTTGACGCCAGCAGTGGTTTCGAGATGTTTAGAGAGATTGGTCGCTCTTCAATGCCGCTTAATCTCACTATAGGAGTGACGCCACGTTGAGAACCGTCGCGGACAGGGCCGCTTTAGCACACGTTAACGAGGAGACTGTTAGCGTCAAAAAGGTGTGGATTGATTTAGAAAATTCGCCTCACGTGCCTTTTTTTAAACCAATCGCGGCGGAACTGGAAAGGCGCGGATACTCTGTGATGTTCACGGCAAGGGACTGCTTCCAAGTCTGTGAACTGGCCAATTTGTTCGGATTGAAGTATGAACGCATCGGTCGGCACTACGGCAAGAACAGAGTGGCAAAAGTTGTCGGATTGGGCATCAGGGCTCTTCAGTTGTTGTTGCCAGTGTTGCGCGAGAAACCGGATCTCGCGGTTTCACACGGATCGAGATCTTTACTGCTACTTGCGTCTCTCTTAAAGACTCCTTCGTTAACGATTATTGACTATGAGCATGCGCGATTCCTCGCTTTTCCGAAGCCGACCTGGGTTATGGCTCCCGATATCATTCCCGAGAGTTCCTTATATGCGGGAGGCATAGCGAAAGACCACGTTCTGCGATATCCCGGCATAAAGGAGGATGTCTACGCGCCTTCATTTACGCCTGATCGTTCGCTTAAGACTCGCTTAGGTTTGGACACGAACGATTTGATTGTTACGATCCGACCCCCGGCCACAGAGGCCCACTATCATAATCCGGAGAGCGAACAATTACTTGACACTGTCTTCGAATTCTTGGGATCACGCCCCAAAATCAAGATGGTGTTGTTGCCCCGAACCCCTAAGCAGGAAGCCGACGCACGTAAGCGCTGGCCGGAATTATTTGCGAGCAAAAAAATAATTGTTCCCGATCATGTAATAGATGGGCTGGACATGGTCTGGTTCTCCGATCTAGTGATTAGCGGAGGAGGCACAATGAATCGGGAGGCGGCGGCTCTCGGTGTACCGGTGTACAGCATCTTTCGTGGAAAGATTGGAGCAGTTGATAAGTATCTGGCGGATGGCGGGCGATTGGTTCTACTGGAAACCCCCGACGATGTAAGAGAAAAACTGAAAATTGTCAGGCGCAACAGCGACAATCAACCCCAAATCGGAAATCGGGCTGCTCTGCAAGCAGTTGTCGAAAACATTGTGCGGGCTTTGGAATCGAAATGAGCGAGATAGTACTAGAAAATCGACTTTACCTCGGCACATCAGAACTACTAGCGCTGGCGGCTGAAGGATTGAAAGCGATGTTCATTCCTGAACGCCAGGCGTTTTGCTTCACCCTCAAACAGTCGGACCAAGGAATGGTTCGTCATGGAATTTCCAAGCGATACACGATCATGACCGTGCTCGGCCTCCACCGTTTCGCGAACGCTGGCGGCATTTCGCCAATTGAACTGCGACCGGTACTGGATCAGCTCATATCAGACACCACCTGGATTAAGGGCGTGGGCGACCTCGGGTTAATCTTATGGCTGTGCGCGGTTGTATCGCCCGAGAATTTAGCAGCGCTATCTAAGAGACTCCGTCCTCTAACCGCCTTGAATCGTTATTCTGATGCTCGGAACATGCGCACTATGGAATTGGCATGGTTCCTTACGGGTCTTTCTCTTAGCGCAGCAACTGGCGGAGCCCCGGGGGTTTTGGAAGAAGCTTCAATCGTCTTTAACCTTCTCGCGAGCAACCAGGGAACAAGTGGCCTGTTTGGCCATCTCGGGAGGAAAAGAACGATGGTGGGCTTGGTTCGAGGTTATATCGGGAGTTTCGCCGACCAAGTCTATCCAATTTATGCGTTTACTAAGTTTGCGCGAGTAACCGGAAATCAGGAATCTGTTGATCGTGCGTTAGCTTGCGCCGCTGCCATCTGCAAGTTACAGGGTCCAAAGGGCGAGTGGTGGTGGCATTACGATTCCGATAGGGGAAGCGTTGTTGAGAGCTATCCCGTTTATTCCGTTCATCAAGATGGAATGGCCCCGATGGCGTTGCTGGAACTGGGTGATTTCGCCGGAGCTGATTTCAGTACGCCCATACGAAAGGGGCTCAGCTGGATTTCGGGAAATAACGACTTGAATCGTGATATGCGTTCTGAAGAGTTCCACGTCGTCTGGAGGAACATCTCTGTGCCCCGATGGAATCGGTATATGAGTCAGCTTTCTCATGCTATCTCACTGTCCCAGCCGGCTAAGGGAACGCTCAGTATTAACTTCGAGTGTCGTCCTTATGAACTGGGATGGGCGTTGTACGCCCTTGCGAGTGTGCCGCAGGTCTGAATTCGGTTTTCCTGGAGTCATATTCATGCAAATTTCAGTAATTGGCGCAGGATATGTGGGTTTGACCACTGCGGCCTGCTTATGCGAAATCGGGCATCACGTTTTTTGTGCCGAAAGCAATCGGCAAAAATTAGGGCTGCTGCTGGAAGGCAATGTTCCATTTTACGAACCTCATTTAGCCAAGTTGGTCGCTAAAAACCGAGATGCGAAGCGGCTTGAGTTTGGCACCACCGAAGACGCGATCAATCGTAGTGAGATGATCTTCATTTGTGTCGGCACGCCACCTCTTGATAATGGGGAAGCTGATCTGTCGGCTATTCAGAGCGTGGCCCGTGCGATTGCCGGTGCAAAGGGCTATCGTCTGATTGTCGAAAAGAGTACAGTTCCTGTTCAAACTGCGCAGCAGATCAAGAAATATCTCTCTCTTTACAGCACCGACGGGCTCGATTACGACGTGGCCTCGAATCCAGAGTTTTTAAGGGAGGGATCGGCGCTGGAAGACTTCTTTCATCCCGACCGAATTGTTATTGGAGTGGAATCCAAACGGGCGGAGAACCTGCTCAGGGATTTATATTGTCCGGTACTGGAACAGACATTTGTGTGTCCAGTGCACCGCGACTGTTCGCAGAAAATAAAGCCAACATTGCTGGTCACAGACACCAGTAGCGCGGAAATCATCAAACATGCCTCGAACTCTTTTCTGGCCATGAAGATTTCTTATGTGAATCTAATAGCCGATTTGTGCGAAGTAACCGGGGCGGATATTGAGAAGGTTGCCGAGGGAATTGGCTTAGATAAACGCATCGGGAAATCTTTCCTGCGACCAGGTATTGGATTTGGAGGTTTCTGTTTCCCCAAAGACCTGCAGGCTTTTGTAAGAATCGCCGAGAAATTCGGATGCGATTTTTCCCTGCTGGAAGAAGTGGAGCGCATCAATGTCGCGCGGGTGGATAAATTTGTGGAGAAGGTGAAAGAAGAGTTGTGGGTGTTGCGCGGGAAGAGGATCGCGCTATGGGGTCTCGCTTTTAAACCAAATACCGACGATATCCGGTTCGCCCCCTCGTTGGCCATTATCAAACGTCTCTTAGTTGAAGGTGCTGAAATCCAAGCCTACGATCCTGAAGCAATGAGGAATGCCAAGGTTCAATTTCCTGAGATTCAATTTTGCGAGGACATGTATGAAGTCGCCCGAGGCGCCGAGGCGATTCTGGTTTTGACGGAATGGCCGGATTTTGTCACCCCTGACTGGGAACGGCTTGGTTCGCTGGTGGACCGCCGTTTGGTCATTGATGGTCGCAACATGTTCAGAGGCGAAGAGTTGGTTGCTCATGGGTTTGAATATGTTGCCATTGGACGGTCGCTTAAAAACAATGCCGTAAGAACATACCCCGTGACCCAGTCGGTCGGGCCCCGCTCCTCCAAACCTTCCCTCGCATCGCCCTCCGGCAACGTTAGTTAATTAATACGCAAGTCTGCAGCGATCAGACTTTCATGGCGACTCTCATAGTGGAAAACATCCCCTCGCAAAAAAGCCCGCCAGCTCAGTCCGACCGTCATCTAGCGGCGTCGATCGGCAAGAATACTATTTTCGGCATCGCATCAAGCGCGGCGCAAGTGGGCACGAGGTTGATTACCGTCCCAGTAGTAATTCATCATCTTGGCCTTGGAGGATACGGCATATGGTCGATCATAATGGTGACCGCCGCTTACATGCGCTTTGGGAGTGCCGGTATCAAATCGGCCTTTCAAAAATATGTCGCGGAAGCAACGGGTAATGGCGATTTTGAAACTCCCAACAAATTGCTGAGCACCGGCGCCATTTCTATGCTGGTAATCTCGTTGGTTGGTCTAATTCCAATTGCGTTTTATGCACGCCAGCTCGCTATTGCGGGCGGAGTGCCTCAGGAGTTTCTTCCAGCAGCGGCCGAGTCTCTTAAGATTCTCGCCTGTATCTACGCGATTTCAAACTTCGGAGCAGCATTTGAGGCGATTGTTATGGGCGGTCATCGCATTGACCTGACCCGGAAATTCACAACGATATTAACTGTGTGCGAGGCCCTGGTGATTATCGAGATGTTGCATCTCGGTTACGGATTGCTCGCGATGACGATAGTTATGGGAGCATCCGAGCTTATTTATATTGCTTTGTGTTATTTCGCATCTCATCGCGTAGTACCACAAATGCATGTGAGCTTCAAAAACTTCACAAAGAAAGCTTTTCCGGAACTGATTCGATTCGCAGGAAGCTACCAATTAGTAAATGTTTTAGAACTCCTATACGGAGCTATTTTGCCGATTGTACTGCTTCGTTTTTTCGGCGCGGCAGCTGCGGGAGTCTTCGCCGTAGCGACCCGGGTAGTCACCTCGGCTTTGATCGCACAAGACGCACTAATCGTCCCGATTCTCTCCGGCGGGACAATGATATTTGCGACCGGATCCAGAGAGAGGGTAAGGCTCTTCCTTGCCAAGTCATTCAAGGTCACACTTGCCGTTGCCCTGGGGCCGCTTGCGTTTGTGTGCGCGTTCGGTACGACAATGATCTTTGCCTGGACGGGGGAAGTTGACTCCAGATTCCGAATGGTTCTCTGGCTAGCGTCGTTGGCGGCATTGTTAAAAGCGGTCTCTCTTCTTCAGTTAGTTCTTTATCGCGCTTCCGGAAGGGCCCTTCTGGACAATATCCGGCAAGTTTTGCGAATCGTTACCATCCTGATTGTGGCATTTTTCGGAAGAGATGTCGGGTTCACCGGAATGTTGGGGGGTATGGCAGGAGCGGAACTCGTTGGGGTGCTGTTCATGTTTTTTGCCATGTCGAAGACATTCCGCGATTTCAGCTTGAAGATTGTAGGGGTCGATGCATTGAGGATTGCTATTGCAGCTGGTTTAGTCGTGGGTGCGGGTGCGATAGCGGGGATGGTGCCAATTCCGTGGCCCGTGACTGGACGACTGGCTGCACTCGCCAAGCTGGTTGAAATTACCGCAGGCTCTCTGATCGCGGTATGGCCGGTATTGATCTTGACAAAGTCAGTATCAAAGGCCGAAAGGCGGACTCTCCTCGATGCTCTGATATCCAGACGAGTACTGGCCGGAGTATAAGTGACCGAGCATGGAATCGTAATAAGTGATGCGAGGGTACCCGGTCGTGAAACCCAGCGCGCCGATGATGTTTTCTTTTTGTTTGATGCGTTCTTAACCAAAGCGAAAACCGCATGGATGCACCATACTTATGAGTTTGCCGGATTCGGGCAAAAAGTCTCCATTCATCATTCGTGCGACATTCGCAAGTCAGCGTCCCATCGAATTAAAGTCGGAAACGGCGTCTATGTGGCGAGGGATACTTGGCTGAATGTACCCAATCCAAACTTGGATATGCTTCCGTCTATTATTCTCGGCGACGGGTGCCAAATTGGCCGTCGCTGCATGATTTCGGCTAAGAATAAGGTATGGCTTGAAGCTGATGTGTTATTGGGGCCATCCGTGCTCATTACTGATCATAGTCATGAATTTTCCGATCCCAACCGACCCATACATGCCCAAGGACTGACCGCCGGTGGAACCGTTCATATCGAACCAAACTGCTGGCTCGGCCATGGGGCCGTGGTTCTTTGTAATTCCGGTGATCTCGTGCTTGGCAGAAACAGTGTCGTGGGCGCGAATTCGGTGGTAACCAGGAGTGTTCCGGCATTCAGCGTCGTTGTCGGTAACCCAGCTAGGGTTGTAAAGCAGTATGACGAAAAAACAGGAAAGTGGGTCAAGGCCATAAGCTAGCCATAGTCCATTAGATGTGCACAGCAATTATTTGCAATCCGTTTTCGAGATTTAGGACGATGGCCAAGGGGAGAAGGTGAAACTCTCAATCGTGATTTTGTGCTGGAACGATCTCAAAGTCATTACTGACTGTCTGGGATCGATTTATTCTGGCACCCGGCATACCGAGTTCGAGGTAATCGTATCCGACAATGGCTCGACAGATGGGTCTATCGAGTTTATCCGGAGCGCTTTTCCGGAAGTACGCGTGATTGAAAACGGCAAGAATTTGGGTTTTGCAAGGGGCAACAATGTAGGCATAAACGTATCCCGCGGGGATTACGTTCTGATCCTGAATCCAGACACAATAATTCATGATGGCAGCCTGGACAAATGGATCGACTTCGCGGATAGACATAAGGAGGCAGGTGCGTTTGGCTGCCGGGTCCTTAATCCGGATGGTTCGTTCCAGGATTGCGCGCGACCGTTCCCAACGATTTTCCGTTACTGGATCGCGGCGCTTTATCTCAGGCCGCTTGCGTACCTCTCGAACATTTTTCTAGCTGACACTTACACCGGCTGGACAGGGACGACCTCGCGCGAAATTGACTGGCAGTCAGGATGCTGCGTGATGTTCCGGGGAGAATTACTGAAGCGATTGGGAGGGTTCGATGAGCAATTCTTCTATACCAAGGAGGAAGTAGACCTTTGCCTGCGTGTTTGGAAGGCGGGTTACCCCATCGTATATACCCCGGAGGCGACGATAACCCACTTGGGTGGGCAATCCGTAAATCGTTTTCCAGTGAAGTTTGCGATTGAAGAGTACCGGAGCGGCTATCGATATTTCTACAAACACTATGGAATGAAGGGCGCCCGCCAGTATCGTCGTGTGAGCCTGATAAGAATTCGGGTCCGGCAATTTGGATATGGGCTGGTGCGGCTTCTCAAGCCCACCGATGTTTTGCGTAGCCGGATGGATATGTATTGCATATGTGCCAGATGGAACAAGCAGTTGGATCCGACGGGATTTCTGGAAAATGGAACCGAACCGTCGCCCGATACTCTAGCTACTCAGTAACGACGGCGTCACGCAAGAATAAGCAGCAAAACAAAAACAGGAGCTTCTGCATATGTCGATTTCATTAGTCACCGGGGGAGCCGGATTTATGGGTTCTCATGTCGCCGATTTTCTCTTGAACAGCGGTCACGAAGTAGTGGTTCTTGATGACCTTAGTGGAGGATTCGTCGACAATATACCGCGGGGCGCGCAGTTCGTGGAAGGATCTGTCCTGGATCACGACTTGATAAATCGGCTCTTTGAGCGGCACAATTTCACTTACGTTTATCACTTGGCGGCATACGCGGCTGAAGGTCTCAGTCACTTTATCAAACGCTTCAATTACAACAACAATCTCATTGGCTCCGTGAACCTAATCAATGCGGCAGTGAACTATGAGGTTCGTTGTTTCGTTTTCACATCCTCTATCGCCGTTTATGGAGCCGGGCAAAGTCCCATGCGCGAAGACATGATCCCGATTCCGGAGGATTCGTACGGCATCGCCAAGCTTGCAGTCGAGCGAGAATTGGAAGTCAGCCACAATATGTTCGGCCTAAATTATGTCGTTTTCCGCCCCCACAATGTCTACGGCGAACGGCAAAACATCGGCGATCGATATCGAAATGTTGTTGGAATTTTCATGAACCAGTTGCTTCGGAACGAGCCAATGACAATCTTCGGAGATGGCACCCAACAGAGGGCATTTACTTATATTAGCGACGTGGCTCCGATCATTGCCGAATCGGTGGAAAATCCCAAGTCGAGAAACCAGGTCTTCAATATTGGTGCTGACCAGCCATACACAGTGAATGAACTGGCGACGGTCGTAAGCGAAGCGATGCGGTTGCCGTGCAAAGTGGAACACCTTGATCCGCGCAACGAGGTAAAGATTGCTTTTTCAGACCATGCCAAAGCAGAGGAAGCTTTTGGCAAGCGCGATAAGGTTTCACTCCGTGAAGGCATCTGTCGCGTAGCCGAATGGGTACGACAACACGGTGCTCGAGAGAGCTCTGTATTCGAAAATATTGAGATCGCCAGAAATATGCCCCCGAGCTGGGCTAAGGTCATACAATCCGATGCAATCCCTGCAAAGAAACTGGTTGTAACCTAACATATGAGCCGCTTGACCAGCTTGACCAGAGCGGAATGAGCATGGTGTCCTTAGCGGTAGAACTATTCCTTCATGTTAAATAAAGATTTCATCAGGTTCGGCGCCGGAGGGGACACGTTCCTGAGCCCGCTCGGTATGATCTGCCTTGCCGTCGCGTGCCTGCTGGTGCTGGTTCTTCCACGTAAGTACATGATGTTTCCTTTGTTGTGTTGTAGCTTTCTGATCCCTATGTCGCAGCAAATCGTGGTGGCGGGAGTGCACCTGCACAGTTTTCGCGTGGTTTTCATGGTGGCATGGGTGCGCTTGCTATGCGGAGGAATGCGATCACTGAAACTGAATTTCACGGCAATTGATAAATCCGTAATTTTGTGGGGGATTTCTGGCGTCGTAACCTTCTCGATTCTTTGGGGTAACTTCGCAGCATTCGTAAACCGGATGGGTCTGCTGTACGACACTCTGGCGGTGTATTTCTGCTTCCGCGTCCTGGTTCGCAACGAAGCTGATATACGGAGGACGCTCAAGATATTTTCCTGGGTGTGTGCCGTTCTTGCCGTGTTTATGATAAGAGAACACATAACCGGCAAAAACCCATTTTCCGCATTCGGGGGCGTACCTGAAATCTCGGAAATCCGCGACGGCCGAATTCGAGCCCAAGGTCCCTTTGGACAGGCACTGCTAGCAGGTACATTCGGCGGCATAATGCTGCCGGTCTTCGCTGGGCTATGGTATCGAGGTGCGAAATATCGATTGAGCGCAATAATAGGAATGCTAGCCGCCACAGCTATTTCCTTTTCGGCCCCATCGAGTACGGCATTGGGCGCCTATTTGGCGGGAGTACTTGCCTTGATGATGTGGCCGGCACGCAAGTTCATGCGAGTGATTCGTTGGGGTGTTGTCATTGCGCTCGTCGGACTGAATATTGTGATGAAAGCACCGGTATGGGCGTTGATCGAACGAGTGGATTTGGTTGGGGGCTCGTCTAGCTATCATCGATTTGAACTGATTGACTTATCGATCAGCCATTTTTCGGAGTGGTGGCTGCTGGGAGTGAAAACCACCTGGCAGTGGGGCTATAACGCCTGGGATACCTGCAATATGTACGTGGAGACAGGGGTGACCGGAGGTTTGATCACGCTGATCTTTTTTGTCGCGGTTATTGTGTATTCCTTTAAGAGGGTTGGAAATGCTCTCAAGAATTGCGACACAAGGGCGAGAGAGAAGATGCTTTGGTGTCTGGGGGCGGCAGTATTTGCCAACATGATTGCGTTCATTGGGATCAGTTATTTCGATCAAACGATCATTGCCTGGTACTACCTTTTGGCCGTGATATGCGCCGCGACGGTGCCATCTCGACGGAGCGCCGCGGTTAGCCTCTCAAAGAATCAACCGGCTCGAAACCTCCAGCCTTCGCTCGAACCTGAGTATGCTGGCGGCCTGCAATCGGCACGGTTGTCTCCTTCCGCATCGATATGGACTCAGTAAACGGTCCCGGCAGATAAGTTACCCATTCAATTCATCCGGCTCGGTTTCAACAAATTTCATGGCATCTATGATCGAGCTTCTTCCTTCTGAGAACGAGCGGCCAGTAACCAGCACCGCCCCAAGCTATGTCCTCGTCACGCCCGCAAAAAACGAGGCCGCGTTTATTGGGGGAACGATCGAATCGGTAATTTCCCAGACCATCAAACCCGCTAAGTGGGTCATCGTAGACGATGGATCCACCGACGATACCGCAAAAATTGTAAGGTCGTACCTGCCAGATCACCCTTTCATTCAACTCTTGACAGTGCTTGCAACGGGCCCCAGGAATTTCGGTAGTAAGGCCGTCGCATTTAAAGCAGGTTTGCAGTTAGTGGAAAATACAAACTATTCGTTCGTGGGAAATTTGGATGCAGACATCACTTTGCCTGCCACGTACTACGAAACGGTCCTAGCCGCCTTTCAGCAGGATCCCAAGCTCGGCATTGCGGGTGGGGCGGTATTTAACGATATCGGCGGAAAGCTAATTACCAGCGATACGACGCTAGATAGCGTGGGTGGAGCGGTGCAGTTATTTCGCAGCGAGTGTTTTCGGCAAGTAGGAGGGTATCTTCCACTGCCTTATGGGGGGATTGATGCAGCGGCCGAGATCATGGCTCGCATGCATGGCTGGGCGGTCAAGAAGGTTGCCGGGATGCGTGTTCACGAACATCGTAGGACTGGCACCGCTCAAGCTGGCATTTTAGCTGCGCGATTCAATGTCGGCATCCGGTTTCACACCTTGGGATATTCGACAGGCTTTTATATATACAGGGCCATATACCGAATTGTCGATCCACCGTTTCTCATTGGAAGCATCGTCTCCCTGGCCGGATTTGTGTATTCGAAGTTAAGGGGCGATCCAGTACGGTTACCCGCGAACGCCGTACGTTATTTGCGGTCGGAACAAAAGGCCAAAATCAGAAGATTCATAGGCAAGTGCGACCCTATGACGGACGAAACATAGTTTTTGCAATTTCACTGGAGGTAGTTTGCGATGAACTGCGGTGTTGAGAATACCTTTTTGGAGCTGTTGCGATGCCCGTCGTGCCATCAAGAGTTGAGCGAGGAACCAGCATGCTCAAGCACACTTAAATGTGTGTGTGGCAGGACTTATCCGGTAATTGATGCAGTACCCCGACTACTGGAAAATGCCGAGCCGGAGCCGACTTCCGATCTCGCGGCCGTAAAGTCTAACAGCCGGAAACAAAATGATTTCGATTATATCCGGCAGTCATTCAGCAAAGAGTGGGGCGTGTTTGACTACGATGCTGACAAGACCTGGGGATGGACTCTGGACGAACGGAAACGGATTTTTCTCGCCGATGTAGGGAGGACTGCGGCGGAATTGGAAGGAAAGCTTTTACTCGACGCGGGATGCGGAAACGGTACATTGACCGCGGCTCTCGCTGTGTTCGGTATGGATATTGTCGGAATGGATTTAAACGACAGATTGGGCGACGCCAATCTCAATAAAGATCGAAAAACGGGCGAGCGATCTGGCCGGATTCATTTTGTCCAAGGCAATCTTTTCAATCCGCCGCTGAAGCATGATTCTTTCGACTTGATTTATTGCTCAGGGGTCATCCACCATACCCCAAGTTCTAAGGGAACCTTCAAAAGCCTGGTCCCGCTGGTAAAGAGAGGAGGACGCCTATATGTATGGGTTTATGGCAAAAGAAGTATCCCCGTTCGGGTATTAGGAACATCAGGACGACAACTAAAGAGATTTATTTCACTTGGTTCGCTGTTGACTGTGTGCAAGGCAGTGGCACCTTTCTACAAAGTTGCGACTGAGGCATTAAATGCTCTCGGAATCGCGGAATTCCGTAAACGCAAGGCACGCGAAATAACATTGGATATCTTTGACTCCTGGGCTCCTAAATACAATTACTGGCATAAAGAAGAAGAAGTGCAGAGCTGGTTTCGCGAAATGGGCTTTGAAAATATCACGATTTCTGGAAAACAGAAACACGGCTTTGGCTGTTATGGCGACAAACTGTAGATTCAACCTTCCGAGCCAATGACCGCCTCAAGCTAATTCGCATCTCGCTTCGGGGCACAATTTTAAGAGCATTCAGGAGCAGTAAATGTGCGGAATTTGCGGCCAATTCAATTTCGATGGCCGCGCTGAAGTATCGCGTGAAGACATTGGGGCGATGACCAGCTCTCTGGCCCATCGAGGCCCGGATGATGAGGGTTTTTTCGTCTCCGGCTCAATTGGGTTAGGTTTTCGTCGGCTATCCATCATAGATTTGAGTGGTGGCCACCAGCCAATGTCGGATGCGGAAAAGTCAGTTTGGCTGATCTTTAACGGTGAGATATATAACTTCAAAGAATTGCGAGCCCAACTGGAATCTTTTGGATATGTATTTCGCACCGATTCGGATACTGAGGTCATTATTCACGGATACAAACAATGGGGCGATGATGTTCTCCAGCATCTGAACGGAATGTTCGGCCTGGCGTTATGGGATACCAGAAAACGGCGATTATTAGTGGCCAGGGACCGGATGGGCATCAAGGTCGTCTACTACAAAATAGATTCAGGCCAATTATCCTTTGGTTCGGAAATCAGGTCGATCTTAGCTGCGTTACCGGAAAAGCCCTCTATTAACCCTGCCGCCATTGAATCTTTTTTGCGGTACAGGTACACCCCGTCTCCATCGACGATCATCGATGGGATCCAGAAACTTGCCGCGGGTGAGTGTCTTATTGCGGAGGACGGTGAACTACCGAAAGTCAGGCGCTGGTGGAATTTCACCCCGGCCCACTTCGATCCGATGCCTGGCGACGAAGAGGCGGCGGAGAGGCTTCTCGATATCTACTCTTCCGCGGTAAAGCGGCATCTGATCAGCGATGTTCCTGTTGGCCTTCTTTTAAGCGGCGGCTTGGATTCCGCATTATTGCTCGCACTAATGACCCAGTCCGGGAAAGGTTGGCGCACTTTCACGGCAGGATACGGCGCGACGTTCGCGGACGATGAGCTGCAAGACGCGTCTCAAACCGCGCGGGCGTTCGGCGCAGTGAACACTCCTGTCGAAATCAATTGCGCCGTATTCGAAGAGAGCATCGCAAAGATTGCGGCAACTCTGGAAGAGCCGGTAGCGACGTCTTCGGTAATCCCGATGTATTTTTTGTGTCAACGTACCCGCCAGGATGTAAAGGTGGCCCTTATAGGACAGGGTCCCGACGAACTTTTTGGCGGCTACCCGCGCCACCTCGGCGTAGAGTACGGCAGATATTGGCGGGCCCTCCCTGGTCCGGGGCGCGCCCTACTAAAAAGCGTTTTGGGCATGATCCCCCGCAATGAATCTGTTCATCGAGCCTTATATTCGCTCGATGCCCGCGACCGGCTAACCAGATATCAGCAAGTGTTTTCGATCCTGCCGCAAGAGGTGATCGGAAAATTATTCCGCCAGGAGCTTTCAGGCGGAGAAAACCAGCTGCCGGAGTATTGGAACCAGATGCGGCCATTAATGGCGAATCTTGACGAGCTTGGAGGACTGCAATTTCTTGAAATCCGCTCTTCTCTTCCAGACGAACTGCTGGTTTATGCGGACAAGCTTTCCATGGCTCACGGTTTGGAGCTAAGAGTGCCTTATCTCGATCAGGAAATCGTAGAGTACGTCGAGCGCCTCAATGCTTCCTTCAAGATTCGTCATGGCAAGCGGAAATGGCTGCATCAACGGGTTGCCAAATCGTTTCTTCCCAGGGAGATTCTGCGCCGTAAGAAGCGGGGTTTTGCCTCCAACGTAGTGGATGAGTGGTTTCGCAAGTCGCTCTCCGCCGGCATGGAACAGATTTTCCACGATCCCCAGTCGCTGATCTACAACTATTTGCGCGTCCCTTCCGTTCTTGAACTGCTTCACGAACACAAGACGCGGCGCCTGGACAATCACAAGACCCTATTTAGCCTGATCATGCTTGAGTACTTGTTGCGCCACTATGACGCGGCGGGCAAAGTGCCGTATGTTCCGGATCAACTGCTGCCTCAGGTGTCTTCGCATTTTGCATGAGCAAACATTCAAGCATGTCCGCTGGATCGTATAGCTCCGAGATCAAGAGCGTCCGCGTCCTGCTTCGCGAGGTGCAGGATTTATATCTTGCGTGGTCCCGGAACATTGAAGAACAGGTGCGCTATTCGGTCAACGATTTTCATCTCATCGAAAAGCGGGTCGCTGAGCGATGCGGGATCCAACTGCATGACAAAGATGTCCTTGAGATAGGACCCGGGCAAAACTGCAGTCATCTGATTTGTTGGGCGCTTTCCAATCGCGCTGTGGGGATTGATCGCGATATCCTTGCGCGTGGATGGCGGCCCGGCCAGTACTTGAGAATGCTGCGAAGCAATGGTCCGCTTCGCGCCGGCAAGACTATGACCAGGAAACTGCTGGGGCTCGACCGCAAGCACACTTCCGAACTGAAACGGCAACTGGGGATAACCCGGTTACCGAAATTCCGCATCCTGCAAATGGATATGACGCGGATGACCTTTGAGCCGTCATCCTTTGACTTCGTATATTCGCGGTCGGTATTGCATTGTCTGCCCGATCCCGGAGCCGCGCTGGAACAAGTTGCGCGAGTGCTTCGTCCGGGCGGCGTCGCCTATATTACCCTTCACCTCTATTCGAGCGATACCGGACATTTGGATACGAGGGTCTATACGGAAAAGCGAAGCGAAATACCGTTGTGGGCACATTTGCGGCCCCATTTGCACGGCACAATAAATCCCCCCAATCTTTTTCTTAGCAAACTGCGCCTGGCGGAATGGCGCGAGCTTTTTGGAAATAAGATGCCGGGCTCGGAATTCATTCTCACTCGAAGTCTCACTCCGGGCGTGGACGAGGCGGCGGTGAGTCAGTTGCAGGATGCCGGGGAATTACGCGAATACTCCCCTGAAGAACTGCTTACCGGGCAGTTGGTGGCTATTTGGCGCAAACCAGCCCATTAGGGCTGCCCTAACTATTTTTCGATCGCTGGGCAGTCTCAGTACCGAATTTGCATAAGTGATGCATTCTAAATGCAGTGTGGCTCTTGTTACCAATTCCAGCCGGCCCCTTTCGTTCGATCAACTATTTGTCATGGTCGTTTTCCCGGCAATTTGATGCACTTCCGTGACGTGATCTCCGATAAGGGATGCTGCTAGCCTTTTGTTAGAGGTAATAACGCAACATGAATAAGATTGGACTTTTCATCCTGGCCCTTTTCGTTTCGGTCAACGCATTCGCTGCCAACCGCGTCGCTACGCCAACTGGTTCCGGCAACAATAGCGGCACTGACTGGAGCAATGCCTGTAAGGGATTTTCGGGAAATTGTGCTTGGAGTGCACTGGCCCGGGGCGATACGCTTTACTTTGGCGGAAACGGGCACTATTCGGCTCAGGGCACCGTGAACACGCCAACATCCGGGTCTGCCGTTATAACCATTAAAGGCGCCATTGCTTCTGATCACGGCACTGACGCAGGTTGGTCCGCGGCTTTGGGAGTTGATGCTCACTCCGCGTTCTGGGACACAGCCGGCTGTACCACCTACCCCAACTGCAATTTCGCTATCCTGACCACCGGTTATTGGGTATTTGACGGACAAGTCGCTGCAGACCCAACGAACGCAGCGACCTATGGGATCCAGCTCACCTTCCCCGACTGCAACTATGGCATTCTAGCCATGTACCTCGGAAATAACGTTCAAACAATAAATAACGTTACGCTCCGATACATGGCGCTCGACGCCTCTTCCTGCGGGTCGGTATCGTCGCAGAGGATGCTGATTGAAATGCAAGCGCAGGGCATTCATAGCAATGAGACTATCAGCCATTTCTTTTGCTCTGGCGCTTCTAATTGCATAAGCATCAGGTCGCCGGGCGCTCCATCCGACGGGGACTTGATTGAGTATGGATATATAACTAATGCGTTCGGCGACTCAAATCACCATGGCAATGCTTTGAATCTTTACGGGTCCAACACCAACATCACAATTCGCTACAACCGGATTTTGAGCGCTGTTGGGACCGGGACCGTCGTCGCAGAACTTCCGGTGGTCGGCGCGGGGATTTACGGGAACGTGTTCGCTCATGGCGCAGGTGGTAACGGAGTCATCGCACCAACTTCTGGCAGCTATTGGGCAAACGCCCATGTTTACAATAATACGTTCGCTTCAAATTCTGGAGACTGGTATTTAGGCTGTTTGGCAGGGGACGGTGCTTGTGCCAGCGCGACTGGAAATATAGTTGAAGACAACATCGTTTGGAATGAATCATGCAAACTGGGCGGCGGAGACAATCCAACGCATGATTCCAACTCTTACCTAGTTTGTTCCAACTCTGCCCCAACAGAAACGAATGGTCAGGCACTCTCAATGAACCCATTTGTAGGTGCGTCGTCTGATGACTATCATCTAACACAAAATCCAGTCGCGAATTGTGCCACGTCGGGAAGTACTTGCTTCGGAACAGTGCTCACTTCGTCCTACGCTCTGGACATGAACGGCGATTACTTTGGGGTAAATGGCTTGTGGCAGCGGGGAGCCTACCCATATGTGACGGCTTCAAGCGCACCATCATCGCCCGCTAACCTCTCTGCGACAGTTCAGTAGCACGGGAGCAAGCTCATTATGCGTATTTCGCGGAATGATTCTTAGGCTGCTTCGGCTCTAGAATTCGGGCTTTTCGCGACCTGTACTCGACCGTCCGTCGCGCGACTACGCCACATCTTTTTAATCTTTTTGAGCAGGTCCGTGCGAGCCAGCAGCGACTTCAATACATGGTCAGCCCCTATCGTAAAGAGCCTTAAGAAGGCGAGCATCATTCCCTTAGGAGACTTTGAAAACACATAAACCAGCTCTTCATTCCAGGAGGCGTTCGACAGCATTTCCTTGTATTGAGCGCTGCCCGTAGTGAAGTCGATTTCCTGAATGGAGTGAGTAGGGTCATCGCAAAGGCTTTCGATCACTTTGAATATGAGGTAGTTGCCGGGCGAGTGCTTTTCGAATGCCGGGTCGAAACCAAGGAATTCACTGCGAAAGGTTCCTTCAATAATGTCTGCGGTCCAGAAGGCGCACGGTTGGCCCCGGAGATAGAGAATATAACCACGGAGCCAGTGCTTTTCAGCCTTTAGTGCCCAGCGCATCCGGTTGTCCGGGTTATCGAAAAATCCAATACCCAGGCCACGTTGATAGCTGGTTTTTGCGACCCTCTCGGTTTCGGCCAGAAGCAACTCGACTTCTCCTGGTTCGGTGAAACATCGGATGTCGACCGAGCCCGCGAATTCGCGCTCAAGTTTCTTTTGCTTATTTTTAGCCTGCCATCTGGCCTTTGATGACAGGCGCGCGTAAAAAGCGGGAACGCTCGTCGGCAAAGTCGCAGCGAAATGGGGTTGTTTATCGCGAATGTGGTCGCGAGCCAAGAGCGACGGTTGGGTCGTGGCTACCCTGAAGAGTATCGATCCAGACTTCAGGTAATTGAGATAGGCAATGTCGGCCTCGCCGCGTCGTAGCATGGCTTGAATTTCGGTAAGGAACAACCGGCAATTCTCTTCCGAATCCTCGCCGCGCAAAGCGCCATAGACGAGATATAAGGTTCTCGCCTTTGGCCTGAAGTGGAAATATGCCAGGGGGAAGAAGAGCGGCCCGTAGTCGATTCGGCCCACTAGCATAGCTTTAGGCTGACCGTCGCGATAAATGACGAAGACGCACGGACTCACCGCTTGTTCGTGTCCGCGAAGCACAGTCGTAAAGAAATCAATTTGTGAATCGCGATGACCAGGCCATGACTCCCATACATGCGTCAGCTCGTAAAGTTCCGCGAAAGTTCGTAAAACGCGCACTTCGATGGACATTTGGGTTACCTCGAATTCAGACTTTGTAGATCACGAAAGAGTCTTCCTCATGAATAATTTCCGTCCCCGCGAACTCCGATTTACAGAGGGGATTGATGTACACAACGTAGCCTTTCAGCTTCGGGATGATCCGATTCATGACGGGTGCGGCAAACGGGTTGTACATGAAAGCGACGAAAGGATCAGTTGGGAAAATGAATTCTGTTGCGTCGGAAACAACGACCTGAGCCCCGATATTGAGCTTGGCAAGGTTCGCTCGTGCTATCTTCGCCAACTTCGGTGCGAACTCAACGCCGACGATATTGCTGAACCCGCATTCTTTCGCCAGAATAAGCGCACGTCCCTTGCCGCAGCCCAAGTCAATAAACGGGAGTGTCTTGGGGACATGCCGCACGGCTCGCTCAAACACTGCCGCCGTGACAGGTTCGTAGCGCACGCCGCTACCTTTGTTGCGAGATTTTAGTTGCAACCGGAAAAGGCTAACTATGCCCGACGTCTCGACACCCCGATTATCAAAGGCGTCTTTCCTTGGGAAAAATTCTTCCCGGATTCGTGTCCCAAGCGATGTTATTGACAGTTTCATGGGTTGGCAATTATGACCATTGCGGATCGATGCCGCAACCCCCAATTATGATTAGCCCGGGGCAAGGTCGGTGCTTTCAGCGAACAAGCGGTACCAACGTTTAGTGCTGGTCACTCAGGCCCGCTTATAATTAGTAATGCAATAGTAGCATCGGGTTTCCAAGCTGAGTCCTTCGAAGCGCCGATGTTTAGGCCTCGAATCTGAAAGATCGCCTAGCCTTCAAACATTCGTATCGCTCCATAAAATGACTAGTTCTTTCCTCGATTATTTTCGCTGTCCGGAGCGCTACGCGCGGTTTTCGGTGAAGGAAGGCCTTACCGGCGATCCGGGCTACTTCCGTTTTGGGGAGAAGACCATTTGCTATGGAAAGTACAATGGCGGCCGCCAAATTGTGGCTCCGGTTGAGACCCTTGAAAACGCATACCTCGATACTATCGTTGGGGATGGAACCGTATCCCTTCCTTTTGATCCGAACGAAGTGGCCGGAAATCTTCGATATGAAATTTATGCCAGATCGAACCATGACAAGGTGCATTCGGCGGTAAGCCGCGCATATTATTTTTTCCGGCCGGCGATGCCCATTGGAGTGCGCAAGCATTTGCAGAAGATCCATTTGAATGGATGGAATGAAGTGGTGTTCCCGCACTGGCCGGTAGATCGAAGCGTGGATCATTTACATCAGCAACTGCTTTTATTGTCGCTGAAAGCAAACAAAATTTCGAAGATACCTTTTATCTGGTTTTGGCCGAATGGTTCTGCCAGCGCTGCGATCATGACGCACGACGTCGAGACTCTGAAGGGAAAGGACTTCTGCGGCGCCTTAATGGATATTGACGATTCATTCGGAATAAAGGCGTCCTTCCAGGTCGTTCCCGAACGCCGCTATAAAGTGACAAATCAATTTTTGGACTCAATTACCAACCGCGGATTCGAACTCTGCGTGCAGGATTTGAATCATGACGGGCATTTGTACAGGAACAGGCAACAGTTCATCGCGCGAGCGGCGAAAATCAACTCTTATGGCCGGGAGTGGGGCGCGAAAGGCTTTCGCGGAGCCATCCTGTATCGCCGGCAGGAGTGGTTCGACGCTTTGGAATTCTCTTACGATATGTCAGTTCCGAATGTCGCGAATTTGGATCCGCAGCGCGGTGGCTGCTGCACTGTAATGCCATATTTTGTGGGTAAACTGCTGGAGCTGCCGGTCACGACTACACAAGATTATTCGCTGCTCCATATCCTGAAACATTATTCAATTGACCTATGGAAGCGGCAGATTGAACTTACTATGGAAAGTCACGGTCTCTTAAGTTTCATAATCCATCCCGACTACGTGATCGAGAGTCGCGAACAGGAGGTCTATAAGGCTCTCCTCGGCCATTTGGTTCATTTGAAGGACGAAGGGAAAATATGGATTTCCACCCCTAAGGAAGTGGATCAATGGTGGAGAGAGCGGGCGGATCTGACCCTCATAGAAAAAGATGGCAATTGGCACATCGAAGGAGCGGGGAAGGAAAGAGCTTCGATCGCTTACGCAAGCGAGAAAGATGGCCGTCTGGAGTTTAGCGTGGAGCTGGCTGTCGCGGAGTCGGCAACCGCGAAATCAGCGAAATAGAAAATCCGGCTGGAGATAGCGATCACATGAATACTTCTACAACATCCGGTTTGGCGCAGCGCTCACATGAAGCGGCTGGAAAGAATGCTCCAGACCTTGAAATAGCGGTGGTCGGCGCTGGACCTTACGGCTTGTCCGCCGGTGCCCATCTTAAAGCGAAGGGTTATCGCGTTCGAGTCTTTGGCGAGCCAATGGAGTTCTGGGCCGAAAAAATGCCCGAAGGTATGCTTTTGCGCTCACCGAGAATAGCTTCCAATATTTCCGATCCAGATTCCGCATTTACGCTTGACGCCTACGAGGAAGCTTCTGGAACGGAACCGGCAGCGCCGGTTCCCCTGAAGACTTTCGTCGAATATGGGCGTTGGTTTCGGCATCAACTCGGCTCTGATTTAGACATCCGATCCGTCAGCGGGGTTGATCGGGACGAAAATGGATTTCGCCTTGTCCTGAGCGATGCAGAGACGATGCGGTGCGAACGTGTAGTCGTCGCGGCCGGGATAGGACCTTTCTGCCGGAAGCCTGTTCAGTTCGCGAAGTTGTCGTCGGAGCAGGTGTCTCATTGCTATGAGGGGCGAAAGTTAAAAGAATTCAGCGGTAAGAGAGTCGCGGTAATTGGGGCGGGACAGAGCGCTCTGGAATCAGCCGCTCTATTGCACGAAGCTGGCGCGGATGTTGAAGTCATTGCAAAGATTCCCGAATTGCGATGGATTGGAATGCATGGGTGGCTGCACCATCTCGGCCCAATATCCAAAATGCTTTATTCGTCGCACGATGTGGGTCCTTTAGGAATCAGCCGTTTGGTCGCCGCGCCAAAACTTGTGAACCGTATTCCGCTAAACCTTCGAGATAAGATCCGCAAGCGAGCAGTCCGACCGGCGGGCTCTCGGTGGCTTCCCGAAAGATTGACGAATGTAAAGGTTACTACTGGGTCTTCTATTCAGTCTGCGTCAGCGGTTGGCGAGCAGGTTTCCATTAAGCTTGATAATGGAAGCGAATGCCGCGTTGATCATGTTCTTTTGGGTACCGGCTACGATGTTGATATTAATCGCTACGACTTTTTGTCGCCGGAATTGTTGAAGAACGTGCGTCGGCTGGGCGGCTATCCAGAACTAGCGGCAGGCTTCTGTTCTTCAGTGCCAGGCTTGCATTTCATCGGAGCCACGGCCGCTCGAAGTTTCGGTCCTCTTATGTATTTCGTAGCCGGCACGGAATTTACGTCGCGGCATTTGGCCTCCCACATATCCCGGAGGCAGCCGAATGCAAAGTAGCGTAGAAGCGCCCCCCGAGATGCAGGTTCCGGTCCGGTACTTCGAAAGAGCCATTCAAAAGCAGGAAATTGGAGCTCTTGTAATAGGCGGCGAGCATCCGGGACTTGGGATTGCGCGCAGTCTCGGGCGACGAGGTATTCCAGTCTATGTTGTGGATGATCAGCATTCTGTCTCCAGCTTTTCTCGATATGTTCATCGCGTAATACATACTGACGATCTGTTGGACGAACGGAAGACCGTAGAAGCCGTCCTCGAAATCGGTCATCGGTACGGATTGAAGGGATGGGTGCTATTTCCGACGCGTGACGAAACGGTGGCGGCTTTTTCTCGTTATCGCTCTGAGCTGAAAAGTTTTTTTCGACTTACAACGCCAGATTGGAAGGTCGCCAGGTGGGCATTGGACAAGAGAAATACCTACAATCTTGCACTGCAACTGAAGATTCCATCTCCGCAAACCTGGAGTCCGCTGCGTTCTGCTGACCTCGGTATTCTGTATGACAAGTTGCCGCTGGCAATCAAACCGGCTATTAAGGAAAACTTCTTTTATTCGACGGGAGCGAAGGCCTGGCGGGCAAATACTCCCGAACAGCTTCATCGTCTTTTTGAGAAGGCAAGCCGGCTAATACCTCCGGAAGAGGTTATGGTTCAGGAGATCATTCCCGGTGATGGGCGGCAGCAATTCTCGTATTGCGCGTTTTTCCGCGATGGCCATGCGCACAGCAGTATGGTGGCTAGGAGGGGGCGGCAGCATCCCCGGGAGTTCGGCCGCGCCGCGACCTATGTAGAAAGCCTGGAGCTACCCATAGTCGAGGAACTTTCCGAGCGTCTGCTAAGAGCAATCAACTACTACGGATTGGTTGAAGTCGAATTTAAGCTCGACCCTCGCGACGGATTGTATAAGCTGCTCGACATAAATGCCCGAGCCTGGGGGTTTCACAGTCTGGGCGGATCTGCGGGTGTTGACTTCCCTTATATATTGTTCGCGGATCAGATTGGAGAGCCTGCCGAACGCTGTCGCGGGAAATCCGGAATTGGCTGGCTACGCATGGTCACGGACGTTCCGACCGTGCTCTCGGACTTGGTACATGGAGACTTCGATCTCAGTTCCTACATCCGTTCCTTGCGGAACACGCGTGTTGAGTCTGTGTTTTCGAGTGAAGATCCCCTTCCTTCACTTCTGGAATTGCTTCTACTGCCTTACTCGATAAGTAAGAAATATTTCGTGAAGGCGTAATTCAGACATCGACTTGTAGGCCGAACGACCCGAGAATTGCGTTGCTTAACCGCGGCGGCGAGTCGGCGACATCGTTAAATTTTGTTTGGGGAATCTGCGGCCTAGGACTTGGACGCCGCTTTGCATTTTTCGAGGCCCCCGAAACATCTGCAAGAAAATGCCGATATGCAGCAATGTCGAATAAACCACGCACATTCGTACCTCGAACAGACCCGACCAGCAACGGCAAGGTCGGGGCCGTAGTCATAGGAGGCGACTATCAGGGCTTAGGCATCGTCCGGAGTCTCGGTCGGAACGGCGTGCCCGTGTGCGTCGTGGATAATGAACACTCGATCGCACGCTACTCTAAGTACTGCACGGAAAGCGTCCACATTTCAGATCTTCGCGACCAACACAACACAATAAAAAGTCTGCTTGAGATAGGTAAGCGCCTCAATCTGCAAGGATGGGTGCTATATCCTACGCGCGATGAGCATGTCGCTGCGCTCTCATGTAACCGCTCGGAATTAAGTAAAGTATTCCGGGTGCCAACTCCAGAATGGAGCAGCGTAAAGTGGGCGTGGGATAAACGAAACACATACAAGCTCGCACAAGAACTTGGAATACCCACGCCGCGGACCTTCTATCCGCAAGACATCGGGGACTTAAGCGAGCTCGATATGTTTTCGCCCCCGTTTGCGATCAAGCCTGCGATCAAAGAGCATTTCGTATATGCGACCAAAGCGAAAGCGTGGTGCGCGCATACGCACGCGGAGTTAAAGGCTCTCTTTCTGAAGGCTTCTAATCTGATCCCTCCCAGTGAAATTATTATTCAGGAGATAATCCCCGGCGGGGGAACTCAGCAGTATTCCTACTGTGCGTTTTTCCGCGATGGACAAGCGGTAGGCAGCATGGTGGCACGGCGTAGGCGGCAGCACCCTCTTTTGCTTGGAAGGGCGAGCACGTATGTAGAGAGCCTGGATGTTCCTCTGTTAGAGGAGCTTTCTACGCGTTTCTTGCGGACCATAAATTATTACGGGTTGGTCGAAGTAGAGTACAAGCTGGACCCACGCGATTCTGAATTCAAGCTTTTGGATGTGAATGCCCGCACCTGGGGCTACCACAGTCTCGGTGTTCACGCCAGCGTTGATTTCAGTTACATGCTCTACCGTGATCAGCTTGGCATGTCGGTAACGCCATCCACAGGCCAAGCCGGCAAGAGCTGGGTGCGTATGACCACGGACATCCCGACGGCATTTCTTGCCTGGCGCGGTGGTGATCTAGATATGCGCGCCTATTGGCAGTCGTTGAAAAATTGCGATGTAGAAGCGGTATTTAGCAGCGAAGACCCGCTCCCGGGTGCTGCTGAGATCCTCATGCTGCCGTATCTCGCAATCAAAAAGGGGTTCTGAGCCTTGCCCAGGGCTGGATTTCTAATTCTTTCAAGCCATGGAGACCACAGTAGCTACGACAGTAACCAAGGTTACGGCGTCCAGCGCGAGTAAGCCTGGTTCTATCCGACTGTATGGGAAAGTTTGAAGGTGCGTGTTTACAGCAAGACTATAAGCGGGAAGTTATGACTCCGAGAACCAGTTCGCAAGTGATCACGCAGAGGCTTGAACAAAAGTGAACCCTAGGATTTTGGTTGCGACGACCAGCCGCTGGTTCTCGACGGCTCGCCTGGTACTGGCTTTGGCCAATGCTGGGTTCGCGGTGGAGATTATTTGTCCATCTGGCCATCCTGTGAGCCGGATGAACGCCGCAAACCGTATTCACAGTTATCGAGGTCTTCGCCCTTTGACTTCGTTCGCGAATGCCATTGCAACCGCGAAGCCGGATTTACTGATCCCGGGAGACGATCTGGCGACACAGCATTTGCATAGTTTGTACAATCGGGAGTGTGGGAGGGGCAGCGAGGAGGGTCCGATCTGCACCCTGATCCGGCGTTCGCTGGGTCCACCTGAAAGTTTTCAAGTCGTGCATGGCAGGACCGCAGTTATGGAACTCGCTAGCGCGGAGGGGGTTCGCGTGCCCGAGACCAGAATCATCAGAAACGCAGATGATCTCAGGAGATGGGTGGCGCTAGTAGGCTTTCCGTTCATACTGAAGGCTGATCGCACTTCGGGTGGCACTGGAGTGAAAGTTGTACACAGTTTCGAAGAAGCCAAGCTTGCTCTGGCGAATCTCCAGGCTGCGCCCCGTCTCCGGCGCGCGCTTCGACAGGCCTGGTCGGAGCGTGACAGCACGCTGTTATGGCCCTCAATGCTCGGTCAGCGACGCACCGTCAATGCACAGGCATTCATCTCTGGACGGGAAGCCACCAGCACGGTTGTATGTTGGCAGGGTGCGGTACTGGCTGGTTTGCATTTTGAGGTTCTCCATACAGCCTATTCCGCGGGCCCAGCCACAGTCGTGCGGTTGATCGAAAACTCGGAAATGTCTTCGGTTGCTGAAAAAGTAGCGCGCCGCCTCAATCTGTCAGGCTTTCTGGGGTTTGATTTTATAACCGAAGGGGATTCGGGCAGTTCCTATCTTATCGAGATGAATCCCCGGGTCACCCAGGCTGCGCACTTAACTCTTGGGACGGGCCGTGATTTACCGGCTGCGTTACGCGCAGCTGTCTCTGGAAAGGCCCTGCGTCCGGCGCCCAAAATCACGGAGAATGATACGATCGCGTTTTTTCCGCAGGAATGGATAAGAAATCCAGAAAGCCCGTATTTGTTTTCTGGCTTTCACGATGTACCTTGGGATAAGCCTGAGTTTGTTCGTGCTTGCGTCCGCGATCCAGCTAAGCTAATTGCCTCCTTTTCCGAACGTAAAACAGTTCCTGCTTTATCTCCCGTTCGCCTTCCCCGGACGTGACGGCCTCGCTGGATGCTACCTTGTTTTGACCTGCCCACGATGCTTACTGAGTCAAACTGTCCGGTTCGCGACATTTGTGATACCGCTCGTTGGGTTGCACATTTTCGTGCGGTCGAGAACCTCCGCCCCGACGCTTTGTTCCGCGATCCCTATGCGGAGCAATTAGCCGGTGAGCGGGGATCTGAAATTGCACATGGCCTAAGGGAAGGGACCAAGCACGATTGGGCTTGGGTGGCCCGTACTTATCTTTTCGATCAGTTTCTCTTGCGCGAGATTCAGGCCGGAGCTGATCTCGTTCTGAACCTTGCCGCGGGCCTTGATGCAAGGCCCTATCGAATGTCGCTCGAGCCTTCGCTTCAGTGGGTGGAAGTGGATTTGCCCGAACTGATTTCGTACAAGCAAGAGGTTCTTGCGGGGGAGACACCGAGATGCCGATTGGAAAGAGTCAACTTGAATTTATCCGACATTGATGCACGACATGCATTGTTCAGTAGTGTGGACGAGCGAGCGAAAAAGGTTATCGTTCTAACCGAGGGGCTCCTAATTTACTTCGCGCCAGAAGAAGTCGCCTCGCTCGCCATGGACCTTGCGGCAGGGAAGAAGTTCAGCAGTTGGATTATTGATCTCGCGTCGCCGGGACAACTCAAACTAATGCAGCGAACAATGGGGAAGCAACTCAGCGACGCTGGCGCGGCATTCAAGTTTGGACCTCCCGAGGGGCCAGATTTCTTTGTCCCTTGTGGATGGGAAGCGGCAGATGTCCAGGGATTGTTGAAGACCGCTGCGAAGTTTAATCGGGCACCCCTTGAATTGCTATCGCTTCTTCAGGAGCCTAAGGGGCCTCTCGGGAATTTCCCCTGGACTGGTGTGTGCTTGCTTAAGAGAACTGTAAATAGCTTGAAGTCCTGCCGGGAAGGCGCATAAAACGATGCCACTCGCCATTCGAGAAACCCAACGCCGGAGCGGATCCGGCCAAAGCCAATCCACCGGCACGAAAGAAGTTGTTATTGTTGGAGCGGGGCCTTACGGCCTTAGTTCAGCTGCGTATCTTCAAGATGCGGGCCTAGACCCGTACGTCATCGGGAAACCGATGGCATTTTGGAAACAGAGCATGCCGGCGCGAATGCTGCTACGCTCACGAATTGAAGCGTCAAACATTGCGGCTCCACAAAAGCACCTTTCGCTGGCCGCATATCAGAGAACAATTAGACGGAGATTACAGGAACCTCTTCCGATTGAGGATTTCATCGCGTACGGAGATTGGTTTCAAAGGCAAGTAGCTCCAAATCTTGATGAACGTCAGGTCTCCAGAATTGCTTTCAGCGATGATTCTTTCGAAATCACGTTTGAGGATGGCGAGCAGATTCGTTCGAAGCGAGTAATTTTGGCCGTAGGGATTGGACTTTTTTCTTTTCGGCCGGAACAATTTTCGTCGATTTCGAGAGAACTCGCGCCGCACTCGTCAGAGCTAAATGATCTTTCCCTATGTAGAGGTAAACGGGTGGCAGTGATAGGAACAGGGCAAAGTGCACTTGAGTATGCTGCGCTGCTTCACGAAAACAACGCGAACGTTGAATTACTCGCCCGTGCTTCAAAGATTAAATTCCTTCCGTTTGCATGGCGTAACCGCCTATTTAGGAGATTAACCTCTGGGCCATTGAAAAGACTTTCGTACAAAATACTCCCACCGACGGATCTTGGGAATATTAGAACAGCGAGAAAAATAGCGAATCCAAACGTCTTTAAACAGCAGCCTCCTGGAATTCAAGAAAGTCTATTACGCGACTGCACCAAGCCAGTGGGCGCCTATTGGCTTCCTTCAAGGTTGGAAGGCATACGAGTAAGAACAGGAATAAATGTTTCTCGGGCCGAGATTTCGGGACTGGAACTGAAGCTCGATCTTACTGATGACACGACGGAGCGATTCGATTTAGTAGTGCTTGCCACCGGATATAGAGTCGATATTTCCAAGTACCACGTTCTAGATAGTTCCCTCCGGGAGAGCATTGAGAAAACACCGGACGGATATCCCGTCCTGTCAATGAGCCTTGAAACATCAATACCAGGGCTTTATATGGCAGGGGTCGTCGCGGAAAAGACTTTGGGTCCCACGCTGAGATTTGTAACTGGAACTTCAAATGCCGGCCCCCGGTTAGCATCCTCGGTTACCGGCCGATCTATTTCATAGAGCCATCACTTAGGGGTAGGACCGGACATTATGAAAATTCATGAAAATGGCCCTGGGGCAATTGTCTTGGGAGGAAATTTCGTCGGCTTGGGTATTGTCAGGTGTCTTGGGAGATACGGGATTCCGGTTTGGGTGATAGATGCAGACCGGTCAAAGTCAATCGCCCAGTTTTCGAAATATACAAAAAGATTTGTTGAGTATGACGGCAATATTCCGGAGTTTCTTATTGAAGAAGGACGGAAGCATAACCTGGGTGGGTGGGTTTTGTTCCCCGTTACAGATGAATACGTCGAGACCTTATCGGCGAACCACGAGTTGCTAAGTTCAACTTATCGCTTGACCACAGGAACCTCTCACGTCACCAAATTCGCCTTAGATAAGCGGCTTACCTACAGCCGGGCGGATGAACTGGGAATTCCAACACCGTGGACGCTGTTGAGCAAATCGTTGGACGACTTCGACCCGCAAAAATTGCCTTATCCTGTAATACTGAAGCCAGCGGTAAACCATCATTTCTTTTCTAAAACTAATATTAAGGCGTTTCCCGCTGCGACTACAGCGGAATTGAGGGATCGATACGGTCAGATGAATAGGCACATTCCCACCGAAGAAATCCTAATTCAGGAGCGCATTCCAGGAGCAGGTGAAAGCCAATTTTCGTATTGCGCAGCATGCAAGGACGGACGAGTGTACGCATCACTGGTGGCTCAGAGGCGTCGGCAGTATCCGGTTGAATTTGGTAATGCCAGTTCGTTTGTAGAGACAACCAGCCAACCGGACGTGGAAGCTTCAGGGAAACAGTTTCTGGAGAGTATTGGATTTGATGGAATTGGTGAAGTGGAATTTAAGTTCGATTCCAGAGACGGTAAATACAAGGTGCTCGATTTCAATGCCCGTACTTGGGGCTGGCATACGTTGGGCAAAGCGGCAGGCATTGAATTCGTATATTTATTGTGGGCTCAAACCGTAGGGCTTGATCTTCCCGCGATAGTCGCGCCTCGTCAGGCTGCATGGTTGAGGGAAATAACCGACATCATCGCCATGGCCAAATCTTCCGATCGTGTCGGCGAAATCAGAGTTTTATGGAATGCAATGCGAAGCAGAAGATTCGAGTTGGCCACTTTTGATCTGCGTGATCCCATTCCTTTCTTTGCGGAATTTGCTTTATGGCTTTCCTCCGGTTTCTCAAGGCAGAGTAAAGCGAAAAGTTTTCTTGCCGCGAAGACCATCGATTCGAGCGAGACTACTCCGGTGGCACTGCACAATAGTTAGAACTTCGTTCAATGAATGCCTTATCTAAATCGGTTGTGACGGCGATTCCAGCTACTGTCGACCTTGAGCCGGAACCAATTCCCCCTGAATGGATTGTGAGCGGTTCGCCGATAGCACGCTGCAAGAAACTGGTCAGAAGCCCGGACAGAACCTCTCATAGTGTGGTCTGGGACTGCACCCCTGGCAGCTTCACTTGGTACTACGGGATGGACGAGGCCATTGTAATTATTTCTGGCGAAGCTTTTATGACCAACGAGAAAGGTGAAGAACGCCGGTTTGGTCCTGGCGATTTCATATTCCTGCCCGCAGGAACTCGCTGCACCTGGCGTATTACCCAGACTCTCCGTAAAGTTGGCGTTCTGAAGGAAACCGTATGGCGTCCGCTGGGGCTTGCAGTGAAGGCGTGGCACAAACTTCTTCGAATTGTGGGTCTGGCGGGAAAATCGCCATTGATGCTTTCTTGAGCAGATCATGTTTCCGCTAACTTGTTATGGCTCCATCCGGCTCACCTGACAACGAGGAATGACACAATGAGCCTAAAAAATACAAAGGGGAATGCTTCCACCCCGTCTCTTCCTGACAAGGCATTTCAGCATGGAGTGGTACGCAGGCTGCTTGAAGGAATAATGTTTTTTCAAGATGGACAAAAAACATTCTTCGAGTCCGAATCCTTTCCCTGGGTATCCGCTGTCGAGGCTGAATGGGTCACCGTTCGGAAGGAATTGGAAGCGGTTATGGCGTGCCGCGAAGACATCCCAAATTTTCAAGATATCTCCGAGGCCCAAAAAGCACTGACCGAAGGTGAACAATGGAAGACTTTTTGGCTCTATGCATACGGCGAGAAAGCCGAGGAAAATTGCGCCCGATGCCCCGACACAGTGCGAGTTCTGCAAACTATTCCCGGAATGAAATCGGCAATGTTCTCGATTCTGGCGCCGCGAAAGCACATTCCGGAACATCGGGGCATGTATAAAGGCGTATTGCGCTACCATCTTGGCTTGATTGTTCCGGGGCCGGACGGCACTTGTAGGATCCGCGTCGGGAACGATGTGCGTTCCTGGAAGGAAGGCAAAAGTCTGATATTTGATGACAGTCACCCGCACGAAGTTTGGAATGATTGCGATTCGTACCGTGTAGTGTTATTTGTCGATTTCGTACGGCCGCTCTTTTT
>Ga0208849_1000189_pt1 | contig 60530 bp, 57 predicted proteins | sample NGESurdeep072012_10_FD_184470 | JGI IMG/M metagenome (GOLD analysis project Ga0208849, IMG submission 184470) | Arctic peat soil microbial communities from Barrow, Alaska - NGEE Surface sample 53-3 deep-072012 (SPAdes) | ecosystem: Environmental > Terrestrial > Soil > Wetlands > Peat ...
CGGATCACCTGCTCGACGAACACGCCGCCGGATTCATTGAGCTCCCACGCGCTCGGGGTCGCCGACACCGCGACCGATTGCGGGCGCATCATGTCCCATTCCTCGAAGCGCAGCGGCCGGTTGTCCATGCAGGAGGGCAGCCGGAAACCATATTCGGCCAGCGTCGCCTTGCGGCGGAAGTCGCCGCGGAACATGCCGCCGATCTGCGGCACGGTGACATGGCTTTCGTCGGCGAACACCAGCGCATTGTCGGGAACATATTCGAACAGCGTCGGCGGTGGCTCGCCGGGGCGGCGCCCGGTCAGATAGCGCGAATAGTTCTCGATGCCGGCGCAGCTCCCGGTCGCTTCCATCATTTCGAGATCGAAGGTGGTGCGCTGTTCCAGCCGCTGCGCTTCGAGCAGCCGGCCCTGGTTGTTGAGCTGGTCGAGCCGCAGCTTCAATTCGCCCTTGATCGACTTGATCGCCTGCACCAGCGTCGGGCGCGGCGTCACATAATGCGAGTTGGCGTAGATCTTGATGAATTCGAGCTCGTCCTGCTTGTGGCCGGTGAGCGGATCGAACTCCTCGATATTCTCCACGGTGTCGCCGAACAGATTGACGCGCCAGGCGCGATCCTCGTAGTGCGCCGGGAAGATGTCGATGACGTCGCCGCGAACCCGAAAAGTGCCGCGGGCAAAGTCGGCCTGGGTGCGCTTGTACTGCAGCGCCACCAGATCGGCGATCAGTTGCCGCTGGTCGATGCGCTCGCCCTTCTTCAGCGCAAAGGTCATCGCGGTGTAGGTCTCGACCGAGCCGATACCGTAGATGCACGACACCGACGCCACGATGATGACGTCGTCGCGCTCCAGCAGCGCCCGCGTCGCCGAGTGGCGCATGCGGTCGATCTGCTCGTTGATCGAGGAATCCTTCTCGATATAGGTGTCGGTCCGCGGCACATAGGCCTCGGGCTGGTAGTAGTCGTAATAGGAGACGAAATACTCCACCGCGTTGTTGGGGAAGAAGCTCCTGAACTCGCCATAGAGCTGCGCCGCCAGCGTCTTGTTCGGGGCGAGGATCAGCGCCGGGCGCTGCGTGGCCTCGATCACCTTGGCCATGGTGTAGGTCTTGCCGGAGCCGGTGACGCCGAGCAGCACCTGGGTGCGGTCGTTGCGCTTGATGCCTTCGACCAGTTCGGCGATCGCGGTCGGCTGGTCGCCCTTCGGCTCGTAGTCGGACCGGATCTCGAAACGGACGCCGCCTTCGGATTTCTCCGGCCGCGGCGGCCGGTGCGGGGTCCAGATCTTGATCTGGCCGTCTTCGCCCTTGAATTCGGGACGGCCGTCGCGGATCAGCGCGTCCAGCGCATCGGCGGTGGCGGCGACGCCAAGCGCCTCCATCCGGTTGCGCGGCGGCCGCGCCAGCGCTGCGGCGTCTTCCTCCTCGGTGGTGAAGCCGAGTTGTTTGGCGAGTTCCGGATCCATCGTCGGGATGGTCGCCGCGGTGCCGTAATTGGCTGGCGCAAATTCGGATTGTGGCGCTTCACCCAACCCGTGCTCGTCGTCTCCCTCCCCCCTTGTGGGGTCCGAGGCGTCGCGCGTCGTGACCGCATCGCGTTTCGCCACATCATCGCGCGTGCTCCGGGTCGAGGCCCGTGCACGATGCGCCGCGGCTTCGCCGCCGGCGCGGCGGTCCCAGGAATTATCCGGCGGCGGCTGCAATCCGGTGGACGAGCCGATGCCGCTTTCGCCGCGGTTGATGGCGGGATTGAGCAACTCCGCCAATGCCGGCCCGATCGGCTGCACCTCCGGCCGCGATGCACCGGAACGCGGGGTTCTGGATTTGGCGGTTTTGCCGGGTTTTCGGGGATAGTCGGATTTCTTCGCCATGCCCCCCGAATATGGGACGAGTCCGGCCGACATGAAAGAGCCGAGACCCGCCGCTGCGCGGTCCGATCACTTTCGCGCGTTCGATCCTGACGCCATTGACTCACCGGGAGCCAATGGCGACATTCATGCATCCGCATCCACTTTGATCACGCCCCAAATCAGGAAACGCTCATGATCGACCTGCATTACTGGACCACGCCGAACGGCCACAAGATCACGATGTTCCTCGAAGAGGCCGGGCTGAAATACAAGATATTCCCGGTCAATATCGGCAAGGGCGACCAGTTCAAGCCGGAGTTCCTGGCGATCGCGCCGAACAACCGCATTCCCGCGATGGTCGATCACGCGCCGAAGGGTGGTGGCAAGCCGATCTCGATTTTCGAATCCGGCGCGATGCTGCTTTATCTGGCGGAGAAGACCGGCAAGTTCCTGCCCGCCGATCTCTACGGCCGCTACGATGCGATCCAGTGGACCTTCTGGCAGATGGGCGGGCTCGGGCCGATGGCCGGGCAGAATCATCATTTCAGCAATTACGCGCAGGACAAGATCAAATACGCCATCGACCGCTATGTGAACGAGACCAACCGGCTTTACGCTGTGCTCAACAAGCGGCTGGCCGATCGCGAGTTCATCGCCGGCGACTATTCGATCGCGGACATGGCGAGCTATCCATGGGTGGTTCCCTACAAGAACCAGAGCCAGAACATCGACGACTTCCCGCATCTGAAGCGCTGGCTCGAGACCATCCGCGCCCGGCCGGCGACCGAACGCGCCTACGCCAGGGCCAAGGAGGTCAATCCGAATTTCGGCCAGCCGGCGATCCGCACCGAGGAAGAGCGCAAGCTGCTGTTCGGCCAGACCGCGGCGGTGGTGAAGTAGCTGGCGAGAGCACCCGTAGCCCGGATGGAGCGCAGCGAAATCCGGGGCGGTTCGCGCGGCATCGCGATTTCCGGATTGCGCTGCGCTCCATCCGGGCTACGGCTCCACTGCCAGCCGCCGCAGGCAGTCCCGGCACACGCAGTCGCCGCCATCGACCGGCATCGGCAGCCGCACGGTCTCTTCGGCGCACCAGCACGGGCCCGCCGGGTTGCAGGTGAATTCAGCTCCGCAGCGGGAACAGGCGAGGCGGCGCGGGCGCCGAGTTTCTAACGGATTTGTCATGATTTGAACCGAACCCCGGCGATGTTTTTCAGCTCCGGTTCATGCCGAGCGGGGATATAATCCGCCCATCGAATATAGGCGCTGGATGCTGCAAGGGAAATCCGATGGCCCGCGATTCGCAAGCCGCTCTGGTGGCGCTCAATCGCTTCGGGCTCGGCGCGCGCGGCGGCGCGTCGGGTGATTTTGTCAATGCCGCGTCCGATCCGCGCGGCTTCGTCAAGGCCGAATTGAGCCGCGGCAACGGCGCGCTGCTCGAACTGCCGGGGTTGCAGCCGACCCCGGCGCTGGCGCAGGCGGTCTTCGCCTACCAGTTCGAGATCAAGCAGGCGCGCGACAAGGCGGAGATGGCGGCGCCCGCAGCGATGCCGCCCGGCGCGCCGAAACCGCCGCGGCCGCTCAACATCATCCAGAAGACCTACCGCGCCGAGGCGCTGGCGCGGCTGCAACGCGCGGCGATCGCCGATTGCGGTTTCCTCGAGCGGCTGGTGGTGTTCTGGTCCAACCATTTCTGCATTTCCGCCAACAAGGGTCCATTGGCACGGATGTGGGCCGGCTCGTTCGAGCGCGAGGCGATCCGGCCGCATGCGCTCGGCCGCTTCGGCGACATGCTGAAGGCGGTCGAACAGCATCCCGCCATGCTGTTCTTTCTCGACAACCGGCAATCGCTCGGCCCGGACTCCCGCGCCGGACAGAACCGCAAGCGCGGGCTGAACGAAAATCTCGCGCGCGAGATCATGGAACTGCACACGCTCGGCGTTGGCGGCGGCTATTCGCAGGACGACGTGACCTCGCTCGCCCGCATCCTCACCGGCTGGACCTTCGCCGGCCGGCAGGGACTGCTCGGCACCCCCGGCAGCTTCGCGTTCAATGCCAACGCGCACGAGCCGGGGGCGCAGCGCCTGCTCGGCAAGGCCTACCAGGACGATGGCGTCGCGCAGGGCGAAACCGCGCTGGCGGACATCGCGCGGCATCCGTCCACCGCAGCCTTCATCGCCGGCAAATTCGCCCGTCATTTCGTCGCCGACGATCCGCCGCCGGCCTTGGTGGCGCGGCTGCAGCAGGCGTTTCACAGCTCCGACGGCGACCTCAAGGCGCTGGCGCTGGCCCTGGTGGATTCCGACGAGGCCTGGCAGGCGCCGCAGACCAAGATGCGCAGCCCGTATGAATTCCTGGTGGCGACCGGCAGGCTGCTGTCGCGGATTCCGGAAGATCCTGGCCTCTATCTCGGTGGGCTCAATTTGCTGGGCCAGCCGCTGTGGTCCCCGGCAGGGCCGAACGGGTTTCCCGACAGCAACGCCGCCTGGGCGGCGCCGGAGGGGATGAAACTGCGTCTCGATGTGTCGGCGCAGGTGGCCTCGCGGATCGGCGACAGCGTCGATCCGCGCCAACTGCTGGAGCTTGCCGCGGCGGACGCGGCGTCACCGGAAACGCGGCGGACTGTCGAGCGCGCGGAGTCGCGCCAGCAGGCGCTGGCGCTGCTGCTGATGTCACCGGAATTCCAGAGGAGATGACGATGGATTGCTGCGAAAGCCGGACGCCGTTCGCCGCATCGCGGCGGTCGCTGCTGCTCGGCGGCGCCGCGTTCGCCGCCTGGGCGTATTTGCCGAAATTCGCGCGCGGCGCCGACGGGCGCGATCCGCGGCTGATTGTCGTGATCCTGCGCGGCGCCCTCGACGGGCTTGCCACCGTGGCGCCGGTCGGCGATCCCGACTATGCCGGCCTGCATGGCGCGATCGCGCTGACGCCGGACGGCCCGCATGCGGCGGTGGCGCTGGATTCGATGTTCGCGCTGCATCCATCGATGCCGGAATTCGCGCGGATGTATCGCGCCGGACAGGCCGCCATCATCCACGCCGTCGCGACGCCCTATCGCGACCGCTCGCATTTCGACGGACAGGATGTGCTCGAAAGCGGTTTTGCCGGACCGGGCCGGGTGCAATCGGGCTGGCTCAACCGCGCGCTCGAGGCATTGCCACGCGGTGAGCGGGTGATGAATGGGCTCGCCGTCGGTCCGACCACGCCCCTGGTGCTGCGCGGCGCGGCGCCGACGGTCGGCTGGGCGCCGGTCGCGTTGCCGCAGGCGGCCGACGATACCGCGATGCGGCTGATCGAACTCTACGGGCATCGCGACCCGGCGCTGGCGTCGGCGCTGTCGCAGGGCCTGCAGCTCGAAAAGGCCGCGCTGGGCGACGACATGAAGCCGAAGCCCGGCACCAGCAATATCGGCGCGATGCGGCTGGTGGCGCGCGGCGCCGCCAAGCTGATGGCGGCCGATGACGGGCCGCGGATCGCGGCGCTCGCCTTTGACGGCTGGGACACCCATGCCAATGAAGGCGGCCCGGTCGGCCGGCTGGCGCAGCTGCTGTCGGGTCTCGACGGTGCGCTGTCGGAATTCGAAAGCGGGCTCGGCGAGCGCTGGCGCGATACCGCGGTGGTGGTCGCCACCGAGTTCGGCCGTACCGCGCGCATCAATGGCACCGAAGGCACCGATCATGGCACCGGCACCATCGCGCTGTTGGCGGGCGGCGCGGTGAGCGGCGGCCGGGTGATTGCCGACTGGCCCGGCTTGAAAACCGCAAGCCTCTATCAGGCCCGCGACCTCGCCCCGACCACCGATCTGCGCGCCGTCGTCAAGGGCGTGCTACGCGACCATCTCGGGCTTTCCGAGCGCGTGCTGGCCGAAACCGTCTTCCCCGACAGCGCCCCGGTAAAGGGCATCAAGGGACTGGTGGGGTAGGTCGTCATTCCGGGGCGCGCCACCGGGTCCGCGCAAAGCGCGGCCCGATGACAGGCTCAGCGCGAGCCTGGAATCCATAACCACCGATGGCTGTTGTCAGCGGCACGGCGGCTCCAGCTTCGCGACTCATCAAAGTTCGTGGTTATGGATTCCGGGCCTGCGCCAAGAGGCGCATCCCGGAATGACGATGATGAGATCTGATTTACGCCGCTGTGATCCGGTCGATCTCGGCAAGGTCGTTCGCATCGAGCGTCCAGTCGATCGCCTTGACGTTGGCCTCGATCTGTTCGACTCGGGTGGCGCCGGCGATCACGCTCGAGACCTGCGGCCGCGATGCCAGCCATGAGAAGGCCAGTTCCAGCATGCCGTGGCCGCGCGCCTGGGCGAAGGCCTGCAGTTGGTCGACGATGTCCTCGTTGCGCGGCGTCACATAGCGCTCGCGCAGCGCCGGCGCCTTGGCGAACCGCGTGTCGTCGGGAGCGGCGGCGCCGCGCTTGTATTTGCCGGTCAACAAGCCGCTCGCCAGCGGGAAGAACGGCAGCAGGCCGAGCCTGTATTCGCTCGCCACCGGCAGTAGGTCCTGTTCGATCTTGCGTACCACGAGGCTGTATTCGTCCTGGCAGGACACGAACCGGCTGACGTTGATCTGTCGCGCGGTGAATTCGGCCTCCGCCACGCGCCAGGCCGGGAAATTCGAATTGCCGATGTAGCGGACTTTGCCCTGTCGGATCAGGTCGTCCAGCGCCCGCAGGGTTTCCTCGATCGGCGTCAGCGGGTCGTAATCATGTTGCTGGTAGAGGTCGATATAGTCGGTCTTCAGCCGCTTCAGGCTGGCCTCGACGGCGGACATGATGTAGCGCCGCGAAGCGCCCTGTTTGGTGCCATCTTTGCTCATCGGCTTGGAGAATTTGGTCGCCAGCACGATATCCTTGCGGCGATCGCCGAGCACTTCGCCCAATACCGTCTCGGAGCCGCCCATCCCGGCATAGATGTCGGCGGTGTCGAACAGCGTGACGCCGAGATCGATGGCGCGGTGAATCACCTTGCGCGAGGTTTCGAGATCGGTGCGCTGGCCGAAATTGTTGCAGCCGAGGCCGACGGCGGAGACCCGCAGCCCCGAGCCGCCGAGATTGCGGATTTGCATGGACCATTCCTGTGGCGATGAAAGGCGAGAGCGCGCCGCATTTTGCGCCGCGCATCCCGGCGCCGCAAGGTGCGATCCTCCCGCCGCTGTCGGGACGCGACCGGTGTGCAAAAATGCGGCCCCGGTCAGAGGCGGCAACTGACCGGGGCCGCTCGGGGCGTGTGATCTGTGACGGGGGGCCCTGATCAAACGCAGCTTGACCCTAGCCTCGCTTTATTACGCGGCCATGACGGCGGGACTTATCCACAGGCCCGGTTGCCGCCGCTATTCCGCGGCGCGCAGGTGCCGGGCAAGGCCGCGGTCGCCGCCGCCGCGCAGCGATTGATAATAATCGGCGTTGGCGGGGTCGTCGGTATAGCGAGCGAGATCGGTGACCGGCGTATAGCTCAGCATTCTGCCGCCGTCGGGCAACGCCGTGCAGCTGAATCGCAGCACCTTTCCGTCCGCGAGGTTGATGTTGATCGGCGTCGAATCGCCGGCGCGCATCATCCTGGTGCGCTCGGCGATGAAGGCGCTCAACTCCTCCTCCGGCATCTCGTAGGCGCCGTTATCGCGGCCGTGATACATCAGCGCGATGAACGGGGGCTTGCTGGCGGCCTTCTGGTCCGGCAGCGAAAAATAGTCGCGGAAGGCGCGGTTGATGAACTCGGCGCGGGTGTCGGAATCCAGCAGCACGATGCCGATGTCGACCTGGTCGAGCGCCGCCGACAACCGCGCCGCGGTGGCGTGATGCCGGCGCTCCCACGCAAACGCATCCATCAGCCTTTTCCGCAGCAGGCCGGTGATGGCGGCGGTGCCCGCCGCGGTCACTGCGAGCATCAGCAAATGCTGCAGATCGGCGACGTCAAAGCCGGCCGCCGCGCGGTGGTTGACGAAGAACAGCGCGGCAGCGACCACCGCAATCGCGGCGCTGACCATGCCCGAGGCGAGGCCGCTGAGCGAACTCGCACAGGCGACAATGCAGACGAACAACGGCGCCGGGTTGGGAAGGGCCATAAGATGCCGGTCGACAAGGATGGCGGCCAGCGCCGTCACTGTCGTCAGGACCGGACCGGAGATGGGGCGCCAGTCGAACTGCATGCCTGTTCTCGCTCTGCCACGAGAGTAAGGAGCCGAGCTTGCCGAAAAGTTTCCACGACGCTGAGGTTTCCGGCCGCGTGCTTAACAATCGGTCGATCGCCTTCGACGCCATTGAATCGAATCGGATCGGTTGCGGGCTGCGGCGATGGCTGCAGCGTCCGCGCCGGCGGATTTGCGCAGGCGAGCCGAACGGCATCTTCGCCGCGCGCTCCGGTGGCGATCAGGAACGAGGCGACGACAAGGATCCCAACGGTCAGCGTGACAGCGACTATGACGACAGGCGCTTTCATCTTGGCCCGATTGCGCGGCGAGCCGCGGCGCTGCGTGCAGGAATCAACGTTACGCCGGTATCGGCATCGCCATGCTGGCCTTGATCGAAAACACCGTGAGGGTGACGATCAGGCACAGCGACAGCGAGGCGATTGCGAGCGAGGCCGCGACGGCGTCGGCCAGTCTGGACGAGTCTGCAGGCGCTGGACAGCGTGCGAATCCTGCTGGGCCGGTCGACCGGGTCATGGTCCAATTCCTCATTGCGCGAGCGAATCACCCGCCAACACCGCAAGGTGTCGCAGGGCGCGCCGGCAACATTGCGGCGACACCACGTTGAACATGGCAAAATCGCGGCGAAAACTACCGTTGTGCCCGCGATTCCCGGTGTTCAGGCCTCGGCGCCGACCTCGGCGTCCTGCCGCCAGTCCATGGTGACGAAGCCCGGGGTTTGTTCGACCCGGTGCAGCCACGTCCGAATCTCGGGGAATGTGGTGAGGTCGTAATCGCAGCGATCGGCGACATGGGTATAGCCGTAAAGCGCGATGTCCGCGACCGTGAGCCGGCCGGTTGCGAAATAGTCATGCGTCTTGAGGTGGTTTTCCATCACCTGCAACGCGGCGTAACCGCGCTCCATCCAGTCTTCCAGCGCATGGGTCTGCAGATCCCTGCCGCCCCTGACCAGCGACAGCCAGAAATAGGCCGCGCCGATATTCGGCTCCAGCGCATGCTGCTCGAAGAACATCCATTGCAGCGCCTCGGCGCGCTCGATCGGCGTTTCCGGTGCAAGCGGGGTGCCGCCGGCGACATACCAGAGGATGGCGTTGGATTCGGCGAGAAAGCGTCCTTCCGCGACTTCCAGCAGCGGCACCTGTCCGCTCGGATTCTTCGCCAGAAAATCCGGCGTGCGGCTCTCGCCGCGCAGAATGTCGATTTCGATCGCGCGATAGGGCGCCTTGAGCAGTGCCAGCGCAAGGCGAACCTTGTAACTGTTGCCGGAGCGCTGCATTGAATAGAGCGTGTACATTGTTGATTTCGTTCGACCGCTGGTGTCCGCCGCGTGCGACAGCGATGGTCTTGTCACGCTGCAACGCGGCCAAACAATGATGCCGATGGCGATACGCCGCAAGACCTGCAGGCCGGAAATAGTCGAAAACCTCTGCCGCACTGCAACCTTGCAGCAGATCATGCCAGCAAATCTTCACACATCAGATCACGCCTGCGCGATTCCGCGAGCGCCGGTGATGACGTCCATGCGATCCAATGCTGCGCGCCGCAACGTAACAACATAGAGTGCCAGTAACGCCAGCAGGCCCAGCGGTATGCCAGTGACGCCGTCGATGCCGCGCGACAGCAAGGGCACGATCCATGCCGCGGCCAGCGCGCTGATCTCGAAACCGCGGAAGCCGTCATTCAGTCCGTGGCGCGCGAAGAATGCGATCGCGACCGCGAGCACGACAAGGTCGTAGTCAAGCACATAGGGTGTGGCGAGCAGGCTGCCGGTTGCCAGCGCCGCGGCCTTGAGCTCGAATGCGGCATCGCTTTGCCAGAGCCGCGCAAGACTTGCGGCGAGCATCAGCGCCAGCGCGATCTGCATCGCGTAGGCGGTTTGCACGTTGCCGCCCCACATCCGCACCGCCGAGAAGATCGATTGGATTTTCTCCCAGCCGGTGCCGCCCTGTTCGAGCACCACCGTTTGCGTGAATGTCGTCGAGTCCGCAAACGCGTGCCATACGCCGCTGCCGAGCATCGCGAAGCTGACCGCGAGCAGCGCGGCAACGGTGGCGATGGCCGCGCCGATCGTGCTCCATCGTCCGCCCGCCAGCAGCGCGACCGGGATCAGGACGCCGAACTGCGGCTTGTAAGCGAGCAGGCCGATCAACACGCCGGCGAGCCAGGGCCGGCGATCCAGCAGATGCAAGGCGCCGCCGAGCAGCGCGGCGGTGAGAAATCCATTCTGGCCATGGCCAATGTTGACGAATACCGCTGGGAAGGCCAGCGCGATCAGCGGCGTCTCGGGCCGGGGAAGGATCGCGCGCAGCGCCGCCAGATAGGCCGCGAGGCTGGCCGCAAGCCAGATCGCGAGACCCCAGGCATAGGGAAGGGCGGCCACCAGGACGGCGACCGCAAAGAAGAAGGGCGGATAATGCCAGCCATAGAACGGCACCTCGCGGCCGCCAAACACGGCCATTTCGGTGGCATGCTGCAGCGCCGGCTGATAGGCGTCGGCGGGCCGTCCCTGCCAGGTCAGCGCCCCGGCGGCGTAGACATTGGAGAAGTCGGTGCCGACCGGCTTGCCGTTGCGATCGATCAGCCCATTCGAAAGCGCGATCCAGCCGACGACGGCGATCACATAGGCGCCGAGCAGGATCAGGCTGTAACCGCGCGCCCGCTCGGCGGTCAGCCATCGGCCGGATCGCAGCCCTTGCCAGATATGAGTCATTTCGCCACGGAATTTTATGAATGTTGCGCGAGCCTAGGCGGATCGCTTTAACGTTCCCTAAAGTTTGGCTGCCTTGGTGCAACCTTCTTGCGATGCGACTTGACGCGCCGTAGGGTGCAGCGATCCCAACAACACGAGTCGTGGATTGCCGGTTCGCGACGTTTGCAAGGAGCTGATGATGCCGTTTCTGTCCGCTGCGCTTGACCGTGTGAAGCCGTCTGCGACCATGGCGGTAACGGACAAGGCACGCGCGCTGAAAGCGGAGGGCCGCAACGTCATCGGCCTTGGCGCCGGGGAGCCCGACTTCGATACCCCGGCCAATATCAAACTGGCGGCGATCCGTGCCATCGAGGCCGGCAAGACCAAATACACAGCGGTCGAAGGCCTTCCCGAGCTGAAGGAGGCGATCGCCGCCAAATTCAAGCGCGAGAACGGGCTCACCTACAAGCCGAACCAGATCATCGTTGGCACCGGCGGCAAGCAGGTGCTCTACAACGCGCTGATGGCCACCATCAATCCGGGCGACGAGGTGATCATTCCGGCGCCCTATTGGGTAAGCTATCCGGAAATGGTGGCGCTCGCCGGCGGCGAGCCGGTGCCGGTGGTGTGCACGGCGGCGCAAGGTTTCAAGCTGCAGCCCTACGCGCTGGAGAAGGCGATCACGCCGAAGACCAAGTGGATCATCCTGTGCTCGCCGTCGAACCCGACCGGCGCGGCCTACTCACGCAGCGAATTGAAGGCCATCACCGATGTTCTGGTGAAGCATCCCGGCGTCTGGGTCATGACCGACGACATGTACGAGCATCTGGTCTATGACGACTTCGTGTTCACGACGGCGGCGCAGGTCGAGCCGAAGCTGTACGACCGCACGCTGACCGTCAACGGCGTGTCAAAGGCCTATTGCATGACCGGCTGGCGTATCGGCTATGCCGGAGGTCCCGCCGAGCTGATCAAGGCGATGGCGACCATCCAGTCGCAGTCTACCTCGAATCCGTCGTCGATCTCACAATGGGCGTCGGTCGAAGCGCTCAACGGTCCGCAGGACTTCATTCCGGTGCACAACAAGGTGTTCAAGGAACGCCGCGATCTCGCGGTGTCGATGCTCAATCAGGCGCGCGGTATCGAATGTCCGCGGCCGGAAGGGGCGTTCTATGTCTATCCGTCCTGTGCCGGAACCATCGGCAAGGCTTCGCCGTCGGGCAAGGTGCTCGGCAATGACGAGGACTTCGTCACCGAGTTGCTGGAGACCGAAGGCGTCGCCGTGGTGCAGGGATCGGCGTTCGGGCTCGGCCCGGCGTTCCGCATCTCCTACGCGACCAAGACCTCCGATCTCGAGGAAGCCTGCAAGCGCATTCAGCGATTTTGTGGCAATTTGAGATAGTCAAATCACATCGTCGTCGAACACTTGATGTTTTGACGGCGATTGTGCGAAGCGCCATGTTTTGGACACGGCGCTTCCTTCCTGTCCGCTCCGCAAACTCAATTCATCATGCGGAGATCAGATTCATGCGTCCCTCTACACTTGGTATTGCCATCGCCGCGCTGGTGGCGCCGTTCGCCAGCGCCAGCGCACAGACGCCGGTTCCCGCCGGTATTTTGGAATGCCAGGGCGGCCAGAATGTCGGCTTTGTCGTCGGTTCGGTGACGCAGCTCGAATGCGTGTTCCGGAGCGAAGGCCGGCCGCCCGAAGGCTATATCGCAACCGTCCGCCGCATCGGTTTGGACCTTGGTTTCACCCAGCAGACCCAGTTCTCCTGGGCGGTGAGTGCGCCGAGCATGAGACTGGGACGCGGCGCGCTCGCGGGCAGCTACGGCGGCGTGGGCGCGAACGCGTCGGTGGGCATCGGATTCGGCGGCAACTTTCTGGTTGGCGGCCCGGGCAATGTCTATGGTCTGCAGCCTATCAGCGTGCAAGGCCAGACCGGTCTGAATGTCGCCGCCGGTGTCGCCGGCATTGACCTGCAGCCGGTCGGGTTTGTCGGTCACGGTGTTTACCGGCACCATCGCCGCCATCATGACACTCCGCATCACCACCATCTGCATCACCATCGCCACTGAACCAGCCGAAATCGCCGAGCGAAACGGGCCTGCGCAAGCGGGCCTTTTTTGTAGGACGAGTGTAGGACACTTCCGGCGCCAGGGGTTGAACATGCCGGGATCGGGGCCGGCGCGCGGAATCGAGCCAAGGCAAATCTGGTGCCGTCGCCGTGGTTATGGCATAGGAAAAAAGGCGCCATCGGCCATGGCGCTGCCGTTTCTCTGCTCGCATCACATTCATCAGCAGGAGATTTGTTCATGCGCCGCTCCCTTTTCCTCGCCGGTGTTGCCGCGAGTGCGCTGGCGGCATCCCTCGCCGGCGCCCGCGCCCAGCAGCCGATCCAGCGCGTCCAGGTCGGTGTGCTCGAATGCCGAGGCGGTGCCAGCGTTGGTTTCATTGTCGGTTCGGTCACCAATCTCGGTTGCGTGCTGCGGGTCGATGGCATGCCGGACGATCGCTATATCGCTACCATCCGCAAGGTCGGCGTCGATCTTGGCATCACCCAGGAATCGGCGCTTGCCTGGGGCGTGTATGCGCCGGTCGCCCGGCTCGGGCCCGGCGATCTCTCCGGCAATTACGCCGGCGCCCAGGGCAGTGCGTCGGTCGGGGTCGGCGTCGGCGGCAATTTACTGGTCGGCGGCTCCAGCAATTCGATCGCGCTGCAGCCGCTGAGCGTGCAGGGCCAGGTCGGCCTCAATGTCGCGGCCGGACTGGAAAGCCTCGAACTTCGGCCGGGCAGGTAACGTAACAACGTCTTGCAAATTACTGAAACAACACAATTTTTGCTGCCAGAGATGGCTGTGGCCACGGCTTCCGGGGGGGGGCGTCCGTCTTGACCGGCGAGGATCGGAAGCGGACCCGGCTGGAACTGATTGTCAAACGGCGCGCTGTCGCGTATAAACAACAGCAGCAAAATGCCGACGATCAGACAAAGCGAGACGTTCTCGGGCTGGTTGCACGATCTCCGCGACGCCAAGGCGCGCACGAAAATACTGGTGCGCATCCAGCGCTCGCCGACGGCAACCCGGGCGATGTCGGGCCGGTGGGTGACGGCGTGAGCGAACTGCGCCTGCACTATGGCCCGGGCTACCGAGTTTACTTTGTCAATCGCGGCGCCGAGATCGTGCTGCTGCTCTGCGGCGGCGACAAATCGAGCCAGGCGCGCGATATCGAAACCGCAAAGCGCTTGGCGAAAACGGAGGAATGACGATGGCAAAGACCCGAATTTTCGATGCCGCAGAATATCTCGACAGCCCCGAGATGATCGCGGAATATCTCACCGAGGCGCTTGAGACCGATGACGACGCGTTCATCGCCAAAGCGATCAGCACCGTCGCGCGTGCGCAGGGCATGGGCGCCGTCGCGGAGACCGCCGGCGTTGACCGGACAAATCTCTATCGCGCGCTCAGCGGCGATGCCAAGCCGGAATTCGAGACGATCCGCAAGGTGCTCGGCGCGCTCGGCGTTCGGCTGGTAGCGAAGCCGCGGGCGGCCTGAGTGATCGAAGCGTAGCGCTTCGAACTGAGCGTCAGGAACTCATCGTCTGCGACGCCGGCCATTGCCTCAACTTGCACTGCAGCGACGTTTTTCCGGCTTGCCAAATTGCAGCGGGAGGGGGAGCATTCGCCTGCCGACCCAATCAAGGGCCGAGCTCCAGACGAGGAGGCGGCAATGGGACAAGACGTCAGAAGTCCCCGAGGTCCACGGTGTATTGCACTGGTGGGCCCTTTCCAGAGCGGTAAAACCACACTTCTTGAAGCCATCCTGGCGCGTACCGGCGCCATTCCCAAAGCCGGCAGCGTCGATGCCGGAACTTCCGTCGGCGACGCCAGCCCCGAGGCGCGCCACCACAAGATGGGCGTCGGTCTCACCGCCGCCACCACAAGCTTTATGGGGGACGAATATACCTTCATCGATTGTCCCGGCTCGATCGAATTCGCGCAGGATATGCGCGCCGCGATCCCGGCGGTGGATGCCGCCGTCGTGGTCTGCGAGGCCGATGAACGCAAGCTGCCGCAGCTTCAGATCATCCTGCGCGAGCTCGAGGATCTCGACGTCCCGCGCTTCCTGTTTCTCAACAAGATCGACCGCGCCAACAAGCGCATCCGCGAGACGCTCGCGACGCTGCAGCCGGCCTCGCGGATTCCGCTGGTGCTGCGGCAGATTCCGATCTGGAACGGCGATTTGATCGCGGGCTTCGTCGACCTGGCGCTGGAGCGCGCCTTTGTCTACCGCGAACACAAGGCTTCCGAAGTCGTGACACTGGAAGGCGGCGACCTCGACCGCGAGAAGGAAGCCCGCTTCTCGATGCTCGAAAAGCTTGCCGATCACGACGACGCGTTGATGGAGCAACTGCTCGACGACATCCCGCCGCCCCGCGACGCGATCTTCGACGATCTCGCCCGCGAACTGCGCGAAGGGTTGATCTGTCCGGTACTGCTGGGTTCGGCGCTGCGCCAAAACGGCGTGCTGCGCCTGATGAAGGCGCTGCGACATGAATCGCCCGGGATCGCCGAGACTGCGAAGCGCCTCGGCGCGTCTTCGCCCAAGGACGCGCTCGCCTATGTGCTCAAGACCGTGCATTTGCAGCACGGCGGCAAGCTTTCGCTGACGCGGATACTGGCCGGGCATCTCGAGGATGGTGCCACGCTGTTGTCATCCTCCGGGGAGTCCGGCCGGGTGTCCGGCATCCTCGCGGTCAGCGGCGCCCATGACACCAAGCGTGCCGCCGCCGGGCCCGGCGACACGGTGGCGCTTGGAAAACTCGACGCGGTCAAGACCGGCGATACAGTGTCGAGCGGCAAGACCGCGCCGGCGGCGCTGGTCGGCGTCGAGCCGCTGCCGCCGGTGCTGGCGATGGCGCTGTCGGCCACCGACCGCAAGGACGACGTCAAGCTCGGCCAGGCCCTGCTGCGCCTGAACGAGGAAGATCCGTCGCTGACCATGATCCACAATGCCCAGACCCACGACATCGTTCTGTGGGGGCAGGGCGAGATGCATCTGCGGGTCGCGCTGGAACGGCTGCGCGACCGCTTCGGCGTCAACGTCAAGTCGCAATCGCCCGCCATCGGCTATCAGGAGACCATTCGCAAGTCGATCAGCCAGCGCGGCCGGCACAAGAAGCAGTCCGGCGGCCATGGCCAGTTCGGCGACGTGGTGCTGGAGATCAAGCCGATGCCGCGCGGCAGCGGCTTCGAATTTCACGAGAAGGTGGTGGGCGGCGCGGTGCCGCGAAACTACATCGGCGCCGTCGAAGAGGGCGTCGTCGATGGATTGCTGCGCGGGCCGCTCGGCTTTCCCGTCATCGACGTCCATGTGACGCTGACCGACGGCTCCTATCACAGCGTCGATTCCTCCGATCTTGCCTTCCGTACCGCGGCGCGGGTCGGGGTCAGCGAAGCGCTGCCGCAATGCCAGCCGGTGTTGCTGGAGCCGATCCATCTGGTCGAAATCGTCTGTCCGACCGACGCCACCGCCCGGATCAACGCCATCCTGTCGGGCAGGCGCGGCCAGATTCTCGGCTTCGACACCCGCGAGGGCTGGTCGGGGTGGGACTGTGTCCGCGCCACCATGCCGGAAGCGGAGATCGGCGATCTGATCGTCGAGTTGCGCTCGGCCACCGCGGGCGCCGGCAGTTTCACCCGGCAGTTCGACCGCATGGCCGAGGTCATCGGCCGTGCCGCCGATCAGATCATCGCCGCCCATCGCGTCGCGGCGTAGTCAGCCGGCGAGCTTTCGCGCGGCCTTTCGCAAGTCGGCATTGATGCGGGTTTGCCATCCGCTGCCGGTCTTGCGATAAGCCGCGAGAACGTCGTGATCGAGACGAAGCTTGACTGCTTGCTTTGGATTTTCCAGCAGCGGTCGTCCACGTTTGATGATCTTGTTACCGTGGCGAATCTCCGCACGGTCAAGCATCTGCTTCGTGAGTACGGGAGCCTCGTCGTATTCTGCCTTGGTGATGCGATGGGCATCAACCCGGGCCAAATCGCTTTTGATAGATCTTTTTTTCACGGTCATTGCACTTTCTCATCGAGATGACATGCCGGGCTTCGTCGCGCGGCGTCCAAACGATCATCACCATTCGATCGGCAAGAAATCCGACGCTCTGCAAGCGGGTCTCGCCATAATCCCGTCGTGTGTCCTGCACGGTAATCGTCGGACCGGCAAACACGACCGCTGCGTCAGCAAAATTCAAACCCCGGTCGCGGAGAGCGGCAAAACGTTTCGCAGGATCGAACGTGATCTTCACGTATTAAATGTACCCCCATTTAATCGCTCTCGTCAAGGCTGGATAGCTCACCTCCATCGCTGGCTCATGATACGGCGGGCGCTGCGCTGGCGTTGGGCACGGTCCGCGCCACGCCTGCCTCTCCTTGACACCGCCCGACGGAACATAAATTGATCGTCATGCCAATTGACCGCGTCCGAGGAAACGCCGTGACCAAGCCCCGTGCCGCATGCCTGATCGGATGGCCGGCGGCGCATTCGCGCTCGCCGCTGATCCATCATTACTGGCTGCGGACGCTCGGCATCGAGGGCGGTTACAACATCGAGGCGGTGCCGCCCGAAGGCTTTGCCGATTTCGTGCTGCATCTGTCGAGCCGCGGCTTTGTCGGCGGCAATGTCACCATTCCGCACAAGGAGCGCGCGCTGGCGCTGTCGACGCCTGACCCGCGCGCCCGCGCGGTCGGTGCCGCCAATACGCTTTGGTACGACCATGGCGAGCTGTGTTCGACCAATACCGACATCGAGGGCTTTATCAATAATCTCGACGCCTGCGCGCCGGGCTGGGACGCCGCCACCAACGCGCTGGTGCTGGGTGCCGGCGGCTCGTCGCGCGCGGTGGTGTTCGGATTGATCGAGCGCGGCATCAAGCGCGTGCATCTGGCGAACCGCACCGTCGCACGCGCGCGCCTGCTGGCGGATCAATTCGGCGCTTGCGTTGATCCGGTGGAGTGGGATGCCATCGGCGAACTGTTGCCGGGTTCCGCCTTGCTGGTAAACACGACGTCGCTCGGTATGCAGGGCCAGCCGGCGCTCGAGATCGACGTCAGCCGGCTGCCGGCGCCTGCCGTTGTCGCCGACCTCGTCTATGTGCCGCTGGATACGGCGCTGCTGTCGGCGGCGCGGGCGCGCGGACTGAGGACGGCCGATGGGCTTGGCATGCTGCTGCACCAGGCGGTGCGCGGATTTGAATTATGGTTCGGACAGCGCCCGCGCGTGACGCCAGAGCTTCGCGCGCTGGTGGAGGCCGATCTCACAAAAGCTTGAACGAGGGAATGTCGTGACCGCTTCAGTGTCTGTTGCTGGATGGTGCCACCGGAGACCCGCTCATGCCCGTATATCGCTCAAGCCTCTCTCGTCCGCTGCTCGCAATTGCGATGATTGCCGCATCGACGCTGGGCGCGATCGCCCAGCAGCCGCCGACGGTGCGCGTCCGCGGCAGCATTGAAAGCATCGATGGTCCGATGCTGACGATCAAGTCGCGCGAGGGCGCCGACCTCAAGGTCCGTCTCACCGACAATTTCGCGGTGATCGGTATCGCAAAGGCCGAGCTGTCCGAGATCAAGCAGGGATCCTATGTCGGCGTGTCCGCCATGCCCGAGCCCGACGGCACCCAGCGAGCGCTCGCGGTTCACATCTTCCCGGAAGCCCAGCGCGGCGCCGCCGAGGGATTCCGGCCCTGGGATCTCCGTCCCAACAGCACCATGACCAACGCCACTGTCGCCGACACGGTCGCCGGTACCGACGGCCAGAACATCCTGGTCAAATACAAAGGCGGCGAGAAGAAAGTCGTGGTGCCGCCGGGCACGCCGATCGTCGCCTTCGTCACCGGCGAAAAGTCGGAACTGAAGCCGGGCGCCGGGATCATCATCTTCGGCGCCGCCAGGAAGGACGATGGCACGCTGGAAACCGGCCGCATCGGTGTCGGCCTCGACGGCATCACCCCGCCGATGTGAGGGCGCTCCAGGCGTGTCGCAGTGGCCTCGTGGTTCGAGACGTGCGGCGTTGCCGCGCTCCTCACCATGAGGGTCTAACAGGACCTCATGAAGGTCTCAGACCCTCATGGTGAGGAGCGCGCCTTCGCGCGTCTCGAACCATGAGGCTTCGGGAGAAGCGACAACGATTCGCGTGAACCGGAAAACGCTCTATTAGATCGCCAGCACGTGGTCGTCGATCTCGGCGATGGTGTTGACGCCGCATAGTCCCATGGTGGTGTTGAGTTCGTTGCGGATGGTCTCGATTGCCTTGGCGACGCCGGCTTCGCCGGCCGCGCCCAGTCCGTAGGCGTAGGCGCGGCCGATCATGCAGGACTTGGCGCCGAGCGCCAGCGCCCGCATCACGTCCTGGCCCGAACGGATGCCGCCGTCGAACAGGATTTCCATTTTCGAGCCGACGCCATCGACGATCTCCGGCAGCGCTTCGATCGACGATGGCGCGCCGTCAAGCTGCCGGCCGCCATGATTGGAGACCACCAGCGCCTGGGCGCCGCTTTTGGCGGCCTCCTCGGCATCCTCCACGTCGAGGATTCCCTTGAGGACGAGCTTGCCCGGCCAGATGCTGCGGATCCACTCGACATCCTTCCAGTTCAGCGAGGTGTCGAACTGCGAACTGATCCAGCTCGACAGCGCGGTGATGTCGTCGCTGCCCTTGAGGTGCCCGACCAGATTGCCGAAGGTGCGGCGCTTGCCGCGCAGCACGCCGGCGACCCAGGCCGGCTTGGTGGCGAAATCGAGCAATTTCGACAGCGACCATTCCGGCGGCACGGTCATGCCGTTCTTGATGTCCTGGTGGCGCTGGCCGATCACCTGGAGGTCGACCGTCAGCACCAGCGCGCTGCATTTCGCCGCGATCGCGCGTTCGATCAGGGATTTGATGAAGCCGCGATCCTTCATGACGTAGAGCTGGAACCAGAACGGCTTGTCGACCGCGGCGGCGATGTCCTCGATCGAGCAGATCGACATCGTGCTTTGCGTGAACGGAATGCCGGCGGCTTGCGCGGCGCGGCAGGCGTGGATCTCGCCGTCGCCATGCTGCATGCCGAGCAGTCCGACCGGCGCCAGGATCAAGGGCAGCGCCGCGGGCTCGCCCAGAATCTTGGTCGAGAGATCGCGGTGCGACACATCGACCAGGACGCGCTGGCGGAACTTGATCTGCTGCAGATCGTCGCGGTTGGCGCGCAGCGTATCCTCGGAATAGGAGCCGCGGTCCGCATAATCGAAGAACGCCTTCGGGACGCGGCGCATGTGAAGCTGGCGCAGATCCTCGATGCAGGTGATGTGTTTCATGGGGGTATCCCGCCCTTCTTGTATTTGCGGCTTTGACGTTTCATCTAGCATGGTTGGGCCGGCCGCAAAATCGCTGTGCGGATCGGCCGCCGCCAACCCAGGAGGGACCTTCATGACCGGATCACGCCCCGACCCGAAATCCGTCAAGGGCGCCGACAAGCGCCGATTGGATGAGGCCCTGGAGGAAGGGCTGGAGGAAACTTTTCCCGGCTCGGATCCGGTCAACGTGACCCAGCCGCCGCCCTCGAAAGCCGACCACCACGTCAAGCGCAAGGATTGACGCCGGGCTGCCATCCCGTGGAATTATCTTTGCAATAACAACTGGTTAGGTTAAAATACGCGAATTGGCGGTCGGTAACGATTCATCATATTTCTTGAAGCCATCTTAGCTCTGGGGGCATTATAACCGCTCCACGCCATGACGGCGGGCGTTCGAGGCTTCTTGCCGGGGTGGCGCGAGAAGCCTTGAAAGCGGGTGGGGGACACATGAGCCGCAAATTTTTCGGTACCGACGGGATTCGGGGCCGTGCCAATGGTCTGATCACACCGGAACTGGCGCTCAAGGTCGGGCAGGCGGCCGGGCTGGTGTTTCAGCGCGGCGAGCATCGCCATCGCGTGGTGATCGGCAAGGATACCAGGCTTTCCGGCTACATGATCGAATACGCCATGGTGGCCGGCTTCACCTCGGTCGGCATGGACGTGCTGCTGCTCGGCCCGATGCCGACGCCGGCGGTGGCGATGCTGACCAAGTCGATGCGCGCCGATCTCGGCGTGATGATTTCCGCATCGCATAATCTGTTCGAGGACAACGGCATCAAGCTGTTCGGCCCGCAGGGTTTCAAGCTGTCCGACGATGTCGAGAAGCAGATCGAGCAGTTGCTCGACGAATCGCTCGACAAGCGGCTGGCGCAGAGCGCCAGTCTCGGGCGCGCCCGCCGCATCGACGGCGTGCATGACCGCTATATCGAATTCGCCAAGCGCACGCTGCCGCGCGACCTCAGCCTGGACGGCCTGCGCGTGGTGGTCGATTGCGCCAACGGCGCCGCCTACAAGGTGGTGCCGGAAGCGCTGTGGGAGCTCGGTGCCGACGTCATTTCCATCGGCGTCGAGCCGGACGGCTTCAACATCAACAAGGAATGCGGCTCCACTTCGCCGGAGGCGTTGAGCCGCAAGGTCCGCGAAATGCGTGCCGACATCGGCATCGCGCTCGATGGCGATGCCGACCGGGTGATCCTGGTCGACGAGCGCGGCCATCTGGTCGATGGCGATCAGTTGCTCGCGGTGATCGCGCAAAGCTGGAAGGAAGACGGCCGCCTCGCCAAGCCCGGCATCGTCGCCACCGTGATGTCGAATCTCGGGCTGGAGCGTTTCCTCGAAGGCCTCGGCATCGAGCTCGTCCGCACGCCGGTCGGCGATCGCTATGTGCTCGAACAGATGCTGAGCCGCGGCTACAATCTCGGCGGCGAGCCGTCCGGTCACATCATCCTGTCCGACTACACCACCACCGGCGACGGCTTTGTCGCGGCCTTGCAGGTGCTGGCGGTGGTGCAGAAGCTGCGCCGGCCGGTGTCGGAAGTCTGCCACCGCTTCGACCCGCTGCCGCAGATCCTGAAGAACGTGCGTTATCGCAGCGGCAAGCCGCTCGACGATGCCGACGTCAAATCGGCGATTGTCGCCGGTGAACAACGCCTCAACGGTCACGGCCGGTTGCTGGTCCGCTCGTCCGGCACCGAGCCCGTGATCCGCGTGATGGGCGAGGGCGACGACCGCGTCCTGGTCGAGGAAGTAGTCGATCGCATCGTCTCGGCGCTTGGCGAAGCGGCGGCGGCGGCCTGAACGGCTCCATTCGCATCGCAGCCATTATCTATTGGTGCTGGTCGGCACGTTGTCCGCAGCGTAGGTAAGACCGCTCGCGCCGCGAATTCCCTGGGAACTGCCCGTTGAACAAGCCTGTCGTCGTCTCCGAAGAAGCACTGGTCGAGCCGGTGATCGTATCCGACGTGACGGTTGCAAGGACGGCTGCGGCGGCGGGGCCGGCTTACATCGTGCTCGCCGGAATCAGCTTCTCGCACTTCCTCAACGACACCATGCAGTCGCTGATCTCGTCGATCTACCCGATCCTGAAGGACAACTACGCGCTGGACTTCGCCCAGATCGGCATGATCACGCTGGCGTTCCAGTTCACGGCGTCGCTGCTGCAGCCGCTGGTCGGGCACTTCACCGACAAGAAGGCGCAGCCGTTCTCGCTCGCCATCGGCATGGGATCGACGTTTTTCGGTCTGCTGCTGCTGAGCGCCGCGCATGCCTACGCCGTCATCCTCATCGCGGCGGCCCTGGTCGGGCTGGGGTCGGCGGTGTTCCATCCGGAATCGGCGCGCATCGCCCGCCTTGCGTCCGGCGGCCGCTACGGCTTTGCGCAATCGGTGTTTCAGCTCGGCGGAAGCTTCGGGACCTCGATGGGTCCGGTGCTCGCGGCATTGATCGTGGTGCCGTTCGGCCAGCCGAGCATCGCCTGGTTCTCCTCGATCGCGTTCCTCGCCATCGTCATCCTGTGGCGGATCGGGCGCTGGTACAAGCCGCAGATCGCAGCCAGGAAATTCAGGCCGGCCGAACCGCATCCGGAAGCGCCGAACTCCCGCCGCGTCGTGACCGCGCTGGGGGTGCTGGTTGCACTGCTGTTCTCGAAACAGCTCTATGTGTCGAGCCTGTCGAGCTATTACATCTTCTATCTGATTGATCGATTCGGCGTCTCGACCCGGGCCGCCCAGCTCTATCTGTTCATTTTCCTGGCCGCCAACGCGGTGGGCGCATTCTTCGGCGGCCCGCTCGGCGATCGCTTCGGCCGTAAATACGTGATCTGGTTTTCCATCCTCGGCGCGCTGCCATTCACGCTGGCTTTGCCCTATGTCGGCCTGTTCAGCAGCGCGGTGCTGACCGTGTTCATCGGTCTGATCATCTCGTCGGCAACCTCGTCGATCATCGTGTTCGCGCAGGAATTGATGCCGCACCGTTTCGGCATGATCTCCGGCGTTTTCTTTGGCGTCGCCTTCGGCATTGGCGGTCTCGGCGCCGCGATCCTCGGCCGGGTCGCCGACCATACCGGCATTGCGTTTGTCTATCAGATCTGTGCGTTCCTGCCCGCGCTCGGCTTGCTTGCGGTGTTCCTGCCGAAGATGCCGAAAACCGCGCACTGAGCCGGTTCGGCGCATCCATCAAGTCAAGTTTAGCGCAATTTCCACCTCAATGGCTTCATCCTTCGAGACGCATCGCTTCGCGCTGCTCCTCAGGATAAGGGCTCAGACCCTCATGGTGAGGAGCCGCGCCTTGCGCGGCGTCTCGAACCACGAGGGCTTTGTTCCACACGCGTCGCGCAGTGAACCACGTTGTCAGATTATCAACCTTAAAAATTAGGGTTAAGCGGCGCTTAAGCTTTTGGTGCCATCGTCCGCACCGTGAGTTTTAGACGTGGGGCCTCCGATGACCGCCTCACCGGCCAAAAGGACGAAGCCAATGCGTAGCGTTAAGTTTCTCATCGCCGCCGGAGCGGCATCCCTGCTGTCCTCGATAGCGTTCGCAGCCGACATGCCGTCGATCATGCCGCCGCCCTATGAGCCGCCGCCGATCGCGGATTTCGGCGGCTGGTATCTGCGCGGCGACATCGGCATGACCAACCAGAGCCTGAAGGACCTCACGCTGGCGACGGCGCCGTTTCCCGCGGGCTTTCAGAACACCGGGTTTGGATTCGACAGTTCGACATCCTACGACCTCGGCGTCGGCTATCGTTTCAACAACTGGTTCCGCGCCGACGTGACCGGCGAATATCGCGGCCGTGCCAACTTTCACGGATCGCAGTTCAGCCCGCTCAATGTGATCGCGCCCGGCTTTGCGGAAACCGACAACTACTCCGGCAGCAAGTCCGAATGGGTGGCGATGGCGAATGCCTACGTCGACCTCGGCACCTGGTGGTGCGTGACGCCGTTCATCGGTGCCGGCATCGGCGCGTCGCGCAACACCATCAGCGGCTTCCGCGATGACGGCGTCATCCTGAACGGCGGCCTCATCGGGCCCGCCTCGACCTTCGCCGCCGACGGCTCGAAATGGAATTTTGCCTGGGCGCTTCACGCAGGTCTGGCCTACGAGGTGACGCCAGGGTTCACGGTCGAACTGGCCTATCGTTACATCAACCTCGGCGATGGCATCACCGGTCCGACCAATTCCTTCGACGGCGTCACCGTCGTCAACGGCAGCGGCTTCGTGATGAAGGACATCACCTCGCAGGACGTCAAGCTCGGCGTGCGCTGGGATCTGATGAGCCCGCCAGTCTACGCGCCGCCGCCGCTGGTCACCAAGGGCTGATCGGGCCGCTTGTATCGGCAGCCACAATCGCCGACTCGTCATGCCCGCACTTGTTGCGGGCATCCACGTCTTCGAATCGCGCCACATCAAAAGGCGTGGATGGCCGGGACATAGGCGAGCGGAAGCGACGCCGTCCTTCGGATGGCTATGCCCGGCCATGACGATGTGGATGGGGCACGGCCAACAGCGGTTGGTATCACTTCTTAATCATTGTTAACGGCGCGGGATCTTCCCGCGCCGTTTTGTTTGGCACCGGCAGCAGAAATTCCGGCTGGCAGCTGCGCTCCAGCCGTCATCGCCCGCGCACGCGGGCGATCCAGTATTCCGCGGCAGCGGTGATCGATCCGATGGGCCGCGGCGTACTGGATCCCCGCTTTGCGCGGGGATGACAGCGAGGGCGTGGATGCGCCAGCAACAGGAATTCGTGCCAACCGGGCGTCGCGACAACGATTGGTTAAGGTTAACGAGCGATGATCGGCGCGTTCGGAGTGGTCGAAGGGAGTGTCACGATGCGTAGGTTTCTGCTGGCGGCGGTGGTGTTCGGAACAATGGCCGGCGCGCATGCCGCCGACATGCCCGATTATCTTCGCGGCGGTCTTGCCGAGCCGACGCCGACCCGAAACTGGGATGGCTGGTACGCCGGCGGCCAGGTTGGCTATTCATCGGCAAACATGGATTTCAGCCAAAGTCTCGTCGGCCTGACGAATTTTATTTATCGCGACAGCGTGCTCGAGGAGCCGACGTCACAACTGTCGGCTCTGGGCAAGGCCAACCCCCAAGCTACCGGGTTCGGCGCGTTCGTCGGTCGCAACTACCAATGGGACGACATCGTTGTCGGCATCGAGGCCAACTACAATTACATCAACGGCCTCACAGGTTCTTCAACTTCTTCAATTGGGCCGCTTGAATACAGCTTTCCGCCAGGACAGTTCACGCCTCTAAACGACACTCCCACCTTTGCGGTGACTTTGAGCGGCAAGGCCGCCGCGCAGATCAAGGATGCGATCACGTTCAGGGGCCGAGCGGGCTGGGCGACCGGCAATTTCCTGCCTTATATATTCGGCGGTATTGCGGTTGGCCGCATGGATATCGCGCGCACAGTGAGCAGCATCACGACCAGACGGGACGACATCAGCACGACATCCCCCTTGGGTGTTACCAGCATAGTGATCGGACCGACACTTCCGGTTCCATCTCAATCGACTACAATATCGGAAGAAAGAACCAACAACTTCGTGGTTGGCTGGACTGGCGGTCTCGGCATGGAGTACGTGTTATGGAACAACATCTTCCTGCGCGGCGAATGGGAATATATCAAGTTCATCTCGATCGAGAACACGGCGGTGACGATGAACAGCCTGCACGCCGGGATCGGTTACAAGTTCTGACCGCGGTCATGCGCACGCCGGCTTGACAGCAAATGCCGCGGCTGGTCCGATGCGGTTGCTGTCCGGGAAATTGTGCAACCCATGAAGATCTATGGCGACACCAATTCGGGCAATTGCCTGAAAGTGAAATGGGTCTGCGACGCCCTCGGGCTGGCCTATAGCTGGATCGAAGTTGATACGCGCAAGGGCGAGACGCATACGCCCGAATTTCTCCGGCGTAACGGTGCCGGTCAGGTTCCGACCGTCGAACTCGATGACGGTCGCGCGCTGGCGCAGTCCAATGGCATCATCCGGTATCTCGCCCGCGGCAGCGAGCTTATCCCGGCCGATGCGTATGATGCGGCCAAGATGGACGAATGGCTGTTCTGGGAACAGAACAGCCATGAGCCTTTCGTCGCAGGATGTCGCTTCCAGATGGGCTATCTGGGCAAATCGATGTCCGACCTCGATCCCGACAAGGTCAAGCGCGGCTATGCGGCGCTGGCCCGAATGGAGCATCAGCTCGCCGCGACGCGGTTTTTGGTCGGCGCCGCCGTGTCGCTCGCCGACGTCTCGCTGCTGGCCTATACAAGGCTCGCCCATGAGGGCGGCTTCCACCTTGACGGCTATGCCGCCGTGCGGCGCTGGATCGGCGAGACTGAAAAATTCCTTGGTCTGCCGCCGGCGCGCTGATCTCCCGGAAGCACAATCATGGCCACGATGTCCTCGATCGCGATCCGCCGTGCCCGCCGCGACGATGTCGGCACCATCGTGGCCATGCTGGCGGACGATCCGCTCGGCAGCGCACGCGAACGGTTGGAAGATCCGCTGCCGCACTCCTATTTCCAGGCATTCGAAGCCGTCGATCGCGATCCGAACATCCACCTCATGGTCGCCGAGGATGGCGAGGCCAAGGTGGTCGGCTGCCTGCAGCTCTGCATCCTGCCCGGGCTGAGTTCGCAGGGCGCCTCGCGCGGCCTGATCGAGGACGTTCGCATCGCCGCGTCGTTCCGCAGCCGTGGCATCGGCGAGCAGATGGTGCAGTGGGCGGTTACCGAGGCCCGCCACAGGGGTTGCAAGCTGGTCGAACTGCTCACCCACAAGACCCGAATCGATGCCCAGCGTTTCTACGTCAGGCTCGGATTTCAGCCGAGCCATGTTGGCATGACGCTGCGATTTTGAGGCGGCGCGACCGCCGGCGTGGCGAATCATCCATCGCAAATGATCGTTCCGAACGTCCTTGACGATTTCGGGCATTTCCCCTATGCACCGCGGCGGGACACCTCCCCCCAACGGGAGGCTTTCTATCTGGAAGGATAGGTCATGACTGTAGCGAAGCCCGCTTTGCGGCCGAACGTGCCGCATTTTTCTTCCGGCCCCTGTGCCAAGCGCCCCGGCTGGAACGCCCAAAATCTCAGAGATGCCGCTCTTGGCCGTTCGCACCGCGCGAAAATCGGCAAGGCCAAGCTCAAGCTCGCGATCGATCTGACGCGCGACGTGCTTGAAGTCCCCGCCGACTATAGGATCGGTGTGGTACCGGCGTCCGACACCGGGGCGGTCGAAATGGCGCTGTGGTCGTTGCTTGGCGCGCGTCCGGTGACCACGATCGCCTGGGAATCCTTCGGCGAGGGCTGGGTCAGCGATATCGTCAAGGAATTGAAGCTCAAGGACGTCACCCGGCTGCATGCCGGCTATGGCGAAATCCCCGATCTGAGCAAGGCCGATCCGGCGTCCGACATCGTCTTCACCTGGAACGGCACCACGTCAGGCGTCCGCGTCCCCAATGCCGACTGGATCAAGGCCGACCGCGAAGGCCTGACCATCTGCGACGCCACGTCGGCGGCGTTCGCCCAGCCGCTCGACTGGGCCAAGCTCGATGTCGTGACCTTCTCCTGGCAGAAGGCGCTGGGCGGCGAGGCCGCGCACGGCATGCTGGTGCTCGGGCCCCGCGCGGTGGCGCGTCTCGAGACCCACAAGCCGGCCTGGCCGCTGCCGAAGATTTTCCGCTTGACCAAGGGCGGCAAACTTAACGAAGGCATCTTCGAGGGCGAGACCATCAACACGCCGTCGATGCTTTGTGTCGAGGATTATCTGGATGCGCTGAACTGGGGCAAATCGATCGGCGGGCTCAAGGGCCTGATGGCGCGCGCCAACGCCAACACCAAGGTGCTCGCCGACTGGAAGGCGAAAACGCCCTGGATCGATTTCCTGGCGAAGGATCCCGCGACCCGCTCCAACACCTCGGTGTGCCTGAAGGTGGTCGATCCCGCGATCATTTCGCTGACCCCGGACGCGCAGGCCGACTTCGCCAAGAAGCTGGTCGCGCTGGTCGAGAAGGAGGGCGCGGGTTACGACTTCGCCCACTACCGCGATGCGCCGGCGGGCCTGCGCATCTGGTGCGGCGCCACGGTGGAAGCGAGCGACGTCGCACTGCTGACGCAGTGGATCGACTGGGCGTTTGCCGAGACCAAGGCGTCGCTTCGGAAGGCGGCGTAGGTTTTTCTTCATCGTCGTCCTGGGCAAGCGGCCCTTCGCCGCGCGACCCCGGACCCATAACCACCGTCACGGAGTATGGGTCCCGGCTCTTCGCGCCAAGTGGCGCTTCGGCCGGGACGACATTTCATTCTTTTTCAAAGGAAACCATCCATGTCCAAGCCCAAAGTTCTCATTTCCGATGCGCTGTCTCCCGCCGCGGTGCAGATCTTCAAGGACCGCGGTGTCGACGTGGATTTCCAGCCCAATCTCGGCAAGGACAAGGACAAGCTTGCGGAGATCATCGGCAATTACGACGGCCTGGCGATCCGTTCCGCCACCAAGGCGACGGCGAAAATCATCCAGAAGGCGACGCGGCTGAAGGTGATCGGCCGCGCCGGCATCGGCGTCGACAATGTCGAGATCCCCGCCGCGACGGCCAAGGGCATCATTGTGATGAATACGCCATTCGGCAATTCGATTACCACCGCCGAACACGCGATCACCCTGATGCTGGCGCTGGCACGCGAAATTCCGCAGGCCGATGCCTCCACCCAGGCCGGCAAGTGGGAGAAGAACCGCTTCATGGGCGTCGAGATCACCGGCAAGACGCTGGGCGTGATCGGCTGCGGCAATATCGGTTCGATCGTCGCCGACCGCGCGCTCGGCCTGCGCATGAAAGTGATCGCGTTCGACCCGTTCCTGTCGCCGGAGCGTGCCAAGGACATCGGCGTCGAGAAGGTCGAGTTCGACGAGCTGTTGCGGCGCGCCGATTTCATCACGCTGCACACGCCGCTGACCGAGAAGACCCGCAACATCATCGATGCGGCGGCACTGGCCAGGATGAAGAAGGGTGTCCGCATCATCAATTGCGCGCGCGGCGGCCTGGTCGACGAGCAAGCGCTGGTCGACGCGCTCAATTCCAAACAGGTCGCCGGAGCGGCATTCGACGTGTTTGTCGAGGAGCCGGCCACCAGCAACGTGCTGTTCGGCCATGCCAACGTGATCTGCACCCCGCATCTCGGCGCCGCCACCACCGAGGCCCAGGAAAATGTCGCGCTGCAGGTCGCCGAGCAGATGTCGGATTATTTGTTGAACGGCGCGATCTCCAACGCGGTCAACTTCCCCTCGATCACGGCCGAGGAAGCGCCGAAGCTGAGGCCGTTCATCGAGCTTGCCGAGAAGCTCGGCTCGTTCGCGGGCCAGCTCACCGAGACCGGCATTGCCAAGGTGCAGATCACCTATGAGGGTCACGTCGCCGAAATGAAGATCAAGGCGCTGACCTCGGCGGCGTTGTCGGGCCTGCTGCGGCCGATGCTGGGTGACGTCAACGTCGTCTCGGCGCCGGTCGTCGCCAAGGAGCGCGGCATGGTGGTCGACGAGGTGGTGCGCGCGGCGCAGAGCGACTATGAAAGCCTGATCACGGTGACCGTCACCACCGAGCGGCAGGAGCGCTCGGTCTCGGGCACGGTCTATGCCGACGGCAAGCCGCGGCTGGTCGACATCAAGGGCATCCGCGTCGACGCCGAATTCGGCAAGTCGATGATCTACGTCACCAACGAAGACAAGCCGGGGTTCATCGGCCATTTCGCGGGCCTGCTCGGCGACGCCAAAATCAATATCGCGACCTTCCATCTCGGCCGCAACAAGCAGGGCGGCGATGCCATCGCGCTGGTCGAGGTCGACGGCGCCGTGCCGGCCGACGTGCTGGCCAAGGTGCAGGCGCTGCCGCAGGTGAAACAGGCCAAGGCGCTGGTGTTTTAGAACAGCGCGGTGGCTTCATCCTTCGAGACGCCCGCCTTCGGCGGCCTCCTCAGATGAGGTCTAACTCCTCATGGTGAGGAACGCGGCAACGCCGCGCGTCTCGAACCACGAGGCCCCGTTGTGGCTTCATCCTTCGAGACGCCCGCCTTCGGCGGCCTCCTCGGATGAGGTCCAACTCCTCATGGTGAGGAGCGCGGCAACGCCGCGCGTCTCGAACCACGAGGCCCCGTTGTGGCTTCATCCTTCGAGACGCCCGCTTCGGCGGCCTCCTCAGATGAGGTCCAACTCCTCATGGTGAGGAGCGCGGCAACGCCGCGCGTCTCGAACCACGAGGCCCGTTGTGGCTTGAGCATGGCAGCAGCCTAACTGTTCGGACCGCGATCCATGCCGATCGGTTGCCAGCGGCGCAGCGAGGTGTTCTGCAGCACCGACGGATTGACGCAGCTGACCGGCCACATCCCGGACAGAACCAGCGACAACTCGTAGCCGACCCGACGCTTGCGCGCCTCGTCGAATCGCGCCGAGGCCGAGGCGACATGCGCCGTCAGCGTCACATTGTCCATGCCCAGCATCGGATTGTTGTGCGACGGCGGTTCCTTTTCCAGCACGTCGAGCGCGGCGTGAGCGATCCAGCCTTCCTGCAGCGCCTTGATCAGCGCCTCTTCATCCACGGTCGGGCCGCGACCGGTGTTGATGAAGATGGCGCCCGGCTTCATCTGCCTGAAGTGCTTTTCGCCGAGCATGTGATGGACTTCCGGCCGCGCCGGGGCGTGCATCGAGACGAAATCGGATTGCGACAGCACCTCCGACAGGGTCGCCGGGATCACGCCGCAATCGGAGATCAGCGTTTCCTGGATGAACGGATCGTAGGCCATCATGCGAAGTCCGAACGGCGCCGCGCGCTTGGCCACCGCGCGCGCCACGCGCCCGAACGAGATGAAACCGAGCGTCTGCCCCATCAGCCGCGGGATCTTCAGCAGCGCCGGACGGCCTTCCGGCCAGCGGCCCTCGCGGACCATCCGGTCCTGCGCGACCAGGCGGCGGAAGCCGGCCAGCAGCAGCATCATGGCGTGATCGGCCACTTCCTCGATGAAGGTGTCGGGGATGTTGGTGACGGGAATGCCGCGGGCGGTGGCCGCCTTGACGTCGACGCTGTCGACCCCGACGCTGCCCAGCGTGATCACCTTGCAGTTCTCGAGCGCGTCGATGATGGTCTTTGTGATCGGAATGCCCTTGGCGTAGACGGCATCGGCGGTCCGCGCCGCGGCGATGAAACCGGCTTCGTCGGCCGGGGCTTCCACGATCTCGGCGCCGATCGGATCGAGCGCCTCCTTTTCCAATGCGTAGCCGCCGCCGGCAACGGTAAAGCTCGCGCCTTTTGGCGTGACCACCCTGAATTTCGACATTCCTTCTCTCCCGATTTGGCGCTTCGGTGTTGGCTATGGCCGCGACGCGTTGCGGCCGCCGGTATTCGCTTCGCACCCGAATGTCTACGGAGAAGCCCCCGGCAGGCAAGCGCTAAAGGATTTTACTATACCGTGACGTGACTCATTCCGCCAATCGCCTGCCGCGCACATTTTCCCGGATCCGAGGCCGCTCCAGCGCATTTGCGATCAGGTTGGACATCCGGTCGACACTGCTCCGCACCATGCCGACAAGCTTCTTAGCCTTGTCGTCCAAGGGAGTCTCGAGCAGAAGCCTCGCCGCCGCATCGACCGAAGCAAGCGGATTTCGCAGATCGTGGCCGAGCACCGCGATGAACTGGTCGCGCAATTCGGCTGTCACGGGCTCGTCCAGAACGCTCGCTTCGCTTGACGCCACGCGATCGGCTCGATCGATATGGAAGGCGATCAGCTCGGCGAAGAGCTCGAACATACCGATTACGCCCGGCGTCTTCAGACGGTTCGGACGGGGATCAATCGCGCATAACGTGCCAAACACGATGCCGTCCCCACGGATGATCGGCATGGAGATGTAACTCTGGAAGCAATACATCGCGGGCGCGGGGTGGTTGCGGTAGACGGCATCCTCAGCGACGTGGTCGATGACGACGGCTTTGCCGCTCTGGCGGATTTCGTGACAGATCATCGTCTCGACCTTCAGTTCGCCGCCGGGCTTGAGGCCGAATTCGATATTGTCGAGTACCGAACAGGCGATCCAACGTCCTTCCGTCACGCGCGCGACCGCTGCGAAGCCCATGCCGGTCATGTGGCAGACGACTTGAAGGATCGAAGGGATGGCCGCGGTGCGGTTGATCGTCGCAAGGTCGGCCTGAAGTTCGCGAGATAGCGAGGCAACGCGTCTAGTCGCAGGCGGCCGAGGCGGTAAGCTCATGCTGTGATCGATTGATGGTTGCAGAAGAGATTGCCGGCTAAACTCGTCGCGTCTCTTTGTGTTCCCGCGTACCACAACCTTGATAAGAGAGGGCTACACGTTATCCACGTTTGCACCGGAAACCACCAGGGTCATTCGCCGTTAGGTTGCAGATCGAAAGGTGGTTCGAATGGACAGCTACTTCACCACAGAGTGCCACAACCGTGTTCGTGAGCAGGTGCGTGCCTTCGCGGAGGCAGAGATTCGTCCGCATGTATCAGAGATGGAGGAGTCTCGAGAGGTCCAGCATCGCTTGCCTCGCTTTATGGCGATCCAGGGCTGGATGGGAGCCACCATCAGCGAAGAGTATGGTGGCATGGACATCGGTCACTTGGGAAAGACGATCATCATCGAAGAAGTGTCCCGTGTCAGCGGCGCCATGGGAGCGGCGGTCCAGGCTTCACAATTGGGGGTTGCCAAGATTCTTCACTTCGGTAGTGAGAAACAAAAGCGCAAATGGCTCCCGGCCATCGCGGTTGGCGATTGTCTACCCACTATCGCCGTTACTGAGCCCGAATCCGGCGGCCATGTGCTCGGCATGGCAGCGACTGCCGAGCGTGACGGCAACGACTACATCCTGAACGGCCGAAAGGTCTTTGTGGGAAACAGCCATATCGGCGATCTGCATGGTGTGGTCGTCCGCACTGGCGAGGGCTCGAAAGGACTTTCCGCATTCCTGGTGGAGTCGGATCGAAAGGGCTTTTCGCTCGGCGCGCATCGAGCCGCGATGGGCTTGCACGGCTTCAGCTTTGGCGAGCTTATTTTCGACAATTGCCGCGTCCCGGCCGCGAACCGGCTTGGCCGCGAAGGGGATGGTTTGGCTGTGGCCTACTCCTCGAGCATGCTTTACGGGCGCGCCAACCTCGCGGCAGTGGCGCTGGGCATCCACCGCGCGCTTCTCGAAGAGACGGCTGCATTTACTTTGCAGCAGCGCCGCTTCGGCGGCCTCCTTTGTGAGCTGCCGACAATCGGGCAAAAATTGGGTGAGATGCAGTCGCGGTTCATGACCGCCCGCCTGGCCGCTTACCATGCCGCCCATCTGTTGGACCAAGGATTGCCATGTGACGCGGAACTGGTGAACGCCAAACTCATCAATGTCGAGTATGCCCTCGACTCGGCGCGAGCCGCCATGGAGATCCACGCTGGATGCGGGCTGTTCCCTGACAGGCCGATCGAACGACTACTGCGAGATGCGTATCACATTTTCGCGCCAGCGGGAACTTCCGATATACAACGCCTCCGATTGGCCGAGAGCGCTTTGGGAGTGTCGAAGGGCCAATGGTCGCAACGATTGGCCGCCGGCAGGTCCTCGCCGGCGGTGCTTGATCGGCCTCTTGTCGGCAAGCAGCCTCGCGCCAGGATACTGTCAAAAAAACGTCCACCGGTTCCGACGCAGGCTGATAACAAGCGCGTACTGCTGATCGACGACGATGAAACCTTTCGTTACCTCACGCGTGAAATTATCGGTAGCGCGCGGCGCTACGATTTCATCGAAGCGAGCGACGGCGACGATGGTTTTCGGTTGGCACGGGAACAAGCGCCGGATGTGATCCTCCTCGACCTGAATATGCCCAAAGTAGACGGCTTCACCGTGCTCCAGGAACTGAGCAGGGACGAGCGCACCAGATTCATTCCGGTCATCGTTTTAACTTCGATAACGGCGAACGAGGAATTGCAGGCTCGGCTGCCGGCCGGCACGCGGGTGATTTCCAAGAACACGATCTCGCGCGACGATGCTTCGATCTATCTCAACGCAGCAATGCAAGAGGCACCTCGGCCGCCGCGGCAAATAGGATGAAGTCGTACGCCCACCAGCAAGCAATGTTGATTCTGATCCTCGCGATCAGCGGCGCACCGCGCCACTCTTGTCGTGGCGGGTCAACTCCAGGAGCAGTTCGTCGAGCGCGGCATGCTCAGGGCTCATCTCGGCCCGTTCGACAGCGTCGATCACCACCTCGGTCGCATCGACTGTTCGGTAGGCGCGCTTCGAAGCCGTCGTCAGCCAGTCATAGTGCTCAGCCGACATCAGCACGAACTCGCGCCGGCCGTGGCGAGTAATCTCTACAGGCTCTCGCTGGGCTCGATGCTGAAACTCGCCGAATTTGCGTTGAAATTCCAGGGCGCTGGTCTGGACCATGATGGGCATCTCACCGAAACAATCGATGGAGCCTTGGATTATACGTATAATAAGGATTTAGGCCAACTTCTTTGGCAAACCCTTTGTCACGGCGTTTCTGCGCGCTTCGTATTTCTATCGGCAAATGTGCCGGACGCCCCGGATCACGCCGAGGCCTTGCGCGAGGCGATGAAAACGCCGGTCAGCACCAGCGCAAAGCCGATCACGTGGAACAGTTGCGGGCGTTCGCCGAGAAAGATCATGGCCATCGCGGAGCCAAACAGCGGCACCATGTGAAAGAACGGCGCGGCGCGGTTGGCGCCAATCAACTGCACGGCGCGAGTGAAGCACAGATAGGCCAGCGCCGAGGGAAACACCGCGACGTAAACCAGCGACAGCAGGTTCGGCACGGTCACCTGCATCATCGGCCGTGCCAACAGTTCCCAGATCAGGAGCGGGATCAGGCACGCCGCGCCGCAGCCGAAGGTGAAGGCGGCAAACGACAGGCCGTGAATCGCCGGTCGTTTCAGCGTCAGCACCGAGTATAACCCGAAGATCGCCAACGCCACCGTGAAGATCACATCGCCCTTGTTGAAGCCGATGGCGGTCAACGCCATCAGGTCGCCGTGCAGCAGGATCACCAGCACGCCGGACAGCGACACCGCGATTCCGATGGTTTGCGCCAGCGTCAGGCGGACGCCAAGCAGGATCAGCGACCACACCGCGACAAACAACGGTCCGGCCGATTGCAGCAGCAGCGTATTCAGCGCCTGGGTGTATTCCAGCGCCCAATATTGCAGGGTGTTGAAAATGCTGATTCCGCTGACGGTAATCACGATCATGGTGCCAAGCCGGGCGCGGATCGCGCCCCAGTCGCGCACCAGATGTTTCCATGCGAAGGGAAGGATAAGGAGAAACGCCAGGAACCAGCGCAGGAACGACAGCGTCACCGGGGGAATATGCCCGGCCGCGAGGCGGCCGACGATGGCGTTGCCAGCCCAGCAAATCGTGGTGATGCAAAGCAGCAGATAGGGCTGGTTGGCGAGCCAGCCACCGCGCAAAGCGGTGCTCGGGGTGGTGTCGGAAGCGGACATCGGATGGTCGTCTCGGCCCGGTTCAATGGCGCCGTGGCCCGCCCGGCGTCGGTCGCCGGGCCGGAAATGGTCTACCCGGCAGTGTTCACAGACACGGATTTCGATCCGGCATCAATGGCGCGGATGCATCGCGACCATGCACCTCGCGGTCAAACCCGGCGGTGCGATGTATCTGCCGCTAGAACAGCGCATCTCACTGTGGCCGGTCGACAGCGAAATGGGCTGCGGCAAACGGCTCGGCAGCCGCCGCCGCAAACCCGCGGCTTGGGCCGTGCCAGGGCGTCGCAGTCATGGTTTTTTCCGGGTATATCAATAGGTTGGGCCGGTCCGATCGTTCCTTGGAGCCGCCTTCCGGCTTGCGTCGGTAGCCCGCATCCTTTATCGGGAGGATGCCTTGCATGCGACCGGCCCCGGCCGTGATTTGGGCTGGGCGCATGATCCGGAACAGCCTGCCGTCGGACCCGATCCGGGAGCAGCGGTTGTCCGAGCAGACCATGCTCGTGCTGAGACAGTTGCAAAGGGAATATCCGCGAAATGGCCAATGTTGTCGTCGTCGGCGCCCAGTGGGGCGACGAGGGAAAGGGCAAGATCGTCGACTGGTTGTCGGAGCAGGCCGACATCGTTGCGCGCTTCCAGGGCGGCCATAATGCCGGCCATACCCTGGTGATCAACGGCGAAACCTACAAGCTGGCACTGTTGCCGTCGGGCGTGTTGCGGCCGTCGAAGCTGTCGGTGATCGGCAACGGCGTCGTGGTCGATCCGCAGGCGTTCCTCGACGAAGTCGCAAGGCTTCAGGGGCAGGGCGTCGCCGTCGGCCCGGACAATCTGCGCATTGCCGAAAACGTCACGCTGATTCTACCGCTGCACCGTGAACTCGATGCGCTCCGGGAGTCCTCCAACGCCATCACGGCGATCGGGACCACGCGGCGCGGCATCGGCCCGGCCTATGAGGACAAGGTCGGCCGCCGCGCGATCCGGCTGATGGATCTCGCCGATCTCGATACGCTGCCGCACAAGATCGAGCGCCTGCTGGCGCACCACAACGCGCTGCGCCGCGGCCTCAATCTGGAAGAAATCGGCGGCGCGGCAATCCTGAAGGAGCTCACCGCGCTGGCGCCGAAGCTGCTGCCCTATGCGGAAACGGTGTGGCGGCTGCTCGATCTCAAGCGCCGCGAAGGCAAGCGCATTTTGTTCGAGGGCGCGCAGGGCGCGTTGCTCGACGTCGACCACGGCACCTATCCCTACGTCACCTCCTCCAACACCGTGGCAGCCCAGGCGGCGACCGGAACCGGCCTTGGACCGAGCGCGGTCGGCTATGTGCTCGGGATCTGCAAGGCCTATACGACCCGGGTCGGGCAGGGGCCGTTTCCGACCGAACTCCTGAACGAGATCGGCGAGGAGATCGGCCGCCGCGGCAAGGAATTCGGCGTCAATACCGGACGCAAGCGGCGCTGCGGCTGGTTCGACGCGGTGCTGGTGCGCCAGACCGTGCGGACCTGCGGCATCCATGGGCTGGCCCTGACCAAACTCGACATTCTCGACGGGTTTGATTCGATCGAGGTCTGCGTCGGCTACCGGCTGGACGGCAAGGAAATCGATCATCTGCCGGCCGGCGAGGGCGCCCAGTCCCGTGTGGTACCGGTCTATGAGACCATCGAGGGCTGGAAGGAGCCGACCGCCCATGCCCGCTCCTGGGCGGATTTGCCGGCGCAGGCCATCAAATATGTCCGCCGGGTCGAGGAACTGGTGGGTTGTCCAATCGCCTTGCTTTCCACCAGCCCGGAACGCGAGGATACTATCCTGGTACAGAATCCGTTCGAGGCTTAACGAGATGTTACCGCAAAGCCCTCAATGTTGAGCAAAGATGGCTGATTACTATCCGCTGATTGCCCGTGCCATTGCCGGACTGGATCCCAGTGCTCCCGGCGAGAGCCGCCGTGCGCTGTACGAGCGCGCGCGTGCTGCACTGATCGCGCAGCTGCGCAGCGTCGAGCCTCCGTTGAGCGAATCCGAAATTACCCGCGAGCGGCTGTCGCTGGAGGAGGCCGTCCGCAAGGTCGAGTCCGAGGCAGCGCAGCGCGCCCGCGATGCGACGCGCGACGGCCCGCGTGCCGGCGGCGATCGCGCCCGTGCCGGCGATGCGTTCCGCGCCAACACCCGCGCCGCGACGCGGGCCGGTGAAGCGGGATCATCGCAGCCCTCGACATCACCGGCCGGCGCTCCGCCGCGTCAGCGCCCGCCGTCCCGGGGCGAGCGTCCACCGCTCGGACCGGACGATCGCCCGCAACGTAACCTCCGCGCCGACGGGCCGCCGTCGCCACGGCCGCAACAGCCACAGATCCCGATGCAGGATCCGCAGCTGCCGCCGACCCGCGAGCGATCGGGCGCGCCGCGCCGTGGCCCCGAAAACAGCGCCCCGCAGACCCAGGGCGTACGCGGCTTCCGCGACATCGCCGCCGATGCCGACGATCTCGGCCGCGCCGCCGCGCAGGCCAACCGCGCGGCGCGAAAAACCTATGCCAACGTGCCCTCGCCGTCGCCAGAGTTCGACCGCCTCGAGCCGACCATGGAAAACCGGGGCGCCGATGCCGAGGCGCCCTATTCCTATGACGAATCGGTCGAGGAGGCCGAGCGCTACGCTGGGCAAAACCAGCATCCTGCGTCGCGCTCGCGGCTTGCGTCCGACCGCGATCCGAAAAATCCGGTCCGCACCCGTGCGGCGTTTCCGTTCAAGAGCGCGATCGCGATCGGCGTGGTCCTGATCCTGGTAGGTGCCGCGATCCTGTGGGGCAAGTCGGCACTGACGACCGCGAGCGGCCTGTTCAAGCCGTCCACCACATTGGTCGAAGCGCCGAAGGATAATTCGACGCCGCTGTCGAAGCCGAAAATTCCCGATCGCGTCGGCCAGCCGCCCTCGACCGAACAGGTCGCCCCGGTGGCGCAGCGTGTCGTGCTGTATGACGAGGATCCTTCCGATCCCAAGGGCAAGCAATATGTCGGCACCGTGGTCTGGCGCACCGAACCGATCAAGGCCGCCGCCGGCCAGCCCCCCGACATCGCCGTGCGCGCCGATATCGAGATACCCGAGCGGAAGTTCAAGATGACGATGTCGTTCCGCCGCAACACCGATACCTCGCTGCCGGCCAGCCATACCGCCGAGCTGACCTTCATCCTGCCGCCGGATTTCGATGGCGGCGGGGTCGCCAACGTGCCGGGCATTCTGATGAAATCCAACGAACAGGCGCGCGGCACGCCGCTGGCAGGCCTTGCGGTCAAGGTCACCGACGGCTTCTTCCTGGTCGGGCTGTCCAACGTCGAGGCCGACCGCTCCCGCAACATCCAGCTCCTCAAGGAGCGCTCGTGGTTCGACGTGCCGCTGGTCTATGTCAACCAGCGCCGTGCCATCATCGCCATCGAAAAGGGGCCGCCGGGCGAGCGGGCCTTCAACGACGCGTTTGCGGCGTGGGGCGAGTAAGGGGCGTCCTGAGGGTTTCCTTGACATGAACAGAAGGGGAACATACGATTTCAGCGTGATCCTTCAGACGTAGGGCGGATGATGAAATTCTCTGACCTTCGATCAAGCGCCGGCCTCACCGTCAAGGAGGCCCGAGAGCTATTCAATATTTCATTCGAACGCCTAGCCGCCTACGAGGCTGGTACTCTCAATCCATCAACAAGAGAAGTTCAGGTTTTGCGAGGCTTGTCGTTTGGTGTCTCTGTTAAGAATGCTAGCAACGGTACGACCGCATGCACAATGATTCCAGAGATCCTAGTTGGACACCAAATGAATGAGCCAATTAAGAAGAAATCACCTATTGTCAGTCCTAGATCGTTCGCCCCTTCCAGAATCGCTAAGCTGAGTTCTTGGGAACTGACGCTGTCGAGTATTGGACTCGAAAGCGCGGCTGCCCGTAACAGCATCGGCGCTTTAGCGGAGCTCTTTAGGGCGGACCCTTCAAATGAAGCTTGGTACTTTCTTTGGGAGCAACATTGTACAAGATATTTTGATTTAGATACGGCTGATCTATTGCTCGAACGGTACGCTGTTCCGGGCGATGGCCAGCGTCTGTTCTTTCTGCAAGCTTATTGCAAAATGTTGCTTGCCGCAATTTTGGAAAAAGCGGGATTTGACCTTGACGATATCGCACGTCCAGGATTCTTTGATTGGCTTAATGTACTTCCTACCGAAGCCTTGGTGCCCATTAAAAATGAAATCGTCAGAATCGTTGCATTAGGAAATATCGGTCCGAACACGACTGCGCAGGAGTTGTCCAATTTCCTGAGCTATATGTATCAAGAAATTTTTCCGCCTGCACTGAGGCATCTCACTGGGGAATATTATACGCCCAGCTGGTTGATAGACCATTCGCTATCCTCGATTGAGACTTTATCAAGCGACAAACCAGCGGTCGTCTTCGATCCTGCTGCTGGATCGGGGGGGTTTTTAGCGCATTACATCGAGCGAACGGGTGGACAGAGAGCGTCTCACCCAATCAAAGTAATAGCAGCCGACATCAATCCATTGGCAGTGGAATTTTGTCAGGCGAATTTAGCCGTCGCCAGACGACGCCAAGCAAAATCCAATCGCACTATTGAATGCGTGGTTCTACTTGCGGACACAATTTTCGATCCTATCGAAGCGCAAACGTCCGGGCCTTTATTCAAGTCAAATATAAAATTCCGGAAGGTCGTGTTCGGCGAAACCTTCGAGAAAGGTCAGGAATGGTATTCCTCTATTTCTAGTGTTTGCGAGAAGTTCAATCTGAGAGATCGAGCAGCCTCAATATTCGCCAATGCCTTATTCCGGTATCTCGAAGACTGCTTTTCAACAGTTCAAAGTTTTCAGGCGGACCTCATAGTTGGAAATCCACCATGGATGACTTGGGACGCCCTGAGACGTCAGTATCGTGACAAGCTAGCCGTGCAGTGGTCGTCGTCTACGCTGATTACCCAAAAAGGGTGGCGAGCAAAAGTCGCGGCGGGCAAAACAGATTTGTCTACGCTCTTTGTTTATCGAGCAGCCCAACGCCATGCCGCGCCGAATGCTATGATGAGCTTTGTCCTGCCTTTGTCTCTTTTTCAAAGCCGACATGCTGGCGCCGGATTTAGGCGTTTTTGTACCGCAGAAGGTCGGCGGTACGGGCTGTTAGCTCTCGACGATTTTTCTGAGATAAAAGTGTTTGGAGACGCCGCAAATAGAACAGCGGTTGCGCTTTTTCAAGTAGACAAGAAATCAGTCTTTCCTACATCTTACATCCAATGGGGCGGCAGCCGCGCACGTGACGACATTTCAGGCGTTGAGCAGCTTTGCCAGCCTATCGATAAAGATGATTCGACTTCACCGATTGTCGCTTTCCCAAAGGGGGACACCACGTCGCTTTCGGGGATTGGAAAAAGTGAGTATCAAGCGCGAGGTGGGGTCAATACTGGTGGAGCAAATACCATTCTTTGGCTTAACGTGCTGGCAAAAAATCAATCGTTGCTCCAGGTTGAAAATGTCGGTGTAGCGAAAAAGGCTCGCAGCGAAGTCCGCGGTGGATGGGCAGAGGAAGCAGTTGTTCATCCGATGATTGTCGGTTTAGACGTGGTTCGATGGAAGGCCCAGCCTTCCAAACATCTTCTTTTATTTTACTCTCCAGATCGTCCGAAGAAGGCAATGGATGAGGCGAAGGTGAAAGAGCAATATCCAAACGCTTACGAATTTGCTTGTCGGTTTAAAGGCGAGCTTCTTGCTAGAAAAGAATATCATAGGTGGGGTGGCGTCGGGCCTTTTTATGAGGTGTATCGAATTGGTCCTTATACCTTTAGTCCCATCAAAGTTGTTTGGCAGCACACCGGATTCCAAGGTCGTTTGAGAGTAGCAGTTATCGACGACCGGGACCGAGCCGTTACAATTCCCGACCAAAAGGTAATTCTAATCTCCTCAAACGATATAGTCGAAGCGCACTACATTTGCGCGTTTCTTTCTTCAAATTTCGTTTCAACAACTCTTCAAAAATACCTGGGTACCGATGCATCAACGCATATTTTGGATTACGTTGGCTTGGGTCTCTATTCGCCAGCAAAGGAGTGCCATCGTCGATTAGCGGCTTTGTCGCAGGCAGCGCATCAGGCGGCTCTCGCCGGGCAGTCGACAGGAGGCTTTGAGAACCAAATCGACGCTATCGTCGATGAAATGCGTGCTTTAAAAATAGGGTTCAAAGTTTGACTTATGGAGCCGACGTTGAAGTTAGATCAATGGAGACCGTTGGACATCAACGAGACAGAGTTGCAAACGGTAGGTTGTCGCCATTCTAGTCCTAACATTTGCAAGAATAATCGAACGGAAAAGAAGTGTGCGTTTGTTCGCACGGACAACATTTGCCTTCTGCCTCCCCGGGATTGGAAGAAGATGTATCACAAACTTAAGGGCGATGCTTCCTCGATTGCCGCAAACGGATCAATCCTTGTTCGAAGCCGCGGCTCCCAATCCGTTAGAACTTCGCGCCCAAAAAAAATCTCGTCAACGTGTCCGGTGTGAAGCATATCGACCATTCGACAAAGATATGATCGGCCTTTTCCCCACCACGTAAAGCGGTCATCGATAAAAAGGTAATGTTGAATATTTTTCTTGTGGCGAGAACGAACACCCTCCACTTCATATCCGTCCAGCAACGTTTCATACACGCCACCGGATACCCGGCTTCCGAACGTCGTTGTTCCATAATATTCTTTGATTTCCCAGACCGCTTTCGGATTCTCGGTGCTTGGTAGCGCCCCGTCGAAGCGGCGGGAGAATATCTCTTCCAGATTGCCATCCCAAGTTAGGATGGTAAGATTTTGCGTGTCATCGACGAATCCCTCTGGGCCGACGACACTTTCTGCGATCATTCCGACAATGCTAGATAAATAGGAAGGGTGATGTTTTTCTCCCTTTTGTTTGTTCATCGAATGCGATTTGGTAGGCCGAAGTCTTTTTCTTGTCTGTTCGAAAGCTTTAGCTGCTTCCTCCCGATTCATGAAAAGAGGAGAAATGTCCGTATTCAATTTGGCAGCGCGCCAGTTCAGGTATTCAAGCACATCTTTGATTAGGTCGTTATCCGGTGTTAGGTTACGGTCGCGCAAAGCAGCGACGACTTGAACAGCCTCATAGGCACGCAATTGCTTGTTGCGGTCACTGTATTTGAGCTTCTCTGATATATATTTTGCATGCGCCCAAAAACGTGGGGATCTTGAAAGAAACCTTGGGTCGGCTCTCATTTCTGAACGCCCCCAAATAGCGCAGCGGGGGTTTCGCCTAGCGCGCGAGCGATGCGAACGATGTTGTCGAGGCCGACATTCCGTTCGCCTCTTTCGATTCCTCCAATATATGTGGGGTGCAATTTCGCTCGTTCGGCCAAGTCTTCTTGCGTCCAGCCTCTCTCAAGGCGAAGTCTACGAACCATCTTGCCAAACTTGAGTCGGTCTATGCTTTTCACGGTCAAGAGTTTTATTCGTGAAGACGATGAGTCCACAGACGATAAGTATTCTTGCAGTCTGTTCTTGCTCCGAGCCCAAGGATGTTGTCAGGAGGCTTGTTGTCGTGGGTCGGGGGATGCGACAGCCGGGGGTGGCTGTTTCCTTGCGCACTCGAGAGTGCGACCCAGCGAAAGCAGATTTCTGTGGTTCGCGCCCAAAACAAAAATGCTATACCGGCGGCAAAAGGCGCGAGGTGAGGTATGAAACGCTACTTGATTTTCGCGGCGCTGGGGCCGTTCATCGGCGGGTTCTTTCTCCTGATAGCGACCACCGTGATGTCGGGATATCTGGATCGGCCCAGCCCCTCGGAGCTGGCAAAGCTGTTCGTGGTGTTTCTCAAGACGCTTCAATACAGCTATCTGTTCGGCATCCTGCCGGTCCTGATGATCGCCGCGGTGGATGACATTTTCTTCCATGTCAAACGAATAAGCCCGGTGGTCCGGATGCTCGGCGTCGGCGCGATTGCGTTTTTCGCGGCGGAGTTTCTCTACGGCTCGCGGGGAGCGGACACCGGCGCCACCCAGTTCATCCTGTACGGCCTGGTCGGCTTCGTGCCGGCGGCGATCTCGTCCTGGCTGGCGCATGAGGCGATCGACGAGCGCGTCCCCGCCGCTTGACGCAACTTGCGTTCGCCTCGGGCGTTACCATCTGATGGCGATGTCGAACGACGAAATCTTTTCCCGCAACACCGCACGTTCCCGGTACGGCGGCCCGCGGAGCGCCGCGGCGGCGTTTGGCGGTCCGCAGGCGCGTGGCCCGATCATCGATCAGGAGGGGCGCGAGATCCCGCCTGAATCGCTGGGCAGGGGACCTCACGGCTTTCGCTTCGATTTCGGTCATTCCAGCGCCAACCCGTTCGGCAACCTCAGCCGCGAACAGCGGCTGGCGCGGCTTGATGCGCTGGCGAAATTGCTGGACATCGCCTTCGTGTTGCCCGGCACTAACATCCGCTATGGCATCGACGGCATCATCCGGCTGGTCCCGGTGGTCGGCGATCTCATTGCGTCGGCGTTCTCGCTGTGGCTGGTGCGCGAGGCGCGCTCGCTCGGCGCGCCCTGGCATGTCACGGCGCGGATGCTCGCCAACGTCGCGCTGGAAGGCACGGTCGGGATGATTCCGGTCGCGGGAGACGCCTTCGACGTGCTGTTCCGCGCCAACATCCGCAATATGCGGCTGCTGCGGCACTGGATGGAGCGGCAGCCGCGCTAGAGAATTACGCGGCGTCGGCCTTGGTGTTGTCGCTGCTGGCCGGTGCCGGTTCGGGCGCGCGCGGCCGGCGCGGCAGCGGAAAATCCTGGCTCTCATAGAGCGAGCGGATGCCGCTCTGGTCGAAGCGGGCTTCCTCGACCTGGAGATAGGCGCCGTTCAGTGAATCCGCCGGCAATTCCTCGATCGCGAAGCGCACGGCTTCGGCCGCGGTGCCAAATCGCCGATACGCGAAGCCTGCGCGCTTTTTCTTGCGGATCGCGGCGGGAAACAATTCGGCGGCGGTGTTGTAGCTGAAGGAAGCCATTGTCAGTGACCTTTATCGTTTTTGGGCAACAGCGCGACCGAGATCGCGAACGGATCGTGCGGACCCTTCAAGCGGAGGCGCACCGGCACGTCATTTCAGGACAGTCTTTAATATAGGCTCGTTTGACAGAAATGCGACTCCTCACCGGCCGGATGATGAATCTCCGTCCGCAGCTCCCGGAAAGAGAATAACAGCCGTTATTTCAACGGGTTGCCTGGATCAAAGCTTGCCCAGCAGCAGTAAGACGATGAGCACGATCAGGACCACGCCGCCAAGGCCCATTCCGGAGTGGCCCATGCCGTAGCCGTAACCGCCGAACCGGCCGCTGAAGCCGCCGAGCAGGAAAATGATCAGGATGATGATGAGTATCATTCCGAGCGACATGGCACCCTCCCCAAAACGGGCGGCCGCCGGATGGACATCCGCCGCGCCGCCGTCAGGACCAGAGCATATCGCAATCGCCGGTTCCAGCGAAGGAACCAAACGCTCTTATTTGGACTGCAGCTTCAATGCCGCCGAGTTGATGCAGTAGCGCAGCCCGGTAGGACCGGGCCCATCCTCGAACACATGTCCGAGATGACCGCTGCACTTCGAGCACAGGACCTCGGTCCTGATCATGCCGTGGCTGATGTCGCGCTCCTCGTCGACATGGCTGTCCACCGCAGGTGCGGTGAAGCTCGGCCAGCCGCAGCCGGAATCGAATTTGGCGTCGGATTCGAACAGCGCTTGGCCGCAGCCGGCGCAGACATAGGTACCGGGCGTCTGTTCATGCTCGTATTCGCCGGAGAACGGCCGCTCGGTCGCCTTTTCGCGCAGCACCGCGTATTGCGTCGGCGTCAGATCCTTGCGCCATTCGACCTCGGTCCTCTCGACCTTGCCGGTCATCGTCTTGGTATCCGCCATTACGCCTCCTCTACAGTGACTGGAACGTGACTGGGCATCCCGTCAGTTGGTGACCTTTGCGCTGCTCACCAGCGTCGGCTTCTCGACGTAGTTCTGCGCGAAGATCTTCTTCAGGTTCTCCACCTTCGGAATGTCGTTATAGGCAATATAGGGCTGGTTCGGATGCAGCGTCAGGTAATCCTGATGATAGGCCTCGGCCGGATAAAACCCTTCGAGCGGCCCGACCCTGGTCACGATCGGCTTCTTGTAGACCTTGGCGGCGGTGAGTTGCGCGATATAGGCATCCGCAACCTTCTTCTGCTCGTCCGACGTGGTGAAGATGGCCGAACGATATTGCGTGCCGCTGTCCGGGCCCTGGCGGTTCAGTTGCGTCGGATCGTGCACCACCGAAAAGAAGATCTGCAGGATCTTGCCATAGCTGATCTGCTTCGGATCGTATTTGATCTGCACCGACTCGGCATGGCCGGTGGTGCCGGTGCTGACGGTTTCGTACTGCGCGGTGGCCTTGCCGCCGCCGGCGTAGCCTGACACCGCGTTGACGACGCCGGCGGTGTGCTGAAACACGCCCTGCACGCCCCAGAAGCAGCCGCCGGCGACGACGGCAGTCTGGATGCCGTCGGACGGCGGAACGTCGATGGCAGGCGGGGGAACGATCACGGCGTCTTCGGCCGCCCGCAACGGCGCGACGGCGAAGGCGGCCATCGCCAGCGCGCCAAGCGCGGCGGCGCACAGGGAAAAGCGGCTGAATTGGCTGCGGGACATGGCGGGTTCCTCTCGATGAGCGAAGGTGACCGGATTTGGCGGCAGTGTAGGGCGCAAGCCGCGGTTCGCAATGGTCGTAGCTCGGCCCGGTACTTTCGAGATACGCAGCGAGACGGCCGCCGTTACCATGCGGCGCACACGAGTTCGTGAATAAATCCACGCCTGTCCAAGGCGTTAGCGATTCGGAACTCGACACCAAGGCCGGTCAAGACCATTTTACAGCACCGCGGCTTCATCCTTCGAGACGCGCGCAAGCGCGCTCCTCAGGATAAGGTCTTCGACCCTCATGGTGAGGAGCGTGGCAACGCCACGCGTCTCGAACCACGAGGCCATCCTGGATGCGCGGTCATGATTCGACCCAGCTGGAAAATGCTTAGGGGAGCAGATTGACAACTACACCACCACACTCAGCCGCTTCGCGGCGCGGGTGATGCCGGTGTAGAGCCACCGGGCGCGGCTGTCCTGAAAGGCAAAGCTCTCGTCAAACAGGACCACGTCGTCCCACTGCGATCCCTGCGACTTGTGCACGGTGAGCACGTAGCCGTAATCGAACTCGTCATACGGCTTGCGCTGCTCCCAGGGGATGGTCTCGATCGCGCCGCCGAAGCAATCGCCGCGCACCGAGACTTTTGTCACCTTGTGGCCCAGATCCTCGTCGGGCGACAGGCGCATGGTGATAATCTTCGATTTCGACTGCGCACGCGACTTCACCCGCCACAGCCCGCCGTTAAACAGGCCCTTCTTGCGGTTGTTGCGCAGACAGACCAGCTTGTCGCCGGCGACCGGCAACGGATCCTCGATATTCTGCTTTTGCCGCACCCGCATATTGTAGGCGCGGCGGGTATTGTTGCGCCCGACCAGCACCTGGTCGGCGCTCATCACCCGGTCCGGATCGAGTTCGTTGCGCGATACGATCTCGCTTTCGCCGTAGCGGCCGAGCTCCAGCTCGCGGCCCTCGCGGATATCCATCGACATCCGCACGATCGGGTCGTTCTGCGCCTGTCGGTGCACTTCGGTCAGCATCGCGTCGGGCTCGCAATCGGTGAAAAAGCCGCCGCCCTGGATCGGCGGCAGTTGCGCGGGATCGCCGAGCACCAGCAGCGGGCATTCGAACGACATCAGGTCACGGCCGAGCTCGGCGTCTACCATCGAGCATTCGTCGATCACGATCAGTTTTGCCTTGGATGCCGGCGCGCCGTCCCACAATTCAAAACTCGGCTGCTCGACGCCGGATTCGCGGGCGCGGTAGATCAGCGAGTGGATCGTCGAGGCGTTGTCGCAGCCCTTGTTGCGCATCACCAGCGCGGCCTTGCCGGTGAAGGCCGCGAATTTCACTTCGCCATCGACGCCGTCGGAGATGTGTCGCGCCAGCGTGGTCTTGCCGGTTCCGGCGTAGCCGAACAGCCGGAAGATCGGCGGCGTACCGTTCCGGCCGGGCTTCGCCTTGAGCCAGTCGGCAACAGCCTTCAGCGCGGAATCCTGATGCGGCGTAAAGGTGGTCATGGGGTCTCGACGAAATAGCCCGGACTAGCGATAGCGGCCGCGACTCGGCAGTGGCAAAACTAACCATTCGTGCGCCCAGCACAAGCCGTCTTCCGCCCGGCGGAATTGGCCCGAGACTGGACTCGGCTTGCCCCGAGCCTACACTGCGCGAGACGACAAACCGGCGGCGGGAGCGACGCGATGAAGTTCGGCATTTTCTATGAGTTGCAATTGCCGCGCCCGTGGCAGGCCGGCGGCGAACTCAAGCTCTACCAGGACGCGCTGACGCAGCTGGAGACAGCGGATCGTTGTGGTTACGACCACGCCTGGGTGGTCGAGCATCATTTTCTGGAAGAATATTCGCATTCGCCGTCGCCGGAATCGTTCCTCGCTGCCGCCAGCCAGCGCACCCGAAACATCCGGCTCGGCCACGGCATCTTCCAGCTCACCACCAATCATCCCGCACGGGTCGCCGAGCGCGTCGCGGTGCTCGATCTGCTCAGCAATGGCCGCTGTGAATTCGGGATGGGCGAAAGCGCCTCGATCACCGAACTGACGCCGTTCGGCCGCGACATGGAAACCAAGAAGGAAGTGTTCGAGGAAGCCGTCCGTGCCATTTTCCCGATGTTCAGGGACGGCGGCAGCGAGCATCACGGCAGATATTTCGATATTCCCCTGCGCAACGTCGTGCCGAAGCCGGTGCAGAAGCCGCATCCGCCACTGTGGATGGCGTGCTCGCAGCTTCCAACCATCGAGCGCGCCGGCCGGCACGGTTTCGGCGCGCTCGGCTTCCAGTTTGTCAGCGCCGACGCGGCGCATGCCTGGGTGCACGCCTATTACAACGCCATCACCAAGCGGCTGACCAAGCTCGCGGACTACGAGATCAACCCGAACATGGCGCTGGTTTCGTTTTTCATGTGCGCGAAAACCGACGAGGAGGCGAGAGCGCGCGCCGACGGCGCCACCTTCTTCCAGTTCGCGTTGCGCTTCTACGGCGCGTCGCAGAACCGGAAACGCCCCGCGCCGGGCACCGTCAACATGTGGGAGGAGTACAACAAGTGGAAGCGCGAGAATCCGCAGGCCCAGGAAGCGGCGCTGCGCAGCGGCCTGATCGGATCGCCCGAGACCATCGCCCGGAAACTGCGGCGTTTCCGCAGCTCGCATATCGACCAGGTGATCCTGCTCAACCAGGCCGGCAAGAACAGCCACGAACATATCTGCGAATCGCTCGAATTGTTCGCCCGCGACGTGATGCCGGAATTCCGCGACGATCCCGAGCACGAGGCGTGGAAGGTGGGGGTGATGAGCGGGGCGATCCAACTCGAGGAGATCGACACCGAGGCCTTCACCGATCGCTACGGCAAGCTGGCGGTGAACCTTGGCAATCCGCCGCCGCGCCCGCAGGCTTTGCCGGCGTGATAGCCGCGCTTGCCGGCGTGCCGTTGGGCATTCGATGAAACGGATCGCGATCTGGATCTTCTACGCGATCGGCGCCGTCGCGATCGGCTACCTCGCGCTCTACGCCTATGTGGCCTTCACCGGCCGCAATTTCGAACCGGGCGATCCGATCCACATCTTCCGCAAGCCGGACGCGCCGAATTATTCGGCGGCGGGCGACGATTTCGACGGGTGACCTCCGTCATTCCGGGGCGCGCCGTCAGGCGCGAGCCCGGAATCCATACTCCCGATCGTGGTTATGGATTCCGGGCCGGCGCCAAGAGGCGCATCCCGGAATGACAGCTGCGGATTACCTTGACTAACGCTCGCTCACGCCGTGGCGGTGACGCGGTGGTATTCGCCGGCGCCGGCCGGCGTGATCGGCAGCCCGCCATCGGCATATTCGTTGAGCTTGTTGCGCAGCGTGCGGATCGAGATGCCGAGAATGTTGGCGGCATGGGTGCGGTTGCCGAGACAATGTTTCAGCGTTTCCAGAATGAGATCGCGCTCGACGTCCGCCACCGTGCGCCCGACCAGCGCCCGGGTGACCTGCTCGGCGGCGAAGGTGGCATGCGCTACCGCCGGCGCGGTTCTGGCAAGATCGAGACGGTCGCCGTCCGGGGTCAGGATGGCTTCGACGCCGATCTCGTCGCCCTGCGCCATCAGCACCGAACGATGGATGGTGTTTTCCAGCTCGCGGACGTTGCCCGGCCAGCGGTTCGACGTCAGCACCCGGCGCGCCTCGGCGGAAATCGGCCGCAGCGGCACGCCATTGGCTTCGGCATATTTCTTGGCGAAGTGCTGCGCGAGTTCGAGAATATCCGCCGGCCGTTCGCGCAACGGAGGAATCTTCAGGTTGACGACATTGAGCCGGAACAGCAGATCCTCGCGGAAAGTGCCTTCGCGCACGGCGTCGGCGAGGTTGCGGTTCGAGGTCGCGATGATGCGGATATCGACCGGAACCGGACGGGTGCCGCCGACGCGGTCGATGACGCGCTCCTGGATCGCGCGCAGCAGCTTCGACTGCAGCCGGACTTCCATTTCGGAAATTTCGTCGAGCAGCAGGGTGCCGCCGGTGGCTTCCTCGAATTTGCCGATCCGCCGCGCCACAGCGCCGGTGAACGCGCCCTTCTCATGGCCGAACAATTCGGATTCCAGCAGGTGTTCGGGTATCGCCGCGCAGTTGATGCTGATGAACGGCTTCCTGGCGCGGCCGGAGCGGGTGTGGACGTAGCGCGCCAGCACCTCCTTGCCGGTGCCGGATTCGCCGGTGATCATCACCGAGGCGTCGGAGCCCGCGATCTGCTGTGCGAGCTTGATCACCCTGGCCATCGCCTCGTCGCGGTAGACCATGTCGCGCGAATCATTGGCGACGGCGGCCAGCACCGCGGCGATCAGTTCCGGGTCGGGCGGCAGCGGGATGTATTCCTTGGCGCCGGCGTGGATCGCCGCTACCGCGGCGCGGGCGTCGTTGGAGATGCCGCAGGCGACGATCGGCACGTGAATGTGTTCCGCCTCGAGCCGCATCACCAGGTCGCGGATGTCGAGGCCGACGTCGACCAGCAACAGGTCCGCGCCCTTGCCGCCGCGCAAGACGCGCATCGCCTGCTCGTGGTCCTGCGCATGCGTGACGGAAGCGCCATTGTCCATGGCGATCTTGGTGGCGGTCGTGAGCTGGCCCTTCAGGGTGCCAACGATGAGAAGCCGCATGGTAATCTCCTGTTCGTCTGTTCGTGCCGGTCGCGCGCCGTTTCGCTGGAGGTTCAGCCGCGTTCCGCCTTGATGATTTCCGTCATGGTCACGCCAAGCTTGTCTTCCACCAGCACCACCTCGCCACGCGCCACCAGGCGGTTGTTGACATAGATGTCGATGGACTCGCCGACCCGGCGATCGAGCTCGAGCACGGTTCCGGGCCCGAGCTTCAGCAACTCGCCGACATCCATCTTGGAGCGGCCGAGCACCGCCGAGACCTGCACCGGGACGTCGAACACCGCCTCCAGATCGGCGGCAATGCGCGAGGCGTTCTCGTCCTCGTGATAGGCGATGTCGTCGCCCCCCGGAGCATCGGCGGCGTTGAGATCCGGAAGCGGGACCTGTGCGTCGGTGTCAGTCATGGTTCAATCCTCATGGCCGGGATCCGGCCTGACCGCGGGACGCCACGTAGCGCCCGACAAGTTCGTTGATCTTGGCTTCGATCGCCGCACGCTCCAGCACCACGCCGCCGTCGGCCCACTCGATCCTGCAATCGCCGGTGACGATTTCCGGTTCTGCCAGGATCACCAGACGGCCCTCGAAACCGCTTCGCTTCGCCAGCCGCTCGATCTGCTCGCACGCGGCCTCGTAGAGCGCGTCGTTGATCCGCACCACCAGATGCGGTGTCGAGACGAGGTGCGAGAAACAATCGCTGACGAGCCCGGTGATCGCGCCGAGTGGCTCGGCGGCAATCAGTTCGCTGCACAGCTTGCGCGCGACCTCGACCGCGACGTCGACGGCCTCGGTTTCCATGCGGGTCTCGATGCCGGAAAAGCGCCTGGCGATGGCCTCGATGCCGATCCCGATCTCCTCGAGCGCGAGCGCGGCGCGGCGGTCGCTTTCCGCCTTGGCCTCGCGCTGGCCGGCGTCGAAGCCGTCGCGATAGCCGCGGGCCTCGGCGACCGCCATTTTCTGCGCGACCTCGGCCGGCGTGGCCGGGCGCTCGCGGGTCTTGTCCGGTGCCGAGAAGTCCATGTCGAACAGGAATTTTGCGGGTGCGGCCATCAGTACACCAGCTCGTCGTCGGCGCGGTTTTTCGACAGCACGATTTCACCCTTGGCGGCGAGATCCTTGGCCAGATTGACCAGCAGCGCCTGCGCCTCGTCGACGTCGCGCAGCCGCACCGGCCCCAGCGCGGCCATGTCGTCGAGCAGCATCTTGCCGGCGCGGGAAGACATGTTGCCGAGGAAGAAGGCGCGGACTTCCTCGTTGGCGCTCTTCAGCGCGATGCCGAGCTTGTCCTTGTCGACATTGCGCATCAGCGTCTGCGCCGACCCGGCATCCAGCTTGACGAGGTCGTCGAAGGTGAACATCAGCGCCTTGATCCGCTCGGCGGACTCGCGGTTTTCCTCTTCCAGCGAAGTGATGAACCGGGTTTCGGTCTGGCGGTCGAAATTGTTGAAGATCTCGGCCATCACCTCGTGGGCGTCGCGCCGGCGGGTCTGCGACAGGTTTGACATGAACTCGACGCGAAGCGTCTGTTCGACGCGCTCGATCACCTCCTTCTGCACCGCCTCCATTCGCAGCATGCGGCCGACCACGTCGAGCGCCATGTCCTCGGGCAGGATCGCCAGCACGCGGGCGGCGTGCTCCGGCTTCAGCTTCGACAGCACCACCGCGATGGTCTGCGGATATTCGTTCTTGAGATAGTTGGCGAGCACCTCTTCCTGCACGTTGGAGAGTTTCTCCCACATGTTGCGGCCGGCCGGTCCACGAATTTCGTCCATGATGCCGGACACGCGTTCGGGCGGCAGATACTGCTGCAACAGCCGTTCGGTGCCGTCGAACGTTCCCATCAGTGCGCCGGACGCCGACATCCGCGACACGAATTCGAGCAGCAGGTCTTCCACCACGTCGGCCTCGACCGTGCCGAGCGTCGACATCACCATCGACAGCTCGCGGACCTCGTCATCGTCGAGCAACGACCAGACCTTGCCGCCATATTGTTCCCCGAGCGCGAGCATCAGGATCGCGGCACGCTTCGGGCCCTTGATCGGCGGGCCCTTGGGACGATTGCCCTGACGGCTCGCCAGCGTGGCGATCACGGTGCTGATGTCGTTGGCGTTGCTGGTTTGCGGCAGGGCCATGTCAGATCACGCCGGTTCCGTGAGCCATTGACGAACGATCGAAGCGGTTTCGTTCGGGTTGCGCTCGGCCAGTTCGCCGACGCGATGCACCGTCTGGGCGTGCACCTGGCCCTGAACCTGGGCGACGTCGATCATCTGCGAGGCGGCGTTCGGCCCGGGTACCAGACTCTGGCCGGTCGCGGCCGCGGCGCTGCCGTCGGTCAGCACCGGCACCTGATCCGCGCCGGTCAGCGCCGGAATCATCTCGGAGGCGAGGATGCGCCTGACCAGCGGCCGGACCACCATGAACAGCACCACCAGACTGAGCAGCATCATCACGCCGAGCTCGATGACGTACATCACGTCGTCCTTGGTGAATTGCAGCATGCCAAGCAGCCCCGTCGGTTCGGCGATCGGAGCCGCCGCCGGCGACTCCGCGAATTTGAGGTTGACGACCTCGACATGATCGCCGCGCTTCTGATCGAAGCCGATCGCCGAGCGCACCAGGGCCGCGATGCGGTCGAGCTGTTCCTTGCTGCGTTCCTGGTAGACCATCTCGCCTTTTTCGTTCTTGGAATAGCTGCCGTCGACCAGCACGGCGACCGAGATGCGGTTGACCCGGCCGGCTTCGGTCACTTCGGTCTTGGTGGTGTGGGAAATCTCGTAATTGTTGGTCTCTTCGGTCTTCTTGCTCTGGTCGCGCGCCGCCGCCGCGGCGTCCGGGCGCTGGTTGCCCGGCAGCTCGTTGTTGACGGTGACCTGGCCGCTATTGTCGATGGTCGAGCTGGATTCTTCCCGGGTCTGGCTCGAGCGCAGCACCCGGCCTTCGGGGTCGAAACTGTCCGAGGTCTGGGTGATCTTGTTGTAGTCGAAATCCGCCGAGAGCTGGACCCGGGCACGGCCGGCGCCGACCACCGAGGAGACGATCGCCTCGACTTCGTTGCGCATCCGCTTTTCGTAAGCGGCACGGCGCTCGTCGCCGACGACGCTCTCGTTGTCGCCGCCTTCGCCATCGGCGAGCAACTGGCCGGTCTCGTCGACGATCGAGACCCGTTGCGGCTTGAGTCCGCTGACGGCCGAGGCGACCAGATGGCGGATGGCGCGAATCTGCTGCGGTTCGAGCGCGCCGCGGACGCGGACGACGATCGAGGCCGACGGTTCGGGCGTCTCGCGCGAGAACAGCGGCCGCTCGGGCAGCACCAGATGGACCCGGGCCGCCTGGATGCGGTCGATGGCGCGGATGGTACGGGCAAGTTCGCCCTCAAGGGCCCGCAAATGGTTGATGTTCTGGACGAAGCTCGTGGTGCCGAGGGCATCCGATTTGTCGAAGATCTCGTAGCCGACGCCGCCGCCCTTGGGCAGGCCGCCCTCGGCGAGCTTCATGCGCAGCCGGGTGACCTTGTCCTTGGGCACCATGATGATGGTGCCATCGTTGCGCAATTCGTAGGGAATCGCCTGGCGGTCGAGATCCTTGATGATGGCGGAGGAGTCTTCGATGCTGAGGTCGGTAAACAGCGTGGTCATTTGCGGCGTGGTGACGCGCATGATGACAAAGGCGAAAAAGCCGATCAGCGCGGCCGTGACCGCGACCATCGCCATCAACCGCGAGGCGCCGAGCCCTTTCAGGAAGTCCAACAGACTCTGCAAAACCACCAGCCCCCAAGATTCGGCCCGACGAGCCGACTGGGCAATTATTGCCTATGGGATGGTTTCCATATGGTTAACGAGGGTTAAGGGCTGCGGCGAAACTTCAACATGAAAAAGACCGGCCTCGCAAAGCGAGGCCGATTTTTGTCAAATGCCGTTGGTTCCGGAGCGGGTTTATTGGCGATATTGCTGGATTCGGGTGGTGCGCAATCCGGCAAGACCGTGCTGGTCGATGGAAAATTGCCAGGACAGGAATTCGTCGACGGTCAGGGTGTAACGGCTGCAGGCCTCCTCGAGCGAGAGCAGGCCGCCGCGAACCGCAGCGACAACTTCGGCTTTGCGGCGAATAACCCACCGTTTGGTGCCGGGCGCGGGCAAATCCGCAATTGTTAACGGACTACCGTCAGGCCCGATGACGTATTTTACCCTCGGGCGATGGGGTTCTGTCATGGCGTACTCACAAACTCTCAACCACTGAACTCACAGGTAATAACCTACGCGCCGCGACTTAAAATTTGCCTAAGCCCAAGGCTTCAATACGAATCTCCTTGAAAATGCCATGACATCCCGGCCGCTCCGGCGCCCGGGCGTCAGGATCGGGTGGCGGGTCGGGGCCGGACGACAGCCGCCGAGGACGGCGGAAGTGGCGCTGCTCAGTTCACGATGCTCTGGATCTGGCTGACGGTGTAGGTCTGGCCACCGATCGACAGCAGTGGCGGCGACTGGGTGAGGTCGACCGAGTTGACCACGCCCTCGATCGCGGTGGTGATGGCCACGGTGTTGTTCGAGGAGTCCTTTGCGGTCGCTTTCAGGGTGTAACTGCCATCGGGCCACTGGGTGCCATCATTGCCCTGACCGTTCCACGTGAACGGCTGGTTGTCGCCCGCCGCGACGCTGTAGCTGCCGGTGAACACGGTCTGACCGGTGCTGCTGGCGATGCTGATATCGACATTCGAATTGGAGGGAACGCTGAGCTGCCACGTCGCCGAGCTGTTGCTCAACGCCGCGGTGCTGCCATTGACGACCGCGGTCTTGCCGACGAATCCCAGCGCCTGGGTGGATTGCGCGGTCTGCTGCAGCGATACCAGCGTCGCCAGCGAGTCGTTGGTGTTGAGTTGCTGCTGGACGCCGGCGAATTCGACCAGCTGCTGGGTGAACTGGTTGGTGTCGAGCGGATCGAGCGGATTCTGGTTCTGCAGCTGCGTCGTCAGCAGGGTCAGAAAGCTTTGAAAGTTGCCGGCGATCTGTTGCGAAGCGAGCGCGCTGGCTGCCCCGGCAGATGAACTCGACGAGGAGGAGGCCGGGAGCGGCGTCGTGCCGGAAACGATCGGGCTCGCCGTGTTTGCCGTTGCTGCTGTCATGTCGTTCTCCTCAGACCCTGATGTCGACGCCGCTGCCCGATCCAGGCATCCGGCCATATGTCCGCCCGGCGACCGCCGCAGGGATGGCATCGTCGTCGGTGATGATCAGCCGCTGCGCGTTGGGGACGCTCTCGTTGCCGCTGTTCTGGCCCGAAGAAGACTGGTCGCGCAGGCTGAATTGCAAACCGCCGTCGCCGGTCTTGAAGCCGGCGTTGTCCAATGCCCGCTGCAGTTGCGGTGCGTCCTGCTGCAGCATCGACAGCGTTTCCGGCTTTTCGACCGTCAAATGCGACGTCATCCGGCCATTGCGGTCGACGTCGATGCGGACATCGATGCGGCCGAGTTCGGCCGGATCGAGCCGGATTTCGAAACTGCTCTTGCCATTCTTCGCCGAGGCCGCGATCTCCAGCGCGAGTCCGCTTAAGGGCACGGCGGCGGAGGTGGCGGCCGTGGCCGTCAAGGCCGCCGGAGCGGCTGCGATTGCCGCGGCCGGCAATTGCGGCTGGATCGCGCCGGTCGCCTGCACACCGCTATCGGGCAAATCGGTTGCCGAAGGCCCGGTCGCGGCGTCCGCGGAGTGCTCGTGGGGCGTTACGGCGGCGGCGAGAGAAGAGGAATTGGCGGAAGCATCGGCGCTCGCCGCATCGGCCGGGCTGTTTGCCGGGGTCTGCTTGTTGGCGACCGCGGGCTGCACGGTCGTTGCCAACGGATTGGCGTTGGCGACCGTGGTATCCGAATGGTCCGATGCCGGGGTCGCGGCTTGTGCCGCGGCCGGACCCTTTGGCGGCGTGGCTTTCGGCGCCGCCGGCGCCGGCGCGGCGACTGCCGCGGGGATGGCAGCGATGGTTGCAAAATCCGCACCAGTCTGCGGGCTTGTGGTTCCGGGCGTGGGCGTGGGCGTCGGCGCGCTCGCGGCTGGCTGGCCGCTGGTCTTTGCTGTCGTGGCCACGGCTGCCGCGGCGGTTGTCGGGTCAACCGCCGCGGCGGCTAATGCGACAGCGGTCCCGGCGGCGGCGTTGGGGTCGGTCTGGGTCTGTGCCGGCGCTGCGGCAATCGATCCGGACGTGACCGACTGGCTCGCCGCGATCGCAGCCGCCGCGATCGCCAGCGGCGCGGTGACAGGGCCGGACGTTGCCGGAGCGGTGGGAGCGGCGGGAACCGCCGTTAATGTTACGGGGACCGGAATGGCTACCGCGATCGCGTTCGGCGCCGCGATCAGCGTTGCGTCCGGCGAGGTGGCAGCGCTCGCGGGATCGGCTGCAGCAGAAGCATCGGAGGATGACGAATTGGCGGTCGATTTGGTGCCGTCGGCCTGCGAGCCGGCCGACTTTCCTCGAGGGTGCGATGGCGGGTCGGTTGTCGCGCCGGCACCGGCCGCGGAAGTTGGTGCGGCGTTGGCGTCCTGATTGTTGTTGACCGAATCGGTGTTGGCCGACCCACCTGTGGAAGCGGCCTCGCGCGAACGGCTGTTGTCCGGGGCAGTCGAATTGTTGGTGTTGTCGGACCAGCGCGACGGAGCGGATGGGTCCTGGGTCTGGGCCGGTGCGCTCCTCGCGTCGGTCGCCGCGTTGCTGTCGACCAGGGACGCGAACATGGTATTGCCCGGCGATGGGTCGGAAGATGACCTCGCAGGCCGTGGCGACGGGCCCGGAAAGGACATGCTGGTGGCTGCTTCTGACGCGACGCTTTGCACGGGCGGCCTCTGACGATGAAACTCGCTGACAGATCAGCAAGGACCGGGCCACCCCGAGGGGTTCTGAATATCTATGGATTTCAATAGCTTAAGCTTTTCGCCGCTGAACGGTGCAAGGGCCTGGAACCACCCTTTTCTGCCCGGCGGCAAGATTTGCCGTTTGCAGCGCGCAAAACAGGCGCGCGTGATTGCCTCAGGGGAAGGTGGCCTATATTAAAGGGCAGCTTTTCAGCGTTCCGAGAGAACGGGTGTGCGTGTGCCCGGAACGGCTCACAAGCTTTCAAGGGCGGCTTTTGGACCGCAATGTGCTTTTACTGATCGCATCAATGGCTTTCCGGTCGTGAAGCGTCGGATGCCGGAGCGATCGCATCGATGACCGTAACCATGCCCAATAGTTTGGACCTCAACGGCCGTCCGCAGGACACCAGGATCGTGGTCGCCATGTCCGGCGGCGTCGATTCATCGGTGACGGCCGCGCTGTTGAAGTCCGAGGGCTACGACGTCGTCGGCATCACCCTGCAACTCTATGATCATGGCGTGGCCACCCACCGCAAGGGCGCCTGCTGCGCCGGGCAGGACATCCATGATGCGCGCAACGTCGCCGAGCGGATCGGCATCCCGCATTACGTGCTCGACTACGAGGATCGCTTCCGCGAATCCGTGATCGACAATTTCGCCGCGAGCTACGTCTCGGGCGAGACGCCGGTGCCGTGCATCGAGTGCAACCGCACGGTCAAGTTTCGTGATCTGCTCAAGACCGCACGCGAACTCGGCGCCGCCGCGCTTGCGACCGGGCATTATGTCGCCTCGCGCCGCATGGCCGACGGCTCGCGGGCGCTGTTCTGCGCCGCCGATTCCGACCGCGACCAAAGCTATTTCCTGTTTGCGACCACGCGCGAGCAGCTCGATTATCTGCGCTTTCCACTCGGCGACATGACCAAGCCGCAAGCCCGCGAGCTGGCGCGGCGTTTCGATCTTGCCGTGGCCGACAAGCACGACAGCCAGGACATCTGCTTCGTGCCAACCGGGCGCTACACCGATATCATCGGCCGGCTGCGGCCGAACGCCATCGAACCCGGCGACATCGTCGATCTCGAAGGTCGCGTCATCGGCCGCCATCGGGGCATCGTTCATTTCACCGTCGGCCAGAGGCGGGGCCTGGGCATTGCCTCCAGTGCACCGCTTTATGTGGTGCGGCTCGACGCCGAAAGCCGCCGCGTCGTGGTCGGGCCGCGCGAGGCCCTGCGGATGGACCGGATCGTGCTGCGCGACGTCAACTGGATCGGCGACGGCGCGCTCGACCGCGCCATCGGCGAGGGGCTGGAGATTTTCGTCCGGGTACGGTCGACCCGCGCGCCGCAGCCGGCGTGGCTGCGTGCGGCCGGGCGCGGCTATGAGGTCGAACTGGTCGCGGGCGAAGAGGCGGTATCCCCGGGCCAGGCCTGCGCGTTCTACGATGCGGCTTCGGGGCAGGCCCGCGTGCTCGGCGGTGGATTCATCCAGAGCGCGACCGCGAAGAACGCAACGCCGGGTGCCATGTGGCCGCTGGTCGAGGCGATGCGCGGATAAAATTTTCAGGGCGGGGCATGGCTGCAGATATCGACCGCGCGGGGGTCGCCAAGGCTTATGGGCGCTGGGCGCCGGTCTACGATCTGGTATTCGGCAAAGTCTTCGATCACGGCCGCCAGTCGACCATCGCCGAGGCCGACCGGATCGGCGGCCGGATTCTCGATGTCGGCGTCGGCACCGGCCTGTCGCTGTCGGATTATTCGCGCACCACGAAACTTTGCGGCGTCGATATTTCCGAGCCGATGCTGCGCAAGGCGCAGGGCCGGGTGCGCGCGCTTGGCCTTTCCAATGTCGAGGCGCTCGCGGTGATGGACGCGAAAAACCTCGCTTTCGCGGATTCGTCTTTCGATGCGGTGGTGGCGCAATATGTCATCACCGCGGTGCCCGATCCGGAACGGACGCTCGACGATTTCATCCGCGTGCTGAAGCCCGGCGGCGAACTTATCCTGGTCAATCATATCGGCGCCGAAAGCGGCCCGCGCCGGGTCTTCGAGTTGGCGTTCGCGCCGCTCGCCCGGCGGCTTGGCTGGCGGCCGGAATTTCCCTGGGCGCGGCTGGTCGACTGGGCCGAAAAACATGGCGGCGTCAGTCTGGCCGAACGCCGGCCGATGCCGCCGATGGGGCATTTCTCGTTGATCCGTTACCGCAAATCCTGAGGCTTTCCGAGGGAACATCCGGGCGCGCCGGCCGTTTTCCGTGCATGCCGATGAAAACCTCCTTGTTCCTTTCATGCGTGCTGCTGGCAGCCTCCGGCGTCGCGAGCGCGCAGGCCCCGCCGACGCCGGCAACCCCGCCGGCCCGGACCACGCCTCCCGCGCCCGGGCACGCGACGGCATGCACGCCGACACAATCAACGGCGCAGGGAAACATCGCGCCGAGGGGCGCCACCACAGGCCAAAGCCAGGAACCGCTCGGCGACAAACTGGCGAAATCCGACGGCGTGCTGTGTCCGCCCCCCGGCGTCGATCCGGCGATGCGCGCGCCCACGCCCGATGGCGGCAATATGCCGGTGATCCCGCCCCCGGGCAGCCCCGGCGGCGATCCCAATGTCCGGCCGAAATAGCATCCAATCGCAACGACCTGGCGGGAATGAAAGGTCTTTGGCGTGCGCCCGCGGGTTTGCTTGACAGGCCCTCGACCGGCTTCTTATATGCCGCGCGTTCGCGACGGCGGCACGAGAAGCCGCGCTATCGCGCGCCTTGGCGGGGTAGCTCAGCTGGTTAGAGCACGGGAATCATAATCCTGGGGTCGGGGGTTCGAGTCCCTCTCCCGCTACCAT